>TARA_R110002073_G_scaffold1839_3_pt1 | contig 27501 bp, 16 predicted proteins | sample TARA_R110002073 | Tara Oceans TARA_R110002073 (sample SAMEA4397174) | marine metagenome | biome: Polar Biome; feature: [DCM] deep chlorophyll maximum layer (ENVO:01000326); material: water (ENVO:00002006), including particulate matter (ENVO:01000060) such as... | depth 40 m | reverse complement strand
CGGCGGCCTGCTCGCGGAACGGAGGGTACGACATGTCGTTCTCACCGACGTGATAGACGATGCCGGCGAGGTGCACGGCATGACCGCGCTGCTCGAGGTCGGCGATCGACGCCTGCACGAACGCGAGGAAGTCCGGGTAGAGGTTGCGCTCTTTCGCATCGCTGCCCTCCGGCGTCCAGTCGACGATCTGGGAGCCGCTGTGCGTGAACTTGGCGATCGCGATCGGCTTGCGGGACCTGCGGGCGAGCGTGGCTCCGAAGCTGACCTCCGGCCCGAAGGTGTCGTAGGGTCCCGCGGGCGCGAGGGCCTCCCATGCGTCAGACACCTGCGCTCCACCACCGATGCTGTATCGGTACGGGATCTTCGTGTTGGCCTTCGCGAGCTGCTTGCCGCCCTTCAACGTCGCCAGCTCCTGCACGAACGCCCGCTCGCCCTCCATGTTGCGGTGGCCGGCGAGGACGTACAGGTCGACGGCTTTGCCCTTGCCGATCGGCCAGCGCTTCAGGGGCTTCGACGGCTCGTCGCCCAGCCCGAGGTGTGCGAGATAGGCGTCGGCGTAGTTCACACCGTGCTCGAGCTGGCCGAGGGTGCCGTAGTGGTAGTGCAGCCCAGCGCCGCCTCCGATCTCGACGGCGACGTGCGACGTTCGGACGTACTCGGCGAGCGGGTCGGCCTGGGTCGCAGCCCGTTGGCCGCGGGCGATGGCGGCCATGCTGGTCCGCAGGTCCATCCCCCAAACGGTCTTCGTGCACAGCTCGCCGATGTAGGCGCGCAGCTCGGGCGCCTCGAGGTCGCGCCGCAGACACTTCAGGAAGTTCGCCAGGTTGTCGCCGTAAGCCGCCATGTACCCGTCGTCGAACATGTCGTTCTCGCCCTGGTGCCACATCAACCCCTCGAGGCGATAGCGCACGCCCTTCGCGTCGAGCTCGGCCAGCGACGAGCGCACGGTCTCGAGCAACAAGGGATACATCTCGAACCCAGAAGGCTCGTCCGGATTCCAGTCGCCGCCGAGGTGGGTCCCGCCCGCAGCACACTTGATGATGGCGATCGGCTCGCGAGTCCGATCGCTGACCTTGCGTGCGAAGCTCAGCTCGGGCCCGACGACGCCGTTCACTGGCTGCAGGCCGACCCAGCCGTCCGAACGACTCTGGGTCTCGCGCCCGATCACGTAGGAGAACCGCACCTTCGACTGCGGCGCATCCAGCCCGGCGAAAGGTGGGAAGTGCTCGATGTCGGCCGGGTTGGAATCGGACCCGACCATGTTCGACTGACCGGCGAACACGAAGACGCGCGTGACCTCGGCCTCCAGGTCGCCGAAGGACGGGCTCACGAACACCGAGGTCAGCAGGACGTGGAGCAGAAGCCCTCCGAAGCCGGGATGCACGGACTTCATACCTTCACGACCACGACTCGCTCTCCTCGTCCGGCCCTTCCTCGGCGTCGAGCACCTCGAGGTGTTCGGCGGCGAAGATTCGCTTCAATCCGAACCGCACCGGAACGAGGATCGCGATGAACAGGGGGAACAGAATGCCGAACGCGCTGACCTTGACGAACCAGAGGATGCCCAAGCACGAGGCTTGGATCAGGGTGAAGCCGTGCATGGCCTTGCGCGGGACCTGGCGCACGAAGTGGGTGCGCGGGTACAGCTCGGGGTCGGTTGCCCACAGGCTCATGCGCTCGAAGAACTGGTTGCCGCGCATGGAGACGACGCCCATGTACAGGAACAGTCCGAACAGCACGGCCAGCGGGATGTGCACCAGCAGCGGCAGGAACAGCAACGTGCCCCCGACCAGCAGGTGGATCGTGACTCCGGTCACGCGGTTCTCGCGCACGTGCAGGATGCGTGTGTGCGCCGTGCCGCGGGAATCGACGCGCTCCTCGGTGGTCGCCAGGCTGCGCAGGTGGTTCAACGAGCGCACGGTCGCCGCGACCAGCCAGGGCAGTCCGAAGATGGAACAGACTCCGACGAGAATGCCGACCACGCCGAGGTCCAGGTGATAGGACTCGCCCTTGCGAAGGTTGTTCTCGGGACTGTTGACGAGGCGCGCCGTGATGTTCTGGTCCAGGAACACCAACACGGCCGCCAGGAGAGCTGGGATGAACGAGAGGGCGATGAGCCCCGCGTCCGCATCCATGAACGCGACGAGCCAGGGGCGCCCCGAGCTGGTCTGGAAGTGATCCGGGGCGGGCAATGGATCCAACGGGATCGTGTCACGCGACAGGAAGGCGATCACGGTCATCGCCAGGATCGCCAACGTCGGTCCGAAGTCGGCCAGGAACTCCCGCGCGACGGGCACGAGCAGGTGACTCTTGCGGAAGTTGCTGAGGCTCGCGGCGACGTAGTACGTACCCAGGGCGAGCAACAACGAGAGGAGCGCGACGTCGTATCCGATCGAGTCGCCGGCGGCAGCGCGCTGGAAGATGTCCAGCAGCTTGTCCACGGCCTCGTAGATGAAGATCACCGATATGAGGGCTGCGAAGATCTCGTCGGTGAAGCGCGTGAAGAAGCGCATCAGGCAACTGGCCTCGGTCGCAGCCAGCACGAGCAGGATCAAGGCCGTCCACAGACCGACCCAGGTGTAGGCGTGCAGGAACACGATCTCGTGATCGACGCAGTAGTCGTGCAGGATGCCGGTGAAGATCAGCATCGGCCCCGTTCCGCCCAGGATGATCAGTGGCTGCCCCGCGAAGATCGCGTACACGACACCGCACAGCGCGCTGGCCACGATCATCTCGACCGCGCCGATGTCGCCACCGGTCTTGTTGTGCATCAGGCCGCCGAAGATGATGGCCGGCGCCAGGCACGCGAAGAACAGGAACAAGGTCGAGCCGAGGGCCTTGCCGCTCAGCCCGTCCTTGATGTCCGAGACGTAGTGCACCGCGCGACGCTTGACGTCCGCGACGATGCCGCCGAACAGCTTGCCGGTGTACTTCAGCCCGTCGCCGACGGCCTCGTGTCGCGCGACGGCGGCTTCTCCGCCGAAGCAAGCTTCGATGGCCTCGCGCAAACCGTTCGCGTCGCGGGCCTTCAGCGCCAGGTAGCGGAACTCCTCGTCCGACATCAGTCGAGCGACGTTGCCCAGGGCGTCCAGGTGCTCCTCGGTCGCGCCCGTCGGACCGAGCAACAAGAAGACGAATCGCGTCGGCGTCCCGTCCGGAGCTCCAGCGCTGATGCCGTGCTTGAGTCGCGCGATCGCGATCATCGGCTCGCGGATGCCCTCGTGATAGGCGTGCGGCACGGCCAGGGACGAACCGATGGCCGTCGAGCCGAGTTTCTCGCGACTGCGCAACTTCTCGAGCACCCCGGGCGCGGTGGCCTCGTCCAGGGCACCCTTCGTGACGAGTCCCGAGACCATGCTCTCGAAGGCGTGGTCGAGGGATTTCGCGTCGAGATCGAGGAAGACCAGCCCGCTCTCGCAGGATCGAATCAGTTGTTGAATGGCAGTGCTCTGAGTAGGGAGGTCGTTGCGAGGGACCGGTGTCGGTGAACCATGTTCCTCGGTTCAAGAAGCGGCTCGCGGCGAAGGTACGCCAAGCGAGATTCGCTCCTGCGGTGCATGGCGATCGGCATGTCGCACGGAGCCGTCGAAGCGACGCTCCCGGGAACCGTTCTCGCGTGAAGGGATGCCACGAGGCTGTCCTCGTCGACGCGCCAGCGGAAACGAACCATCGCCCAACCGCCGAGATTCCATCGAATCACCACGAAGGCACCCTACCCCATGCAAGGCGCGCTCGATAGCAACCGCGTGAACCGAGTCCTTGCGATTCCCTGCTCGAAGTCACAACCCTTGGCGCAAGCACAGCCGAATCGACTGATTCGAGGTAGATTCGACCCCATGAACAAGGCCGACATCCTCGCCCACCTGAAGCGCGAACAGGACCCTCGCGGGCTCGCCCATTGGAACGAGAATCCCCAGCGGTCCGGCGGCCTGAAGAGCCACGGCATCGGCCTGGTGAAGCTGCGCAAGTTCGCGAAGTCGTTGGGCCGGGACCCCAAGTTGGCCAAGCAGCTCTGGTCGACGAACCTGCACGAAGCCAAGGTCCTCGCGCTCTTGATCGACGACCCGAAGACGATGACCGTCGAGCAAGCGGAGACGCAGGTCGAACAACTGCAGGGCGGCTACCTCGAACACGTCTTCAGTTCGTGCGACGCAACGCTGGCGAAGGCACCCTTCGCCAACGAGCTCCTCGAGACATGGGTCCTGTCCAAGGACAAGGTCCGCCACCGCTGCGGCCACGGCCTCCTCTACGAAGCCAGCAAGTCCAAGAAGAAGACCGCCCCCACCGAGGCCACCTTCCTCAAGCACATCACCCGCATCGGCCAGACCTACAAGGGCAAGAACCAGAGCACCCTCCTCGCCATGGGCAACGCCCTGATGGGCATGGGCTGCCGCACCAAGACCCTCAACGCCGCCGCCCTAAGAGTCGCCCAACAGATCGGCCCGATCCACTTCGACCCCACCGGCAAGTGCGCCCCCATCGACGTCGAGAAGCATCTGACGAAAGACCTGATCCAGAAGCGCTTAGGAACCTGAACCCACCGCCCACTGCGTACGCAACCAAGCGTCGGCACGAACACGGTGCCGGACAAGCGGTACCGCTTGTCCGTACGCATGACGCACATGAGCTTCGGCACCGGGTGACAGCTCCATGAGACCACCCTCAATGGGACGCCCCCCCCAAGGTCCCAGGCCCCCGCCCGCAACGCCTCTCCCCCTTCCTCCCCCTCTCTCCCCCCTGCGCAAACCCCATCGATCCGCCGCCCCGTCATGGGGTCCTGCACCCCTCGTGCCCCTGGACTCCACCGCCCTCCTGCCCGCAAGGGCTGGAGTCTCGTGGTCGGGGACTCGTCCCCGCTACGAATCAACAGAAGAGGCCCAGCCACTTTTAGGGGCCAGGCCTCTTCTGTTGATTCGTAGCAGGGAAGGTCTTTGATTTGACTCATGCAACCAAGTGGCACTCCATTCAGTATCGAGTTGCATGAGGCCGCTCGACCCAGTCCACCGAGCCACGTCCATGCGGGCTACGTCCGGTCCGGCTCTTAGCTCATGGATGCGCAATCTGCGAACTGGACGCCCCAACCGAACGTGTGTCATGAACCTCACCCGAAGAGGCGCTTCGAAGGAAAATTGGGGACCAGGGCACAGTACCTGGCCCGCTTCGGACCATGCGCTTGGGCTCCCTCCCTATCAAGAGCGAAACTCCCCATGCTTCTCGACACTCTCTGCTTCGACGTCTGCGCTCGGTAGCCTCGAAGTCGCCTTCCGTAGGCTCCGGGGGCACTTCCGCGCTACCCCTGAGGGCGACCAAGAGGATTGTAGCGAGGACGGGGCAAACATCTTGGTAACCTCGCTGCCCAGCCTGCCCGACCGGTGCAGACCTAGCCCCATGACTTTCGAGATCACCGACCAGCAAGAAGACGATCCGCATCGCTGGACGGCAGGTCGTTACCCTTGCGACCTCACGGACCAAGAAGATGCGCTCGTATCTGCAACCGCAGAGCTAGTTCGGCAGTCATACGGTGAAGACGTGATCATCGATGTCGCTACACGCCTTCTCGGCGAGGAGGTGGCTGCTGGGAACTTTCGACTTGACCATCTTGTCAATGCGCTGCGGCAAGGACTCCCGGACCCGACGTCAGAAGGTAAGAAGCCAGAGGCACTCACCAACTATCGATCCGAGGCCGCCGAGATGGTCGCGAAACTGGCGCTCCGAGACGCCTACCGGATCGAGTTCCCCGTCGCCGCACAAGAGGCAAAGGGCAACCCCAATCAACCCATTCTCGGATTTGATGGCTGGGGCATCGATGACCCCAACGGCTCAGGAGAGTACGTGCTTGCGCTTATCCAGGTGAAAGGCACGGAAGACTCAGACATCCCCCCAAGGCAAGCAACCGTCCTCGCAGAGGAGTGCAAACGCATTCCCAAGGACATTCCCGCCATCATTCGCGCACTCGCAACAATGGTCATCTTGACAAGCGACGGTCCAGTACGAATCGCGCTACTACGGATGCTCGAAGGACTCCAAGTTGGGAAACTGCCTCGGATGTACGCAGCTCCTTGCGTAGTCAAGGGAGAACCCAATGCGTCCTTGAACGACCTCACACCTATCCGGGATGAAACAGCTCACTTCGCACCAGCAGTAGGGCGCGGATTGTCTGTGAGTCTTGGCGTCGCACTCGCAGCCTTTGGGCAGCTTGTCATGAACAGGGCAAGGAGTGTCGCATGACCACAAGCTCCCTTGAGGCCTTCTCTGACAAGACTGTCGTCCACAAGCTGTTTCGGCAGGTCGAAGCAGAGCAACTGGCTCGCGACATCGACCCTTCATTCGCAACGGATCTTTCCCAAGCACTCCATAGACTCCGAGTGGCTGCGATCGTCTCCTCAACGGACCTGTGGGCCGAGCGTTCACTCGAGGATTGGCTGCGCAACCACGACGACGCCGACGAGCCTCAACAGTGCTTTGTGTCCTGGGCCGGCTACTTGGACGCCGCGCTTGAGCAGGACCAGAATGCACCAGTCGATGATCTCCTTACCTACTCATCTATTGGCCTTCGCGAGCAGCGCCCGAATGAGGTGCGAGACTTCCTGCGCCGACCGCTGGTAAGGGGCTGGATTGACGAGTCCCCCACAGAACCTGCCGACCAGGATTGGATTGGCCAGGTGCGCGACGCGATCTCCACCTCCATCCTGCTCCTTGTTCGTCAAGAACACCACGACGATCTTCGCCAAGCCGGGGAGTCGCTTGCCCGCCTTTCAGAACTCCAAGGCGAGGTCGAAGAAGGGTGGCTCTCTGAGAGAAGCACATCTAGCAAGGACGCTGCCGCACTCCTTTGCCTCTACCACATTGCGCACGCGACGGTTCGAACTTCGGAGTTCCTACTGGCCGGCTCCGTTGAACAAGATGGCCGCCACATCACCGATTTCGAACCGGAACTGAGGCGGCTGCTCGTAAGGGCAGAGGAATTCGCCAGCATCGCGTCAGCTGAAGACCTTCGCCTTTGGACAAAGACCTCGGGGTCCGCCCTGTTCGTCCTTCGAGAGTCCTCCATCTGGGTGCAGGCCAAAGGCATCTCGGAACGAATCGATATGCTTGTCGAGGAGCTGACAAGAGCCGGAAGACCAAGCCCGCTGTTCAGCCTCTTGCCCTCCCAGCAGGAAGCACTGCGAAGCGCATTGCTGGACCCCAGCCGGGTGGCCCTGATTCTCCAGATGCCAACTAGCACAGGAAAGACCCTGCTGGCCGAGTTTGCGATCGCACAGACTTATGATGCCTACAGCACTGGCACGCGCATCGTCTATGTAGTTCCGACACGAGCACTGGCGACGCAGGTCCGGCGAACGCTAACCGAAGACCTTGGCCCCCTTGGCATTAAAGTATCCGCTGCGGGGAGCGCCTTTGAGGAAGACCCCTATGAGCTTCATCTCTTGAACGAGAATGACGGTGTAGTGGTGTCGACACCGGAGAAGCTTGACCTACTTCTTCGTGCCCACCCTGACTGGTTTGCCGGCTTGCGCCTGGTGGTTGTGGATGAAGCTCACTTGCTTGGTGAGTCTGAAAGAGGTGCTCGCCTAGAACTCCTCCTCGCGAACATTCGGCGAGAGCATCCTCAGTCGAGGCTGCTTCTGCTAACTCCATTTATGGACAATGCAAGTGAGGTCGCAACATGGCTCAGTCGAACTAGGGGCCACTCAATTTCTGTCCATTGGCGGCCTGTCCGCATCGTCCTTGGAGCAGCACAGATCCAGGGCAGGGGCGCGAATCGAGCCCTGACGGTCGATTGGACAGACCCCTTCATGAAGGGCCCCAAGCCCACCCCTCTTCGGCTGCCAACCTCTGTCCCAGCCGCCGAAGTTCAAACCAACCGGCAGCGTGTGGTCTTCCTCGCGCGCAAACTCGAGCCCCTTGGTGCTCGCCTGGCGCTGTTTAGCGCCTCGCCCGCCCAAGCCGAACTCGCTGCAGAAGAAGTCGCAGAACAGCAAACGGCGCTCGAAGATGGCGAGCTCACCCCCCAGCTGCGTGTCGCGATTGCCCTGGCAGATGACGAATACGGCAACAACTCACGGCTCGGACGGTGCCTTCGTAAGGGAGTGGCCTTCCACCACTCTGCAATCTCTAGCACCCTCCGCTACTTGATCGAAGATCAGGTGAGGTCCCGAAAGATCCAATTCGTAGCGGCCACTTCGACGCTGGCACAAGGGATGAACTTCCCAGTATCCACAGTGCTGATTCACTCGGTCCACAAGCCCAATGCAGGGGGCAACTACTCACCGAGTGAGTTTTGGAACATCGCCGGACGCGCAGGTCGAGTGGGGATGGTCGAGCGGGGGCTCGTCATCTTCGCGGACAAAGCTCACACTGGGCACATCGACCGATATTCAAAAGCGCTCTCGGAGTCACTCAAGTCAGCACTTCTGATTGCGCTTTCGCGGATCTCTGAAACGGCACCAATCAAAGATCAGTACAGGGAGATACGGGAGCTGCGACCCTTCATCCAGTACCTCGCACACGCTGCAGCCCGCGACACGCCTGCAGCAGCACTCGCGAACTTCGAAGAACTCATCCAACAGAGTCTCGTCAACAGGCAGGCAACCGATGGTAATCAGTCTCGAAAGCTGCGCACGATAGCGAGGGCATACCTTTCAGAACTGGCCGGAGGCGCCCCTCTACTAAGCACTGCCGACAAGTCGGGACTTGGGTCATTCAGCTTTGCTGAACTTTATGCAAAGCTGCGTAGCGACCCCGTATTGATGGCTGGACCGGAACACGTTCTTTCTGGTCAGGGTGACGGAGTCGCGCACTTGGTAGAGGCGCTGCGATGGCTGCCTGAGCTTGACCTGGGGATTGGCCTAGGTGAAGGAGACATGAACGTCCAAGCAGTCGCTCGCGTCGTCAAGGGGTGGATTGAAGGAAAGCGCATCCATGAACTCTCGGCCGGGTTTCCGGGTAACGATGATGAAACTCGGGTTCGAAAGGCCGCCTCATATGTATTCGGCAAGGTCTCCCAAACGATCTCATGGGGAGCGCATGCCTACCTCAAGGGGTGGGCGATCGCCAGCGATAGAGAGCTGCGACCTTCCGAATCCATGCTCCCAGCCTTTATCCAGTACGGCGTAGACTCGGCGGAGGCAACCCTTGCATCACTGCTCGGTGTCCCGCGTCAGTTCTCGACGCCATTTGCCGATCAATACAAGACCAGGCACGGAGACCTCCAGCCTGACGGCGCTGGGGTGTTTAGGGAATTCGTTGAGAACGCCGACGTCGGCCGCTGGACGGGCGTCGTTGCGAGTTCGAGCCTGGCTGGCAAGATTACGCCGGAAGATGCGAGAACAGTCTTTCGGCAGATGCAGGGAATGAGTGGGTGAACGCTTGTCAGGTTTCATTGCCCATGCCGGTGGTGAAGCAAGCTGGCCCTACTAGTGACACAAATCGGCCTGAGGGTGTCCCCAAACTAGGTGCGCCAACAACGGGGAATCGGTGCTCCGTGATGGGTCCCGAACCCCGGCCGGATTCGTCCTTCTAAAGGAGTATGGGCAAGACGCTTCGCAGAGAGCCCGCAGATGGGTAGAGAGCGGCTTGCTATGCCTCTAGGGGAATGCTCCGCGCAAGTGCTCCTGTGGATGCGATCTGCCTTGCTTGATCGCGATCGTCCTCCCCCTCATCCCTGGCTGCTTGATCGGACCTCACTTGCTTCAGATCCGCTGCGAATTGCGAGGCACGCACAGGAGGCCTGGTGCGAAGCCGGAGGCTCATGGGGCATTCCTGGAGGCCTTGAGGGGCAACTGGGGCACCATCGATAGCCTGGCGGCAATAGCCGTTCTCCAGGGTGCAGGTGGCTTTGACTAAGCTCTGAGCCAAGCACAGGTGGCTTGCTCGACTCTCCCGAAGGAGTCGCAAGAGAAGTGCTTGCGAACTTGAACCAGATGGAAGAGTCGATTCGTTGAATAGCCAGGGCCCGAGCAAAGAGACGTTTCTAGCCACAGCCATCTTGATCGCTGCATCGGCGGACGAGTTTCACTCTCTGGTCGAGGCCGCGATCGAGGAGCGGGCGCTTGGGCAGGCCGCACCTCCCCCGCTGCACGAGTGGCTCGAGAACTATCGACAGGGGCCGGGCTCGGCTCTGATCGACGTCTTTGCCGGGCTTCCGGATGTCGTGTCGGCATTTTCCTCGTCCTTCGGGCTTCCAGGTGATCGCCACATGGCCCCCAATCTCTCGATGATCCGCGTGCCGGGCGACGAGGTCATCGCGGCGATGTTGAAGCAGCAGGAGTCAGCCTTCGAGGTCGACGACGAGGCCGTGCTGCCACACATGTCCTCGTGCGCCGGACAATTCTGGTTCCAGGTGTGGCTGCCGTCTTGGGTCCTGCACCGCGAGTTTCCCACTCGCCTGTTCGCACTGGCAAGCGAAGGCGACATTGACGCGCTCGTGGCCTTGGCTGAGCTGGACAAGAGCGCGATCCTCGCCCCCGAGCTGGCACCTCATTGGGATCACGCGATGAGGGAGGCCCCCGAGATCGTGCGCCGCAAGTGCCTGGGGGCGCTCGCAAGAGAGTCGCTTGAAGCACCCACTACCAGCGAGTCACGCGCTGGACTCGGAAGGCTGATCCGTGAACTCGCTCCGTTCTGCTCCTGCCGGATCAGCGCTCCCGAGGTAGGTCGGCTGTTCCACGCCGTGTGGAAGGTGAAGAGCAAAGGTCGGCGACTCACGGACCCGTTCGTGCCCTCGAACTTGGAGTCGTTCAAGAAGGCAATGGATCGAGCCTCGAAGTGGCCGGTGCCAAACCACCCTAGCGACGCAAACCAGGACAAGAACACCTAAGGACTCTGTCCCGGTTCGCCGCTGACCATGCTCCTACCGTCTGGGCATGGCCAGCAGCCAAGAAGCTCGCCCGCATGTTCGCGGGCACAAACGACCTACCGAAGGAGCACTTCGGGCAGGCTCTACTCGTGGGCCTAGTGCCGAGCCTTGGCAGCCTCAATTCAGCATCGTCAGTGAAGGCTCAAGGGACCCGGACCTCGTGCGTTCCATCCTGGGGACCTTGCTGGCTCGACGGATTGCTGCCAGTGATGGGTCCGACTCAGCCTCGGCAGAGGCCACTCGGGGGGGCGAATGACTAACAGCCCCCCCGGTAACGTGAACCACGGACTCGGTCCGAACGAGGCGGGCCGCCCACTCGTGAGCGGGATCGACTCGCTATCCCTGGCATTCGATCTCTCCTGGCTCAGCTCAGAGACCTTCGATCGACTCGAGGCCCTGAAGGAGAAGTCGAAGGACCAAGACACGGCGGTCTTCCAGGTCGAGGGAGGCGATGTCGTGTGGGAGTTCGTCGTGAAGCCGCATGGTTCGAATGGCTATGCCTGGCTGATCCAGAATCGCGAGATGTCGATGAAGATCGGTGCCTGGACGGAACCGCGCCAGCGGCCGAGTGCCATGGTCGACGTTCGCTCCGAAGCGCTCTGGACACACGGCCCAGCAGTGGCAGTCAACCGTGTCGTTAGGACCCTGGCGGGGATGGGCGCGGTCGTGAGGCACATCAAGCCGAGCCGCCTCGACCTCTGCGTCGACGTTCTGATCAGAGAGAAGGACTGGACGCTGGACCTCATCAACTCGTTCGTGACGAGGGCGCGAAACATCGGACCGCACCTCCAATCCCGTGACCTGTCCGGATTCTCGATCGGCTCGGGGAAGGTTCATGCTCGGATCTACGACAAGCCTATGGAGATCCGGTCCAAGTCCAAGAAGTCTTGGATGTTCGACATCTGGCGCCTGCCGGAGGTCCCCGAGAAGCACAGAGTGGTACGAGTCGAGTTCCAGCTTCGAAGGGAAGCCCTCCGCGACTTCAGCCTCAACGCCTGGCGCGAGGTCCCGGCCAAGCTCGATGGGCTGTGGGCGTACTGCTCACGACAGTGGCTTCGCATCGTGGACGACGCACGGCTGCACCACACCCAGCAGACCGTGCTCCCGTGGTGGACCGTGGTCCAAGGAGGATTTCGTAAGGCTCAGGGAGCGACACCCCTCGTTCGAAACAAGGCAGTCCAAGCAGATCGGGAGCGCCTCTCCGCCCAGCTTGTCGGGCTCGCCTCTTCGATGGTCGCCCTGTCCAACGCACTTCCAGATGACCTGCTCCCGGAGTGCCTCGATCGGCGGTCCTTCTGCCAAGGGACACTCGATGACGCCCTGGCAGTGTCTGGAATGAACGACGGCAGATTCACCCAGCGCGTGGCCTCCAAGCGTGCCAAGTACGGGAGAGGCCCTGAGGGCGGCTCTGAGGAGGCGACAAGTCTGCCTCCGCCTGAGTAGAGTCGGCCCGAGGAGAATCCCCCATGACCAGTGCCATCGGATACGTACGCCGCTCCACGGACCGCCAAGAGGAATCACTCGACCAGCAGAGGGCGCAACTCGAAGCCTTCGCCAAGGCGCAGGGCTGGCAGATCACGCGCGTCTTCGAAGACGATGCGATCAGCGGCAGCGAGCTAGAGCGACCAGGGCTCGATCAGCTCATTGCGTCCGCGCAGGCCGGTGAGGCTGAGATCATCCTGACCTGGGATCGCAACCGCCTCGCGAGGCCGAAGGACGCTCTGGACGGGATGCTCCTCGAGCGACGGCTGCACGAGTCTGGGACGCGAGTCGTCTACGCAGCCACGGGCCTCGAAGCCGACCGATCTTTCGGCTCGGACCTCCTCAGCTTCGTCGAGCACCATCAGAACGGGGACTACCTCCGCAAGCTCAGCCGCGACACGATGCGCGGCACGGCCAGCCGAGCACGGCAGGGACTTTGGCCTGGTGGGCCGATCCCATTCGGCTTCGATCGGCTCATCCTCGACGATGGTAAGCCGAAACGAGTCGTCCGAGCCGATCAGGAGGGTGGGCAGGTCGTCCTCGATGCTGGCACTGAGCGCGAACTGGAGTCCCTTCCCAAGGGCAAGTCTCACAGGAAGCAGGAACACGAGGTCTGCACTCTCATCCCCTCGGAGAAGCCCCGTGTCCGTGCAGCTCGCAAGCTGTTCGAGGACTACGCGATGGGCGTGCCAACACGAAAGCTCTGTGACGACCTCAACGCTGCCGGGTTCCGCACGTCACGGGGCAAGATCTTCACGCCCCAGACCATCGGCCCGATGCTGGAGAACCGGGCCTACGCAGGCGATTGCGTCTACAACCGGCGAACGCTCAGCAAGTGGCACCGCTACTCGAACGGCTCCAGCGTTGAGCGCAAGGACGAGGGCGTCGAGAAGCGCAGCGAAGAGGATTGGATCATCTGCAAGGATGCTTGGCCCGCGATCGTCGACCGCGAGACGTTCGACCGTGTCCAGCGTCGCCGTGCTGAGTCACGGTCGGAGCACGGGGTCCATCACAGGGGCAACGCTCGCAAGAGTTCGTACCTGCTCACCGGGCGCATCTTCTGCGGAGTGTGCGGAGGCAAGCTCACGGGTCACACGACGACCAGCGGCAAGGGCATCAAGACGCGGTACTACGTCTGCAGCAAGCACCACGCGGGCTACAGGGAAGAGTGCCCGAAGCGCTACACGGTCCCGGCTGGCGTCGTCGAGGATCACGTCCTCAACCTCATCAAGACCGACCTCCTTCGACTGCGCGACGACGAGAAGCTGCACGAGATCGTCGAGAAGGAACTCCGACGGCTCCAGGGCTCGCGCTTCGATGCGCAGAAGCAACTTCAACGCCGACTCGTGGAAGTCGATCAAGCACTCGCGCGAGTCAGGGATCATCTCGCCTCACTCGACCCGAAGACCGCCGCGACGCTTGGCCTCTACACGAAGGCCGAGGAACTGTCCGCCGAGCACGACCAGGTCGAAGCAGAGCTGGCCTCAGCGGGCGACTCAGAGACGCTGCCGCCGGTTGGAGACCTACGCAATCGGATCGCTCTGGAGTTCGATCGACTGGACGAGGTGATGGCCTCTGGCCTCCTCGAAGAGCGCCGCGCGCTCATTGCGTCCTATGTCCACTCGATCCGGGCTGACCCGGACTCTCAGAAGGTTGAGATCGGTCTGGTTCCGATCCTCCTGAGAGAAGTGGTAGCGGGGACAGGATTCGAACCTGCGACCTCCGGGTTATGAGCCCGACGAGCTACCAGACTGCTCCACCCCGCGACACTGGTGGGCGGGATTGTAGTGCCGCTGGGTACCGGGTCAACCTTGGTGCCCGACTTATCCGAACTCGGCGAGGGGATTCCTGGCCGATCCTGTGCCCCAACGTGCCCCATCCAGGCACGTCGGCCCGATAACGGCGGGCAAGTGGGCCGAACGAACTACCATCGAGGGATGCCGCCCCCGGACCAGGACACCCCTCTGGACGAGTTGGAGCTCCGCTTGGTCGATGTCTTGGACGCGATCGATGGAGGGGCGACGGCGGAGGAGGCCCTGGCCAAGCATCCGGAGCACATCGAGATCCTGCGCCGTCGATTGGATCACCTGGGGCACCTGAAGCTCGATGGAGCGCTGACCCAAGTCGCGCCGACGGAGATCGGACCTTGGCGCCTCGTTTCCCTGCTGGGGCGCGGTGGCATGGGTGAGGTCTGGTTGGCCGAGCCCGTCGAGGGTGGCGACCAGGTGGCGCTCAAGATCGTCCGCGTCGATGCGCTGAACGAGACGTTCGCCAAGCGCTTCCACCGCGAGGCGGCCGCGCTCGCCAAGGTCACGCATCCCAGCATCGTCCGCCTTCTGGATGCGGGCGAGGCGTCGGGCTACCGCTACATCGCGATGGAACGGCTTCAGGGCCAGAGCCTTCAAGCGATCTTGGCCGGAGACTCCGAACCGTCCGCGCAAGAGGTCGTGCGTTGGGGGCACGACATCGCGGATGCGTTGGCCGCTGCTCACGCGGAAGGGGTCGTGCATCGCGATGTGAAGCCATCGAACATCCAGGTCACGCCCACGGGACGAGCGGTCTTGATGGACTTCGGTCTGACCCGCGGTGTGACCCGATCGTCGCTCTCGCTCACGGGACGGTTCGTCGGCTCCCCCCACTACGCCGCGCCCGAGCAGATTCGCGGCGAGCCCGAGTCGATCGGTCCACAGGCCGACGTCTATGCCCTAGGTGCCACGATGTACGAGTCGCTGGCCGGGCGGCCGCCCTTCGAAGGGGCGTCGACCGAGCAGCTGTTCCATCGCATCCTGAGCCACGACCCGACGCCACTGCGGAAGCACAACCCGGCCCTGCCCGAGCCGCTCGAGATCGTCCTACACATCGCACTCGAGAAGCGGCTCCAGGATCGCTACCCGTCCGCACGCGCGCTCGCCGAGGATCTGGAGTCCGTCATCAAGCTGCGCCCGGTGTCGGCGCGACGCCCTGGACTCCTGCGTCGTCTTCGCGGATGGCGACGCCGACGACCCTCGTTGGCCGCCGGGATCGTCGTGGCCGGCATGGCCTTGGTGATCGCGCTCACCGGAGTCGTGCTCGATCGCCGCAACGACCGGCTCGAGCGCAAGGAGCAAGCACGTCTCGTCCTCGACGATGCGCAGAGTGAGTTCCAGCGGTACATCGAGCTCGAGGATCAACTGCCCACACGCACGGCCTCGTTCGAGGGGCTGCTCAGGGAGGTCGAGAGGAGCCCTCACAATCTGGCAACCGTCCGCGAACTCGACGCCGAACAACGTGTGATCGAAGCCTCGCAGACCTCACGCGAGCGCACGTTCACCAGTGTGATGGAACGCCTGCGACTCGCCGAGGACCTGGACCCCGAGCTGGCGTCCACCGTCGATCTGATGCGCGCCCAGGTCTATCTGGAGCTCTGGGAGAATGCGCGGCTCAACGGCGACCCCGTCATGACCTCGTTCTTCGCGGATCGCGTTCGAGAGACGGATCCTGGAGGCACGTACGCTGCCCTGGTGGACCCGACCCGGAGCATCCACATCCAGACGATCCCCGCGGGCGCACGGATCGACGCCTTCCAGTATCTGCGTCTCGACGACGTGGTGGACGGAGGCGAACCGCGGCGCGTGCCGGTGCCCCTGCGAGGACAGCCGGACGGCGCTCGCATCGGCATGCACGGGCTGAAGGTGTTCCACGCGAAGCCACCGCTGCAGATCGGCGACGTGATCCTCTCGGTCCTGGGGCATCCGGTCGAAGGCTCGATCTTCGCGCGCTGGAGCGATGGAGAGCTGGTTCGACTGCTCGCCATCGGGCCGCACCTCACGCGCAACATCGGTGAGGCCGAGGACGCCATTCTGATCTCCGAGCCAGGCACGCTCGGCTATCGCGTGCTCGTGGATGGTGTCGAGCAAGTGGTGGAGCGTGACGAACTGCCGGTTCTCGTGTCGGCCCGCGAGGTCGCGGAGCGAGGTGACGTGCCCGCCACCGTGTGGCATGCGGGCGAGGTCCAGGACGTGGACCTGCTGCCTGGGATGACCTTGCGCCCCACCGCGGCGCCACTGTTCCCCGGGAAGCGTTCGTTCGTCGGCACGACTCCGCTGGCGGATCAGGACCTGGAGGCCGGGGACGTGTTGCTCCTGATCCGTCTCGAAGGTTACGTGCCCATGCGGATCCAGCTGCCGCGAGACCAGAACCGACTGCATGTCGACCTGGTCGAGGTCGGCACCTATCCGAGCCCCTTCATTCCTGTGCGCACCTTGTTCTCGGACGAAGTCGTCATGGACCGGGAAGTCACGGTGGCTGAATACCGCGAGTTCGTCGAGTCCGACCCGAGCGTCGAGATGCCATTGGATTGGGTCCTCGAGCCATCGGGCGAGATCCGTATCCCCGAAGCGGAGTACGAGGACTATCCGATGCACTCGGTGTCCTACGACGACGCCAAGGCCTATGCCGCCTGGAGAACCCGACGAGCGCGGGAGGCCGGGCACGCCTACTCCTTCGGGTTGCCGGAGTGGCGCAAGTGGAAAGTCATTCTGGCGTCGGACACGTCGGGCAACGCATTCCCCTGGGGACCTCACTACCGCCCCTACTACGCCAAGAGCTGCTTCGCCCGACGGCGCCCGCGACTGGAGCCGGGGTTGCGCTTCCCGATCGATGAAACGCGACTCGGTCTCCACGACACCGCCGGCAGCGTCTCGGAGCATTGCGAGGGCTGGTTCTGGGAAGAGCGCAACCAACGCCCGATCCACAGTGCCGGCTGGGTCCACGGCGAATCGAATCGCTTCCAGTCCGAGTACCTGTGGGGATTGGCCGCGGACCGCCGATTCGAGTTCGTGGGTTTTCGCCTCGTACTCATCCAGGACTGAGCGAGTCCTGACCGGCGACCCGCAGGCGAAGGGCCGAATTCCATCGCGCAGACCTGAGGTACGAGGTCTGCCCACCGAGCCCGTGGAGACCCAACTCGGTGAGCAGGGACGACGCAGTCCGGCTGTCTCCCTCGCGCTGTCGATCCTGGAGGATCAGTAAGCGCCAGGCAGGAACAGCAACGAGTCCGCGCCGTACAGGCTGAGCCCCAGCACGTGATCCCCCATGTAGGGAGCGAACATCACATGCGCGGGGTTGAGCGGGAGGCCTGCGCCACGCGGGTTCAGGACATCGAGGACCTCCGTGTCCAACGACAGGACCTCGTTCGAAACCAGGTCGACCTTGATGATGCTGAGGGTGTCATCGAAGTACCCCGTGCAGGCCACGTTGTTGCGGTACACGTCCACCCCGACCGGACCGGATCCAACCGACACGGTATCGATGAAGGTCGGGGGTGTCCCGTCACCGCTCCAGTGGAACAGGGTGACCGTGCTGTCGGCGAAATCGGTGACGGCGCCCAGTCCGGATCCCGAGTCCCATTTCATGCGACGCGGATCGGAACCCAGGACCGGGCCCGGGTTCTCCTGTTGAACGGCTCCGCCTGCGACCGTCATGTGAGTCAGTCGCGTCGGGCTGAACTCGACGCCCACGAAGGCGGTGGCGTCGTCGTTCGCGACCGCGGTGCGGTAGAAGTTGGAGGTCGTGTAACTCGTCGTGCTCAGCCCACCGCTGTCCGGGATCGTGTTCACGGTGAGCTGATTGACGAACGCGTCGGCGCTGATGACTCCACCGTCGAACGGGGTCGTGTCCCGATAGATCGGCATCAGATCTTCACCGGGCTGCGACGTGCAACCCCAGATATCGTTGCGAATGATGAAGCTGTCCTGGGCTCCGGTCGCCAGAAAGGCGGACTCGCCGTTGAATGAGTTCTGGAACGACGAAACGTCTGTGATCGCGCCTGTGGAGGTGAACGAGTTCTCCAGCTGGAACTCGTTCTCCCCGACCAAACCGAGGCGCACACCTCCTTCATTCGTTCCCAACCAGAGCCCAGCGACGCATCCGTCTTCAGCCAGGTTCATCTCCTCACAACCGGTGTGGCCGAAGGCCGCCTGGATGTCGACCAGCGTGAGCTCGGTGATCTGTGCTGGAGCATCCACGCATGCCACGTCGAAGTTGTACGTGAGAGTGTTCTGATGTGCACCGCTCGGGAGCGACACGTCGTAGATCATCTGAACGGTTCCGGAGTGGACCGGGGAATCCTCACACTGGATGTCGAAGCTCACGAAGGACTCACCACTGTCCGCTTCGAAGGCCACGTCGTCGTAGCTCAGCCCTTCTTCGCTGAAGATCCATTGACTCAGTGAGGTGCCCGCGATCAGCGTGACGAAGTTCAATGTCACCGGACCGCTCTGACGGGGAGCCAACTCCGTAGGGTGCGTGATAGCGAGACCCACCTGATCCAGCTGTTCTATCGCGAGTCCGTGCTGGCTGAAGTGCGAGACACGAGTCCTCAGGGACTGACTCGTCGCGTCGACGACCATCGCCGACGCTGTGGGCTGACCCAGGACTCCTCCAGACTCGCTCACGGGCCGAGCCAGGGCGATCTGAATCGTTCCGGGCGTCGAAGTGTCCGGAGGGCCCAGGTCGAACGCGAGAGTGACGGGCACTGCGAACGTCAGGCCATCGGGCTCGAACTCATAGACCTCGGTCGCGCCCGTCGCCGCGAGTTGCGGAGACAGGTCCGCAGCGTCGACCTTGGTGATCTCGATCGTCTCCATGTTGCCGAGAGCGCCGGCGGGAATGGTCAAGACGACTTTTCCGTCAGCGGACGTTGCGGTTCCACCAGCGACGCCGATGGGGAAGCTCGCCGTGGGATGGCCCCCACCGCCAGGAGCTACGGCGCCACCACCGCCACCCCCTCCACAACCGGGAGCGAAGAGGAGAGCGAACGACGAGACGAGGAGGAGTGTGTTTCGGTAGAGCATGGGAGTGATGGCACTGGGGTCGAGTGCGTTCCTCTAGCTGGATGGGAAGCGCCGCGACCGTTCCACGAGTTTCTTGGTTTCTGCGTAGCGCTTGCGTGGTGTCCAAGACTGGAACGGCTCAAAGCGAGAACGAGTCGCAGCTCATGCGCATGCCCCTCACGCACAGGGGCCCTCCCCAACCAACGATCCCGAGGCATGAGCCCTCCCCATGGCGCATGCAGGACTGGCCGGATCCAACCGTTCCGGCCGAACGGCCGCATGGATCCCCGTGCATCAACACGCGTCGAATCCGACCATTCGATCCCCGGTGCGTCAGGCGAGATCAACACCGAGCCTGCGCCGAACAGGTTCAGGATGAGAACGCGAGGCCGCAGCAACCGTGCAAGTCGTGCGGCCCCAGACTGGCGCGGACACCTCCAGCGCAGGGTCTCCCGATGCGCTCCCCGGATCCGCGCGAACCCTCAGTCGCGCAGATCCAAGGCGGTCGCGACGCGTGCACGCGCTCGGTGCAGGATCGCGCGGACATCGTCCTCGGACCGTTCGACCATACGCGCCACGGTGGCGAGATCCCGGCCGTCCCGATCCGTGGCGAGCAGAACGCTCCGATCCAGAGCCGACAAGCCGTCCAGCGCGTGGGCCCAGGGCCGGGTCCGCACCTGCTCCTTCTCGCCTTGCACGGACTCGGAAGCGACCTGAGCTACGCGACGGACGCGAAACGGTGAGGTCAACCAATCCTTGATCCGGAATCGGACCGGACGAGATCGCGGAACCAGATCGAAGTTCGAGGAGTCGTGGGACGGGGAAGGCATCGCAATGCGCTGGACCGGAACCGATGGATCCGTGCCGCGAATTCTTCGATTTCCCGAAGACTCAATCCAAGAGCGTGGCGAGCTTGGCCCGCGCTCGGTGGACCAGCTGCCGCACGGCATCCTCGCTGCGCCCCAGCACCCGCCCGGCCTCGCTGTACGTCAGGCCGGCGATCGCCACCAACCGCAGGACGTCGGAATGGTCGTCCGACAGATGCTCGAACGCGGCCTCGATGCGAGCGATCTCCTCCTGGGCCGCCGCATCTCGACTGGGCGTCGTCGCAGCACCGTAGGCGAGCAGGACATCCTCCGGGTCGGCGCCACCGAGGGAACCTCGGAGTTCGTTCCCAACGTCGCGTTTGGCCGCGCGATGGAAGGACTCCTTCGATCGCAGCTTGTTGTGTACGACTCCGAACAACCACGAGCGGAAGCCAGCTTCGTCCTCGGCGCGCACACTGTGTAGGTCTCCGATCACCTCGCGGCACACGGACTGGACCACGTCCTCGGACGACTCTCGACGCACGATGCCCTTGCTCATGCGCGAACGGACGAAGGCGTTCAACGCCGGCAGGAACGGCATCAGGAGTTCCTCGATCGCCGAACTCTCTCCACTCTTGGCGCGTCGAATCAGGTCCTGGAACATGCGGGCATCCTAGGTCCTCGACAGTTGACCGTGTGTCCGACGCGAGGAATCCGCCCAGCACGCCTGACTTCCCATGTGGATCACCCGTTTCGAACCCGACCACGTGGCCTCGACCACACAGACCTTGACGTCGACGAGCTCCAAGGGGAACGCGAGCTCGCGCACGATGTCCTCGGCGATGTCGGTCCTCACCTTCGAAGCCTTCTTCAGCCACGACCCGCAGATCATCCCGTTCAGGACGGTGCGCTTCCTGGCCTGAGTCATGAAGGCGGCCAGTTCGCTGCGCTCCCTGGTGATCACATGGACGAGGTCCAGGTCACCGGTCATTCGCGCGATCCGCCACACACCGTCGGGCATGGGCAAGACCCAGGGTCGTAACCGGAGGGCGCGCCCTTGACCCTCAAGCCGCACCCTTCCCGGATGCCCAACTTCGTGGACTGCGGCGTTCCCGAGTATCCGAAGAGAACCATGCGATCAACGCGAGCCGTCGTCGTCACCGGGGCTCGGCGTTCCACCGGGCGGTGCGGGCTCGCCTCCACCGTCCGCGGGCTCGGGAATGGGATCGCCCTCACCGTTCTCGACGTCTTCGACATCCCCATCGGACAGGTCGACCACGGGGTCCGGCGCTTCGGGCTGGACGGTCGACTCGGCCTCGCGGCGATCGCGTTCGAGCGTGATCCGCTCGATCAGATCGAGCAATCGCAAGTGATCGGAACGCACGCCATCGAGGCCCTTCCACGGGGCGTCGGTCGGGGTGGGACCCTCGGTCACGTACGCGGTCTCTTCGCGCTCCGGAGGAACTTCGTTCAGGGCCTCGAACACGCGTCCCAACGTTGCGGGATCATCGCAGGCCAGCACGGCCTCGACCCAACCCTCGAGGTCCGCGAGGCGTTGTTCGGCCCCGACGTCCCTCCAGGACTCGCGCGTCACCAGAACCTCCAGCAGCTTGGCGGCCTTGGTGTAATTGGCCGGCCCCTTCAGCGCCCGAAGTCGACGCGCCGCCTGACGGCGGTCCCGCGGCTTGAGCAACGAACTGTCGGCGGGAAGGGATTCCAGCAATCGCTGCCAGACGAGAGCGGCTTGATCGCCTCGACCCGCGCGTTCGAGGAAGCGCGCTCGATCCCGCTGGATCTGTGCCGGGCTGTGGTACTCGCCCTTGTCCGTGCGCGCAGCGGTGTTCCGGGACATCGCGACGTCGAAGGCGTCCTGTACGTGCTGGATCTGCTCGTCGGTCTGCGCGTCCTCACCACGAAAGAGAGCTTCGAGGTAGGCGTACTTCGTCGGGTCCTCGGCGCGCGCCGCTTCCAGATGCTCGTCGAGGACGCTGCGCCGTACGGGTTCCTCGACCGAGGCCGCGCCCACCAACATGGTCAGGTCCTCGGCCCACTGGAGAACCTGGTCGTGCCCAGCAGCGGGCATCGGAACGGTCACCTGCGCGACGCTGTCCGTGACCAATCGCAACGCGGCCGCCAGGCGATTGGGCTCGAGCACCTCGCGTGTCTCGGGCGTCTCGCCTTCGTTGGAACCCAAGAGCCACGCGGCTCCAGCCAGCGCTGCGACACGATCCCCGTTGACCAACACGGTCAAGGTGCTGCGAAGCTCGCGCACGCGTTCGGCGGTCGGCTTGCGCAACGAGGTATGAGCGAGGAGGAGCCCGATCGAGTCCTGCGTACCAGCGTGACCGACCCGGCGCAGCAGTTCGAGCAAGGAGGACTGCACACCCGTGTCCACTTCGTTCGCGAGCACATCCATGATGTACGCATGCAGCCCGGCGCCGTCGTTCTGCATCCGCAGTCGCAGGAACGGCGTGGCTGCGTCGGACAGGACCAGGTCCAGCGCTGCGTTCTGCAAGCGCGCGTCCTCGTCCCCGATCATCTGAATCACCAGGTCTGCGGCGCGCCCGGCTGGAGTCTCCGGGCCAGCTTCCGGAGCGAGTTGACTCAAGCTGTCGCGCAACGCGGCGAGCAGCACGAGTCGCACCTCGGCCGGCGTGTCCGGTTGTTCCAGAGGGCCGACGATCAGGTCCAAGTTGGCGCCCGCCACGACGGCGCCCAAAGCACCAGCGGCCGCTCGCCCCAGGGCCTCGGTCGTTTCGGCGCGCGCCATCAATCCGGACACGAGCTGCCCGATCACCTTGCGCGATCGGGCGACCTCGGGCGTGGACACGACGTTCTCGGCGAGGGCACGCCAATCCTCGAGGGCGATGGCGAACTCGTCCGAATCCACGATGCGCCCGTCGTCACCGGAGATCGCGAGGACCCATTCGGTGGCGAAGGTCAACGCGGTCGCACGCGCCTCCGAACCCTCGGTGAGGTCCTTGGCCCACGGCACCCGACGCCACGCGGACAACGCAGGGCCGACGAGGTGCGGTAGTGCGCAAGCGCCACGCAACGTCGCACGCGCGGACTCGACCTTGGGATCGTCAGCCGGCCGGCCCTGCAACAGGTTCACCAGCGCGCTCGACTCGGCGGTGAACGCTGCCGCATCCCGCTCCCGCTCGAGCTGTGCCAGGACGATGGCGATCGCGCGTTCGGCATCGAGCTTCCCCGATCCGACCGCAGCACCCAGATGGGTGGCGGCCATGATGCGAATGGTCGAGTCCGGATCGGGCGGATCCAAGTACTGGATCGCGCGCGCGGGGGCGTACTCGAGCAGGTCCCCGAGCAGCACGTACATGCGCGCCTCCTGCATCGACAACTCCGCTTGCAACACGGGCAGCGTCATCCCCTTGGTGGTCCTGGCGTTGAAGCTCGTCCATTCGGCGGTCGATTCGAACCAGCGCCCCATCATCCCGTGCAGAGCATCGCGCGCGGCGTCGTGCTCGCGCGGATCCAGCGCATCGAGCGATCTCGAGACGGTCTCGATCGCCCAATAGATACGCAGGCTCGCGACCACCCGCAACGCCGCGCAACGCAGATCGATGTGAACGCGCGCTTCCAGGATGATGTCCTCGAGGTGGTGCGGCCAGACGGTCATGCCGACGGGCGAATCGAGATCGGCGAGCAGGACATCGATGGCTTCCTGCCGCATGATCGCGCGCCGTTGCGCACGGGCGGCAGGCAGCGTCGACGGGACCGGCGTGCCAGCGCGCAACAACAGGGCATCCCGACACGGGATCGGATCGCTGATGAGCAGTGCGGCGACCTCGGTCTCGAACGCCGCACCCGTACGACCCTCGAGCGTCTCGTGCACGCGCAGCATGCTCTGGTGAGCCAGGCGAATGGCCTCGTCGTCGGCATCCTGCTGAGGCAGGAGCGCGTCCTCTTGGACGAGCGGCTGCAGCTCGGCCGGTCCCTCTTGAGCAGCACCGATTCCGGGGAGGACGCTCGCCAAGGTCAGCACGAACAAGGTTGCCATGAGGCCGACCCGGGGAACACCCGTCGTCGCTCGCATCCCTGGTTTCGTCGTGCCTTCGTTCATCTGCCTGGAATCAGGATACCCGGAGGGCCATGGGCTCCGGTTGCTCCTCCTCTTCACTTCGACCGATTCTTGGCCGCAGCTTCAGGTCCCAAAGAGAACTCGGGCCAGCGACGCGCGAGGATTCCGCGGGTCACGCATCGGCGGCGGCCACGACCGCTGCGAGGGCAGCGTCGAAGTCCAGACCGGCCAGGTCGACCTCGCGCCAGGCCACCTCGCGGTACCAGGGCTCGCGCCGGGCGGCGATGGCCGGGATCTCCCCGATGGGATCAGCGCCCTCGGTCAGGGCCGGGCGGAGGCTCGGGCTCTCGGCCATCCGCCGCGCGAGCTCGTCCTTTGGAACCCGCAACCACAGGCAGCGGGTCTTCCCCAGCAGGTCGCGGCAGGTCGCCGTCTCGACGACACCGCCTCCGGTGGCCAGCACGAGCTGCGCTCCCGGGGCGGACCTCGCCTCCAGGACGGCCCGCAAGGAAGCCCATTCCCGAGCGCGAAAACCCTCGGCGCCGAGGACCGAGAACAACTCCCCCGCCGAGGTCGCCGCGGGACCGCCCGCGAGCCGAGCATGCAGCGCGACGACGTGTTCGTCCAGATCGACGAACGTCGCGCCGAGCTGATGCGCCAGCGCCCGTCCGAGCGTCGTCTTGCCACTGGCCCGCAGGCCCACTAGGGCGATCGGACCGGTTCGCGGCCGGACCTTCACCCGCCGATCCCCGCAGGCGCGTTGCCGGTCAGCACGTTCTCGAGCGCCTTGCGCATCAGCCCGTCGTTGGGGTCCTGCTGGGTGAACAGCTTGAACTGCTCGGTCGCCTGGCGCACGAACCACTCGGCGCCGGGGACACAGGTGCAACCGCGACGACCCGCGGCCTGCAACAAGCGCGTCTTGATCGGACGGTAGACGGCGTCGAAGACGAGCGTGCCCTCGCGGATCCAGTCGACCGGGATCGGCGGCATGTCGTCGTCGCGCCCTTCGCTGCCGACCGGCGTGCAGTGCAGCAGCACGTCGTAGTCGACCTTGGGGATCGCGTCCCAGGCGAGGGGTTCGGCCTGGAACTCACGCGCGAGGTCCTGGGCGGCCGATTCGTTGCGGCCGGCGACGGCGCGACGCAGTCCCAGGTCGGTCAACGCGGCCAGCACGGCCCGTGCCGCGCCACCGGTGCCCAGCACCAAGGCGCGTTGGTCCTCGAAACCGCCGACCCGCGGCCCCTTGATGTGGTGCCCCAACGCCGCGCGCAACGCCTCGCGGACGCCGCTCTGGTCGGTGTCGTGGCCGCTCCACGAACCGTCCGGCGCGCGCACCAACGTGTTGACGGAGCCCGAGGCCTTGGCCGCGGCCGACAGCTCGCGACTGCGACTGTGGGCGGCGCGTTTGAACGGCGCGGTCACGGAGAGCCCGCGGAAGACCGGGTCGTCGGCGAGGTCCAGGAACTCGCCCAGATCGCTCGGTTCGAAGGGCACGTAGACGGCGTCCATGTGCGCGTGCTTGAGCGCCATGCCGTGCACGAACGGCGAGGCGGACGCGCCGATCGGATTGCCGACGACGCCCAGCACCGCGGTCTCGTGGCTGATCCCGCCCGGGGGCATGGCGGCGAGCAGTTCGTTGAGGCGCAACTGGCCGGGCGCGGTGGGTTCGAGGCTGTCCTCGCCCGGAACGTCGGCGGCGGCGGCGTAGGTGAACGGCGAACCGAAGATCGGCGCCAGAATCCGGGTGAACGTGCCGGCCTCGCCCGAGCAGAACGCGATCAAGCCGCCGCGCGCCTTGCGCAGGTGACGCAGAACGCGCAGCCCGTCCTCGGTCGTGCGCGCGTGGGGCACGAGCTTGATGGCGTCGCCCTCGTCGAGGACGGCGCGCACCTCCTCGTCCCAGGACTCCAGATCCTCGGGCGTGCCTTCGAGCGTGTGCCGCGACACGATGCGGTGGCACGGCGGCTCGACGTCGCCCAAGTCGAGCGCGAGTTGATAGTCGACATCGACGAAGCGCGCACCCGCCTTGGCCGCATCGTCCAGGATCGACAAACGCTCGTCGATGCTGCCGGTGAACCGACCGTGGGCTTCCTCGCCATGTACGGTGACGATGACCGGTTTCGGGCACTCCTTGAAGAACGCCTGCAAGACCTCGAAGCCCGGATGACCGACGTGGTCGAGCCGGATCTCGACGACGTCGCAGAGTTTCGCCTGGCGCAACGCGCGGCGCGCCAAGGTGTTGAAGTCGTGCGCGAGGAAGGAGGTGACGATGGCCATGGGATTCGATTCGTTCAGCGCGCCTTGAGCTGGCGCATGCGTGCCACGAGGGCCGTGTACAGGTGTGCGGTGTCGGCATCCATCGCGGCGAGGTGTCCGTCGATCACCGACTGGTCGCCGCGTGCAGCGGGGCCGGTCAGAGCTTCGGCGGGAGTGGCTGCAGCGAGGCCGGCGCGGACCGAGTCCAACAGATGCAACAGCGCGGCATGGGCCGCGGCCTGGTCCTCGACGTCCTGGGCGAACAGTTGCTCGGCCGCGTCGAACAACGCGATCGTGCCGCCGGCCAGGAGCGAAGCGGCCCCGTGGTAGCGAGCCTTCGCGCCGTCGTTGTCACGCAGGGTGAACGGGCGTCCTCCGATCGTGGTGGCTAGGTCGTGGGCGACGCGCGAAGCCTCGGGTGCCCCACCGACGCAGAAGGGTGCGCCGTCCAGGACCGCCACGCCGCTCGCCTCGGAGATCGAAGCCAGCGGATGCAGCCAGCCACACGTCCGGCCGGCTTCCGTCAACGGTGCGAGCGCGTCGGCGCCCAGGAACCCGCTGGTGTGCAGCGCCGTGCCGGCCTGAGCACCGACGGCTGCGAGCTGCGTCGCGACATCCGTCACCGCATCATCCGCGACACACAGGATGACGGTCGGGATCGCGGCCATGGCCTGCAGGTCGACGGGCAGCGCGCCATTCACGGACTTGGCGGCGACCGGATCGCGCGCCCAGAGCTGGACCCCTTGACCACGTCCTCGAAGAACGGCGGTCAACGCACGGGCCACTCGACCCGCACCCAGAATCCCGATGGACGCGTGCATGGCGCAGAGGATGCCAGGGTTGCCTCGCACGCGCATCACTTAGGCGTGACGGGCCGTCGAATTCCGCTGTTCCCATCGACGGCGGCAAGCACGCGGCGACACGAATCCGGGATTCCTGGCGGACCGGCCCATGGACGTCGGTCTTGGAGAAGTCGATGTCCTGACTCAAGGCTCCATCCGAGCATCCCCCTTGGCGCTCTTCCCATGTCCATCGCCAGTTGCACGGCCGTCGAGTTCACCGGGGGGCTTCTCGGCCGCCCTGCTCCTGCGGTACTCCTCCACCGGTAGTCCTCCGATGCCCCAGTTCTCCATATCGACCTCGTCGAGCACGACGAAGGTCGAGGATGGCGACTTGTCGAGAACGTCGACCAGCACGTCGGTTACGCCCTGAATCAGCGCTGCCTTCTGTTCCGGAGTCGTGCCG
>TARA_R110002073_G_scaffold43606_1_pt1 | contig 27505 bp, 19 predicted proteins | sample TARA_R110002073 | Tara Oceans TARA_R110002073 (sample SAMEA4397174) | marine metagenome | biome: Polar Biome; feature: [DCM] deep chlorophyll maximum layer (ENVO:01000326); material: water (ENVO:00002006), including particulate matter (ENVO:01000060) such as... | depth 40 m | reverse complement strand
CTCGCTCCTGCTGCCCAGTCACCGTCGGTGGTGCGGGCATCATGGTAGACATTTGAAACACTACGGTAAGCGGTTGCGGTCGCGTTCGACCTCGCGGCTCCACGCTTGAAGTGCCTCATTCATCCGCGCGGTTCGAGTGGGATGCTGCGCCGAAACATCATGCGATTCGGTTGGATCCGACGATAATTGATACAGAGCGGGCGGGCGTGTTGAATCTCCTTTTGGAACCCCTCGAGTTACATAGGGACGGACCAGTTTCCAATCGCCTTCACGCATCGCGGCGTTATGCGAGTAGAGAGGAACCGTGCGATTCCATTGCCAAAAACGTGGTTGCGTCAGAAATTCGTGCCCAGGCTGTCGCCGCAAAATTCCAGCCAAACTCCGGCCGTCAAGCTTCAAGTGATTTGGGATCTCTAACTGACAAAGCTCCATCAGCGTCGGTAACACGTCGGCGAAATGGACCACCTCGTCTCGTTCGCATGGATCCAACTGCGCGGGCCAGCGAATCATCATCGGAACGTGGATGCCTCCTTCGTACACGGTGTACTTCGTGCCGCGTAGCTGTGAATTGAATCGTGAACTGACAAGCGGATCGGGACCATTGTCACTTGCAAAGATCACGATCGTGTTCTCTCGAAGCTTCAACCGATCTAGTTCGCGAAGCAGATTGCCGATGCCTTCGTCCATGATTTCGATCATCGCATAAACGGTTGCCGTATCGCGATCGAATCCCTTTTCCAAATACGGTCCAATGCGATCTTCCGGAGCACCAAGCGGCCGGTGAGGAGCGTAGTGGGCGAGATGAAGAAAGAACGGATGTTGTTGATGACGGCGTACAAACTGCACCGCGCGGCTGGACAGATCATTCGTCAAGTACTGCTTGGACTCGGCGTGGAGTTGTCCTTGGACCAGCAGCTTGTAATCGAAGTAACTCGGCACATGGGTGTGGTCAACAAAGCCTTCGAACTCGTCAAAGCCTCTCGCCAAGGGCTGGTATTCAGCTCCGTCACCACAGTGCCATTTGCCAATCAGTCCGGTGACATAATCATTGTCCTGAAATAGGTCCGCCAGCGTGGTTTCGTCCTTACGCAGCCGCGTCAATTGCGGGTAACGCTGTTGATTCAACGTCACCACCCCCGTCCGATGTGGATACCGTCCTGTCAGCAAACTGGCTCGAGCCGGCGCGCACACGGGAGCCGCCGAGTAAGCGTGCTCGAACCATACGCTTTCCTGTTTCAGACGATCGAGATGAGGCGTGCGATTGCGATTCCCGTTGCGACTCGCAAGATCGCCTATCCCCATATCATCGGCAAGGATCAGAATCACGTTCGGCTTGCTTGCCGCTGAACCGTTTCCTTCACGATCGGCCGCTGACACGGGATGCACCGACACCGTGCAAAGAAGCAGCAAAAGCATGAACAATACAAATCGTCTGAATTCCGGTGACATCACAACTTTTACTGGCATCGTGCGAGAGGGAAAGAGAGAGAAAGAAAGAGAAGCTTTACGACATCCGACATCATCGTGTCGGTCACTTTGGATAGAAAAGAAAAATGGCAGTCGGACTCGGGTCCAACTGCCAAATGGAAGGTTCTCGATAAGAGATTCCGAATGCTAGGAAATTGAGAAGTGGCCTCAATCCGCTATCCACCGGATGGACGTCGATCAGATGCCTTCTTCGCCCTGAACGTATTCTTCGGTTTCTTTGAACGCTGCATCCTCTTCGAGTCCGCCATCATCCACACCAGGGTTGGTGGCAGTCGAACCACATCCGGTCAAAGGCATGCAGAGACATCCGGCAAATAACAAAAACGCAGAAGTTTTAAGCAAAGCAGAAATATTCATTCGTCTATCGAAAGGGGTTAAAAAATGGAGGAAATTGAGGTTGTGAAATCCGCCGCTACAAACAAATCCCTGCAGCGGCGGAGGGTCGAAATAGTTAGCACGCGGGTGATGCATCAAGACGAACTAAATCGGGGTGACCTGCACGACTAGAGCGCTTCGGTGTCGATGGTTTCGCCTTCGCCGATCCCACCCACCGCACGCCAAGTCAGAAAGTCAACCGACTCGGTTACGAACCTAACCGATCCGTCACCCATCAGCGACTGGACGCCACCGGAATGCAGCGACCGGGTGGCGTACATATTGCGATCACTGTTGGCACCGCAATCCCACAATTTTGAATTCGGTGTCATCAAAGTATTAAACGACACTTCATTGGGCGAATACCCTCGCAACCAAGTCATCCCACGCGCACGTCCCGAATTGGTGTCCGGGCTGCCAGTCATCGGGCAACCATTGTCCGTAGCCGCTGCGATCAAATCACCGACAGCCCCCGTCGTCTGGGCTTCATAAGAACGAGTGGTTCGCATCGTTGAATTAATGTTGATACGAGGATGCCCAATGATGCCTTCGGAAACCGCCACGGTGTTAGATAAGCCATCGAGCACGTCGCGGAATTTACGATAGCGAGCCTTGACGGTTGAACTTGTGGCGTGCGAGCGGATCGCGTCAAAGAAACCGAGTCCTTCTTTGTTCCAACGCAGGATGCTGTCCGGTCCGGTGCAGGCGAAATAGTTGGTCGGCGCATACGCTTGGTGCGATGGCGAACCGGAATGGCGTGCCGTGGTCGAGTCGTACCAAATACTCGCACCTGTGCCTGGATCGGTCGGGCAACGAAACGCTTCCACGACGGTCGGGGCTACGATGTCAAAGGTGTCATTGGGACGCCACGTACCGGAATACCAATTATGCAGGGAAAAGTCGATGTTCTCGTACAACCCAGGTTGCTCGATGAACGGCAGCAATCGAGACGACCAACTGAAGTTCTGAGTATTCCAATTGTTGACAACGCCTGGATTGATATTGTCGTGACGATCGCGTAGCGGTGGCACTGCCTTGTACGTGCTGTGGTAATTATGAAGTGCCAGCCCAATCTGTTTCAAATTGTTCGAACACTGCATCCGCCGAGCAGCTTCGCGAGCCGATTGAACGGCGGGCAATAATAGCCCCACCAAAACTCCGATGATCGCGATCACGACCAACAATTCGACAAGCGTGAAACCCTGTCTTTTTTCAGTCTTCACAACAAAGCCCTCTCAAAAATGGATAACGAAAAGTGAAAAGCTGACAGAGCTGAAAAAGAGCAATCGACAAATTAAGAGTGACGATTTTTCCCCTAAATCGACTCTGTGTAGTCCGGTTGTACCCAATCCCCCACCCCCATGCAACAAATTTCGAGAGGGCTTATCTCGTTTTCTGATCTTTTTGGAACCCTGAACACTAACCCACTCTATAGAGGTACATATTGCATCTATAGAGATTGCTAGCCGAACGGGGTCGTGCTTTCGAGTCCGGCGATAGCTTCGAATTCTAGTAATTTCCCGTGAAAAACGCTCGCTTACCGACCTATCCTCGACACAGCGAAACGATCGGTTGGCACCGTAAAACGAAAGCCAAATCGCCGCGTCAGCGGATCCAGTGATCGGTAAAGCGTAGTCCGGGTGCGAAGTCGGTCTTGGGCATGTGACAGGACAGACAGGCGGAATCGGCCGGCTGCTGCGAACACGAGACGACGCCGGTGATAAGATGGGACTCCGTGCTCAGGTCTTGCTCTGGCGAAGTGTGGCAGTCCCGGCAAATGGCTTCGAAAAATTGAGGATCGGTCCGTGAGGGCAAATGAGGATCGTGACAGGTGATACAGTCCAGCCGCGAATAATTCCCTGCGTTTTCAGCCGCATTGGCAACCTGGAAACAACGACTCATCGAGAGCCCGACCGGGGCGAATCGAATCAGATGGGTTTGATCAACCGAGATTTCATACGATTTCATTTCATCCGCCCGTCGGTGACACTCGCCGCAGCGATTGATCGATTCCAGTGGCGTTAGCTCGCTCCAGCTCGGAAGCGTCGCTAGCTTGCCGCCAGATTCCGCATGCTCGGCGGTTCCGAAATGACAGCGGCTGCAATCCAAATTGGCGACCATACAATCGGCATCCGGCAAGTCGTCGTGACCGGATCCCTCCACCACGATCGGCGGCGAGACCGTTTCCATCCGCTCGCACAGAAGGTCCTGCCCGTGAAGAACTCCTTCACGAGGTAACCGGCTGACGTGGCATCCGAAACAACGCCGCGTGTCGGCGGCCGCTTGATAGTTTCCCAACCGCAGCGGACGCGAATTGACAGCCGATACACCGGGTGTGCTGCGCAATTGACCATCTGCGAATGACGAAACATACAGCTGGGTCAGCCCCTCGGAATCGAGTGAAACCGGCGTCAATGCGTGGCGTCCCGAACCGAACACCCAATCCACCCGGCGTTGGTAATCCAGGTCGTCACTGTGAAACCATAACGCGTCTTGTGCCTCCGAAAATGAGAATTGGCGGCCATCGATCTCGACCGACTGACCGGCAAACACGGACAACATGGCGGGATCGTTTCCTCGCCGCAGCGTATTGGAATGGGGTGCGGTGGCGAAATCGGCGACAATCCCGCTGTGGCATTCAGCGCAGGTTTGTGTATCGACATCAGGCAGCCCCGCTTCCAAACGACTGATGGGCCGCGTGGACGATCCTTGTATTGTCACGACTAACATCATGACAAAGCTAAATGCGCCGGCGCACGCCATCGCAGCAGTGAGATTAAATGATTTCAAGCGAAAGATTTTGCCCATGTTTCAACATCAAGAGTCGTTAGAAGACGTCTGCGAAGGATGTAACTCTCGAGCACGTACTTCGACCAACCGTTTGACCGCAGCGGTTGCTGGATTGGCATCGAACCACTGCAGGTAGCGATCCGCCACCGAGTGTTGTCCCGCTTCGATCGCACCACAAAGTCCAGCATACATGAGTTCGGCGTGTTCGATATCCGAGTGGGATTGAAAGTCATTCGCGACCATTAGTTCCTCTGGACCCTGCTGCAAGTACGCGGCCACCCGCGTGCGAAGTTCGCTACCAAGTCCGTTTGCATCGGGCGAACTCCAGCTCGGAGACACCGAGGGGTTCTCCGCTGCCACATCCAGTGCGAATGACGGTGCGCAATCATCGCTTGCGAGTAACTCCGTTGCGGCAAAGTAGCGAAACCAACTGGGGGCACCGGCAGCCACGATTTCAGCGTTAGCGAGTTCCGTTTGACAACGCTTCATCGCACAGGCAAGTGGCACCGACTCAGGAAAAGCATCGCGTCCCACAAACAATACCCGCAGTGCCGCGTAACGCAGCCCCATCCCGCGGAACACTTCGGCTTGACGGTACGCGTGCTCGGCATCGACGATGACTGGCGTGAACCCCCAACGATCGCGATCGAAAAGGGTGCCTGTCGAGGTTGGAAAGGAATATTGCCAGTTTTGAAACTCCACGATCTCGCGGTTGGTCAGCGTCTCGACCATTTGTCGTGCGTAGTGCTCGTCGCCAGCGGCCGCGTAGGGGATAACGGGCGAATCGAGCGAAAGCGGCTTCCAAATCGATGGCTCTAACCCACCAATCAGCTCGGTGTCCCGATTCGAAATGACGAGCAACGTGGTTTCACGACGCTCTAGCGGCAGCCAGTATCCGCCTTGGGAACCATCGCTGAGCCAATAGCTCATCAGCCGCTGCTGACGCAGGTCGTCGATCACGCGGCGGTGTTCGGCAAAACGGCCTGCGATCACCGCTCGCAGAGCGACATCCTGAAGTCGCAGCGCCGCAGTGTCGCTTGCGTCGGAGAGCTCACGCAACTGCGGAATCTCCCACGCCAACATCCCACCACTCCGCGTGTCATCGGCAAATGCGGTGCCGTAGGGACGAGTTTGTTGTAGCGTCATTCGCAACATCCGATTGTCAAGCGACGCATCAATGCCCCATCCCATCGTCGAAACCAACCCGCTGAGCGACAGGACCACAGCGATCCCCACCCCCGTCGCCAGAAAGCCGATCCTGTGCGATCGCGACAGTCCCAGGTTGGAAATCCTGTACTGGCCCTGGCGGTGCCAAGACATCAGCATGTCGGCGGCAAGCCATGTCGTTGCAAGCGAGACGTTATGTGATGAAGACCATGCCAACCACTGTATCCATGCGAAACAAAACAGACCTCGAGGCATTCGTCGTCGACGGACGGTTTGTGTGACAACCCAAATCAAGCTGAGCAACAAGAACAAAATCGCGGCCGGATCCGCCAACCCTTCGAGTAGCGGCTGCCACGGAGTGCCGGAAAATAACGCTGCAGGGTTTCGCCAAATCGGGACGATGCTCGCGAGTGAATCGGTCCAAGCAAAAATGCCGCGAGGATTGATGCTGCCACCCGCCAGCATCAGGATCGCCAAAATCCAGTTCGTGCGGTGTCCCGGATCGGCAACCAAGCTGGCCGCGATACTGAACGTGATCCAACCGATCAAGCCAGCCAAAATCGCGGGTGACATGTTGCTCCAAACGAGAAACAATCCTGCGGCGGTCAGCATCGCTACCGTCGGTTTACGGCGATCGCTTGATGCCGAATCCGTCTCGTCGGATGTTCGGTACATCAGCCCAACCAGCACGACGATCGCGATGCAGTCGACCATGGCGGGCGTGAACTCGAAACGTCTCGCCAGGGCGATCATCGCCAACGTGACCACGAACCATACCGACGGACGTACAAAACCTTTGGATTTTCGCGGGGCAAGCATCCAGGCCAAACCTGCTGCAACGAAAAGCACCCGGCACAGCATCAACCCATGGCCGCCCAGAAAATGATCGATCGCAAATATCGGCAATCCGCCGAGCCAATCTGCCTCGGCCATGGTTTCGAGGGTCAGCAGCGATCGGCTTGGCGTGATCGACCCGCTGGCAACCTCGCGTCCTCGGCTGAGTTGCCACCAAAAATCATCGGCCGAGTAAGGTTGAAACGCCATCACAACCGCCACACAGACGATCGCCAACCACTGCAGCCCATATTCATAACGGGCTGCATTGTTATCCGAGAGCGACGTACTGAATCGAGCGGAATCAGCGACGGAATTCGATTCGACTTTGGCAACTTTGGAACGCATGGCTGCCGATTGTAGAAGAATCCTAACGCGATGTTGAGAGAAACAAGCCGTTTCAGCCAAGAAGTTTTCGGCAAGCACTGGGGACTTTTCTAATTGGCCCGAGCTCTCTGCAGTCGCAGCAGATTATTGTGCCCGGACTTTATTGGCCGGAACTTAATTAGCTAGCCCGAACCTTCGCTGCCAGACCCCCGTGGATCGAATTTCTACAGCAGGTCGTCGGATTGGCGAAGCAGGTAGGGCGCTACGCGTGACATCATGGCGGGGTTGCCCTCGTAGGCCTGCCAACTATGAGTTTTGCCGACACTGCGGCTGACATTCATCAGCTGCACTTTGTAGCCATCCACTCCCAACCGGGATGGGGACACGCCGACATAGCCGAGCGCCGCGGGTCCTCCACGACCGTTTAACCGCGGATACCAATGAAGCACCGAATCCGATGGATTGTACGCGATCAACATCCGCTCGACCTGTGTCATTGCTCGACCGTGATGATGATTTGGCAACAACCAATCACAATCGAGCGCCGAAGCGAACAAGGCCACTCGCACCGCTGACCGAGCCGAATACGAGGTCGATGCGAGTTGATGTCCCGCAATCGTGCCGCCCGCTCGCAAATGAAGCGCGGCGGTGATCATTCGGGGACCATAACTGGTGCCAAATAAACTGACGGGGACGCTCGGATCGATCTGATCCAACAACCACGCAAGATAGTAGCCATGCATTTCACTTCGCTGGGCTTTGATCTGCGCATCGGGGCGTGGGCGTACTCCGATTCGATCACTTGGCCACGATACCACCACCAAACGAAAACGATCGTTCTGCGGTTGCGAGGCTTGCTGCAACTGACAGAAAATCGTCTTGGCTCTTCCCCACGCCTCCTCGGCACTAACCCGGTTCTCGTGCACATAGATACACAGTGGCACGGGATCGCCATTGACGCAGTCAAAAAAGTGATCGACGTTGGTTTGCTGCCAAGGCACACCCGTGTCACTCGACCAGAACTTGATTCGAGTGGTTTGGTTTAGTGACGGAGAACAACTTGAGGCACCACGCGTGCTGACCAACCAAATTCGGTTCGAAAGCGATTCGTCGCCGCGGCTGACGTTGTTCTGGCATGGCAACCCGATGACAAACGTCGCGATCAAGGCGAACCAAAATCGCGACCGAGGCCGAGGTCGCGAACCAGGCCAAAATCGCGAACCAGCAGAGTACGATCGAGTTCGAAAAATGCTTCGCAAATTCATGATGTGCGTTAATTTTGAAGTGGTCTGAGATGAAACCCGACGGGATAGCTCAACACGAGTCTTTGGACACAATGATTTTAGCCGACCGATGCTATTGCTGTTCCTCTTGCTTGATTTTTAACACTTTAAATTGTTGGCCGCCCTGCGTATGGGTTGCGCCGCTGACCACACCATTGTTGTCCACCGTGAACTGAATGCTAGCCTCAACCACTTGCCAGTGGAAAGTGGTCTCATTTTCCGGCAGAATTGGGAATTCGGGTTGGCCGCCGAGCTTCGCCAGTAAGCGGTCGCCCTCGCGGCGGATCGTCATTTTCGCTTGCACATAGTCGTAGCGTCCGACGTAGCGATCAAGTATCTCGGGGGGAAGTTTGACAACGACATGATCGGGCAACCGTTTGACGTCCATGGTGTGGCCGTTTTGTGTGTGTTTGGCGCCGGTACAAAGCCCTTCGGCGTTGATCTGAAAGGCCACCGATGCGTCGACGATCTTCCAAAAGAACTCGGTTTCGCTGCTGGGGAAGATTTCCGCTTTGCCTTGTCCGGTCAATTGCGCGAACAGCTGCCCGTCTTCGAGCGTGACGACCAAAACGGCGGCGCCATAGTCGTAGCGGCCGACATAGCGGGCAAGGATCTCGGGCGTGACGGTGGTGTCGACCTGATGGATCACCGGCGGCTCCATTTCGGCATCCAAAAACAGCTCCGCAATCTTGCTGCTGACCGTTACCGGTGCCATCTCGGCGATCGATGGAAAAGCGTTGTGCAGTGCGATCACCGTCACGTTTTGATCGGGATAACGAATCAAACTGCTGACAAACCCATTCAGTCCTCCGGTATGACCGATCGTCCGCAGCCCACGATGCTCGCCAATCAACCACCCGTATCCGTAACCATTCTGATAGGGCGTGAATGCCTTTTCCCGCAGCTCGGGCGTGAGCAATTGTCCTGCAAATACCGCCTCGTTCCATAACATCAAATCGTCAACGGTCGAGTACATCGCGCCCGCGCCACCGACCTGGGACATGTGCCAATTCAGTGCCGGCGTGAATGCATCGTCTTCGAGCGAGTAGCCATGGGCTTCGTTTTCAAGATTTAGATCGGGCGAGTGAATGCCAGTGTCGGTCATCCCCAGTGGCTCAAAGAAGGTTTCCTGCAGGTAGTCGCCGAATGATTTTCCAGAAACTTGGCCGACGATGTGCCCCAGCAAGAAATAGCCTGAATTGTTGTAGTGGAACTTTTTGCCTGGCTCAAAAGACAACGACAGCTCTTGAAACGAAGCGATCACGTCCGCTTCGGTGGTCGGCTTGGTGACCCGCTGCCAAAAATCGCCCGTTTCGGTAAAGCTGGGGATTCCCGAGGTGTGAGTTAACAGGTGATGAATCGTGATTTCATCGCCGCGAGGAAACGTCGGCAAGAATTGATCAAGTGTATCGTCGAGAGCCAGTTTTTCCTCGGCGACCAAACGCAGGATCGCTGCGGCGGTGAATTGTTTGGTGATCGAGCCGATACGAAACTTGGTGTTCGCAGTGGCAACCCTCTGTTCGTCAAGATTGGCTAACCCAATGACGCGGCGATAAATCACTTTGCCGTCACGAGCGACAAGCAGCGCCAGCGCGGGTAGCTTCGATGCATCGACGCCGTCAAGCTTCTGATCCAACTTCTGTTTCGGCGTTTCGGTGTCCGATACCACCGCTGCGGCAGAATCCGCTGCGGCAGTTGCAACCGGGTCTTGGGCCTCGACCCATCCCGTGATTCCGCCGAACAACAGCAGGCACAAGAAGATCGATCGAGTGCTGCCAGCGCAGAATTTGCAAAGGGTGTTCATCAGAGATCCAGGATTCAATACGAGTGTTAGAGTGCCAGAGGATTAGGGACCGGAGGAACGGAATCTGTTGCGTTTTGCTGAACGATCGCTGATGCGGCAAGAATCTTACACCCCTGCCAAATCGCAGTCTCCCTCTCTTTTCCTAGGCCCATTCTATCGCGGAGACGGCAACGAGTGGGCAAACATTTCACATCAAAAGAGGCGATGAGACTTTCGAGACATGCTATTCTTAGAGTCTGGCCTTTCCAGATTGAATCGCAGATCCGAGACACTCAATCCGAGACACCAAGCATGACGAGGGACACCAATAACAACGAACGAAAGGGTGTCTTGTTGCTAATTGTTACTGGTTTCCTTCTGTTGTTGCTGTTCAGTGCGAGCGTTGTTTCGTTTGCCGCTTGGAAACTCTATCACGGTGTTTTCGTCGTCACCAAGACTGAATCACGATCACACGATCACCCGCGGGCGGATCAAGGGCTCGTCGCGGAGCCAGGGACCGATCACGAAGTCGAGCCTGAGACCAATGCAACGATCATCCCCAAGGCTACGAAGCATGAATCCAATCCGCCCGTACCGATCCATCAAGAAACCAATCTCGGCGACGACGACCCTTTGCCCCCGAAAGAAACGCCCGTCCGCTTGATTGCCGAACTGCCATCGTTGGGACCTGAGGTTCCCAAAACACTAGGACCCACTAAATCGCCGATCAAGTATGCTTGGGAATCCGTCAATCAGTTGGTTTACGAGTTCGAGATTGACGCCGAATTGGGGTCTCAGAAAGTCAAGTATCGTGGTCGCAATACGATTCGGGGAACGGGCAAGCGTCCGAGCGACTTCACGGCGGACGATCAAACGGATGAGGGGACCGGCAGCGGATTTGTGATTCACCCGCAAGGGATCGTGGTGACGTGTGCTCATGTTGTCAAAGGTGCGACTCGCATTCAGGCCTTGATAGGGGAAACGGAGTTCCGTGCGACGGTGATCAAGCTCGACTTCGAGAATGATTTGGCGGTGCTTCGCCTCGAGAAAACCGGACTCCCCTATTTGAAGTTAGCCGACTCGGATCAAGTTCGTTTAGGCCAGGAAGTCCGCGCGATTGGCTATCCGTTGTCCGACGTCTTGGGCGAGTCGATCAAGGTGACCAAGGGAGAGGTCTCGGGACGCGGCAGACCGGATGGAGTCGACGGATTTCAGATCGATGCAACGGTCAACCCAGGAAACAGCGGAGGACCGCTGGTCGATGACGCGGGGCGGCTCGTCGGCGTCACCAGCTCACTGCTCGCCGGAGCAGGCATCTCCGAAGTCGGCTTTGCGATCCCATCGAACAAGGTGATTCAGATCGCCCAAGAATTAGGCATTCCGGTCGAGGTTGATGGCCAGGCGACTGCGATGTCAGCAGCCGATGTGATTGACCGGGTCAGTCTCGCCACTGTGCTTTTGAAAGTCACGGTTGGCCCGGGTGGTGTCGGGATGGAATTACCGCACCACTTAGAATACTCGGGTTATGTGTATGAATCTAACGTGCCAACGGCGGGAAGCTTTCCGACGGGGTTGCCTCGAGACGAACATTTTTCCGGAAAATTCCAGGTCGATGCATCCGGTGAACTCTTTAGCGATGACACGGAAGGGATGATGCCTTTGATGCTGGGCGGCGCTAGCCAAATCGGGATCGAAATGTTGCCAGATTCGGCACCCGGCCGCACTGTTTCCCGACACAGGGTTATGATCCCTCCGCGGGAGACACGTCAACACGGACCCCCGCTAGACCCTTATGGTTTTGGCAGCTTTGCATCACGAAGTCGTCCGCCTTGGATGCGGCAGCAAACCTCACCGCCTAAGACGTCCAATCTGTTGCTCGGAACCGAATCGACAACCGTCACCCTTGGAAAGCTTTCAGCCGATGGGATTGATCTGGAAAAAACTTATTCACTAAGGGTGCAGGGGGAATCAAAGGAACAACCTCCCCTTACCATCACCGGGCTGGGGAAAGGAAAGTTTGATCCGCAGGCAGGCCGAATGATGAACATGAATTATAAGGTGACGATCACGGTGAATCAGGACAATATCACGGCAAAAATTCCCATCACCCTACACTATCGGCTTGTCGATGAAGCGGAGTTAGGAAAAGAACGCCAGGCACGACAAGAACGCGAGCAGACTCGAATGCTGGAAAAGACCAAAACACTAGAAAACTCGGGGTTTCATTCGCCGCAGAAAACCACTTCGGCCACCAAGAAAGAAATCCAGTTTGATAGTGTCAAAGCCGTGCCCGAGTCCGCCAATTTGAATAAGTTCGATCCAAACAAATGACTGTCAACCGAATGATCCGAGTCGTTTCGCTTGCCACCATGCTCGTTCTTACCTTGGTGTCTAGCGCACTCGGGCGGACATGGACCGACCGCACGGGAAAGCTGAATGTCGAAGCCGAGCTGGTTACGGTTCGCGGTGGAAAGGCGTACTTGGAAAAAGCGGACGGCACCGTGAGTGCGGTTCCGCTGCAGCGTCTGAGCATCAAAGACCTCGCCTATTTAGCCGCGATGCCAACGTATGAATCGCAGGTCAAACCATTCCTGTCTGATGACCAAACGTCGCCGCCCTCGGCATCGCTAACGCCGACAATGGCAACGATTGATGTCGAGACACCGTCCGTCTCGGGATCGATTCGCCAATTTCGTTCGGATCGCTGGGGCTACAAAGGGCTAGTCTTTTCAAACGATGGTGCGTACTTGGTTACACTTGGCAGCAACAACGTCACCGTGATGGACATCAATGCGTCGACAAAAACGGAATACGAACTCGACAGCGGTATCCGATCCAGCTTGGCGTTTTCGCCAGACGGAAAACGGTTGCTCGCCGGATCATCCGATGGCAATGTGTTGGTGTGGCAGTTTGACGGCAAGGGAAAATTGACTCCGGAGAAACAATTTTCTATCGACCGAGGCGAAATCAAATCCATCACCGTGTCGCCGGACAACCAACATGTCATCACGACCCATGCGTCAGCGGTCGCCTGTCTTTGGGACATGAATTCGGGCGAAGTGTTGGCGAGGTACAAGGATTTTTCGTTTGGCTCAGGAGGCGACGCCCGCTTCAGCCGTTATGGCGGCCATGCCATGACCACCGATGGACGAATCGCGGTGGTAATCGACATTGCCAGTCGCAAAATGATCCAGCGGATGTCGCTTTCGCGTGGCAGTGGACAAATCGCTGCGATCTCGCCCGCTGGAAACTTGATCGCGGCAGGCCGAACCTATGATATTCATTACTTCCAGACGGCGACAGGAATGCAATCAGCCAGTAGTAAAGGGAGCGAAACCTTATGGTCCGCTGCTTTTTCACCCGCCGGGAATCGTCTGATTAGCGGTGGCAGGGAAAGTGTCAAACTGTGGGATGCCGAGACAGGATCGCTGATGCAAGAGTTTGCAATGGGCGACAGCGGCTATGTCAAATATGTCGCGTTCTCACCCGACGGTATCCACTTCGCAGCGATCGGCGCCCCGCTTGGAAAACTCGTCGAAGTTTTCCGACTGCCCCATCCTCGTTGATCACTCCGCAGTATGAGCCTGGACAGCTAAAAGTTTCGGGGGCACGTTGGAACTTGGGAGTCAGTTTTTCTGGTAGCGGAAGTCGTTAAGACTTTCGTGCCATGACGTATGCCGCTCGAAACTCTTGACGAGTTCCGCTACAGAAAGCGTTGGCCCACGCGGCTAACATAAGAGCGGTGATGTCGTACTAGATCAGCAGTCTCCTTCGGTCGGGTGAGGGGAGCCGACCGAGCAACCAACTCTCCTCTAATCGTCCGAACCGGGGACAGCGAGGTGTTCGTTGACATAGTGGGTCAGGACCGAGTAGAAATGCCGGACCGTATTCGTTCCCTCGTTAATCGCGTGCGAGCGAGCCGGATAGGGCATCACCGAAAACTGCTTGTTTTTCGCGATCAATTCGTTGATCAAATACTCGGTTCCTTGATAGTGCCCGTTGTCGTCCCCCGTACCATGCACGATCAACAAGTTCCCTTCGAGCTGACTTGCATAGGTCAGCGGCGACCCAAGCCGGTAATTCTCTGCATTGTCATCAGGCAATCCCATGTATCGCTCTTGATAGATGGAATCGTAAAGCAATTGATTCGCATTAGGAGCAACCGCAATGGCAGTGCTGTAGAGCTCGGGATAACGGAAGATCGCATTGAGACTCATGCTGCCACCGCCGCTCCAGCCCCACACACCAACTCGCTTGGTATCCAGATAACTCCACTTGGCCAACAACGCTCGTACCGCGGCGGCCTGTTCCTCTGGTGCAATCACTCCGATTTTCCGATAGATGCATTTTCGCCATTCGCGACCGCGTGGCGAGCGGGTTCCTCGATTGTCCACACTGACAACGACGTAGCCTTGCTGTGCCAGCATCGCGTGCCAAAGACCACGTGCCCCTTGCCACACATCTTTGACGGTTTGACCGTGCGGTTCGCCGTAGACGTGAACCAACAGTGGGTACTTCTTGGTTTCATCCAATTGAGCCGGCTTCAGACACCATGCATCCAGCTGTAGCCCATCACCGATATCGACACGAAAGAACTCGGATGTCGGGGTGTTCAGTTCGGCGAGTCGCTCTCGCAGTTTGGCGTTATCGCTCAACACGCGAACCACGCTGTGGTCTTCGAGCTGAATGAGCTTGACCATCGGTGGCGTGTTGAATGTCGAGTAGGTATGCACAGCCCAACGAGCATCGTCGGAGATCGCATAGCTGTGCCAACCTGGTTGATCCTCTGGTGATAATCGTGTCAGATCCGAACCATCCAACTTGACTCGGTACAGATAGCGCTGGGTCGGGTTATCAGGCGAGGCCGCGAAGTAAAGCCAACCCGCTTTCGCATCGATCGCCTCGATTTCAAGCACGTCGTAATCGCCGGCGGTGATCTTGGTTACTTGTGTTCCATCGCGGCTGACGCGATAAGCATGTCGCCATCCATCACGTTCGCTGAGCCAAACAAATGCGTTGCCGTCGTCGATCCACCGTACCGGGTTTTCGTTTTCTAACCAGGTTTCGTCCGTGTCGGTAAAGACGGTTTGCGTCTTGCCGTTTTCGGGATTGGCGAGCATCACACGATTGGTGTTTTGCAGGCGATTCATCTGCTGCAGCAAAATCTGGTCGCCTGCGGGCGTCCATTCCATTTGCGGCAGATAGTGTTCGCGAGCGTCTCCGGGGACGTCCAGCCAAGTGACGTTTCCGCTATCGATTTGAACAACTCCCAATCGCGTGGCCGAGTTTTTCTCGCCCACTTTGGGGTATGGGAATGAGGTGATTTCTGGGTAGATGCCGCGGGTGTTGTCAATCAAATGAAACCGCCCGACGCCGGTGGTGTCGAATTGCCAAAACGCGATCGCTTTCCCATCAGGACTCCAGCGGTAGGCATCGCGGATCGCCAATTCTTCTTCGTTAACCCAATCTGACGTGCCATTGATCGTCTCGGCAGATCCGTCATCGGTCAGTTGCGTGATTTGCAGACTGTCGATGTCCTGGACGAATAAGTTGTTGTTGCAAACATACGCCACGCGACGATCGTCAGGAGAGAACTTGGCGAACATCAACGTCGACGCCGCTGCGTCACCCCCGAGTTGTTTCAATTTTTGGGTCGCGACATCCAACACCCAATAGTCACCACGCGTATTGCGTCGCCACACCCGCTTGCTGTTGGTGAAGATCAAAAGCTTTGATTCATCGCTGGAAAACTGAAAGCCATCGATCGCAAGCGGCGTCGTGCTGTCGCTAGGAAGCAAAGCTTTTGCGGGCACCAGCGTCTGCTTTGTACCATCAGTCGTGTCGACGCGGACCACATCGACACCCCCTTCGACTTCCGTTGACTTCTCAAGCGTAAAGTAGGTATCGGATCGTTTGCTCCAAACGAGATCGGGCAGGTGGTCCTCGGAGAGCTCATCCGAGCCAAAGATTCGATCCAATGACAATGTAGACATCTCGACGTTTGCTTTGCTTGTAGATTGATCGGGTATTGAGGAGGCCAGCGATTGTGAACGGGCACTCTGCTGAAGGGCACTCTGCTGAAGGGCAATCTGTTGCCCGCTGGCCGGGAACATGCTAACGGCTAAGAGTGTTCCGAGTATATGGCCCGCGACACACAGACACGGCTTCGCCGCAGGCAAGAGCGTCATATTCATCCGACAAGCACCCCGATGACAACTCATACTGAACATCGAAAGGGAAAAACACATTCGCATCATTTGCGTTCTTTGAACATTAGAATAGGGAACGGCGAAGTTGCTATTAGTTGAATCCGTGCCCGTTTAAAACGTCCAATCCACCAGAACATCATGCTTCGTCGTTCGGCCGCGGGTGAACCGCTGCCGAACGACATAGGATACTGGATTGATTGGACTTCGACGAGCGAAGAGCAATGATTAGAAATCGCCACTCAGTGATTCACGTGAAGCACGCGTGCCGAGCGCACCCCATAGGCCAAACGGGCTTTGTCCACCGGGAGTATTACCCCAGTAAACCTGAGCCGCGTTCTGGTTGCCTGAATCGATCGAGTCGGTGATGAACTTGACCGCACCGTCACCCATCAGCACATGGCAACCGCCTTGGTGACGACTACTTGGCGATAGCATCCCATCGGTCTCGGCACTAAGTCGCATACACAATTCTGAATTTGGCGGATTGACGGTCGTGATTCCGGTATACAACGGGCGACCATAGGCCCATCGAAATCCACGTCGTTCTTCCTCGCTTGTGATCGTGCCAAGCTGCTGGTTGAAAAACTGAGGACGATTGGGATCCAACAAACCACGACAAGCGATGGAGTTGCCAGCGAACCAAAGATTGGCCGAGATCGCCTTCACGACAGGTCGTGTGCGAGCATCATTATCACCCAAGTCGGTCGCGATTTCGCCAGCTGCGATTGTATTGGATAATCCATCGAGCACATCGCGGAAAGCCATCGCTTGGCGTGAACGAAACATACCGCGACAAGCCGCATTCGCGTCACGAGTGTAATTGCCCGACCCAACTTTGCCGTTGTCGAAGGGGATCGATCCGAGCGGCAACAGGTGAACGGCATCTCCCAGACTGGCGGCATAATTTGTCCGCCCCTGCGATGGCAATCCGTTACCGGGATCGCTTGGACAGCGGAGCGTCGGAATATTCGTCAGCCAAGGCTTATATTCTTGACCGCCGGTGTGCTGAGCCAATGTCCTGGCAGGAGAAGCCCCCATCGGTTGATAAAACGGAGCCACTCCGTCACCGTTCGGGTCGTAGGGATTCGAAATCTGATCCCACAACGCTTGCTGTTCGATAAACGGCATTAAACCGACCAACCAACTCAACCGCATGCGATTGTGTGAACCCGCCACATCGGTTTCGGGGCTCGGCGAATCGGGGTCTGACGCATTCGTCGTGCCGCCTGATTGCATCGGCAACTTATTGAACGACGCATGGTAGTTATGCAAACCCAACCCAATCTGCTTAAAGTTGTTGCCGCAACTCATGCGGCGAGCGGCTTCGCGAGCCGCTTGCACCGCGGGTAGTAGTAGACCCACCAATACGCCGATGATGGCAATTACCACCAACAACTCTACCAAGGTAAATCCGCGTTTCGATCCAAAACTCTTGAGCATAGCAATCTCTTTGAAAGTACTTAGGTGACACAAACACAATTACTAACAATGATCCACTGAGAGATCATTCCGCCGTGAAAAAGTTGTCCTCTAATTAAACATGGTTTCCGTGTTCGGCAAACAGATTGTCGAGTTTACGAAAACGCTGGAAAACTATTCGTCTTCCATCGGACCCGAATCAACGGGCGGCGGGTTGGCTGCATCAGGATTGTCATCGATGTAGGATTCGATTTCACTCACGTCCGCAACTGGCTTTGCTGTGCCGTCAGAACAACCGGTAGCAAAAGCGAGTAACGCGAGCAAAATGGCCAAATGTCGAGACCGAAAATGGGTTGACATGAATATCCAAGTGGTTGAAGGATCGAAATGTGTTGGTGCCAGCGATCGCGAAACAGAAGCTGTTTACGGCGCCCTACTGCAGTGGGTGATGCATTAACCCTGATCCGCGTAAAACAAACTGGCATCCAACTTTGCTTACTTATTATTTTTAGTTCCATTCGCTATTCGAAATAGGTTCAACGCGTTGTCGCATGAAAAATGTGCGCACAGTTCGATCGTTTGGCAAACATTGTCAATCAAGATGTACTTTCGACGCCATACTCAATCATTTGCATCATTATTCACTACGTAACTATCGAGTACTGAAGCACACGGACTCATTTCATCGTCAACGTGTGTAACCGTCGTGCCCCAATCTTCGATTAGAAAACAACGATCGTTACGCCACATAACACATGTCGCGTCGAGAACCCGTGGGCGGTGTAATCGCCATTACGCGATCGTTGCGGGGACAGCCAGCGCCCGCGTTTACCCTCGCGTTAGCTGCCGCCGTTCTCCGCTGAAACAAATGATTAAGTCTGAGGGAGTGGGCCCACGTTACGACGGGAGCAATGTTAGTGTTGGCCCCCGAATAGTGTATTTATTGAGGGGGATAGCGACGCTTCGCCCCAATATCCGTTCTAGACTTACACAGTGGCATTCATGCGGCGTTGGGCATCCCGCAGCGGAGGGTCACAGGTGTATCCACAGCAATGAACCGTCGCAGAGGAGCAAATCCTCGAAGATTAGCACGTTGTTGTTTTGACTGCCGGAGCGGGTTCATTTCACCGCTGGAGCCGGTCTGGCGATTTTTCCCGCGTTAAGTCCACTTGAGCGATCGACATTCATGCCTAACCAACCCAAGTCTGGCAACAACATCGCGTTGTTAATCGATGCCGATAATGCCATTGCCGCAAAAATCAAATTCATCATCACAAACCTTGCCACCCACGGCGTCGTTAATATCCGCAAGGCCTATGGAAATTGGGCCAAGGACGAGCTCAAGAGTTGGGCCAAGGTGCTGCATCAATACGCGATTGCGCCAAAGCAATACTTCGACTTGGTGAGCGGAAAAAATGCGACCGACATGGCGCTTTTGATCGACGCGATGGACATTCTCTACACCAAACAGGTCAACACGTTTTGTCTAGTCACATCCGATTGCGACTTCACCCCGCTGGCTCTGCGGCTGCGTGAGGAGGGCAAACAAGTCATCGGTTTTGGTCTGCAGAAGTCACCCAAGCCGTTTGTTCATGCATGCACTCAATTTGTCTATTTGGACAAAGACGTCACCGCCAAACCGAAGCAAACGCAGCCAACGAGAACTCTGGGCACCGTGCTGAAACAGGACACCCAACTGATGAACCTGCTACGAACCGCGGTCAAGCAGAATACTGGAGAAGACGGTTGGGCGTCACTTGGACAAGTGGGTTCTTATCTTTCCAAGCAAGGAACGTTCTATCAGCGAGATCACGGTTATGCAAAACTCATTGACCTGTTCAAGGCGATCGATCGATTCGAGGTCGAAAATCCCAAGCCACCAGGCCGTCCACGGGTGCAAATACGGCAAAAGAAGAGCTGAGCTTGCTTGAGTACCAATAGTGTCTTCCCACCGGCCAGTGCCATCTACTTTGGGTAGCGGTGCGGCGCAAGCCGCCTGGCTGCAGCGGGTAGAACGTTCGTTTTTGACCGGGCGGCTCGCGCCGCTCCGCTACGAAAGTCAGCCGTTTTGTGCCAAATTAGATGGCAATCTCCTACCGGCCGCGGGACGCTCAATCCTGGTTCCCGACGGTTAGCGAACCGCAGCCGGCCGGTCAGAACCGGCCCATCGTCACTGAAAAAGTCACGGCGTCCAGGAGGTTTCATTCGCCCCGATGGTCGAATTGCGCTGGGTGAATTGCGATGGGCTTTTGCTTTGGACCGCGATCCATCAAACTGGTTTGTATGAGTGAACCATTTAAAATTGATCCGTCTCTTTCTGCTGACGACATGCATCGCCAAATCGATTTGGCGTGCGAGCGGATGGAAGCGACGTACGACAACGGGTTTTATTCCAAAGTCAATGTGGTCCGACATTGGTCTAAACACAATCCCGAGTTGTCGGGCAAGATCGCGCGTCCCAGTGCACTGCGTTGGTACCTCCGCCGAGAACTGCTCAAATTAGCCCGGCTCGGAGCCGAAATCACGATCACTCAATCTCGGCCGCGCGTCGATCTGAATTCACCAACGTTGTTGGAGATGATTGACGAATCGGAGTTTGATCTCACCGCCAAAAAAGTGTTTCTGTTTGGACCCGAGCGTTGTGAATTATCGATCGAACGTCTGGAACACTACACGGGGACGCGGGCAGAGTATTTTCAGCGTTTCGTATTGTTGACGAACTACCAGATGCACATGGACGCGTTTGTGGAGCAGTTTCCCTATTGCGTCGGATCCTCACGAGCCAATGTGCAGATGCCTGCGTTGCATCATCGCGATGTCGGCAATCAAGGCATCAGCATCGTCAATATCGGCGTCGGGCCATCGAACGCCAAGAACCTGACCGACCACTTGGCGGTGCTTCGACCGGACGCGATGTTGATGGTGGGGCACTGCGCCGGCGTGCGAAACCACCAAGAGATCGGTGACTTTGTGTTGGCGACAGGCTACATGCGGGCGGATTACTTGCTCGATGAATTGTTGCCGCCATCGGTGCCAATCATTCCCAGTTTTCTGTTGAACCGCGCGCTCGCCCAGGTACTCGATCAACGAGGATTGCGTTATCGAATTGGTGCGGTCTATACGACTGCTGACCGAAACTGGGAATTGATGCTGCGGAGGACCAAAGAACATTTGCGGGTCAGCCGCAGTATCGCGGTCGACATGGAATCGGCAACGGTCGCCGCGAATGGATTTCGTTATCGGATTCCCCACGCAACCCTTTTGTGCGTGTCGGACAAACCGCTGCACGGCAAACCAAAACTGCCGGGTGACGCGGTAGCATTTTACAACGAGACAAAGAAACACCATTTGTCTGTCGCGATGGAGGCCATCGGGATCATCAAACAGGAGCATCCAGAGGGTTTGCCCAACACAGAAATTCGAGCTCCGGGCGAACCGCTGCTCGGCGGCCCCGGCACCGAGTGAACCGCCCCTCGGCAGCAACCTATTTGTGGATGGGGCCAAATTGCTGGCGACTGGCTTGTGCGCGAGTTTCACGTCGACTCAAGGAAAGCTGACGTCGATGGTATTGCTGCCCGACTCGACCGTGACGTTCTTTTGCACCCCTGCAAACTCGCTCACGCCGCTATCAGGCCCTTCTAACATTTCTGATCCGGTCGAAGTGTCCTCCGGCGCAAGTACTCCGTCCACCGCTGCGATCATGACCATGTGAGGCCCCGGGATCGCTCCGCCCGCCGAAGGACTGTAGATCAACTCATACTCACCCGCTTCGTCGGTCATCTGGACCGAAGCACGTCCACCACTGGTGGGTTGAAAGGTGATTTCAACGTTTGCAGCCAGTTTCCCGTTGATGGTGACCACCCTCTCGACGTCACTTAGCTCAGGTCCACCGCCGCATCCGACCAACAAAGCGGACGAGCATCCAATCCACAACCCATTCTAATTTCGATTTTTCGTCAACTCTTGTTCCACTGCAGAATTTAGAAAATTATCAACACGAACCACGGTCGTCCGACGGATTAAAATGGCGTCTTAGTCGATGACGCGACGATCGTTTCGCTACCCAAGTCTCTCTAGCACGCTGTCGACATCTCGATTGTTGGTGGTCGTGTATCGAATGTGCTCGATCGAGTCGGTGATGAAATGGACACTTCCATCCGCAAACAGCGTCATGATCCCACCGGGGTGATGGCTGGAAAAACCATATTGACACTCGGTTCCTGAAATCGAATTGATGGGTGCCGAAAAGCCGCCAAAGGTTTTTCGGATCGTCAATTGCTCGTTGCCGGAATCCGTTCCCGCGAAGATACCGGCGTAGCAATCAATCACACGTGTCGGAGTCCCTTGGCTGTAAACTCGCTCGGACACCGCGATGGTGCTACTCAAACCATCCGAAACATCACGAAATTTGATCGCTTTGTCGCGTAGAAAGATTCCGTTGGGAGCGGTGGTCGGACTGGGTGGAATGGTCCATTGACTGAATGCGCCTTGATCGAGTCCCGGAAATTGACCGCCTGAGTGCCATCGCCGCGTCGTGTTGACACCCAAGTAATTCGATTTCGCTACCGCAGTGATCCAAGGACCTCCGGGGGCATACAGTTGGTTCGAAATATGCACCATGGGACCGTCGTCGGAGGGGCAAACAAACGTCGCGACCGAGTTCTTGATGACCTCGGTTTTGTCAAGAATGCTGCCATCGGCGGTCAGCGCGGTGGAAAGCGGAATCTGGCCGACCCGCAATTCATCAAACAGCGCTCCCTCTTCGAGCTGTGGCAGCAAAAATGCGCCCCACGCCCACTGCGATCGTGTGTTGTTATTGAACGACGGTCCCGCGTGGGCAGTGGGCTTGGGATAGCGAATGTAGCCCGCACCGAAACGCTTCGCCGATGGATTCCACAATCTCCTTTGCAGCCTAAACGAAGACACGGAGGTTTACCTTGAACTCCCCGACATTGATCATCCCGATCCAACGGCAGGTGCAGAGGACACGACAAACCTAGCGACGGAAGTCCGCGATCATTGCAAAACAGAAATATGCAACAACCGACAGCAAGTCAAACTATTCGGCGAATTCGGGTGTGATGTAGATCTCTAGATGATGCATTAAACCTAAACCGGATTATGGATGCTGACACGCACAACTTCGGATGACCAGTGCATCTTTCACTACTACAGCACCGAGGTGAAGAACTTAGTTATCGATCCGTTCCTAAGCTCCAACGTTGCGACTTGTCGTCCCGAAGGGTACACGATGACGGTCGCTGCTTTCGCAAGGTGTCCAGACTGGTCATCGAAGAACTCAGAGCGGCCGACCACACTCGAGCGTCAATCTCCGAGGTCACAGAAAAATGCGGCAATGGGCACACCGAAACTAAGAGAAAGCTAAGGCGACGCCGTTCAGGAACAAAGCAAACCGCTAGGTCGAACAAGCCGAAACTCATGAAGCGAACCTCGCTGATTTGATAGCTAAATTCGACCCCGCTTGAAATCAACGCAGTGCAATAACGCCTATCAGATATCGAAAACCGCCTGCTCAAATCGTATACGCCATCCCACTGGCCGACTCTGATCTTTGACAGTTTGGAAGTAGCCATGTTTACACCGTCGGGGTTAGGGATTCCGACGGCGCAGACAAACGTCGACATTCTCATTTATGCTGAACATTGAGTGACATATCTCTTGATGAACTATTTGAATACAATAAACGTAAAACTTGGCAGCTATTTGACTTTTCCCTCGCCGTATCGTTTAGCGGCACGCTATTCCATGACCGAAAACATTGACTTTCTGAGTCCTCGCCTCGTCGGTGACCGTTTTGACGGGCACTCGATTCCGCTTGAGGTCTTGAAAGACTTATCTGCTCTGGAGGAATTGCTTGTCGAGGTTGCGAAATGGCACTATCGAAATGAAAACCCGCAACGGAAGCGAATCCCGAAAGGATTCGCAGAAGAAGTTTCGTTGAAGGTTACCGAGATCGGCGATGGAAGTGCCATTCCTAAAATCGTGTTGTGCGTTTCGTCAGTGACTGGCACCCTCTTTCCGGTCGACCATCGCGAGTACTTCGCAAAAGCGAAAGAGTCGATAGTGACCGCGATCGACCAAGCACACCACCAGCGTTCGGTGGCTGGGATCTTGCAAGACAGTCATTTAGCCTATTTCGATCGAATCGGACGCAGCCTACGTGACAGTGAAGCATTGGAGTTGAACTATCCGGATACCAAGCGTCCGGCACGAATCAACCGAGCGACTCGTCGCTACTTAACGCTGGCGGCGTCTTCCGTTCAGGGCTTTACCGAGGAAGCCACGCTGCGGGGAAGTGTTTGCGAGGCAGATCAGCGGAAGGACCGATTCCAATTACAACTGATCGATGGTCGCATCATTGATGCACCGATCCAATCTGAACACCGCGAAACGATCTTAGATGCCTTCCAACGCTTCCGTCAGGGAGGTCGGGTGATAATTGAAGGTGTTGGTCGATACAATCGCCGCAGCCGATTGGACGGTATTGAATCCATTGAACACATTAGCTTGCTCGACTCAATGGACGTCGGCGCACGGCTGGAAGAATTTACTTCTCTGGACAATGGATGGCTGGAAGGCAAAGGCGTTGCACCGAAAGTCGATGAGTTGGAGTGGTTGACCGATCAATTCGAGACAAACTATTCCGACCGCTTGCCCGCTCCTTATTTGTATCCTACGGGCGAAGGCGGCGTACAGGCGGAATGGAGTCTCGATCGGTGGGAGGCGACGCTCGATATCGACCTGAAATCGAAGTCGGCGTATTGGCATGCATTGAACCAGAGTAGTGACGAAGAGAGCGAACGTGAAATCGATTTATCATCGCTTGACGGTTGGAAGTGGCTTGCCGATCAATTAACTTCGCTCGTATCTGGAGATTCAGGCGAGTGAATCCCTCAACGACTTTAATTCGGCAGATCCATCCGTCCTTTATTCAAGAAGGCATGGTCACTTCACAGGCCTTTCGTCCGACGCCGAAAGATGAAGACAAGCTTTCAACCTATGATGGTGACCAGATCGACGCCAAGGCCGCGTGGAAGCACTACACCGAAACGCTCGGTCATGCTTCCGACGGTGCCTTGGGAGTGAGCGTCAGCGAATGCGAAGACTTAGATTTGAGGGTTGTTCCTGATCCCGAACCGTTCCCCGAACACGTGCTAATTGATTTTTCCGAGCACGGACGCAAGCAAATCGAAAAGCGATCAAAAAAACTCAAATCTCACGCTGAAACGCGAGGGTGGTTGTTTCAGCCATAACGTGCGATCCGCCTCCAATCGTCGTGATCAATTTTAGACCGACCTTACGATGCCGCGAGCTGAGCGACGACTCCTTTCAGGAGTTGCTGGGCAAAGCGATCCGCGAGCACCGCAAAGACAAACGCCGCCAAGCCGCAGACCACCAACGAACCCGGAGTTGCCCCATAAAACGGTCAACCGGGAGACGCTGATTGGCTCTGATGCACGGTTCCGCAACACCTGCGAGGACCGCTAGCTCGTCACTCATTACAATTCTGTGATCGAATTACTCAACCGCGGCCGACCGTCGAAATAGGGGCGACCGTTCATGTGTATCCACTAATTGCCATCAACTGTTAGTAAAGTGGCCAATGCTGCATCATAACCAGACGTGTCAATGGGGCAACTTACGCTCATTAAATTGATGGCAATGCTATGCAAGCCCAATCGCAGTATGTACCTACGGAAGACGCGGCATTGCTGACAATTGCGGTCCCCTAGGGGCCGCTGTTGCCTCGTTAGACTGCAATCGTTTTCGTCAAATTGCAGCTTCGTGAGCCGCTCGCACACGACTCAATCCGGAAATCGCCAGCACTCAAACCGGATGTGACGAATGGCGATTGATCTATATGTCTTCTCGTTGAGAGCAATCGAAAGTTCTGTAGAAATCTAAGCACGGTTAGAAAGGTTCTCCGCTGCCTCACGGTCGGGATTGAACGACTATTGAGGCCAAAGTTCGTATCCCGCTACGATTATCGGTTGGTGATCCATAGCGATTGATAGGGGGTCACTTCCAAAACCGTGGTTTGTTCGTCGAAGCGGCGGCCTGAGATCGCATCATACCAGGCGTCAGTGGAGATCAGATTCAGATCCGATAGCCGCAGTTCCTGAGTCGAGTCGGTCATGTTGTGCACACAGAAAATGCTCTGGCTGCGGTCGGTGCTTTGCCGCCAAAACGCAAAAAACGCATCGCTTAGCTGCAGTGTGAACTGCGTCGCGTTGGGGTGGAACGGAGCGTGCCGACGACGCAGCTGCATGCGGCGGGTCAGTTCTTCGAAGACTTGACGGTGAACCGACGTTTCGTCGCCGAGTTGCTGCTGCAGTTCCTGCCAATTCCATTTGTGCCGATTGATGCTGCGGTTGTGCTGCGTTGCCTCCACACCCGCTTGATCGTTTGGTGTGGCTAACAAACTGTGAATGTAGAAGGCGGGAATGCCCTCCAATCCCATCATCACGGTTTGGGAACAGAGGAAACGCTCGACTTGCCATTCGTCTTCGCCATCAATCGTCCCCTTGAGTGCATCAAACAACGCAACGTTTAGTTCATAAACACGCTGGCCTCCGTCCTCGGTGCGACGCGTTGAAATTTTTCCACCAAAACGACCGACGGTCTCAACGAGCTGCAATTGCTCTTCGTCCGACAACAAACCCTCGGCCGGCCGCATGCCAATTCCATCGTGTGACGCGGTGAAATTCAGATAGGTACATCCGACCGGAGCCGGTGGCATACTCATCATCCACCGCTTCAAGTACTCAGTTTTTCCGGTCAACAGCGCATGCACTAGCAGCGGAGCGAGGCTGAAGTTGTAGATCACATGAGCTTCGTTGCGGTTACCAAAGTACGTCAAATTCTCGTGGTTCGGCACGTTGGTTTCGGTAATCAACAGCGTACCGGGTGCAAACGCATCGGTCACCGTGCGGATCAGTTTGACGACCTCGTGGGTCTGAGGCAGATGCATACAATTCGTTCCGGGCTCCTTCCACAAAAAGCCCACAGCATCCAAACGAAAAATGCTGACGCCTTGCTGCAGATACAGCCGAATGATCTTCAAGAATTCCATCAGCACTTGAGGATTGCGGAAATCGAGATCGATCTGATCGTGGCTGAAGGTGCACCAAACGTGCTTTAGACCGCTGGCCGTTTCGGTTGGTCGCAACAGGGGTGAAGCTCGCGGCCGCACGACGGCGGACAAATCGTCACCGACATTGGCTTCCATGAAATAGCTCGCCCCGGGCTCGACGCCGGCGCAGTAATTTTTGAACCATTGACTTTGTGAAGAAACGTGGTTGATGACAATGTCGGCCATCAATCGATACCGCTGCGAGATTTGCGAGATCTGGGACCAGTCGCCTAGCTTGGGATTGACCTCGTTGTAGTCGATCACAGCAAAGCCGTCGTCGGAGCTGAAGGGGCAAAACGGCAGCACGTGAACGGCGGATACCGAATCCTTCAAATGCTCGGTCAGAAACTGTTGCAGCGTTTCAAGTGGCGCCGCATCGTTGTCGATGATCGAATCCCCGTAGGTGATCAACAAACAGTCTTCTTGCGACCACAATTGATGCAGCGGAAGCGGCGTCTGTGAATTGAAATCATCAAAGATCGCAATCACCTGATCCGCTAATCGCTCGGTATCGGCATCGGGATAGAGAAACCGCAGGTGTTGGCAAAGCTGAGAATGGACGGCAGAGTCGTCGTTTTCAGAAGGATCCATGGCAACAATCGTTGGATGCAAAACGTTCGAAGTCGTGTTGATGTTCGTGTTGGGATTGCGAATCCGCATTGCGGGCCGACTTATC
>TARA_R110002073_G_scaffold73590_2_pt1 | contig 27535 bp, 37 predicted proteins | sample TARA_R110002073 | Tara Oceans TARA_R110002073 (sample SAMEA4397174) | marine metagenome | biome: Polar Biome; feature: [DCM] deep chlorophyll maximum layer (ENVO:01000326); material: water (ENVO:00002006), including particulate matter (ENVO:01000060) such as... | depth 40 m | reverse complement strand
GGAAGGAGGATAATCACATTTGGATTTCCTGTTGCTTTTTGAACATAACTTCTCAAAGTATCAACGATTATAGAATGAAAATCAAAATCTCCTAACTCGGAGGATAACTCACTCAGTCCTATTTTATCTAACGCCTTCTTAATATCATCCCTATTTTGATAAGATGTATTAATACCAGAAACACCGAGGTCCTCTAAACCTAAAGTAGCAAGGGGATCATAAGCTGGTTCATTATTTAATATATTAGAAAATTTGATAGGTTTGGAGATTCCAGAATAACGCATGGTTAGGCCAGCCAAGTTTAAATCTACTACCTCATTAGATGCCCCCCTTCTCTGGCTTAGTTGAACTGCTTGTGCGGTAGGAGTTAGGGTTATAGTAATCTTCCTAGCTCCTTTTACCGTTATATCAGCACCCGTCAAGATTGTTCTATGGGGACCAGACCAAAGATCTAAATTATTTCCTGATCCGTAAGCTACATAAAGTTCTTTCTTTCCATAGTGCTTCGCCATCCTTTTTTGAAGGTCTGAGAAAAACTTCTTATCATAAAGCATCTGGCTTTTCTCGGCATCCTCACTTGCTTTTCCTGAAATTACATCCTCTTTATATTGTTCCAAGGACTTTCCTGAAGCTAGAGCTTCCTTTTCATAAGTAACCTTATTGTAAGCTTCTGTATTATAACTAAATCCAGCTATATTTCTAGTTATACTATCAGACATAACCCTGCGCTCAAACTCTCCCTTAGGATCAATAAAAGTTAGCACCATCTTCATACCCTTTCCGAAACCTAGAGTATGTTGAAAAGAAACGAAATTCGGATTTGATTCGTTATCAAAAAGAAGAACATTATCTAACTCCCCCTCTTTAGTTAATCCTTGAATTAAACTCTTATAGGTTGCTCCGTCTGTAAAGAGTCTATCCATTACCTCTCTATCAAATCCAACTATTACATTCGCTGTGGGGACTCTCATTACAACTTAGGGATAATAATTCTTTGGTTTGGCACAAAGCCTTCTGCTGGGTCAGAGATACCATTAACCAACATTAGCAACCACCAGTTTTTAGGACTGCCATAAAAAACATTAGCGATTAAGTCTGGGCGATGCTCATACCCAGCAGGGACATACCCAACTTCATACTCGTAAGCATCTCCTAAGTTTGATAACATACTATCAAACTTAGGAGTATTTAAGATTGTAGTTGTGGTTACATCCCTATGTAAAACTTGATTATAGTCTAAGCTATAAGGGCCTCTATTCTTTCCTAAAGATGCCATTAACTTCCCCCTCCATACCCTGGGTCCATGCTGTGCGTTTTTCCAGTAACAACAGCTTCCCATCCCGCTAAGTTATCTTTCTTTATAATGTCTGTGGTATCGAACTCGCCAAAGTCTCCAGTGCGTATCTCTTCTAATTTCATAGTAACCTTTAGCTGACGAGGTAATAGAGTATCTATATCATACCCCGCTGCTTCATTATAGTCGATTGAGTAATTAGTGCATATACAAGGAACATCTTGATAGAGGATTCCATGTCTTAACCTAATTACGGGGGGACCATATAGAGGGTTCTTAGAATTATTTACCACACTAGATCTAACAATGTTTGTCCAATAAATAATAAGATCAATGATTCTATATTTTAGTTGGTTATTTTGATTACTTTCTATGTCAAGTTGGGAATTTTGTTGAGCGGCAGGGGAGGCAGGTTGAAACTGGCCTGGGTTTTGGAATGGATTTATTAATGGATCCACAAGAGGGTCAGGCCGACTAATCCCATAACGACTTTGTATATGTTGCATATCCTCAGTATTTAACGAATTAGTTATATGGGCATTTTGCAGCACCGATAAAGCAGTATTTTTAGCTAAGTTTTTAGTATAGTCTGTTCCAAGTTCAAAAGCCATCCCTTTCGGCGTACTATCAGTCGCATAGGGTTTTAAAAACTTTTCTTTTTCAGCATCTGTATTTTCAGGATCCTTTTCATACTTAACGAACTGGTCCAGTGTAACCCCTGGGTGATCTTCTAAAATATGTGGTAAGGTCATATTGAAGGACAGGGTAAGGTTGCGTGAGTCGGCTCCCAGATAACTATACAAATTACTTGATCTAGAAATCAAAGAATACTTTTGATACTTCGCTTTCTTATTTTCTTTAATGCTAACATTTTCGAAGAAAGGTAACTCAATAACATAAAAATCACTACCCTGCGTTGGTACAGGGAAGTAAAACATAAGCTTTGCTCTTTCGGGTAATGCTCTATCAACTATGTGTCTGTTTGCCATTATGTGTTTTGGGAATTAGTTGCGGTATGACCTTCCCCTGTAGGTGCTTCTGTTGCTGCCTTTGCTCGTTGTAGGTTTGCTTCTCTTAGCTCCTCTAGCATCTCTTCTGCGGTGGTGTCTCGTCCCACTCCAAGAATACCTTCAATGCTTCGTCCAAGCATATTAGCTGTTTGATCTAGGAACTCTGGGGTTGTGGCTATTTCAGGAGTTTTTGCGTCTATGTTCTTTGTGTTGTCGGCTGTGCTTTGAGATGTTTGATTCCCTGCTCTCATTAAATCAATAACATTTGCGAGCATTTTGTTTCCTAATAGATTAGGATCATTACGAGACTTATTCATCGCTTCTTTCAAAGCATTTCCTGATTCAACAGGATCCCTTGTTATTCTATCCCACGCTTCATTTTGTGCATTTACACCAGACTCTATCATGGAGGTAGCGAAATCTGTCAGCATATCAACTTTATCTTCTTGAACTTCTAAAAGACCAAAACTAATTTTTGATATAGCTCTTGCTATTACTTCTGCAAGTTTTACAATAGCTAATATAATAACTCCCAAACCAGCCTCAAAAGCTCCAAATGCAAGTTTTACTGCTTGTAAAGGAACAACAATACCCCAATGCAGTGCTTTCGCCGCAAAATCAGCATCTGTTTTAAATTGAGTAAATAAATTACTTATAAACTCTTTAGTTTTGTCAAACCATCCAGAAAGACTATTTAGAATTAACCTAATACCATCAAGAAAAGTAGCAGCCACTAACTTCAATACAGGAACAAATTTTATAAGAGCAGGAAAAATGGATGTAGCAAAGAGCATCTTAAGGGGAACTAAAATTTCACTCGTAAGAACTTTTAATGTGTTAGCAAACTTATCCACCTCCTCTATTTCTTTTTTTACCCTTTTTCCAAAATTATCGGATATAGTGGTAAAATTGATTGATTGTTGACCAAACAGATCAGAAGCTACACCTAATTTAAAGAATCCTTCACTAGCATCTCCTGCTACATCCTTAAATCTGTCTGATGCAGTAACAAATGCATCTTTTAGAATTTTTTGAGCTTCTGCTGAATCCTTAGCAGCCGACAAGCGTTCTCGGACACCCCCAATACCAAGCATCGTTAATTTTTCATAACCCTGCATACTGGTATCCATAACCATTTTCATTACAGAATTAAGGGGACCAGCCATTTGAGGACCTAATTCACTTTGCAACTGAGCGGTGGCCGTCATAACTTTATTACCCATCCCAGCTAGGGCTTGGGCTGGAAATGTAGCCTTCAGACTATCGACAGCCTTAACAAGCTCATCAGTACTAATTTGATACTCTGCACCCGTCTGTACTAAACTAGCTGCCAAATTATTAGTCTCTTCTCTTGACAACCCTAAGGTGGCTTCTAAACCTGCGAAAGCTTGAGCAGTTTTTTTATATGCTGTTCCTGTAAGCATTTGCTGATTAACGAGTCTAGCGACCCCTGCGGTGTTCCCTTGGAGACCAGCCTCCATACCAGCTATACCAGCAGCAAACTTCTGGTTGATGTCTCCCCGAAGGCCCTCCATGGTCCCCCCAAGAGAGCTATTAGTCTCTTCGAAAGTACTACCTAGAGCTAAGGATGCTTTTTGAGCCCTATCGGCAAAATCAATAGATTCTCTTATAGTATCTTTTAGCTTGTCCATAGATGCAACTAAGGCACCTCCAGCAGCTTCTCCAAATAATCCTCCAACAACCATAATTAAGACTTCCTTATTCTTCTTAGGGGACCAAAGATATGACTCATAATATAAGTTCTATAGTTATCTTCAGGTAACTCCTTATTTTTATATAGAGTTTCTAGCGAAGCTGGGGTATAATTCCCACCTTCGGGTATTTTAAACCCTGTTAGTAGGAGATTTCCTGTAGACGCTTCCTTGGTAATGGGCTCTGTGACTAAAAACAGCCTCTCGGCTCTACTACCCTTTCCTTCTCCCAATTTATATCGGAAAAATAAAACATCTCCTGGATAAGCGCAGGAATCGGACTTTGGGACCATCTGGACGCTCATATAAGGATCTGCACCAACAGATTTTAAAAAATTCTGAGTTTGTTTTGAAAATCTAGCCATATCGCGTTATTATATATTATATATATTAAATTTAAACCATGAGTAATAACCTAGACATTGAAATTATAGACTTTCTTGATTTGATAAATGAAACGCTTAGTTATTCATTCGTAGAAAAGTGGAGACATAAGTTCTCTGAGAAGTTTGTTAAGCATTTCCAGCTAAAGATTCTGGATGCTATGAATAAACAGAAGCCTATTAAACTTGAGATGCTTTATAATTACTTAACTAAGAAGTGTAAGTACTCTCCAGATCAAGTAACTAACTTCTTTAGGTCGATAGAGATTGATATCTATCACCCTTTTATATATGGTACTTACCCTAAGACTTCTTCTTCTTCTTAGATTTTAATTCGTCTACTGTTTTCTGTACTTCATGTACCGTACAGAATTCAGGGCAAGCAGTCTTGTAAGCACACCAGTTACAGAACTCGTTCCTGTTTGACCTCATCTCATTCTTTTTCTTCTTACGGATCTTCCAGACCTCATCAACGATCTTTCGTAAGTGAGCATTGATTTGGGGAACAGAATACTGGACATGCACGAAATTGTTAGTAAGGGGATAATAGTGAGCAGCCACGATCTTAGAGATGGGGACCTCATACAGCTTACTGATGGCATACACATAACCTTTTAGTTGTGTATCCTGATAAAGCTCTACTTTAGTCTTCTCTCTCTTGGAAGTCTTGTAGTCAATGATGAGGTACCCACCATCCTCACCCTGGATCACACGGTCAATAATACCGTTCAGGGTGATGTCATCCTTTACGGGAACTTCAAAGACTAGCTCGATACCCGCAGTCTTTCCCAGCTTGGCATTAAATTTAAGAAAATTATCAATACATCGTAAATCTTTGCCGTCATACTTCTTTGATACCTTGTATGAGCCCTTCACTTCTTCAGCGATCAACCGCATCTCATCTTGAGTTGTTGCTTCCACACCCTCCTCTAGGATCTTGTGGATGTAAGACCCGAAGTGGAGAGCCTCTGTGTTGGTCTTGTCGGGTTCAGGAAGACGATCAACATACCGATAGCGGTATTTTAGTTGACATTGCTTAAAAGTTTGGAATTTAGATTCGGAAATTGTTTTTATGTACATAGTAGCACCTCAGTTTATTAGAGACTATATTACGCAGAAATTTAAGGATTTCGGCAAACTCTCTGCTAGTGGCCGTGAGTTTGTCATGGAGTCCCTGTTCGTAACTAATGACTGGAAGAAACACATGAGCATCAATATAGATAGCGGCATGTGGCAGTGCTTCAAGACAGGAAGATCAGGAAACTTCACCAGACTTTACTCGGAAGTAGAAGGCGTTCCCTACTTTAGGGCTCAACGAGATTTGCTTATTAAGAACTTTGAGTTCCTTGGGGAAGAGGTTCCCGAATTAGATAGAACAGAGAACCAACTAGAGCTAGACACAAGTAAGCTCACTCCTATTACTTTGCGGTCAGGACACTCCGATAACAAGGCAGTCCTAGACGCTTGGAGTTTTCTTTGGGGTAGGAAACTTTTCAACCTAGACCACGAAGAGCAGGATGCCTTCTACTTATGTTCTGAGGGGAGATTTAAAGATCGTATTATCATCCCATTCAAAAGTGATGAGGGTGTGGTTTTTTACTTCCAAGGTAGAGCCTTGTATGATATGTCACCTAAGTACCTAAACCCCTCTACTGAGATCGCTCCCAAGCCTTCGGACATCCTGTATCCCTACTCTGAGAACATGGATCACCTAGTTGTCTGTGAGGGGCCTCTAGACGCTCGCTCTCTGCAACTTCAGGGTGTAAACGCTACTGCTACCATCGGAAGCTCAATCAGCCTTAGACAAGCGGAGATTCTGTCTACCTTCAAAGGTAAGATCGTTCTGGGTTATGACAATGACGCTGCTGGTCAGCGGGGGATTGACAAATTTGATAGAACCAGAAAAGAATTAAGGATGGGCGGTTTTGATATCTGTCCTCCCCCCGCAGGGTTTAAGGACTGGAACGAAGCCCATATTGCCGATGAAGACTTATTTATGTGGGTTATGGAAAAGACTACTGCCTACGATTTCGAGTATCAGATTAATAGTCAACTAAATTTTGATTAAATGTAGCACACTGAGTTTCACAAGCCATTAGCACTTGAGCGATATGAGATCCTACAGTAGCAGAAGTATCGTAGGTGTCATTATAGGCTCCTGGAAGCTTGCCAACAACAACATTTGCCGTTTGTTGGCAGTTTGATTCTACATCATCATTAAGAACCCACTTCCTGCGAGCATACCCAGTAGCACTAGTAGTAATGACTCCAGACAAGCCTAATCCACCAACAGTACTATCGCTCATTACTGTTAAAGCTTGTTTCTGGTACAACCCACTACAATAAGAAGCTGATTCCTTTTCTTCTGTAACCTGGACTGAGAAGTTACAGTCTATGTAACTATAAAGAACTTGTGGCGCACCAGAGGCAACTCCGTTAGATAAGGTGGGTGTGTTATCATAAACAAAGACTCTCTGATACATTCCGTTAATTACTTGCGTGTGAACATGCCAATCAGCAAATTCGCAAGAACTGGAATCCCCAGAGGCATTAAGTCCAGTATCGGGGGGTTGGATAGGTGTAGGGATTAATTCACTAGGCATAATATTTTTCCTCTACCTTATCTAGGCTATCTCCTAGATGTTTTTTAAAAAATATTATCTAAATTCAAGTAATCGTGAAATAGTACGGGGGAGTTACATAGTCCTGGGTTAAATAAGAGTACTTAGCCACAATGAAAAATGTTCCTACGCCCAGGTTCCCAGCATCATCTGTGTCAAAACTATAAAGGATTGTATTATCTGTCGTAGTTGTGGCATCTTGATCAACCCCCCAACGAGGGGTCCAAGCTTCTTGATTAACACTATCATCATTAACTTTTTTAACCATAATCTTAGGATTAGTAATCGGATAATCCTTCAAGATGTTCTTAGTTTCTTCTGGAAGAGTACTATTCTGAACCGTAATATCGGTCGTAATCTTCAGATCAACTTTTTCACCATAACGAAGCTTCTTGTTTAGCAGTCTGTTGCGAGTAGTAATCAGCAGAGGCTCTGTGATCGTAGTGAAAGTATCGTTATAGAGACTGAAGTTATTGATAAAGAGTTGGTACTCAGAGTCTACAGACAGCTTAACCGTCCAAACATCAATATAGTCCTGAACAGAGGATGCGGTATTGGCTACAGTAATTCCACCATTAAAGGGATATCTAATATTGTAACCACCTGATAAACCAACATCACCATCTAGAACAGCAACATAGTCTCCAACACCTACTCGGTAAATCCCACTTGCTTGAGGTCCTGGTACATAGGCTGGATTCCATTGAGGATGATCTGCTGTTGGGGGTAACATTCTTTTACTGGTAACATAGGGGTCTACTCCCGTGTGTGCCCCTGAGTCTGTCGTAACATTATTAGGATCTCCAGAGATCTCAAAGTTCATTAAAACTACCGAAGTAGCATCACTTTTAATTAGCCCGTCATCAACATCAACTATGGAACTGGGGGAAGCATTTGATAACTTAGCGAAGATAGTGCAAGCACTAACATCATAAGGATCAATGAACTTTCCATCATTAATAAACAGTGTTCTTACTGCTACTTTCCCGCCAACGCTTGGGCGGTTAAATCTGTCAACTAGTGTTTCCCCGTTTAATTGCATCTTGTTCTCTCTCTAAATCTTCTCTTAATAGCTTTAAGAATATGGTTCGCTCTGTACGAGTCATGGTTTTTACATCGGAATATGTGAACCCAGCCCGTTTCACAAGTATATAGGCTTCTAGAAGAAGTGAATCAACATCAATTACTTCATCTAGCTCACATCGAAAAAATTTGCGTCAATCGGCAGATCTACAATCGACACCCCTCCGCAGTCCTTACAAGCAAATTTAACCTTAGTGTCAACACCATATTCGGACTTTATGGCATTTAGGATGGTTCTAACATCCTTTAGAGGAAGTTTATCCATTACTGCGGAAATAATGGACTTGTCTGTATGCCCCTCAATTTCTGTAACGAACCGCCATAATTGGTCTAGGGCTTGTTCTGTATCTAAGAAAAGTTTTTCATCCTTAACCCTAGGCTGTCTAACTTTAATTTCCTTTTGTGCAATAGGCAGAACGAAAGTAATGGGATCCTCAAAATCATCTGGTACTGGGTTAACATTAAGCTCAGAGAGTTTAACCGTTGTAGGATTTTCAGCTTTGCATTCCTGACAAAGAAGGAGAGTGTTGTAATCATCGCCGTAGGAAATTTCTCTCAACTTCATAATTAAATAAAGCTTATCCATGGGAAGAAGATCCATAACCCTAATATTGGTAACGCATCTTTGCAGAACTAGGTTAACGGGGTCATCACTCTTTTTAGCTCCCACAATAGCTTTCTCGTCCTCAAAGGTCATAGCCCTTACAGTAATAGGCATATCTTCGTCTTCTAAAGTGTAAACACGACACTCAGAAGGGAGATCTACGGATACAGCAGTGTCGGTGGGCACCTCTTTTAGTAGATCTTCAATAATTTTTTGCTTTGCAGCATCGGTATTCGGATTATTTGTTAGCATATATAAACTCCATCATAGGATTATCTAAACTATAATAGTGTGATGAAGATTCATGTAGATACATTAAATTCACGCCTTGAGACAGATAATCCTGATATTCTCCGCGCCTTGTACGAGTTGTACTCCTTTAAGATTCCAGGAGCAGAGTACTCGGCTGCATATAAAAGGAGACAATGGGACGGCAAAACGCACTTCATTTCTAAATCGGGTGTTTTTAAATCAGGACTATTATCTAGGCTTCTTGCTGATCTAAAGAAGATTGACTGTGAACCAGAGATTATAAACAATACTTGGAAGACGCTAGTACCTGAGGATTTTTCTCCCCAGGATTCCCATATAGATGGATTTAAGTACTACGACTACCAAGAGGCTCTGATTAAAGACGGGCTTGCTTATAAACGAGGGATTATTAAATCTCCTACTGGTTCAGGAAAAACTTTGATCATGGCTGGGCTAATTAAAGCGTTGTCTGGAAGAAAGATGGTTATTCTTTTTAATGCAAAGCAGCTACTAACACAAACCTATGATTTTCTTACTAAAACTTGCGGGATGGACGATATTGGCCTTTGTTACGGTGAGGGTTATATTTACGGGGATGTTATGTTATGCACTGTCCAAAGCATTGAACGCATCCTCGACACGCACCTTGAAGAAGCCAAAGTCCTGATGGTGGATGAGTGCCATGAGTTCGCCAATGGCAAGACTACCCTCGCTGCCCTCAGAGCCTTCCCTAAGGCTGTGTATCGCCTTGGATTCACCGCTACGCCTCCGAGTGACTCCATCCCCCAATTCAACCTAGAAGGGGCCTTAGGGAGCGTCCTAGAGGTAGTGAACACAGCGGATCTAATCGAGTCTGGGAAGCTCACAAAACCGATCATCCAAATAATCGAAAGACCTTATACAGCCAGCGGTGTAGATGAGGATATGTCTTACCTGGATGTGTATGAAGAATACATTGTGAACAATGATTCTAGAAATAATACGATAAAGGAGTTAGTAAATGACATCAAAAAACAAAATAAAAACAGCCGTATCCTTGTTCTTACCAAATCACTTGATCACGGAAGAGCCTTGGAAGATTTACTTGGAGACAATTGTGAGTTCCTCCAAGGGTGTGATTCAATCGGAGAAAGGTATAACGCTATTTCTCGATTCAGAGGATGCGGAGATACTAGCGTCCTCATTGGCACTAAAATCCTCCAAACAGGGGTTAACATTGAGGAGATAACGCATTTCATTAATGCCAGGGGTATGAAGTCTGAGATAGCTACTATCCAGGCATTAGGTAGAGCTTTAAGAAAACACGAAAGTAAAGAACTAGTCTATGTATATGATTTCCTAGACAAAGAAAAGTATTTACGAGAACACTCCCTATCCAGGAAGCGTCACTATGAAAGAGAGGGGCATACTGTAACGGTATGCTAATAAAATGAAAACAAGACAATCAATTGAAAAGCAAGTATTCCAAATATCAGAAGAAGATTCAAGTAATCTTATGGCACTAATTGAAGATATAAATCAAATTAAAGAGAAAAAAACCATTAGTGAGGACACCCTAACAAAATTAGGTAACATCATAACGGTACTGGGATCTCTTAAAGAGAATTATATGTGGCGATTACTTCGGGCTGCAAAACAGAACCATATGCTAGACTAGCATAGTCACGATCCTTTTCAGCAATGCGCTACCGCTCGTAGCATCCATTTTTGGGTCCAATTCATTTTAGTCCTCTAATTCAGGAATTGTGATTTCGGGATTTTCTAACTTAAGCTTTAAACCCCAGTTCTCCATATCGCGTGTAGTCCATTGATCTTCCAAGCTACTCTCCAACATATCAAGTTTGTAATTGATTCCACTAAGTTGGGAACTTATCCAGACCACACCTCCACAGAGGGCAACCACCATACCCAAGGGCATTAAAGTCTCTTTCGAGATTGTCATTTTTTTATCTTGTGTAGTCATTAAAATAGTCTCCTAACTGTTACGGAAGAACCAGCCATCAAATTAATATTTGTAGCAGCATCATCCTGAAAAGTAACAGTAATACTATCACTAGCAGCGCAAGTGAAAGCAGCTTGGATAGTTACCTCCTCTGGATCTTCAGCAGCGTGTGTTCCATGATCAGTATAAGTGTTTTTAGCAGTGGCACCATTTTTTACCCTAATTGTTGTTAGAGTTGTTGTGCCAACATTTAAAACAAGTGTAGCCGTAACATGGTAAGTTCCTGCTACGCTAATATCAAATTCCTTATTCGTGTTATCCCAGGTTATATGTCCAGTACTATCCTGAACGGTTGTTGGAGTAACCCCAGCACCAAACTTAGTTTCACTTGCAGCAGCAGTACCATCCCCATCCATTTGAGCATAACATACGGGAGCGGGTACAGGGCAAGTGCTTACTGTTAAGCTTTCTTCAACAGTAACGCCTCCACCACTAGCGATGAGAGAAATAACTTCCGAACCTGCCAATAAGTGCCTTAGCTGTATAGATCCATCTTCAGACCCAGCACCTACATCATTTGAAACTCCCCTAAGCCTATTGTATACTTTATTTGCAGGAGCATCATTATTTCCTGAAAATCTAATCTCTCCAATAGCTGTTTCATTTACAGGAGAAGCATCAATAGTTTTTAGTACTAAAGCAACGGGGTTAGAAGGTGGTGAAGTGTTAGTATTCTCAATTGAAACATTATTACTAAATACTGCATCACAGTCTGGACTTCCACTTAAAGAACTAAGTACTGTGAGGGAACTTGCTGTAACACTTCTATCAAATGTTATATTACTATCTGGTCCTGAACTTAAAGAAGTACCAACTACTATATCCCGAATAAGCATCGCTGCTCCTGTTATTGCGATAGTAGCGTCACTCTCCACCTCATTACTAAAATTAATGTTTTGGAGATCACCCCCAAGAACGAAAGGGGCTGGGGTCCATTTTGCTCTCTGCGCTGCTGTGTCAATTGATAAAACATAATCATCTCCAACAGTATGAATAACTTCCCCAGGTGTTGCACCCGACACTGTAATGGCAGATCCGTCAGGAAGTCCAACATAAATAGCACTAGCAATAGCACACGCTTCAAAGCCTCCCCCTCCTCCTGACACACTGGCTAGGTTTGTCATATTATCAATAAGAGAACTTAAGTTCCCAGCCACGGGTCCGTACTGAATGTCATTAGTCGCTCCACAAACTAATCTAGTATCTTGAGTAGCACTTACAATAGCGTGTCTATTTGCACTAACCGTAACATCACCAGTAGAGGATTTAATAACTAGACTTCCAGTACCTGAAATATCGTAAGAGCCAGCAGTGGGTCCAAAAGATATACTTTCCACCCCTATGATATTCTTTTCGTTTACATTTAGATCATTTGATAGGGTGGGAGTAGCACCTGTTAGCCAAGCAGTACCTGAAGCTCCTTTAATACCCGCTGTACTTGTCTCAACAGAGCCAGAAAACACATTAAGGGCAACTACACTAGCATCTAGAACCGTAGTACTAGTTTCTACGGAGCCAGAGAAGACATTAAGAGCAACTACACTAGCCTCTAGAGAACCTCCTCCCCCTCCTCCCCAACTACTTGAATTATCATAAACAGTAGCAGATACTCCATCAATTCCACTAACAGCATCTCTAACATTCGTAGTTAAAATGCTGCTGAGGATAACATCCCCATCAGTCATAGCCTCTAGGCCAGTAGGTCGGCCAAGAGCATCGACCTGCAATGCAACTAATCCTGAAAATTCCACTTAAGAAGCCTCCAGGCTACACTCCAGCATCGTATGATTGTTCAAGTCGCCTTGAATTTAATCCATATAGGTTTCCGTAAGTTAAGGTAATAATAAGTTCATCGCCAGTCGTGCCACCTTGCTGGGGTAGGATCCTAACTCCCGTCACAATTTGATTTTGTGAACCGTGCCAAGTATAGCTATTAGGCACAGCCCCAATGGGTAATCCAAAGCCACATACCCCACTAGCATTAGGACTAGCTATTGCGGTCACAGAGGACAATGTATTCAAAACGGCATTCCCCTCAGTCACTAACCCACTAAGCTCAAATGCTACTGAGCCATAGGAATTTGCATGATCAGCCATTATGGAAACATTAAGGTAGCTACACCTTATAACATTTCCTGCGGTATCAACAAAAGGGATATCAAAGTGTTCAGTAACCCCATTCACCATAGCAGCAGAGACTGCTAAAGTATAAGTTCTTTGTCCTGTTACGAGATCCATTAGTTTTCCTCCTTTTCGTCATCATCATCAGCAAGTTCAGTAGCCATATTGGCTACCATGTCTTCAAGATCCCCGATATCGCTAACGAGATCTTTTTGTGTTCCAGCGGAGCGAACCCCTTCTTCCTCTTCGCCACCCTCTTCAGCGGGAGCCTCAGGAGGACCACCTTCAGCCTCTTCCTCTTCCTCAGGAGGAACATCAGAGGGATCCTCCTCAGCGGGAGCTTCCATAGGAGCCTCTTCAGCAGCAGGAGCCTCGGGGGTTTCCTGTGCCTCGCTATCCGCTAAAGCCTTATCATCTAAAGTCTCATCGCTGGGGTATTCTTGATCTTTAATCGTAGCTTCAAGATTCTTCACTAAATCTTTGATGTCAGTGACCTCCTTACTAACTCGTTTAAAATCCACCTTACCTTTAGCACTCGCTGCTGCTTCCTCTAAAACTTCATCATACCCAGCGCGAATAAACATCTCTAGGAGATACTCATTAACATCAATGCACTCAACACCAGATTTAGTTTTCAAACCTTGAGCCATTTCTGAGAGAACTTCCTTAAGAACTGAGCCTTTGGGGGACAATCGGGAAAGTGCTTCAAAAATTACAACCTGGGTATTAGCCAAGCTCTTGAAGGATGCAGGACTTTGTAGGTTCTGGATATTAACTCCATACTTCTCATTAATATTTTCAATGAAAGCCTTCTTGACATCCTTCTTATATTCAAAGATGCGAGATGCAAATCCCTGAATATCCTTATCGGAAACACCAATACCGTCTGCATGGGAGAGACAATTAGAGAAGGTATTGAATAAACTCTTCTTAGAAGCTAAAGCAAGGTACGGAATATCTTGAAGAGCCTCAGATAAAGCTCCAACAACAGCTTGATCACTTTCAAAAATCATCCCTGTAAGCTTTTGGATAGATGTGTTATCAGCCCAAATCATATCGAAATTTTGTTTGGACTCAATAAGCTCTCGCTTAACTAACTCTTGCCGACAAACCATGTCGTAGATGGAGGGAGAAACTCCGTCTTTAAGAGTGTATTCTTTGCTTTCTTGAAGATCCTCTAAAGTTATTTTTGGAAAGTTAAATGCTTGGGAAACTGCGTTAGAAAGGTTTATTGCATTTCTAACTTCAGGAACCAAAGTAATCTTCTCAAAGTTTTCTTTTAGAAACTCTTGAAGTTGGGGGGTGATCTCAACGAGTTTTTGAAACTCAGAAGACTCAATAATCTTTTCAATACCCTCTAATCTGCTAGATTGCTCATAAAGTTTAGCTTGCACTGTTGATAGCTTAAGACGATTCTCCCAAAGAGATAACACATCGGAGAAGGACTCATCAGCGGAGGAATATTCCCCGTAATGAATGCTTTCAATAAAAGTGTGAATTTTATCATTAACAAAGGTGTCTAGCTGTTCACCATCTTCAAATACTGAAGAATCCTGAACCTTGATAGAATCAAGCTTTACATCTCGGTCAATGGAGAATTCTCCACTAATAACTTTACCACTCTCTGTTAGATATGACACTTGTGAGTTATTGCTATCAATAGCAAACAAGCTGACATTCTCTCGCAATGATCTGGCTATGCAATCACCTAATTTAACAAGGTGGGTAATAGTTTTATCTCTTTCTTCAAATAGTTTTGCAAACATTTTTATCTCCGTTTTTTTAGACTCTAAACTTATATATGGTAGCTTAGGGTCTTTATCTATGCTTTTTGCTGTTGTTTTTTAATTATTCTAGAAATTACTTCTTTTTTGTCTTCTTCTAGAACTAAATCTCTCAAAGTCTCCAATTCAGAAACTTTATTCTCGTTTGCCGTAGGAGGAGCATTTTCGGCAGGTTCCTGCCCCCCAGCTTCCCCAGGTCCAGGGGCAGACATCTCTGCTTGCTCCTGCTGCAACTCCATATCCTTCTTCTGATCTTCTTCAATCTCAGATTGCATTCTACGAATTTCTTCGTCTGTCATATCATAGAACTCTCTATAGATAGATTCTTTAGAGAAAAGAGCCAAGCCTTGAACAGCTTGAATAACTCTTGTTTTTTGCTCATCAATATCAAGTTTCCTCTTGGCCGACATATCAGAAGGCTCAGGTAGAGAGATCCTTAATTTTTTAATAAGACTAGCGGGGTATCCTCGTAATTGCAAATGACGCTTCGCTAAACTCTCTAAACCAGCTTCAATATCAACCTGAACTCTTTGAATAGTTCTGGCGAACTTAACATCAAGTTGGGATAGGTTAGCTTTTCGTTCTGGGGATTTGTCTTTTTCCACAAGGTAATCTTTAGGAACCTTCAACGCCGCAAGAAGCTTATCTCGATAATACCTAACATCCTCAATCTCTCCCAGGTTCGTTGCCCCAGGAAGTGTGTCAATCTTAGTGCCCCTACCGTTCTTTGTCGGAACGAAGAAGTCCTCATCCATAGACATAGGATTAAATCGTGCATCAACCGTTCCTTTAGGAGAATTATAATACTTCTCCTTCTTAAACTTCTGCTTCAGCCGCTCGATAAACATTTCAGCCTTGCTGGTGGGCAGATTACCTGTATCCACATAAAAGATGCGTCTTTCGGGAGCGCGAGAAAGTCTATAGATCATCATGGCATCTTCCATCATCTTAAGGGATCGGAACACGCGATGACACAAAGCAGCGATAGATTTTCCGTAGGGGTAGAATACTGGGTCTGAAGTATGAAGTCTGAAATGGACAATCTGATTCTTATCAAGTTCAATGTACTTCATAGGTCTAGCCGTGTCAGACTGGCCCACCTCAGAATACTGGAGTGACTCTAAATTAGGTATCTCTTGTAAGAACTTTTTAAGATACCCGTATTCATTTTCTACTCTAAGGATCCAGTTAGGGTTAAGAATTTTAATTTTCTTAATACCCTCATGAGGTTTATTAATATCTAAGACTAATTCAGTAAAGCAATCGCCGTACTTAACCGTATTTCTGGCGATGTCCCAGAAAAATTTGTGTAGGTTAATTCTCTCAAAGAGTTTATTTACTTCATCAACCACCAAGTCGTTTTCTGATTTGATGGTCCATCGTTCTGATCGAGTGCCCTTCTGTGTACAATCATCAGCATAAATATCGAAGGCTGCTCCGATTTCAGGATACTCATCCATTTCCTCGTACTCTTTATAGCGTCTTCTTCTATTAAGTTCTAGCTGAGGTATGATTGGGTTTCTCTGAATCCCCCCAACAGCGGGGGCACCATCAACCTCTTGGTCTTTGATAACATCAGTATTGATGACGGTATCCCCAGCATCGGGATGAACCATACCCTGATCCATAGCTCTAGCCGCAGGGAGTTGAGCTTTAGTTGCAAAGAATTTAGCAAAGAATCGGCCTATAGGTCCTGTAGGAGTATACACACTCCCAGTCCTAGCCTGAGTTCCACCAAAAGTGGTATACCCACTTTCATTTAGTTCATTATCTATTTCATCAGCCATTTAAAATCTTCCTCTGCCATTCCACCGTATGATGTTTTAAAACTATGCTTATAGTCTTTACTGGGCATTAGTGGTTGTTGTTCTTTATTTGTAGAAGACACATACTCAAGGGGAGTTGTGTCCAGTAAGTTTTTATAAGCGTGAACGGCTAAGGCGAGGCTCATAACGAGATCATCATGGTGATTTCTCTCTGCCGCTACTTTTCCGCTATCAGTTATAATAAAGGTCATTAGTTCGTCACAAGTTCGGGTCGAGTTAATCTTGATTAAATCAGTCCTTATTGCTTCTTCAAGTTGTGCTAGTATGCTTTCTCTATTCTTTGCTGTAACCTGAAATCCGAGATCATCTTTGTCATCTGCCCATAGATTCTCGTACTCATAGATATTATAGAGCCAGTCGATTAAGTTATTTCCAATAGTATTTCGCTCACATATGATGTGCGCTACATTATATAGCGTACCTTCGTTAAATAATATTTTAGCAAAATCATTTATTGGGGTTCTATTGGAATAAAACTCGGCAACTTGTTGTCCATTGTACATATTTATCACATGAAATGCTGAATAATCTCTATCCCGCCCCAAGGAAGCATCACATGAAATCAGATATGTGTAGTGGGGTTTTGGCTCCTGCCAAACACGCATTCGGTTATTGTACTTAGTAAAATACTCCTCACTCGTTTGGGATGAAATCTGCTTAAGAACATTTCCCTCAATATAAGTGTCCCCTGTTCCAAGGAAGGAACATTCATACTCCTGTAACCACTGCTTTGTAGGCAGGTTAGCTTTGGCGGTTTCTTCCCACTTGTGGATATCCAAACCCCTCTTTTCCATCTCGTCATACAAGTGGCTGTAATTCTCATTGTACTTGTACTCAGGATGCTCCTGCCATCTAATATCAATAGGGTTAAAAGAGTTATCTCCTGTTAGAGCTTTTTGATAAACATCATGATACCAATTACCAATTCCATTAACCGTGGATAGAACAAAAGCCCTACCTCCTGTGGAGATAATGGGGTATACAGCAGCCCAAATGGTATCAATGCTATCAATGAATGCTGCTTCGTCAATAATCAGTAGGGATCCTGCAAGGGATCTACCTGACTGCTTGCCTGATGGTCTGGACTTGATAGTAGAGCCCGTCATCAACTTAAGCGTGTGCTTATTGTCTTCTTGAATTCCTGGCTTTAAATACGGTGGAAGCTCATCGTACATAAGCTTAATCCTGTCTAGCACCTCTGTTGATTCTGCATCACCTTTAGAAAGAATAACAACTTGCTTATGTTTCTGAAAAATAATCATCCACAAGGAGTAAGCGGCTGCGATGGTCGTGCAACCAGCCTGACGAAACTTGCGAAGAATATTAAACCTATTCTCTTCTAAATTTTCCAAGATTCTTTCTTGAAACGGATATAGTTCAAATGGTACAAGACCTCGCACAGGATGTGTAACTTTGATATACCCAGAGATAAAGTACAGAGGGCTCTCAGCACATTTCTTAAATTCTTTTAATAAATCTTGGTTTTCCATAAAAACTATGTTTGCTCAATATATTATAGTATATGAACATACACGCTGTTATATGTACTAGAGATAGAAATAAGGTTTCCCCAACTACGAATAAATTAGTTAGCTTTTTGTGTGCCTGTAATATTGGTGTATATATACTCTCTAACGCAAAGTCCCTATTTTCAGCCTATGAAGGGGCTTTTAAGAGGATAGATCCAGACCCAGAGGATATAACAATATTCTGTCATGATGATATTGAAATTAGAGAAAACCCAGATAATTTTGTATCCAAGCTAAAAGAAGCTCTAGAACCTCCAGAGACGGGGTTTGTCGGCCCAGCAGGAACTATGGAGTTAGGGCCTGACTCTGTATGGTGGGATCAGACTAGATGGCAGAGAGGCAAGCACAGAGGGACGGTATTCCATATAGATCCCCAAGGAAAGGAGTATAAAACTCACTACGGGGAGCCTGGAGAAGTTGTTGTGCTTGATGGACTATTTCTAGCAGCAAAACGCCGAGTTATAGACGAAATTGGTTTGGAGAAACCGAAATACTTCGAAGGTGAGTGGGATTTTTACGATATTCACTACACTTCTCAGGCTTTCCTGAAAGGATTCACTAATAAGGTGCTAGATTTAAACATTCTACATAATTCCAGGGGGGAACTGGTGGGAAGAGACTCTTGGCACAAGAATCGAGAGGCTTTTATAGCAAATAACGAACTTCCGCTGGAAATAAAAGAATAAAATGAGTAAACGCTTAACAAAACACAACATTGTTGGTCATACGGGGGGAGGTGATCATAAAAATAACCACTGGCCTCATCCGATGAATGAAGGATTTAATAATATCGTGAGATCCGTTGTGAATATTTACGGAATTGGCAATCCAAATGAACAAGAGCTTCTCAAAAAGTGTAGATCCTACATCCAATCACGCTTAGATCTCTTAATTGGTCATAAAGTTAAGCGAGATACTGAAGAACATTACAAAGTTATGAGTATTCGCATCAGAGAGGGGTTCAATAAACCTCCTCACGAACGCCAGAAGCTAATCGAAGAGTCTGATCTTCTGTTATGCGTAGGAGATTGGAGAAGTAGCAAAGCAGCGATAGAAGAATACAAGTTTGCTACGATCCTCAACAAACCGAAATACGAAATGTACCATAATCCTACTATTCCGATAGAGGAAATCATTAGATACTTACAACCTGTAAGACCAATAAAAGACTCTAGTTGGGACGATTCCAAAAAGGATAATATTTTAATTTATGAAACCCCCGAGGGCTTATTAGAACTAATGGATGGAAATCACAGACATGAGTTTGCTAATAGAGTAGGTGGAGTTACCTACCTAAGTGGCTGGATCATCAAGCAGGTATAAAAAAACTCCCCACCATTGCTGATGGGGAGCAGGTGCGAAGTCCCAAACCGCAGAAAAGCGCAGGGGCCGTCTCTACCGTTGGTTTATTTTTTCTTAGCAGTCTTCTTAGCTGCGGGTGCGACCACTGGCGCAGTCACGGTGGGGGACGCTAAGGCATCTACCCGTGCTTGGAGTCTTCTACGGTGCCCACCCTTCGCTCTAGCAAGTCTTGCTCTAAGTCTTTCTTCATTTTTGTCCATGATTCATTCTCCTACTAAGTTTTCTTTTAGATTCTTTTATAAAGAAGTTCTTAAGCTTCTTCTTAAAGTGACCTAACTTCTCAAAGTATCTAGGTCCCTTGTTTCTATATCCCTTATTTTTTTTATTTATCATCTATGCTGATGATTTCACTTTCTGCGTCAATGACCCAGCGAACCCCCTCTGCAATAGCAATTCCAATGCCAGCAGAGATTGCGAATAAAACGATAATTTCCGCTAAACTCATCTTATAGACTGAGAAAGGTGTTCTAAACCTATCTTTGAAAAATACTGACCAAATCGGATTCATAGCTTATCTCCTTTCACTTTTTCTTTTTCTTCTTTACCTTGACCATTCTCTACGATTCCTTTTAATATGGTCGAGAGATTTGTCACGACAAGCGTGATTAAACCCGCCACGACCGCTATGCTTTCTGAAGGAATAAATTTAATACTACCAATGAAGGCGAGTACGAGAATTAGCAAGTATAGCCCTGCAAACTTTGCGAGGTGCTTGGAAGCAGTTTCCTTTGCACTTTCTTTAATAAGTAATTCCCTGAACTTAGCGTCAGATTCAGCCTGTAACTTATCTACCTCAACCCTGCCCTCAGCCTCTTTCAGCTTTAAAGCAGAGTTTACATCAATGTAACCTCTTTCGTCTACCATCGGTGAGTTTCCCATTATTTACTCCTTCCCCTAACATATGTAGGATATCTTGGAGATTTTTGCGCCGAATTTTTTTTAAGGGTGTTCCCTAGGTTTAACAAAGCTTCTCAATATTTTTTAAACACCGCTCATACAGGTTTGATAACTGATCACTAATCCACTCGTCACTCTCACCACTATAGTCAGGCGTGGCGGGGGAAGGCCAAGCCCTTGGTCCAAAGGGATTATAATCATCGGGATAAATCGGAGGGGTCGCATTCGCCAAAAGATCCTCTGCCCTCTTTCTCCCCTCAGGTGTGTCCACCATCTTCTTATTGTATTTTTTAGCGCAAGCCGCAATTTTGTCGTTCATCTCTTTGAACATGTCTTCCTGTTTTTCTGGGTCAGGCTCCTGCTCAATCTTGCAAAGACACTCCAAAACCTTCTTAAATAAGTCCTCCCTACCTGCCTCCCCACCAAATGCATGACACTCAAAATCCTGTGCAATGTTTTCTAGAATTGCTCCCACATCCCCAGGAGATTGACCCATCAACTTTGTAATTTCCTTAATACACCCCTTATAATCAGTCCTCAATATAATCACAAGTTCGAAATCTGAATCAATATTATCTAAAAGTTCACATGCAGTCATATGACCGCCATCAGATTCCCGCACATCAATTTCTAAGGTTTTATAGGTATGGGTGACGCACTGATAGTCGCTTGTACATGCGCCTTCCATCTCAATTGCAGTAAGCATCTTTAGTTGGCTGTATGATTCAATCTGCCATCTACAGGGCTGGCGAATATCTACAAATCCAGCATCTCTTCTTAGTACTAGCGTATCAGTTCTTTTTGCAGTATAGCACTTTTCATCACCAAGCTCACCCCCAGTAGAAGGAGGAGGTGGATCCTGCCCAAAGCTGCCGAAATTTTCATTCCCAGTTGTTCCGAAAATTGCTTTGTTCATATTATTAAGCAGGGGTAGATCTTCTATCAAAGCTAGTTTTGCCACCTTCATTTAAACCAGCTTGAGAAAAACTCAGAGTATCCAAACCAAATAACCAATTCTCACAACTGAAAATATCTGATTGACCGCCACCACTATGACTCACCTGAGTACCAGCGTCAATGGCTTCTTGAGGCAATCTCAAACTAACACTATCAGTTCGCATAAACTTGTTATTTCCATCTGTCACTCTAGTAAAGTTCATAAAATTACCACTAGTTGGGTCACTGTCAAAATTATATGACCAAGAACCACCATTTGCGTCAAGTGCAAAGATATTACTAAGAAACCTTATTTCAAAAGTAGTCCAGTGCCCAAAAACATTCTTAGGGAGTGTATTTCTCATGGCAACCCAAGAGTTCCCTGAACCATAAATCCAGCATCTATCTAATTCAAGAATATCACAGGAAGTGGCTATAGTACTACCTCCACTAAACTGAAATAACTTGTCTGGATTAGCCCCTAAATTATTATTGGGGTTAATGGTCCCATCGGTCCATTGGTCTGCTGTCCAATGTATAGTGCATCGTTTATAGGTTATTTTTCTAGGATCAGAGGAATAAATTTGTCCGTTGTCAGCGTGAGGGCTTTGTGTTCCTGGGGCGTACATCCCATTCCCATTATTTGAAGGCCCGTCTTGAATATTAACAAGAGGACCAAACCAACAACCTTCAATAAGAAAATCATGTATATTTCTAGCAGAAGTATGAGTTTGAAACCTAATATAATCAGATAGGGTATAATTAAAGCTACATTTAAATAATTTTTTAAAAGTTGAATTTATTTGAGGACCCTTTCCTCCCCGAAAAGTACAATACGAACACACTAGCTTTCTTCCTGTATTTTGAGTATCATTACTATAAGATTGAAGAAGATAATTCCCCATACTCGGTTCTTGATCCGCATCATCCAAGAAATGACAATCAATAAAAGTAATGGGGTTGTCGGTGTAAATCTGTACCTTTGAAGTAAATCTAACTCCCGTCACAGTTAACCCAGTAGGAGGAACAGAGGTATGTCCCAGACCAGGGTTCTTAAATTTGTAAGAATCAGTCCAAGCAACTAAATCAGTATCAGCCATTCTAAACCCCGTATTAACTCTTGTAGGCTCTTCAGGGGTTGTGAGATCTAAACCAGGATCAGGAACCCCACCGAACGCTACAGGAGGTGATGATTGAGGGCCAATATTAACATTACCAGAGTTTATTCTGGTATAGAAACTTGCGCCATATTTCCCGAGTTTTCCAACTCTTTTTATTTGACCGAATCTAGAAAATCTGTCTTGTGTTCCGAACTTATTCATACCATATGTAGGGAGGCCACGGAGTAAGTTAGAGAAGGTTGGAACTGGTTTTATTTTTTTTTAGAAAAATTCGGAACTCGTTTTTTTATTTTTTAGAATTTTTTAGAATTTTTTAGAATTTTTTAGAATTTTTTAGAATTTTTTAGAACAGCTTCTAAACTTTTTTTTAACTCAGCCTAATCTATATGTATTAGTATCTATAGGTCGGAAGCCCGTACCTCGGAGTCCCAACAACGCGATATTTTCCGACAACATTTACATTTTCTCTAAAGAAGTGCTTGCATTATGGTCGATAATATAGTATAATGAGTAACATGATCAAAGCCCTTATAGCCCTCCTAGTCCTGTCCACCCCTGCCATGGCCGATAAGGCTCACGATGCAATAGAACGCAAGGACGGTGCCTCTAAGGCCCTCCTGTATGATGATGCTATCCAGGTCAACATACGCCCCAACATGAGGGCCAAGCTTGCCCCTATCGTGGCTGCTATACGCTATGCTGAGAATGGTAGGGCTGGGCGTGAGTATGGTGTGCTACACCCCAAGGCTAAGGGTAAGAGCTATAGGACACAGGCTGGGTGGTGTGCTGCTACTGTACAGAAGCATTGGGACAGGTACACCAAGGCAGGTGGCAAGGCTAGTGATACCAATGCCTTCCTAGTGTCCCTTGCTAAGAGGTACTGCCCTGTGGGTGCTGATAATGACCCTAGTGGACTGAATAAGCATTGGCTCAAGAATGTCTCAAACTTTCACAAGAAATTCAAATAAACCTCTTGACACCTAGCCCCTGATCGGATATAATGTACAACATGGAAAACAACAACGACAACACAGTAAAATGCGGCCATTGCCAAGAGAGCAAGCCCCTAGCCAGTATGTCCTCCGAGATAGTGTGGGGGGACAGGGTGTGTGAGCCTTGTATGACCACTATGACCGACTACAAAAATGACAAATAAACCCTTGACACCTAGCCCCTGATCGGGTATAATACACATATGAAAAAAGAAATCAGCTACTACCAACAAGCTCTTGAGCTTCCTAACTTCAAGAGCTACCTCCTAGTCTACCTAGCCATACGAGAGCAAGACCTTTTGGAATCCATTGCCTTGCAGTTCATGGAAATCGCGCCTGAGGAGGGTGTGAGGGGAGCTAACCATATGTACTGTATGGCTAGGGACAAGGACTTGGAGGTGGGAGCGTGACCCTATTCCTTATGGGTGTATGCTGCTTTGGCATAGGCTTCTGTGCAGGGTGGCTAGTGCTTGGAGCGGTAGAATTTCATGAAGACTGATATTGAAGAAAATATGATCCAACAAGAATGCAAAGCCTGTCAGCAGGTTATCACCCTCACCACTTCCGATCCCCTAATCGAGTACTGCCTCACCTGTACCGAGGAACTCAACGCTTGGCACGATTCCTACAAGATCTCAGCGTATGAGCTTGAAGATTGGTCCTCTCAATACGGTAACTAACACATGAAAAAAGATAAAGGAATAAACCTCTTAGATATTCAGGAGATACTCTCAGTTGCTTTCCAGCTTGATCTAGAGCAGGGCGTGGCTTGGATGAATGACGAGTATTCTGCTAAGTGGCAGAAACAAAATCCCCTCATCCATGATGCTATTATGCAGATCCTAGATCTAGACTCTGAGGAACACGAAGGCTCCCTTCAAGAGTACCACGAAATTGGTTGGGATTCTGAAGAATAGGGTTGACAAATTTTGGTGAGGGCCGGGAATTTTTCCTAAGTACGGTGTGGGTAAGGACTTATGACCGAAAGTTTTTTATATAACCCCTTGACATATGCCCAAAGTGTGGTATAATATACGCATGAACAAGATGCCCGATAATGCAAAGTTCCCCGTCCCCCCTGGTCCCCACGCTGCTTGGAATGACCAAGATTGGTACAACTACTGGAAGAGTACGGGGGGAAGGATTGACAACTCGCCCCCCTATGTGAACCCTGATCCTATGCCTCCTGCAAGATTTGAGGATATTCTCAAAAAGTTCCTTGACAACTAGCCCCCAACTTGGTATAATACATCCATGGAAAACAACAAACGAACCCAACGAACTCCCCAGGAGATCATCGCAGAGACAGAAGCCCGATTGGAGCGTCTGCTTACCAGAGAGGCCAAGCAACAGGCCAAATCTGACCCCGAAATAGTTGCACTCTATGAGCTTAGGGAAACGCTCTTGAAATCCCAACGCGAGGCCACTAAGATTCTGGGCACAACTCCCCAAGGTGGGAACGCTCGCATTGCCAAGCACAACGCTTGGGTGGATAAGATCGAGGCAGAGATGATGGAAGCCGAGCAGACTATTCTAGTGGTGCAAAGGGACATCGCAGAGGTTGACGCTCAAATCTCAGCCAGGATCAAAACTCTTATGGAAATCTCCGAAGAAAACTCTTCTCAGGCTTGACATTCACGGGGGATCATGCTATAATGGTCCCTCATCACTAAACTTCTTTACTACATCTTCAACACAGGAAATAATATGCTAAACAACATCACTAACATCGTGCGCTCCAACAAGAACGCAGTCATGGTCCGAATCGGCAACGGTAGCGCATCGAGCGCAATCTATACCATCTTCGACATCAAGAGCCAGAGCAACACCTACACGGGTTCGCTTAGTTCTGTCAAGAGGGCGTGGAACGCTCACTATCGGAACTCCCGACAGTTTGTGACCAAGAGCGGTTTGAACCACCGTTTTATGGGGGCGTGACCTCGCAACTCGTCTGAGCGAGTATAAATAGGCAACTAGGCTCAGAGCGGCTCCCCAAGGAACCATCTTGGGGGGGCGATGCACGAATTCAATAACCTAGAAATTATGGGCGATGCCCTTGACGAGTACAAAGCAATCCAAGAAGCCGAGGCAGGTATTGAACCTGAAATGGCTTCAGACGCTGAGATCAAGAAGCTAATGATTGAGCTTTGGGAAGAGATTGAGCCCTCAGAAGAACCTTACACCGAAGAGGATGCATTTCGGGATTTTATTTCAGACCAATACGAGGAGTTTAACTAATGAACACTTTAAAAGAAAATATGGCACAGCTAGACGCTTTGTGCGCTGGCACCTTCGGAATGTCTCATGGGGACCTACCCGATCTTACCTTTGTAGCTGACCTATTTGAGGATGGGCTTAGTGTGGATGAGGTTTTCGGTGTTTGCTGTGACAATTGGGCAGATGATGATCCTATGTTTGCTGCGGTGATGGGGCTGTAACCTGCCAAAATGGCGGTCGGGGCCGGGAATCAGTCGTAAGTACGGTGTGGGTAAGGACTTACGACTGAAAAATACTTTCACAAATGCTCGAAAATGACAACCCCGCTATTGACTCTGCCAACCCCATAGTTTATAATGGGGACATACAAAACAAGAAACCTTGGAGGTTCAACCATGCAACTACTAACTAACGAAATCAAAAAAATCCTTCCCGCTCTGTATAGCACAGAGAGTACGCCTTGCGAACACAAGGAAATCATCGTGCGATTCTTCAACCCGTTGGGTAGCCAATCCTGGGAGATCTGTGAAGGTGATCCACTCCAACGCGGAGATTGGAGGTTCTTCGGCAAGTGTGACCTTGGCTTTGGTTCTCCTGAATGGGGCTATGTGTTGCTCTCTGAACTTGAGTCTGTAAGTTGTGGGCTTGGTCTTGGTATCGAGCGTGACATTTGCATCGGTGCTTCTGATCTTCACCCCGAGTGGGCAGCAATGGGGTCTTACTAATGAAACCTCAATTTGATCTGTTTGAAGCCACCTTTGGTGAGTGGCTGGATGAGTTGTCTCTAATGAATTATGATGAGAGTCCTCACCTGAAAGATATTCTTTTGGACCTGTACGATGAAGGTCTTACCCCTCTAGATGCACGGGACGCTTTGGAAGTGTACCACCCAGAATGGCATGATGAGCTAGTATATTTGGAGGAGCATCCCATCGGTTGATTTCTAGGAAGTCCCAAAGGGGGCCGGGGCGCGGCCCTAAGTAGGGTGTGGGTAAGGACTTAGGACCGAAAGTTTTTATTAATAGCACTTGACATATGCCTAAAGTGTGGTATAATATACATATGAAAAATAATCAATACGACCTTGAAGCTACCTTCAAGCACCAAGGCATCGAGCAGATGCTCACCAATCTTACGGGTGTTTCCCGTGTGGGTGCCGTAGCCGAGGCATCATGCGTCACCTGTAAAGGTGAGGCTAATACCTTCCGTGATGACCTGTCACGCAAAGAATACACCATCTCAGGAATGTGCCAACCTTGCCAAGATTCCGTATTTGGTGCTTGACAATGGCCCCCTGATCGGGTATAATATACAACATGGAAAATGAAGAATACGAGTACAACGAAGGGTCCGACATGGACAATTGGGAAGAGGAGCAAATCTTCCAAGACCACGAAGGCCAAGAGGATTTTGGCTACTTCGGTGAGATGGGGATGATGGAAGACTAGTGGGCATTTTCAATAATAATTGGCTGAAAATGCTTGACAAACTGACCATAAGACGGTATAATGATACACCCGACAGAGAGACGGGTTCTGATTCTCTCACTTCTGATCTTTTGCAAAAGGATACTACTATGAATAATGATTTTTCATTCAACAAGACTCAGGCCAAGATTCACGGTCTGAGCATTCAGGTCGGTGAACTGTTCGCTGACCTATACCGTTCTGGCTCTCCCAATCAGGAAGAGACGGATCACGCTCTGGAGGCTTACAAGTCTCTGCGGCGAGCTTTGCCCCTGAATTGGGCAAGTGAGCGTCATGTGGGTAGCACCGCTGCTCACAAGGCA
>TARA_R110002073_G_scaffold336578_1_pt1 | contig 27540 bp, 22 predicted proteins | sample TARA_R110002073 | Tara Oceans TARA_R110002073 (sample SAMEA4397174) | marine metagenome | biome: Polar Biome; feature: [DCM] deep chlorophyll maximum layer (ENVO:01000326); material: water (ENVO:00002006), including particulate matter (ENVO:01000060) such as... | depth 40 m | reverse complement strand
GTCGCTCGACCTCTCCCCAAACTTCGTTTCGGGAGAGGTACGCCGTGGGTAAGCCTGACGAAAAGCGGCATCAAAAAATGCACAACCTCCAGGAGGGTGAAAGGCATTAGCAACGTGATATTGAGTATGAACCACGCTCAACGCGTGCCGGCCACCACCTGATTGTCAGGCCATCACACCGGAAGCAGTTCGATCACTTGGCAACACCATTCTTTTCGCTGTCGAGTCGCTTTGCTTGTTTGTGCTCTTCGTCGGACTTCAGGAAGAAAAAGGGCCATCTGTCTGCATCGTTTTAAGATGCAATGTTGCGTTGGCTGAGCGAAGTTGCGTGAAAAGAACGAGTGTCTTTCTCGACTCAAATCCCTGCACACTGCAGCTACTTATTTTTTTGTCAACTCTTGCAGGAAATGTAACCCCTCGACCAAACTGCCTTCGTCAACCAGGCCGTCCACCCATCGGGCGGCCAATCGTTTCTGGCCCAGAGCTTAAAGGCGACGTCCAACGAGTGAGTCGCCGGAGCCGGTAGATCGTGGTCGGGGCTGTGCACTCATGTACGGTGCCAAGGGTGACGCTGTGATGAAATGACGGTCGAATTGGATGTTGCCCAAAGCGACTTCAGTGCGGACACTTAAAAGGACACCTGGCTCGCCGAAACGATTTGCCCGAGGCAAGTGGTGTTCAATCATGCCGAGCCGGTGATGACGCGGAGCTTTCCGACATCGCCTGACCTATTGGAAACGGCGATTCTGCGTCAAACTAGAGCGTGAGTTCACGCGAAGAAGGCGAAAAACGTCTTTGCGTGGCTCCTGGCGATGGACCTTCACGGTTCCAACAAATGAGGCTGCGAACGCATCGATCGGACGATGCGGTCAGCGGAAGGCAACCACACAAACAGAGGTAGATTGGATTGCAAGATTTAACGATCGATGAATTGTACGAGGAATTCGAGGACTTGCCCGATTGGGACGAGCGTTGTGACTACTTGATCGACCTCGGCTTCAACCTGCCCGAGTTACCCGCGGAAGCCAAAACCGAGGAGAATCGTGTTCATGGCTGCCAAAGCAACGTGTGGTTGGTTGCTGACATCAAAGAGTCCAGCCCACCGACCGTGGGATTCCTCGCGAATAGCGATGCCGTCATCGTCAACGGTTTGATCGCGGTTCTCGCCGCGTTGTATTCCGGCAAGACACCGCAGGAGATCATCTCGATCGATGCCCAAGAAGTTTTCAAGAAACTGGGTCTCGAGCGGCACCTCAGCCCGCAACGGCGGAACGGGCTGTACAGCATGGTCCAGCGAGTACGAGAACTAGCCGTCCAGGCAGAGGCCCAATCATGACCCCACTCGACATCGACGCCGTTCGCGGCGACTTCCCGATTCTGCACAAACCACTTCCCAAGGGTTTGCCGCTCGTCTATCTCGACAGCGGATCGTCCGCGCAAAAACCCCAGTGCGTGATCGATAAAGAAAAAGAGGTCTACGAGAACTACTACGCCAACGCATATCGCGGCGTGTATCGATTTGGATCGATCGTCGATGAAGAGCTGGAAGGTGCGCGCGAAAAAGTCCGGCAGTTCATCAACGCGGAGCATTCTGAAGAGATTGTCTTCACTGCTGGTTGCACGATGTCGATCAACTTGGTCGCCAGTGGATGGGGCAAGCGAAACCTCAAGGCCGGTGACGAGATCATCCTCAACGAGATGGAACACCATGCGAACTTGGTTCCATGGCAACAGCTCGCCTTGCAGACGGGAGCAACTTGCCGCTTCCTTCCGCTCACCGAAGATGGCCGTTTGGACATGGACCGCATCGGCGATGTGCTGAGCGACAAAACGAAACTGCTGGCCGTCACCGGCATGTCGAACGTGCTGGGCACCATCAACCCAATCGCGGAGCTTGCGAAAAAGGTCCACGACGCGGGAGCGATCATCGTTGTCGACGGAGCGCAGAGTGTTCCGCACGAGCAAACGGATGTCGTCGCCAGTGAGATCGACTTCCTGACCTTCTCGGGGCACAAGTTGTATGGGCCGAGCGGGATTGGTGTGCTGTATGGCAAACGTGAATTGCTCGAGCAGACCGACCCGATGCTATTCGGCGGCCACATGATCGATCGCGTCTACAAAGATCACTCGACTTGGGCACCGTCACCTGCCAAGTTCGAAGCGGGAACGATCCAGATTGCTCAAGCTATTGCGCTGGGCTCAGCGATCGATTACATGTCGACGCTCGGAATGGAAAAGGTCCACGCACACGAGCGAGACTTGCTCGAATACGCCTACACCCGTTTGCAGGAAATCCCCGGCATGCGGATCTATGGTCCTGGCATCGAAAACCGCGGGGCGATCACCAGCTTCACAATTGACGGAGCCCATCCGGAAGATTTGGCCCAACTGCTCGATCGAAAAGGCGTCTTCGTCCGGCATGGTCACCACTGCACGATGCCGCTTCACGATATGCTGGGCGTCAGCGCGACGGTGCGAGCAAGCTTCGGCGTTTACAACTCGCGTGGCGACGTCGACGCTCTGATAGATGCGATCCAATTCGCCTGCCAACGTTTGCGTTTGATCTGAAATTTCAAACCTGCTGTACGTGCGACAGCTTTCACACCGCCATCGGATAGACTCCACAACACCAAACTGTCAGCCCTAACGGCTAACGGGCTGTTGATTTGGTCGCATACCGAATGACAACCATTAGCCGACGTGCGTTAGCCCCGGTTGGCGTCTGATCTACCACCGCAAAGGCGGTACGGCTCATTCAATCAACAGCGGCTAAACCCAGGTGGGTTCCCAGCCTTTGCGATAAGGTTTGGTGATCCGCTGCTGAGCTTCCGCGTGGTTGGTGATTTCCATCGACTCGGCGTCCCAGTGCAACTCTTGCCCTGGAAAACGAATCCCGATCGTTCCCAGCAAGACCGCTTCGGTCAGCGGGCCGGCGTAATCGAAGTGGGAAGTCGTTTCGGCGGCACCACGACAAGCGTCCGCCCACTGTGTGTAGTGGTCCACGGACGGAATCTCCGGCAGGTCTTCGACCAGTGTTTGATCCGCACGATAGAGTTGTGGCATTGCGACATGCGGGATCACCAAAGATCCCTTTTCGCCAACAAGAACCGATCCCGCGCCGGGCAACTTCGCATCGACGGGAATATGTGCCAGTCGTTCGCGTGGCGGCGATACACCCACCGCGTCGTACCAAGTGACCGGCAATGTCGAACCAGCGGTGCACTTCGTTCCGGGGAACTCGTACCGCACGGTCGCTCGATCCGTCCAGGTTTCTGGCATCAATTCAGGTGCTTCGGCCGTCAGTTTGGTTGGCGATGCGATTTGCAACGCTTTGAAGACCGGATCCAAGATGTGACACCCGAAGTCACCCAACTGCCCCGTGCCATAAGCCTGCCAGCCACGCCAATTGAATGGGTGATACATCCCGATCTTGTACGGTCGCTCCACGGCGACGCCCTGCCACAAATCCCAACGCACATGAGAAGGAACCGGATCATTGCCACTCGGGCGAGGAATGTTTCGCGGCCAAGAAGGCTGGCCGCCCTGCCACGAGTGCACTTCTTGGACTTTGCCAATCATGCCTTCATGAATCAGATGCACTGCCGTTCGATAAGCGGAGTGCGATTGAATTTGATTGCACATTTGGGTGATCACCCCATTCTTTTTCGCCGCCTTCCGCATTTGGCGGGCTTCCAGAACCGTGTGGGTCAGCGGTTTTTGGCAAAAGACATGTTTGCCCAGTTGCATCGCGGGCAGAGATACAGGTGCGTGCATGAAGTCTGGCGTGGAAACCAACACACCCTGCACATCGCCGCTTTCGTCCAGCAACTTCCGCCAATCATCGTATTGACGGGCGGACGAGAACTTTTCGGCAGCCTGCCCCAGGTGTTTCGCCGAGCTATCGATGTCACACAGCCCCACCACGTCGACATGCGGGCTCGCCGCGACGCCAAGTAAGTCGCTCCAGCCCTTGCCGCCGGTTCCAACACTCGCGATTTGCAAACGTTCGTTCGCGCCGTAGACACGCGAGTACTGCGTCGCGGAGAGCGTGATCGCGGTTCCAGCGATCGCGGTGGACTTTAAAAAGGAACGTCGATCCTTGGCAGGGCGCATGGCGGGTCTCGTTTCGAGGCGAGGGAGGGAAGGTGAGGCGGGCAACCGCGAAGCGATTGGGCCTGCATCATACCGGATCCTTCACCATCAGGAGTGAATCGCAAGTTGTTGCCATGCGAGCGTTAGCAACCAGGATTCATTCGAAGAGCACGTCCGTCTATCACGCATTGCCAGCAACAGAAGATTGCTGCATGCCTACGAAAAAAAGCCGGCAAGGTGAATTCACCTCGCCGGCTTCAATGATGTGATCAGCTAGCAGTGGGACGATGACTGAATTAGCGGTTCAGTTCGATCCCGAATGTTCCGCCTACTGCCAAGAAGTTTTGGTCAGACGGTCCGATCATGGTGCCCGCGTCGCTTTCGTGTCCAGCTCGTCCAAGCCCCTTGGCCAGGTCGAAGATTTGGAAACCACCTCGGACGTGAATCATGTTGGTCAACTGGTAGCCCAGTTCTGCTCGAGCGTCGTATCCGATGAAGAATCGCTCATCGCGATAGTGCTCCAGTTTGTTCTGAGTCCGGTAGAACGATGTGACTTCTGAGTCAGCACCGAAGCCGTCATAGAACGTGTTCTCTGACATGGCGTACCGCGTTGCGTGCTGCAGGTTCACGCCGCTGAAGGCACGGAACTCAAGCGAGTAGCGGAAACGATTCACGAACTTGAAGTATCGGAAACCGAGTTGCAGCGTGTACATCTCGTTTTCAACTTCGGAAAGGTCCTGATCCAAACGTTCGTACGCATCAGGGCTGATACCAAGATCGACGAAGTATGGGTTCTGCGTCAGTTCCGTCGTGCCCGGCAGAATGTCAGCACCGTCTTCACGAGTCCGCGAGTAGGTGTTTGTCACCGCTCGGTCGTCCAATGTGACGAACTTCACACCAACCATAGGCTCGAGAATCCCACCGTAGTGATAGGGTTCCATTCGCCAGGTCTTGTTGATTTCGTACGTGTCGTACTCGACAAAGTTGGTTGAACGACCGAGCTCGTAGAATCGCGTGTCGAAACCGAAGTTGTTGTTGTCATCGGTGAGCACGTTCTGTCCGAACTGGCCGCCCGGGAACTCAGGTTCCCCGTCCAATTGGCTCACGTTGAGGCGGTTGATTCGTTCGACGCGGTTGAACTCACCTGCACGGATGTCCAAATCCGACCAACCGAACAACCAACCGGTGTCCTTTTGCGGCGTCATGTAGCCGAACTCGTATCGGTTTCCATCGCCGAAGTCGAGTTGATACTCGCCGCTGTCGCCGCCGAGCGTCGTCGCTTCACCTTCAGGGCGTTTGCCCCACAAGTGCAGCTTGTCGTAAGTTCCGAACCAGCCCGTGTGAGCCCGCTTCTTTGGTTTCGTGTCCACGATGTCAGCATCGTAGATCGGTTCGAACCATTGAAAATCTGGGTCAAACGCGAAGGGGTCCGCCAAAGCATGCTCCTGGGCAGACACCGAAGCGCCACCAGCAAATACCGCCAGGGCTGCCAATAGTTTTGCAGTCAGCTTCCGTACCGACATCGTTGTTCCACCGTCATGCTAGGAGTTGCCGTCACGTTCAATTGAGAACTCGCTCAATCAACGTCACTGCTGATCACTGTTAAGTCCCGCCGCCGCCCCACTTTCTGAGCAAACCGCATTGGGTTGTGCCGGTAGTATCGGTTCGTCTGATCGAAAAGGCTTAGCCAGATTGCTGGTCAAAACGGTAAATCCTTCAAAAACTGATCCACCGCACCTTTCGTTTCGAGAGGATTCACCTGCCTAATCAGCGCATCTTTCCATTGTGGTCACGATCATTTGACATTGGTTTCGCCGCAACGAAAGTCAGAACAACGAGCGTTTGCCGCGGACTGGCGGAATCACGCTATCGATCGCCTCCGAATTGATCTTGTTGTCAGAACGCTCCGATCGGCACAATCCGGCCATGCCGACGTCCCCTTCCCAAACGCACTCCTCGGCCGATGCGCCGAACCCATTCTCGATTGCTTTGCCTCCCGCCAGCGGAGCCAAGCAAAGGTTCGTGCATGCCCTGCAGTTCCTCGGAATCGCAGCCGCGATCACAACGGTTTGGTTGTTGGTCACCGTCTACGGCAAACAATATCTGCTGAACCAGCTCGTCCAAGAACTTCCGACTCTTAACGCTACCGATAAGAGCGGCCGACTGATTCAGATCGCTGGCTTCGGCATCGATGCGATTGAACCGTTGTCGGCAAGCTTGATCGATGAAGAGGACGCGGTATCGGAAGTCGCTTTTGGACTTCTGAATCAATTGCAGAATGATTGGACAACGCTGCCGCCAGAGATGGCCGCCCGATCGCATCAGCGTCTGATCGATGGCGTTCGCAAAAACATCGACAACATGCCTTCTACTGAATGGACAGCGAGACAGACCGCTCGCACCCGATCGCTACTCCGACAAACGATGCTCGAATTTGCCGGCACTGAGACACTCGGTGACGCTGAATTGACCGACGAACTTCGTCAACTGATCGCAGGTGTCTCACAGAGCTCTCGCGATACGTTGGCCCAACTGGACCAACCGGTACGAACCCTGGCCAAAGCACCGTTGGCGACGGAAGCTTCCGATCAATTGCCCAACGCAGACACTGATTCGATGTGGACCGATTGGCCTCCATCGCGTCCCGTTGCAATCATTCGCTCGGGAACATCGGATTCACAGTCGATCCAGGTTCGAGAGACAGCCACACGTTTGCAGTCGGCTGGTTCGTCGGAATCAGGCGATGGACAACTGGAATCTGTCCCCGATGGTGTCACCGTTCCATTGACGAAGGTTCCAACCTCGTCTGAGGAATCCTTGGTCCACCGAGTTCCTGAACTGCCACGCCTGGCAAAATCCGCTGAAGAACGAGTCATCCGGGTCAACGCGGAGCTGACCGGATCTCCATTCACCGCGATGGACGACGAAACCATCTTGCGGCACTTGGGCAACCCCGATGGATCGCTGGCTGAACAAGCTCGCGCCGAATTGATCGAACGCGGCTTTTCAAACGTGCAACTTGAGTTCGGAACTGCGATCGCAATCGCCCAACCCAAGGACCGGATCACGCTAATTGACTCGATGCTGAAATCAGGAGGCCTGAACGCATGGCCGTGGTTGTCGATGTTGCTCGACGATCCAGATCGTCAGGTACGAATGCACGTGATCTCGATCTTGGCCCCATCGAAAAACCGAACCGTCAAACAGCGTTTGCAAGAACGCCTGAAAGCCGAATCGGATTTGATCGTGGAAACGAAGCTCCGCAAAGTCCTCGAACTCCGCTAGCCGGAAGCAGCGGATTCGCGTCGAGGTGAACTCACTTCGTCAAAGCATCTCGGATGCAAGCCGGACGATTGGTGGTGATGCTGACGAAATCGAGATCGACCAACTGCTTAGCCACCTCGGCATCGTCGATTGTCCAACCATGCATGTCGCAGCCGATGCCACGAACGGCCTCGCAGAACGCTTCATTGAGAACCGGGCCGACCAGCCCATCTTTGACCTGTGTCCCAAACCCGGAAGCATTCGTTGACTTCAATCGCTCGGTCACAGTGCTGAGACTTGGCTTCCAGCCTCCCGTCAGTTGCTTCTTGTACGATGACAACCAGTTCGCTTCGTAGGGCATCATCTCACGAGCTTGGCGAACGACCTCATCGTTGAAGCAGATGATCGTGATTTGCTCGGGTTTGAGCGAGCATTCTTCCAATTGTTGCTTCAAGATTGGCAAGATCTCGGGGCCACATTTAATTTCGATGAAGATTCCCTTCCCATCGGGGACTGTGGCCATGACTTCCTTCAAAGTTGGGATGCGTTCGCCGGTGTAACGCTCGTGCTTCCAGGCTCCGACGTCCAACTTGCGAAGCTGTTCCAAGGTTGCCTCAGACACCTTCAGGGAAGGCGATTCCGGTGCGGTGCGGGCCGTTGTCTTGTCATGCAAGCAGACGATCTCACCGTCGGCCGATAGATAGAAGTCGCCTTCGATCGCATCGGCATTCTCTTCCCAAGCCAAATTGAACGCGGACACAGTGTTTTCCGGTGCGGTGTAGGACGCACCGCGGTGAGCCACAATCATCGGCAACGGCTTGGTTTTCGGCGTGTTTTCATTGCCGCGAACGTTTTGCAGCGAGCCTAAACCGAGGCATGCAACAAAAGAAAACGCCGCCGCGAAACGAGTCGCGGCGGCGAAGAAGGTTGTGTCAATCGATGTCATCTTGAATCAGTCCCACCACCATTGGCCGGGTGCCAATTGATCTGGCCCCGAGGAATGTTTGACCTGCTCGTGCTGGCCTTCGGTGTCGATTGTGACGTGGTCCTTCTTCAGTGCAATCCGTGGTTGAACGTTCACGCCGCCACCCAAAGGAGTCATCAAAGTGTTGCCTCGCCAGATCGCATTGACGGCTGTTTCGACCTTCTCGGGTGCGGTGTAAGTCTGCACGCTGACCTTGCCTTCGTCGCCCAAAACTGGCATCGACCAGTTGGCTTGTCCGTAGAAGTCTTGCTCGTGAATGTAAGCCGCGGCAATCGACAGATCGATCAACTGACGCAACTCGGCGTACACGCGAACACGGTCTGCGATTTGGTTGTACTTCTCGGTGAACTCTTTCGTGAACGCTTGGCTGGCGCGATTCACGCGACCGGTTCCAACACGAGCACCGTCGCCTTGAACGCGTTCATTGGCACCAACCAACTGAACACCACGTTCATTGATTCGCATCGCCAAGTTGTCTTCGCTGACGGAAACACCGTCGTAGTTTGGTTGGAAGTACCAACGTTCCATCGAGTTCGCCGAAACGCTGACGGGATTGGTGCGAGACACATAGCTGCGGACCGGAACAGGCAGTTGCTCCAAACCGATGCCGATCAACTTCATTCGATAATCGGCCTCAACCAACACGCGAGCGAAGTGGCTGGCGGCTGGGATGCCTTGAATGGTCACCGTTTGCAGACCCAAGTTCTGCTTCAGACCACGAACGAGTTGCTGTGTGTCGCCGCGGCCCGCACGTCCACCGACTCGCACGAGGAATTGCTGCATTCGCTGCAGGCCTTCTGGTGTTGGATCGATCGAAACCGAAATCACGCGAGCCGGTTTGCCTTGCGGTGGGAAAGCTCGAAGAGCAACGACGACGTCTTCCAACAGAACGCTTGGACGTCCTGACTGCATTCCAACAAAGCGGTCAGTTGCGTCAGCAACGTAACCTTCGGCTGGGCCAGCCAAAACGATGTCATTGGAATCGGGGTAGAAGAACACGTACTGGACGGAGGTTAGCCCGGCCATCGCGAGCATCTCATCGGGAAGCGGACGATCCGCTTCGACATATTCGGAAATGGCTGCTTCCAGTCGATTCAGCGAGACCTTTCGCAGCTTGCTGGTTTCCATGGATTCGCCAGAAGCCACATTGGCTCGCGACTGCACCCAACGCTGGCGAGCCAAACGCGGATCGATCGTGCGAATTTTCAAGACGCCTGCGGCATCGACATCCACACCAGCAGGCTGGGTACCGAAGTTGTTCGTGACATTGCCACCGCCGCCGCCACCGTCTTGGCCGAAGCTGGAGGGAACCAACGCAATCGCCATGAACGCTGCGAACGCGAAACTGGCCAAGGTGCGAATTCGAGAATGGCGATCGATCAGTCGCATCGGTGGATTCTTTTGCAGAGAAGAACGTCGAGGGTGAGAATGAGGGCCGACGTCGATCGGATTCCGACCGGCGGCCAAAGGTCAGTCTAATAACGCCCGCGGAAAACCTCAACGAAATTCCTGAGGAGCTTTTCTTGGAGCCGCACATTAGCCCGCGATGGCCACTTTTCGCCTATCGGGGGTCCGGCGGGCAGTCACAGCCCTCGGCCGGAGTCAGCTCACTTCGGCCTCCACCTCGCCGAGCCTCCCGCCGCCGCGTCCTCGGCTCTCGGCTGGCCGACGTTTGGTGGATCGAACCGGCCCCCATCGCCGGACAACACGCACTTCCGATACGACTCCACCGCTCTCAAGCAAGGCAGACCCCGCCGAGAGGCGAGTTTGGGCCGGTTGGAGCGGTTGGAATGTCCCGGCTCAAAAGTGTATGGAGCCAAACGGGGCGTACAAACAGCGTCCAGGCCTTTTCGCCGTGCCCCAGTCATTTACACTGCTGGCCCGCGTGAGCCGCTGCGGCACGCTTGGATCGCCGCAACCCGGGTCGTCACGTCCCCGTCTAACACACGAACAAAAGTACAGCTATGAGTGGTGATTGTGATTTCGGCCTGATTGGTTTGGCCGTCATGGGCGAAAATCTTGCCTTGAACGTCGAAAGCCGCGGCTACAAAGTCGCCGTCTACAACCGCACCACGTCCAAAGTTGACGCTTTGATGGAAGGCCGTGCGAAGGGCAAAAACTTCGTCGGCTGTCACTCGATCGAAGAATTCGTCAAATCAGTCAAACGACCTCGCAAATTGATGATGCTGGTCAAAGCCGGCCCCGCTGTCGACGCCTTGATCGAGCAATTGCTGCCTCATTGCGAACCCGGCGACATCATCATCGACGGTGGCAACGAGTACTACGTTCACACCGAACGCCGCACCAAGCAAGTCGAAGAAGCCGGAATGCTCTACGTCGGTTGCGGCGTCAGCGGTGGCGAAGAAGGTGCCCTCAAAGGCCCATCATTGATGCCCGGCGGAAGTGCCGATGCATGGCCTCACATCAAAGAGATGTTCCAGTCGATCGCAGCCAAGGTCGGCCCTAACAACGACATTCCTTGCTGCGAATGGCTTGGTGCCGGCGGTGCGGGCAACTATGTCAAAATGGTTCACAACGGCATCGAGTACGGCGACATGCAGTTGATCTGCGAAGCCTACCAATTGCTGAAAGAACTCGGCGGTTTGTCCAACGATGAACTGTACGACGTCTTCGACGAATGGAACCGCGGTGACCTGCAAAGCTACCTGATCGAAATTTCTCGCGACATTTTCAGCGTCAAAGACGACCAAGGTGGCGACGGATACCTCGTCGACAAGATCATGGACGTTGCCGGTGCGAAGGGCACGGGCAAGTGGATGAGCCAATTGGCTCTCGACCTCGGCGTCCCCAGCACCCTGGTCACGACCGCCGTGTTCGCTCGCGGGTTGTCGGCACAAAAGGAAGCACGGACTCGTGCCAGCAAGACACTCAACGGTCCAGCTGAATCATCCAACCCAGAAATGCGAGCGATCGCTCAATCGTTGGTCGGTGACCGCGCCGAGTTCGTCGAAGCAGTTCGCCAAGCACTGTACGCTTCCAAGATTGTTTCGTACGCCCAAGGCTTCGTTCAATTGCAAGCCGCATCGGCCGAGCACAACTGGGGCTTGGACTACGGTGCCGCCGCATTGCTGTGGCGAGGTGGCTGCATCATCCGTGCTCAGTTCCTGGATCGCATCAAAGAAGCCTTTGACGCTGATCCCAACCTGGAGAACCTGCTTCTCGCGAAGTACTTCGAAGACGCGGTCGAAAACGCACAAGAAAAATGGCGAAAGGTTGTCGCCGTCGCTTCGATCATGGGCATTCCAGTTCCCGCGTTCAGCACCGCGTTGTGCTACTACGACGGATATCGCATGGAACGTTTGCCAGCCAACATGCTGCAAGCCCAACGCGATTACTTCGGTGCTCACACCTACCAACGTCTGGACAAAGAAGGCACCTTCCACAGCGAGTGGATTCAACTTCGCAAAGAGCCCAAAGCTTAATTTGCAGTTGGTAACACACGACTGACCCAATGGTTGGTCGTGCACAAAAAGGTCGGCAAACGCCGGCCTTTTTTCGCGTTATGAATGCAGTCTTTACTCACGGCAAAAACCCGCGGCAAAGGTATTGAGTGCCGCGAAAGATCAGCCGGTCTTTTCATTCACCGGAATCATCGACCGGCAAACTGACACGGACAACTTGCTCGCCCCAATCAACCTTCAGGTTGGCTTGCGCGGCAATTGTCTGAGCCAACTGCGATAGCGTTTGCTTCGTTGCGTCCAAGCTCACCAATGTCTGACTTCGCAGTTTCGCATTGTCGTTGATAGCCAGCTTCTTCCCCGCCGCACCAGCGAATTGTGAAAGCACTTCGTTGGCGGGTTTGTTCAACAACTTCAGATCGTAAGTGGCCTCTCTTCCCGATGCCGCGATTTGCGCAGGCGCCGGAGCAGCATTCCATTGCGCCGCCAAAGCCGCGCGATGTCCGGCCGGGTTTGTGTGCACTCGCAATGTCTTCGTACGAGTCTTTTGATCGCGACCAGATCGAAACGACGCGGCCGCATCAACGGCTTGGACCGCTCGTCGAACCTCGGCTTCGCCATCCTCCATCGGATAAGTCATCAAGAACTTGACGTCTTTCCAGTCCGTGTCGCTGGGCTCGACGACGCGAACTCCCTCCGGAAGAGAATCATCACGCGACCGCAATCTGGCCAGCGGTGTGCCTCGGCGTGCAGCCATCTCGAATTCTGACAACGCCAACGACGCGACATGCCAAGGGTCAACCTTTCGCAGCTTGGCTTCCGGCCAAACATCGTGCGGCAACCAACTCACACCGATCGCTTCGTCCGATGAGACACCCCGCAAATTCAATCGACGATTCTCTGCGCTCGCGAGAATGGTATTCAGCGCCATGGTCGATGACGTGCCCCTGGGCCATTGAACATCGATTGATTCTTGCTTGGCAGAACTCACCAAAGTACCAAGCGTCCGATCGATCCATTCGGGTCGCCCGACCAACAAAATCCCCGGGATCGGAAAAGCTTCCCAGCCCAGCGGACGGGTCAGTTGGGTCATCGCTTGTGCGGCAGAACCACCGGCCAAATTTAGCGAAACGATTTTGTTTGGGTCGACGCCGCCATCGCGCCACCAAGTCCAAGGCCGATCGGGGCTTCCGGAACTGACCTGCGAAACAATTTGATTGATCGCCTCTTCCGCCGTTTGCCCATCCAATGACACCGTGATCACGGTCCGGGTGAAAGCCGACGCCTGCACCGGAGAGTCCGCTGGAGGCTGACAAAAGGCCGGTAAACCCCAGCAAATGGAAAACGTCGCCCCCAAAACCGCGACCACAAAATGTCTTCCCCAATCTTCTCGCGCTTGCCCGTTCAGTCGATTCGTCGTTTGGACCGAACGGTCGGCAGTTGGGCGAAGTGCCGTGTTTTGGCGGGTTCGGCAAGCTCCCGCGTGCGGAAAGCCATCGAGGAAAAGTGGTTGGGATAGCATCCGACAATCCGTGCGTTGGAAAGTTCTTTTGGTGTGCCGTCTTGCCCGACAGCTTGATCGGTCTAACATCGAGAAGTCAAACCACAGCAGCCAAATTGCAAGTGAAAAACCGGCTCCAGGCCGTTTGACCCGCCCAATCCTCCCAGACCGTCCTGACTAGCCCAAGGTGGAATCGAACGTGACAGCTCCCATCGTCCACACGACTCGCCTAGTCGCCGCCTACCGGCGATACCTAGGCTCCGCGGACGCACCCCGGTTTGCTCACGACGTTGACGAGCACTACACATCGGCCACGTTGACCGCACTGCTTTCTCGAGGTGAAGTCGAACATCGCCGTGCCGCTGCGTTGGCTTTGGGGATGTTGGGCGACCGTCATTCGGTTGATTTTCTTGGCCGAGCTCTCTCGGACAGCGATCGTGGAGTTCGATTGGTCGCGGACGACTCGTTTCATTCCGTCATCGTTCGTGACGCCGCTCCACTGCATCACCAAAAACTTCTTCGCGTCATTCACCTGAACGACGGTGGCGAGTACGCCGCGGCTTTGTCACCCGCGATGGTGCTGATCGACCAAGCTCCTTTGTACGCGGAAGCTCACCATCAGCTCGCAATTTGCTGGCACGGTTTGGAAGATTTTGAGAAGGCAGAAGCTGCCTACCAATCGTGTTTGTGGCATTGCCGATTCCATTACACGGCTTGGCAAAGTCTGGCCAAAGTCCGCGTGCTTCTTGGCAAGGGCAACAAAGCACTCGATGCACTGAATCGTTGTCTGGATATCAACCCTGATGTCGAAACGGCTCGCATGCAACGCCGAGTCATCCGTCGCCGGTTGCGTCAAAGCGACGTTTGAACTCGATCTCAGGAAGTAGCTTTGATTCACGATGACACATTGGTCGGCAGCTTGGCATTGCTGATCGCAGCCATCACGACCGCCATCGCAATCGGTCCCTGGATGGCCCCCTATCAAATTCGCTCGATCGCGGCGATTCAAAAGCACTACGGACTCTTGGTCGCGCGGTGTGCTTGGCTACTGATCGCGTTTCTTTCTGCTGTTTGCGGTGCGGCCATTTTGAATGGCATTCGTCCGAGCTATGCATCGCCTCCCGCAACGCTCAACCAGAATCAGTGAAGCCATTTGGTTGACGCTGTTTTCCGCCAAACACATCTGACCCAACGCGTTGCCAGACACGTACTACCAAGTGTCGCGAGCCCACCTTGCTTGACCAGCGGGGGCATCAAGCTCTCCAAAAGATGTCTTGACTTTGGGTGAGCGGGCTACTAGTTGTGGATTTCAGGTCTTTCAATTGGCCCCCTTTCGCAGCCTGAACAAGGGGATGAAGCAATGGCAGCTGAACACACACCTGAAAAAAGATCGGCACTCGATCGCTTTCTCAGCGGACTGAGTGAATCGATTTTCCAAACCAAGTTGGGCGTCGCGGACGTCCAGTTGATCGGTTACGTCAGTGACCTGATGTTGCGATTCGTTCGCATCGACGCAGTCCACAAAATGCGGCGCAACGATGGGCGTCCGGCAACGGAAGTCTTTCAGTTGCTGTGCGAAGCCGAACGTCGAATCGGCATCGCTAAACGTGAAGTGCATCGACACATCGGTGACGTCACGCTTTTTTGGGCCGGCATGTTTCCTGAATCCGTGCGCGGCGATGGCAAGGATTCACCGGACCAATTGCTGAACTACTTCGAACACGGCAAACGGTCGTACAAGATCGCATCAACGATCCAGGCTGATGAATCACGACCGCCTTGCGAGCTGCTGAACCGTTTGAGCGACCAGTTCGAACTGTGTGCTTACGGCCTGCGTGAGATCCGCCGCGAAATCGACGATGCCGAACCAGGCCAGCAATTGTTGCTGTCGTGATCCGCACGAATCGCCGTTAAAATGGTCGGCTCTTTGATGGCGAAGTAAGTCGTCAAGACAAAGACGCCCAGTGACCAAAACAAAACGGGTTCGACGATTCCTCGCCGAACCCGTTGAACTATCTGTAGCCGAAGTCTCGCTGTCTATTTTCGGCGAGCCTTCGTCTTCCGGCTTTTTCGCTTCAGCTGTTTTTCGCGAATCGCGAGCACCTCTTCTCGATCAACCGATTCGTGATCACGTGCGATGCAGGCCAGCTCCCACGCTTCATCTTCGCCGTAGCGGTTGAACGCGAAGCTGATCTTTTGCCGTCGCCCATCCTCGGTTTTCCAAGACGCACAGTACGCTTGGTATTCGCAACCGGGATAACGATTGTCGACTGAGTGGGCCAGATGCACCCCCACCTTGCCAGTGGTGTTTCGACTGGTCAACTTGTCTTTGGTCGAGTTATTGGCCGGCCCCAGTACTTCCAACAAAGCCGCGTGGCTTTGTTTTGCCAGCTGCAGTGCTTTGCGTTTTCCGCCGCACATTTTGTCGGAGTAATACTCTGAATTCCGCACTCCATCGCGGCAAACGCGGACCACATATCCCTTCGAGTTGTTCTTTTCGACTCGTGTGATTCCGGGAGCAACGGTCGTTGCTTTGGTGGGTGTCGTTGCCATCTTGCTTTTGAATTGTTCTTCTAGAGGTCATCGGATCGAACGATCGTCAATTCTCACTACGAATTAACCACGTCCTGCGCCCAACTTAGTTCCCTTTTTCATTCTCGCAACTGTTTTGAACCAACACATCATCTTGGGGCTCTGGCCCATCGCGGGAGTCACCACAATTGGCGTCACTCGTGAAAATGCAATCGCGACCATTCATGCCGCAATCGACGCAGGCATCCGTCAGTTCGACACGGCGTACAGCTATGGCCTGCAGGGGGAGGCGGACGAACGCCTTGGGGCGGCTCTCAAGGACCTGGACGGGGCAACTCGCGATGAGATCCAAATCATTGGCAAAGTCGGGCAACGTTACGGCGAAGACGGCGTTCGCGTGAACGATGGCAATCCAGAAACACTCGTCGTCGACGCTGAGAACTCACTCCGACGCATTGGCATTCGCTGCTTTGACACGTTGATGTTGCACTGTGTCGATGACGAAGTGCCGATCGAAGCAAGTGCTTGGGCGTTGCAACGGTTGATGCAACGAGGCATGGCGAAACGCGTGGGGGTATGCAACGCCACCCCCGAACAACGAGCAGCTTTCGCGAGCGTTGTTCCATGCTCAGCGATCCAGTGTCCACTGAATGGACTTCAGCAGGATGCTCTTTCCAACGAGATCGCCGATGCGAAAGAACACGACTGCGACGCGTGGGTTTATTGGACGCTCATGAAAGGATTGTTGGCGGGCAAAATTGAGCGTGACCACGTTTTCGCGGAAGGTGACAGTCGGCCAAACTATCCGATCTTTCAAGGTGCGGCCCGCAAAAGAGCTCATGACATTGTCGACAAGCTGAAAGAAATCGCGGCCGACACCGGACGCTCGGTCGCGAATTTGTCAATTTCCTGGGCGGTATCCCAACCCGGCGTGACCGCCGCGTTGGTCGGCGCCCATCGCCCCGAACAAATTGCTGACTTTCGAACCGCGGGCCCATTGCCCAAAGCGGTGCGACGACAAGTCAACGAGCTTTTCGCTACTTCCAGCGATTCGCCGGAGGGATGAACGCGTCGAGCGGTTCGAGAACGTGACCGTTTGTTTCCGCTGCGAAACGGAAACCGATATCGGCGATCGCGTCGGCTGCTTGGATGAGTTGCTCTCGGTTGTTCAGCTTTAGCGTCACGCCGCTGTAAACCATCAAAACATTTTCAATCTGTTTCGAGTCAACCTTTTGAGAAACTGACAGCAAACGTTTGGCCGCTCGGTCTGCTCGCTTGGCGGCGGTGACACCGAACTTTGCTTTTTGAGTCGCTTCGGCAGTCGCTCGAAGACTGGCTTCCAAGTCCGCGATCATGCCACTGACAAACATGACTCGCAGTCGATCGCGAGTGTTCTGGTCATTTGATTGGCCATCGGAATCGATGAAGTTGTGCCGGATCGTGCCCTGGCTCCACGAAACAAATTCGAAATCAAGACTTCCGGTCGGGTGACCACCCACGTTGACGAGTTCTTCATCGGCGGTCGTGTGGCAACGCAAGCAGCTTTGCGCAACCAGATACACGTTGACTGGATTTCGCATCCCTGCCGCAACACTCTGAGCCAAACGTTGCTGTCGATGCTCCGGTGTTTCCATCGCTCGCGTGACTTGTTCGCCACCATAGTCATGGTGCAGGTCCAACCATTGTTTGGCTGAGCCGTGACACGATTCGCAACTAACCCCCTCGATCGCGTGAACGTTGCCCGAGGCCAAGTCGACTTTTTGTGTGTAGTGGCAATCAACACATCGGCCGTCGTATTTGATGGAACGAACGCCCAACTTCGACGCGATCTCTTTCGCGGCTGGACGACGATGCAATTCATCGAAGGTGCGATGGTGAGGCGTTGCTTTCCATACCTTCACTTCGTTCGCGTGACACTTGATGCATGTCTCGCTACCCATTGTCAGATGTGGATCCACTGGCTTGGCCGCCGCACCTTCGACGCTGGTGCTATCGACCGCCGAACTGACCAACACGCCACCCTGAGCGGGAGCCCACCGCATGAACTCGCCGTCAGATGCATCCAGTTCAGGTGCCGACTTCTTGCTCCTCGGCGATTGCAACAAACCAATGGCTGTCATTGCGAGGACCAGCCCCGTGATCACGGATGCAATTGGAAGTCGATTGGTGAAGCTTGACATGCGAATGCGATTGAAGAAGCGGACAAAACGGTTGTAGCTATTCAAATTTACGACACGATTGCGTGCGTTCTGTTCCGCTTCGACTTGAGCGGCGCGATCAGCCAACAGGGGGATGCGATCGCAATGGTTGGTTGGTGTGGGGGTGATATTGCAGTTGACGCGATTGAAAGGGATTGGCTATCGCCCAGGCAGGTTCTGTGACCGATCGATCCGTTGACTCGCTCGCCAAGAAAGTCGTCGACGTCGCCATTTCGTGAAACAGAAGAAGTGACTAACGAGAGCTACTGCAACGCAACGAGAAGGATTCTCGGCGACCGCCAGTGAGCTTGTGATACACGCGGCAAGGAGGCCGTGGTGATCAAACTGTTATGGAAGTTGATCTGGGGCAATAGGTCCAATTCGCGGCGGCGATCTCGTCGATCCAGCGTTTCTTTGCTGCGCTGGTTCACGCCGGGTATCTCGGTCACCGGTGTTGTCGCCCTAGTCATCGCTGCGCTGACCGGACAGGTCAATTTGCCAAGCCTCGATTCGTTGCGAGGCAGCGAGGAACCGGTCTACGAAGATCCGCTGGCTGCCTCGTTAACGCCCGAACAACTGGCGTCCCGAGGACATTCGGGAAATGCACCGATGGGGCAAATCGCTCCGGTTAGCTTGGTCACCCCTGTCAGCGGTCGCGAAAACAAAAACGACACATCCATTCGCATCGCAACATTCAACATCCAAGTCTTTGGGGAGACCAAATCGGGAAAGCCGGACGTGATGCGTCAGCTCGCGCAAGTCTGCTTGCTGTTTGATGTCGTCGCGATCCAAGAGATCAGAGGGGATCCCGCACTTCCGATGAACGGCTTGCTGGATGAAATCGCCAGTCTCGGCGGTCGCTACGATGCCACCGTGAGTGCACCCCAGGGCAGGACGTCTCAAACCGAACGATACGGATACATCTGGGACACGGATCGCATCGACCTGATCCCCGAGTCAGACTACTTGGTCAATGACGACCTCGATCGAATGCACCGCGCACCGATGGTCGCCAGCTTCCAAACTCGCGTCACACCGACAGCGACTCGCAAACCATTCCGGTTCACTTTGCTGAATGCGCACACGGACCCTGACGAAGTCGGTTCACGCGTGGGTGACACAGCAGAAAATGAGATGAACGTTTTGGACGATGTCTTTCACAGCGTCCGGATGTACGAATACCAAAACACCGGCGAAGAAGACTTCATCTTGATGGGCGACTTGAACGTCGACACACGATGGCTTCTTGAGACGGGACGCATCCCCAACGTGACATCGCTGGTTGGCGACAAACCGACCAACACGCTGCAAACAAAGACCTACGATCACATATTGATCGACGCAGCAACGACGCGAGAATTCACGGGTCGAGCTGGTGTGCTGGACCTTAAAGCCGCGTTGAGAATTTCGGAAGAACAAGCACTAAAAGTCAGTGACCACATGCCGGTTTGGGCGGAATTTGGAGTCTACGAAATTCCGCCTCGGTAGCTCGTTTTCAACTCGTCAAGCACAACGAGCTCAATGAACTCAGACGGGTGCAGCGTCCTGGAACATCCGAACGGGCTGGATTGGGTAGGCGAAACGCCCATAGGTCATTTCGTAAATGTCCCACTTCTGATGCCCATCGTCGTGCAGAACGGACTTGATCACTCGTTCCGTTAGCAGCACCACGTCGCGCCATTCGTTGGTGTCCAAGGTCACCAAACCGGCACCGCGTTGCTCTGCCATGTCGGCGGCTTTCTCCAAATGTTTTGCCAACAACTTGGGTGCGGTCACGGATGGGTGAACCGACAAAGTTGCGTGTTCGTTTGCACCTGCGACCTGCAGCTCTTCATAGGAATCATCGACGCTGATCAGACAGTGCCCGTCTTCGAGGATACTGATCAGTCGCAGACGGACTTTCCCATCGAGCTCATCTGTCATGCCCAGAACGAGATTCTGGCATCCGACCTGGATCGTTGCGTGGCACGCCGCATCGCCGCGACCGATTTCCACCAACAATGGTTCTTCGAAGTCAGCCTTTTGCCAAAGTACGTTGTGCTCCATCGCTTCGGGAGACGGTTGTGCATTGGCTGGCACGCTCAGACGTGGGTCCAAGTATTTTCTTGAGTAGCTAGCATTCTTGTTCAATGTTTCTTGAAGCTTGTCTTGCTGAACGCCTGTCGTTGCGAATTGATCCGCATCGACTTCCGTGCCCTTCGTCTTCTTGGCACGCTTTTGCTTCTTTGATGGCTTTGCCCGTTTTGAACGCCCTTTCTCCGGCACGATCAAATCGTCCAGCGACCCAGGTGACAGCACCATGCTTCGCTTCGTTTTCACGCTGCCACGGATCCCCAGCAACAAGGCTGTTCCACCGCAAGCGGCAATGAATCCGGCGGCTTGCCAAGCCCACATTGATTGAGCCTGTCCGAGTCCTCCGAGTACGAAGGCCAAACCGTAGGCGGCGACCAAGCTGATCACACCCGCGAAGAATGCCATCACCCACGTGACTCGGTTGCCACGACCGGATCGCAAAGGAAACCCAAACAATCCGACGATGGCAGCAATGGGACAGAACAAAATCCAAAGTCCCCATCCAGCCGAACTGCACAGCAACCATCCCAGCGTCATCGCCAAGGCGGAACCGCCTACCCAAAGTCCAGCGTTGGACTTTGTTTCGGTTTGAGAAATGGGATGCAACGAGTACTGATCCATTTTGGCTGACTTCACAAACGGCTCTGGTAGCTCGAGGCCGATGTACTCAGCCGACGTTGCGATCCACTTCGAGGTTGGGTCTTCGGTGACGAACGCAGTCAGCGTGCCGGTCGACTTCACTTCTTCCAAAGCCAACGCTGCAATGTTTCGGCCCGGTGACAACTTCAATGGTTGTGGCATCGACGCACCAATGAAGTCTCGCGGAATGACTTCCCCACGAACCATCTGATCGATCAGCTTCTGTGAACGAGGGTGCTTGAGTGTTTTCGCAATGGTCGACTTTGCCATCGCGACCTTGTCGCCTGACATCCAAGCTCGCATTCCTGTTCCGACAGGCAACGGAGCCGTATCGTTGGGATCAGGTTCCAACATGGCGAACTCCATCTCTTCGGATGGCTCCGCGATGGTTGCGTCAGTCAATCGAACGACCGAGGATTCACCGATTCCATATTGAACGAGCTCGGCACAAGTCATTTCGACCGGATTTTGCTCCGTTGACAAAGCACGGTGAAGCTTGGGAACGGCGATGAGAGTCCCGCAAAAGAGACCGGCCGAGAACAAAACGCTGCCGACTGCTGCACGTCGAGTGTTACGTCGTTTTGAAGAGGGCATCCAAAGCTACTCGTTGATTGGGCTGAGGCGTGGCCAATGGCCGAATGAATTAAAAGTGGGTGGGGGACGAACCATTCCATCCAAAACTTAGGTCGCACTCCTCGCGGATGCCGTGCGAGGTCGGAAAGAAACCGCTATTTTGTGTCGCTGTGAAGAGACAAGCCCGCGTGATGGACGCTCCCAGGGAACAAGCATGACGGAATCACCCAAACACAATCAGTCACTGACCTATTGGATTGCGGCTGCGATTGTGGCGGCGATCGCGGTTGCACTGAGCGTCCCGGAAATCGCGGTTCACTTCGAAATCGGTGGCGAGCTTTTTCTTCGTGCGTTGAAGATGATCGTCGTTCCGCTGGTCTTCACATCGGTGATGTGCGGCGTGCTGGGGCTTGGCGACGTCCGGCAATTGGGGCGACCAGGCGCGGCCGCGGTGGGGTACTACCTCTGCACAACCGTCTTGGCCGTCATCATCGGATTGATCGTGGTAAACGTCATTCGACCCGGTGACGGAACGGTTGATCCCGCGGTTCTGGAAAAGTTCGCCCAGGGAGCCGAACTTCCCAACGGGCAAACCGAAGCACCGGGCATGGGCGTCGTGCTGGAGAACTTGGCATTGATGCTGATCACCGACAACTTGTTCGCTGCCGCAGCGGACACACAGTTGTTGCCAATCATCGTCTTCACGATCGCAATCGGTGCGTTGATGACAACCATGATGGATCGCGTTCGCTCGATCGCGACACTGGTCACCGAAGCGAATGATCTTCTCCTGCGATTCGTCATGGCTCTGATGAAAGTCGCACCGATCGGGATCTTTTGTTTGGTGGCGGCACGATTTGGCAAGGCCCAAGCGGAGGGCCGCTTCTACGAGGAGATCAGCCAAATCGGCTGGTACTTCGCCGCCGTCATCATCGGGCTCGCGATTCATGGCTTTGTGGTCCTTCCGCTGATTTACTACGTCGTGACCAAAAAGAACCCCTATCACTACATGGGGGCAATGAGCCAAGCGTTGCTGACTGCGTTCTCAACGGCCAGCTCTTCAGCAACATTGCCAGTCACGTTGGAATGCGCCGAATCGGCCGGAGTCTCCAAACGCTCGACCGAGTTCGTAATTCCACTGGGAGCGACGATCAACATGGACGGCACTGCTTTGTACGAAGCCGCCGCGGCAATCTTCATCGCGCAAGCCATCGGGTTTGACCTCACGTTATCGGATCAATTGATCGTCGCGGTCACGGCAACGTTGGCTGCGATCGGCGCAGCGGGCATCCCAGAAGCTGGGCTGGTCACCATGCTGATTGTCCTGGGTGCGGTCGGATTGCCACTGGAGTACCTGGGACTGATCCTGGCCGTTGACTGGCTGCTCGATCGCTTTCGAACCGCGGTCAATGTGCTGGGTGACAGCGTCGGCGCGGCGGTTGTGGGAACAACGATCCCCGAAACCGAATCCACAACGACGACTTAGAGTCCGCTGCGACTTTAAGTCTACCCTCCGTCCGAAACTCAAGCTTCACGCGACCTTTATATTCGCGGGCGATTCTGGCTGGTCATGGTCTTTTGCCTTCCATCCGCCGTATAATCTTGGCATGAGCGGTCAATGGTTCGTCTTAGTTGGTTTCCGGCACAGTGTGGTCCCCGGCTGGGGGCGATCGCTTTGGTGCCTGGTGGTCGCGTTCCTCTGCACGCTATGCCTCCGGCCAGGATGGGCACAAACGAGCGAGACGCCTGACACCGGTGTACTGATCGATGTTCCATCGCCGTTAACCGCTCGCGATGTTGATCGCATTTTGGCCCGGCTGTCTCAAATCGCCGTCACCTCCAAACGAGGTGACGCTTCCGATAGCGGCCGCACCACAGTGGTCATGCGACTGCGAGACTCCGGCTCCAACGGGCGAGCCGATACCGGTAGACCGCCTGAGAATCAACCGGCAAAGGAGAGCGACGGAACCTCCTTCACTCGAGCGACCGCGTTCGAGGATGCTCTCAAGATTGCGCGTGCTGTTTCCAGTGCTGACCTCAAACGTGTCCGAGTCGTCGCCTGGGTCGATGGAGCGGTCAGCGGTCACGACGTGCTACTGCCGCTCGCCTCCGAAACGATTTTGGTTTCATCCGCTGGTTCAATCGGCGACGCCGGCCGGTTCGAGCCTCAGCTGGATGACACAATCGGCGTCCTGTACCAGTCCATCGCTCGACGACGAGCCTTGATCCCTACTGAGCTGGTCGATGGCTTGGTCGACTCCAGCCTGGAAGTCGCAAAGATCAACTTGATCGATGACGAATCGAGCTTCCTATCAGGCGACTCGCTGCTGGCTGCCCGATCCGATGGGCGGGTCGTGTCCGAAACCACCTTGGCGAACGCCGGTGAACCGCTCGTGCTAGACGCGAACCAACTTCGGCAAATCCGAGCTGCTGCAGCAGTCGTTGATTCGGAGGCAACCGTTTCAGACTGGCTGGAACTGAATGAATTGCAAAGTGACGATCCGCGTTCGGTCGACCAAGCGGTTGGACGATTGGTCCGAGTCACTGGCAACATCACCGGATCCCGAGTCCGCCGGTGGCAGAGCAACTTGGCGGCTTCGATCGATTCACCGGACGTGAATACATGGCTGGTGACCATCGATTCTCCCGGTGGCAACTTAAATCGCAGCGCATCGCTCGCCGCAACATTGGCTGATCCCGGCATCGCGATCCAGGCCGTCGGTGGCTGGGTATCTGGTGAAGCCCGCGGCGACGCGGCTTTGATCGCTTTGGCCTGCCAACCCCTGCTGATGTCGCCCGAAGCGACGATCGGCGGCAGTGGTGCAGATGCGATGTCGCCTGAAGATGTGCAACGACAATCAGAATTGATTGACATGGTTGCTGAATCAACCGGGCGCAGCGCCGCACTGATTCGCGGAATGCTGGATCCTTCCCTTTCCGTGCATCGATACGTCCACCGTCGATCGGGACGTGTCCGATACGCCACGTCTGAACAGATTCGCCAAGAGACAAACGAAGACGAATCTAGCGATTGGCAGCGGATGGAAAAGATCGAACTCGGGTCTGGACTGAACGCTGCTCAAGCCATCGAACTCGGGCTGGCCGAGGCAACTTCCGAATCACTTCAAATAGCTGCCGCGTCAGTGGGCTTGAACGAGGTTCCGCCGGAACTATCCGACCGTGGAATCGTCCGTTGGGTCGAACGACTCGGAGGCCAAACCGGTCTCGCCATGTCGCTGCTTGTGATTGGCTTCATGATGCTGTCAATCGAAGCGAGCGCCCCCGGACTAGGCCTTCCCGGCTTCATTTCTCTGGTCTGTTTCGCGTTCTTTTTCTGGATCAAATACCTCGCGGGGACCGCCGAATGGGCCGAACTTCTCGCGTTTGGATTGGGGTTAGCTTGCATCGGCATTGAGATCTTTGTGCTGCCCGGATTCGGAGTCTTCGGAGTCGGCGGCCTGATTTTGACAGCGATTGGCGTGATGCTGATGAGCCAAACGTTTGTGATTCCGCAGAACGCCTACCAACTCGGTGAACTCACGCGAGGCCTCTGGGTCGCACTGGGTGGGCTCGGCGGATGCGTTCTTGGCATGATTCTGGTCCGGATGTATCTGCCTCAAGCCGCCCTCGCCACGGGACTTTCGATGGGTGTGCCCGAGGCGAACCTGGATGAATCTGAACGCTTGGCCCACTACGACGATCTGATGGGACAAACTGGCAAAGCGACCACGCCACTGCGTCCGAGCGGCAAGGCACAATTCGGCGAGAGAATTGTGCCAGTTGTCAGCGACGCCACCGCGATTGACGCCGGCCAATCCATTCGCGTGATCCAAGTCCTCGGAAACCGAATCACCGTCGAGTCGGTGGATTGATGCCGATTCTGTATACGATCGGCCTGCTGGTGATCTTCTTTACGCTGGCCATCGCCGAAATCCTGGTGCCGAGTGCGGGTTTGCTCGGGCTGTTCGCCGTCGCCGCGGCAATCACAGCTGTGCTGATCGCATTCACCGTCAGCCTGAACTTTGCCCTGGCAGTGATTTTGGCCCTGCTGGTGCTGACACCGATCCTACTCAGCATCGTTCTGCGACTCTGGCCGCAGACTGCGATTGGCAAAGAAGTCCTAAACCGGCGGTCACGCGACTCGAAAAGCACCACGCCAACAGCAACAGCCCCCGACGGCACACCACTGACTGACCTGGTCGGCCGCTACGGAGTCGCAGCATCGAATCTACTGCCAGCCGGCAGGATCATCGTCGACGGCCACAAGGTAGACGCCGTAAGCACCGGAATGCCAATCGACAGCGGAGATCCAATCAAAGTCGTCCGAGTCCAAGCCGGAAAACTGCAAGTTCGATCAGCAACCGCCGACGAGAACCAAGCTCAAACTTCCTTCACATCAGCGAAATCAAGCACAGCACCCTCGCATCCCGACTCCGCCAAGTCCCTCGACGAAGTCGATCTCGATGAGCTCGATGCATAGCGACCAAGCCCCAGATGCCAATGAATTATCCGAGGCTATTTGACTATTGCCAAGCCTTCTAGCCTCACCCGGAGTGAAAGTGAAGCGATTAAACCAACCCGTGCCGCCAAAATTGCTTCCCCTCGCCCCCCTCTCCAGTTATACTGGCAACGAGCTGGACAATCGTCGTGGTCGAACCGGCGCGAGCGTCAGAGCTCCATTCTTGCGAAGGTTATACGAAATGAAGAACAATTTAATTCTGGTCGCGTTGTCCATGACGGCATGGATCGGGTCGACCAATCAACTTCAGGCTGCTGTTGTCATCGGCGGCCCCGGCTTTGCGCTGGAACCGGGAGCGGTAGTAGTAGATTTTTCGGATCCTCTACTTACCGAGAATGAGCCGCTCACGACGCAATTTTCTCCGAAGTATGGAATAGAACTTTCCGGGTTTCGCTACAACAACGGAACGGCTTTCGACGATGTACCGCCCGATGGAGAGCAACCTGACATCAAGAACTTCGACTCCTCGAATTTAGCCTTGTTCAATTCTAATTTGTCAATCGTGTTTGACCAGGATGTGACCGACTTCGCCACTTCATGGCAATCGGAGACTGGTCCTACCTACACGATGACCTCTTTGCACAACGGGATAGGAGTCGAAACGATTCTTATCACTGGAGGAGCTAATCAAAGATACGCATTCCGCAACTCTCAGTTTGACGAGATTCAGATCGTAGCGGGCGGAGGATTGATTCTGGATAATTTTCAGTTTATCGGTGCTGCGGCAGTTCCTGAACCGTCCTCTGTCGCCATGCTCGGGTTGGCGGTATGCGTAGTTGTCATGAGGCGATCTCGGCAAAAGAGCGTGAATAGAGATCCACTGAACATAGCATAACTAACCATTAAATTAAGACCATGCTCCACTGTCGGCAGTCGTGTCATTGGTGCTCCCAAGTTGATAGCAGCAGATTGCTTACGCATAAGTACTCTCGCGCTGAATTGACGTCGCTAATGAGAGTTCTTTGATGAGAATTTTTTGCAGCCTGTGACCTTTATTGCTTCGTTTAAGCACGTCGGCGTGTGTGATTGGGTGAAATTGACGTTTGATTTGCAACGTTGAGTCAGTGGGAATCCCTTGGCTTTGCTAGCAAAACGCCTGGTGGTCAAGCGGCAATGCACGGTGGATTTCTCCCGGCAATCAAGGGAGTCAAATCATGGCACGGCCTGCAAGCGTATTCGCAAAGATTCAGTCCAATCAACAACGCAACGAATTGGCAACTCTCTGGAGAGAGAACCCGCATCACTACACCCGAATGCGCGCTCATGCGATCATCCTCAGTGACGATCAATACGAAATTGAGCAGATCGTTGAAATCTTTGGAGTCAAACGGGATACGGTTCGTGATTGGATTCGACGATTTGAGCAGGGCGGCGTCGATGCACTTCGGGACGAAGATCGTCCGGGTGGCCCGAGGAAACTCAATGAAGAAGAGGAGGAAATTCTTCGAGACCTCTTGAGACGATATCCTTCCCGGCCAGCGACCGTCATCGCTCGCTTGCGGGCGAGAACGGGCAAGTCGATTGGACGAGACACACTGCGACGATACGACAAACGGTTTCACTTGAGTTGGAAGCGTTTTCGTCGCAGCCTACGTAAAAAACGGGACGAAAAGGCGTTTCGACTGGCTCAAGATTGGGATGCCCCCATTTTCTGTGCCAGGCGATATGAAAGATTGGGTTAGGAAATTAGGATGGGGGGATTCGCAGTGCTGCTGGAGTGAGGCCGTAGGCCGAACGGAAGCAGC
>TARA_R110002073_G_scaffold43606_3_pt1 | contig 27616 bp, 12 predicted proteins | sample TARA_R110002073 | Tara Oceans TARA_R110002073 (sample SAMEA4397174) | marine metagenome | biome: Polar Biome; feature: [DCM] deep chlorophyll maximum layer (ENVO:01000326); material: water (ENVO:00002006), including particulate matter (ENVO:01000060) such as... | depth 40 m | reverse complement strand
CCGTTCGACCTCTCCCCCAACGAAGTTGGTGGAGAGGTGACAGAAAAATTGCATGACCAAAACTCACCTCATTACCCAAAGTTTTAGCGGTCCAGAACCAACCTTGAGCCATGAAGCGTCAAATCAAGTAGACGGTAAGCGCCGTCGGCTTACTGTTCCACCGAAACAAACATCTTGCAACCTTGAAATAGTGAATGATATGCAACGTATTTCTATAATCATGTTGGTCTTGATCATCGGCAACCTAGGCAGCGTGATAGCGAAGCCTATCGATCACGCGGCTGTTTTCCCTGTGCCGCCCGATTTCTATGTGTCACCTGATGGCTCCGATACTTGGTCGGGGACCTTGGCCGAACCTAATCCGCAAGCAAGCGATGGCCCGTTTGCCACCCTAACTCGTGCTCGCGATGCGGTTCGTAAATTGAAGGAAAACAAATCAACCGACATCCTTGTGCTTGTTCGCGAGGGGACATACACGCTAAGCGAAACCGTTGTTTTTGGATTACAGGACTCGGGCGGCGACGAGGCGACGATCACCTATGCGGCCTATCCTGGTGAGACGCCTGTATTGAGTTCAGCGAGACTGATCTCGGGTTGGAAGCAAGTCAGCGAGAATCTCTCCGGGCTGCCGCAGCAGGCACAGGGCAAGGTCATCGTCGCGGACGTGACCGGAAGTTTCAAATGCCTTTTTGATCAGCAGGGCCTTTTGCCGCGGGCGCGGTCAGCGGGTTTCGTTCCGCTGCAGGGCAGCGGCCGAGACAAGCTGCACTTTCCAGCAGGCAAGCTGAAAAACTGGCCGAATGTGAGCGATGTGGAGATCGTCGTTCGCCCGCATCACGCCTGGATCGTGAACGTTCTTCCCTTACGGTCCGTCGACGAAGAAAAGCAGATCGCCTACACCTCCGTTGACGCGACCTATGCGATGAACGAGTTGCATTTCTTGAAGGGAACAGCATCCTGTTGGGCGGAAAACGTTTTGGAAGCACTCGATGAGCCAGGCGAGTGGGTGCTCGACACGAAGCAAGGCAAGCTCTATTTATGGCCTCGGAATGAAGGAGGCGTGCTTGCCCCCCAATTACAGGAGTTGATTCGCGTCGAAGGGACTGTGGATAAAGCGGGCCCCAAGGATTTGCCCGTTCGTAATCTGAAGTTTCGCGGACTGACATTTCAGCATGGCGACCGGCACACCGTTTCCAATGATGACGCTGGACTGCAGCATGATTGGGAGATGCACGACAAGGCGACCGCTTTACTGCGTCTGCGTGGAGCTGAAAATTGCGTCATCGAGGACTGCCATTTCGCTCACAGTGGCGGTGGGGCAATCCGAGTGGATCTGCACGGCATGAATAACACCATTTCAAACAACCACATCCAGCAGATGGGAGGCTCCGGCGTTCTGCTTTGTGGCTACGGTCCTGGGACGAAAGACGTGAACCGGAACAATCTCGTCTACAACAACCACATCCATCATACCGGCAGAATCTATTCTCACTCGCCCGGAATCATGCTCTGGCAGAGCGGAGAAAACCGCGTCGCAAATAACTTGATTCATCATACGCCCTACACGGGGCTAATCCTGTCGGGATGCATGACCGACTTCTTCTCGAAATCGGGACGCGAATTGACTCGCACTATCCGGTGGCATGAAATGGGTGGCCAGCCCGCCAAAAAGTCGCAGATGACACTCGGCGAGGTGCGTCCTTTTCTGCACACACATGACAATCTGATCGAGTACAACGAGATCCATCATGCCATGGAAGAATTGGGCGACGGTAACGCGATCTACATCCGTGGTGCGGGTGCGGGGAACGTGATCCGACGCAATTACGTGCATCACATGGTCGCGCCCATGATCATGCAGTGTGCGATCCGAACCGACGGTGGGCAAATGGATACGCTGATCGCTGAAAACGTGATCTACAAATGCACTTCGCAAGGCATCATGCTGAAGCTCAATACGCGTGTCGAAAACAACATGGTGGTGGATGTGATCGCACCGCCGCGTGGTTACTACTTGTCGGTTCGGGAAGGACCTTTGTCAGGTGCCACAATCAAACGGAATGTCTTCTTTTCGTCTAACGATGAATGCGAGTTCATCAACGAACTCGGACCAGGCAAAGGAAAATCAAGCGAGGATCGCCGAGGGCGCGCGTTGGCGAGATCGGCGGATGCCGACACCGACTACAACATCTATTACTGCAGGACCGACCCGACGTTAGGCGGCAAAATGCTTGCGAAGCAGCGGAGCGATGGTGTGGACGCTCATAGCCGAGCAGTTGATCCGATGTTCATTGATCCAGAAAATGGCGATTTCCGGTTTCAACCGAATTCGCCCGCACTGGAAATGGGCATCAAGCCAATCGACGTGTCCGAAATGGGGCTAAGATCCGAGACGTCATCGGATTAATCAACTTGAGAGCACGGTTCGATCGGTTAACACAGGTGAAAGTGTTGGTATTTTCGATTAAGATCGAAACCGAAGTCATTTTCGAAACACCTAATTTCAACACCTTTGAAAATCATGATGCCTCACTTGCGAACAAGAAAACCCCGTATCGGCGTCACCGCGATTCTGTTGGTTTGCGTCTGGGGCGCGTGCTGCTGCGCTGACAATCCCCAACGGAAAGCCACATTGCAAACTGACGCAAATCGCTCGGATGGCAAGGATTTCGTGCATCCTGGCATCGCACACACTGCCGCAAGTATCGAGTTTGTCAAAGCCAAGATCGCGGCCGGCGAACAGCCTTGGTCTGGTGAGTGGCAGAAGTTGCAGCAATCCCACATCGGTAGCCTGGATTACCAGCCGAGTCCAAGGGCCCATGTCGAGCGAGGTCCAAGCAACAATCCAAATATTGGTTCGTCAGAATTTTCAAATGATGCCGCGGCAGCCTATACACAGTCGCTGCGTTGGGTGTTGTCCGGCGACCCGCGGCATGCCCGCAAAGCAGCCGAAATCATTGATGCTTGGGCAGCAACACTCAAGACGATCACGAATCACGACGCCAGGTTGCTCGTCGGCATGGAAGGGCATTTGTTCTGTAACGCCGCCGAGTTGTTGCGACACACTTGGGATGGATGGCCCGAAGCGAAACAAGAACAATTTCGCAAGATGGCTCGCAACGTATGGTACCCGATCATCAAAGACTTCTATCCGACCGCCAACGGCAATTGGGATGCGTCGATGTTACAAACGATGATTGCAATGGGCGTTTTTCTAGACGACCGCGAGATGTTTGATCGGGCAGTGAACTATTTTCTTGACGGCGAAGGCAACGGTGCCATTGGAAATTATTTCAACGACTTTGGTGAGTGCCAGGAATCGGGACGCGACCAAGCCCACACGCAAATGGGGCTAGAGTTTTTGGCTAACACCTGCGAGACGGCTTGGAATCAGGGCGTCGATTTGTACGCCGCAAAGGACAATCGCTTGTTACTCGGGTTCGAGTACACCGCTAAGTACAATCTAGGTTTCGACGTTCGCTATGAACCGTTTCGCAGTGTTGAGGGACGCTATCACTACAAACAAATCTCGGAAGATCGAGGACGACTGCGTCCGATGTATGAACGAGTCTACAACCACTACTATCACCGCAAGGGTTTGCCAGCCGAATTCACAAAGCAAGCTATGCTAAAGATCCGCGAAGGAGAACATGGTCGTGATGGCTCTCGTTCACGCGGTCGCCGCAACCGCAATCGTCGCAACAATCGCGAAGGGGGCTCCAGCTCGCTGCGATGGGATACGTTGATGTTCGCACATGAATAAGCCCACGACGTCTTTCTGCAAACGGCGTCTAAACAGGGGACGCCCGTCGAATCGAAAGGCATCAACGACAATATCCACAACCATATGATTACTCCCCTCGCTGTATTTCAATGGGAATATGTCAGTGTTGACACAAGGAGTGCGTGCGTCGCATGAAAGTAAACACTGGAGAAGAATAGCATGAAGATTCAAGTAACATCCCCTGCGTTCCCAATATTCGTCTTGCTGTTGATTGCATCCTCATCGCTTGTCACGGCAGAGGATTCTCAAAATTCGCCAGACAAGACTGAGTTACTGAACAGTGATGGAAGTCGTTTTGTGCCCAAGGACTACTATCCCAAGTTCAGCTGGGACGTGACGCCGCAGTATTTTATGTTTGGGGATATGGAGCGAGTATTACTGCCGGAAGAGGTACGCTGGATCGCCGCGCGAACGGATTTTCTCTGTATTGAAAAATCTCACGGGCTGAAGATGCTCGGGGCCGCGGAGTTGGGAGCTAAGCACGAGGCTGCAGAATTTAGGAAGATCAAACCTGGTATTAAGGTGCTCTTCTATTTTAATTCGGCGTATGCTTGGCCATTTACTTCTTACAACGAAGCGTTTACGCGGGACAAAATCGATCAACATCCTGAACTGAAGAAGTTTTTGTTGATCGATCCTGAAACGGGCAAGCTGGCTCATCGCCGCAACGTTTTCTTTTTTGACGTGCTCAATCCTCAGCTGCGTGAATGGTGGGTTGATACTGTTGCCAAGGGAGTGGCCGACTCTGGATGTGACGGCGCCTTTATCGATCAAATGCATGGATTTTTCTGGCTGCGAGAAGACAAAAGTCAAGAAGTGCAAAGGGCAATGGGAGAGATGATGGCCTCGTTGAAAAGGAAGATGGGGCCAGACAAGATCCTGCTTGGAAACAATGCCCATCAAGCAATTGCCAAGCACGTTTTCCCGGTGATTGATGCCAGCATGTTCGAGCATTACAACGAAGAACTCCTGAGCAAGGAGAGTCTGCTGCAAGACTGGGATGATATGCTGCGTCTTGCCAAGGCCGGGAAAATGTCGGTCTTCCGGATCGGTGTCGAATCCGATCCAAGAGAGAATCAGCAGCAAGACAACGCGAGGGCAAGACGCGGGCGAGCCGATCGGATGGCGGAACTGGCCAATGAGCGTTTGGAATTCTACCTCGCCTGTTACCTAATCGGCGCCCAGCCCTATTCTTATTTCCAGTACGGATGGGGCTGGACGCTGTCGTCGGGCTCCTTGCAGGATTACCCCGAGTTGCATAAGCCGCTCGGTGCGCCGACGGGGGCTTACCAGCGAATCTCGCCGGAAAGCTGGGAATTTACCCGTGAATTTGAACATGCCAGCGTTTGGGTGGACACCGAAAGTCGACAGGCCAAGATCACTTGGCGATGACGATCAAAATGACGCAAATCATTAATTGCATGTCGTAGTTAAGCCTCGAATTAAGCGATCCGCTGAGTGATAATGTATCACACACAATGACCTCGATTTTATTCGGACGTTTGTCGCGTTGTATAAAAGGTTACCAATCCACGTGCGGTATGCAAAAACGCGGCCAATCGATTTCGGCAGCGACGAAGCCTCGACGAAAGAAGCAAAAATGAAATTCCTGAAACTGATTTTCGCTATTGGTTTTGGGGGCCTTCAACTGCTTGCTACCAATACTGGGACCGGCGCTGATGCCGCTGCGACGCCCAACATCATCTTGATTCTGACCGACGATCAGGGGTACCAAGACTTGGGTTGCTTCGGTTCGTCGAATATCAAGACGCCGCATTTGGATCAGATGGCAGCCGAGGGCATCAAGCTGACTAGCTTCTATGCTCAGCCCGTTTGCGGTGTTTCGCGAGCGGCATTGATGACCGGATCGTATCCGATTCGAATTGCTGAACCCGGAAACATCAAACGACTGCATACGGTTCTACATCCAGACGAAGTCACGATGGCTGAAGTACTGAAGCAGGCCGGCTACGCGACTGGCATGATTGGCAAGTGGCATCTGGGACTCGGTCGTGAAAACACGACGATGCCGAATGCCCAAGGCTTCGATTACTTTTACGGCACACCTCAGTACAACGGTTACACGGTGAACGTCGACGACACAAAGATGCGCAGCTCGATCATGCGTAATCAGCAAGTTGTGGTGAAGTCTGTTGAGAGCTGGGACAACATCACCGCCGACTATACGGGCGAAGCGATCCGTTGGATCACGTCGAACCACCAGAAACCATTCTTCCTGTATCTGGCACACAACATGCCACACATTCCGCTGGGGGCATCGGAGAATTTTAAAGGCAAGTCCGATGGCGGTTTCTACGGCGACACAATCGAAGAAATCGATTGGTCCTGTGGCGAAATCTTCAAGACACTAAAAGAGTTAAATATCGACGACAATACCTTGGTCGTGTTTACATCCGATAACGGCCCATGGGTCGAAACCACACGCGGAATGAAACCAAATGCGGCGAAGTTGATCCCTCGGGACCATTCCGGCAATGCCGATCCTCTGCGCGGCTGGAAGATGAGTGCTTGGGATGGCGGATCGCGAGTTCCCTTTATTGCCCGCTGGCCAGGGCGAATTCCTGCAGGTTCTTCGTCCGACGAGATCCTCAGCACGATGGATCTGCTGCCCACGTTTGCTTCGATCGCCAAGGGCAAGCTGCCCGACGTCGAACTCGACGGCAAAGACGCGACTGAGTTTTTGACCGGGAAGTCCGAAACCAGTCCACGCGACGAATACTTTTACTACTCGGGGTGCCTGCTGACTGGCGTGCGGTCGGGCTCATGGAAACTCGTTCTGCCGCGAGTCAATGCACCGCAAGGTCTCGGTTGGTGGGCCCGCATGATCGAAGCGGTCGATGAAATTCACCTATTCGATCTCGAGGCGGATCCCGGTGAAACCACAAACGTGGCTGCGGAACATCCTGAAGTGGTCGCTGTGCTGATGAAACGAATCACTCGGGCAAGGGCGGAATTAGGCGACATCGATCAAACCGGCACCAAGGCCAGATTCTTTGACAAGGGACCTCGAAAACTTCAAAGTCCGATCAAAAAAACACGTCAGAAGCGGCCTGTGTCCAAGGTGCCCTCCGAAAAAGAATAGATACTTATGATTCAAATCACGCGTTTGGTTACCGCATCACTGCTTTTGGTTGGCTCGGTTGTTTCGTTACAGGCCGCCGAGCAAACCAAGCCCAATGTCATCCTCGTCATGACCGATGATCAGGGCTACGGTGACCTCGGTTGCCACGGCAATCCAATCTTGAAGACGTCGAATATCGATCGTCTCTATTCTGAATCGATTCGTTTCACCGACTTCCACGTCAGCCCGTTCTGCACACCGACGCGTGCTGCGTTGATGACGGGAAACCATCCTGGTTACTCGGGAGCGTACCGCACTAGCTCGGGACGCACGATGCTGCATCGTGACGAAAAAACGCTGGCGAATCTCTTTGCCGAAAATGGTTACGCTACCGGCATGGTTGGGAAGTGGCATCTCGGTGACAACGCTCCGCACCGTCCACAGGATCGCGGGTTTCAGGACGTCGTCTGGCATCGTTGTGGCGGTGTGGGTCAGGCGTCGGATCACTGGGGTAACGACTACTTCGACGACACCTACGAACGCAACGGAAAGTTCGAATCATTCGAAGGCTATTGCACCGACGTTTGGTTCCGAGAAGGCATTCGCTTTGTGAACGAGAACAAGGACAAACCGTTCTTCCTGTATCTCGCCCCCAACGCGCCGCACGGACCCTATCGCGTTCCGCCCGAGTGGGCCAAGCCCTATTTGGGCAACAAGGCGGTGGCCAACCCGAACTTCTACGGAATGATCGCCAATATCGATCACAACATGGGGATCTTGCGCCAGCGGCTCAGTGAGCTGGGGCTAAGCGAGAACACAATCCTGATTTTCATGACGGACAATGGGACCGCTGCCGGCGCGAAGTTCAAAGGTTTGGACTCGGAGGCCATTGAAGGTTACAACGCGGGGATGCGAGGCAAGAAGTCATCGGTTTACGACGGCGGTCATCGTGTGCCGTTCTTTATTTACTGGCCGGCCGGTGGGCTGAGCGGTGGCAAGAATATCGAGACACTCGCGGCCCATATTGATGTGTTGCCGACGCTAGCAGACCTTTGCGGTATTCCCGTGTCCGACGAATACCGGCCCGACGGAGTCTCGCTGAAACCGCTGCTCAGTGTCTCTGACCCAGGCAGTGTCTCCGGTCCAGACAGCACTTCGAAGCCAGGCAGCTCGTCGGAGTCAGGCGGACCTGATCAGTCGTGGCAGCGAGAACATCACGTCGTGCAATTCCACGGCGGGGCTGGAGCCAGCACGCTGCCTTCCAAACCGTTTGAATATTCTGTGGTGATGACCGAGCGATGGCGATTGGTCAATTCCGACGGCCAAGCCTTGTACGACATCGAGGCCGATCCCACGCAAAGAAGCAACGTCGCTGCGGATCATCCCGAAGTGGTGGCGAAATTGCGTGAACTGTACCAACCGTTTTGGGACAAGGTTTCACCGAGGCTGACGCCGGTTCGAATCGATGTCGGCAATCCAGCTGAGAACCCGACCGTACTTTGCTCGCAGGATTGGTACATGCCCACCGGAAACCCACCGTGGAACTTCACTTCTATCCGAAAACTCCCCAAGGTCACCGGCCCCTGGATGATTCAGGTGAAGCAGGCTGGCCGTTACCGAATCACGCTCAGGCAATATCCCAAAGAAGCCAGCAAAGTCGTGGTTGCTGAGCGAGCGAAGATCGAGATCGCTGGCAAAACCGATGAACAGCCAGTCGCCCCGCAGAGCAAGGGAGTGGTGTTTGAGCTGGAACTGCCAGCGGGCCCCACCGAGTTGGTGACCTATCTGTATGACACGAAGGGACGGGCGGGCGGAGCTTACTTTACCGAAGTGGAAGCGATTTGAATGGACTCAAGACGCAATACGAACCCATCCACGTTCTGGCCAGCGTAACGAGCAAGCAGATAACGATGAAATCAATGAAACGCTTCTTAACGGTGATTGCTTTTCTGCTGTTCTCCGGTGCCAGTGCAGTGTTGGCCTCGGACAATGAACCCAACTTCGTGGTCATCTTTACCGACGACCAGGGCTACAGCGATCTCAGCTGTTTTGGCGGGAAACATGTCGACACGCCAAGGATTGACCAGATGGCGGCCGAGGGCGCACGGCTGACCAACTTCTATGTGGCTGCACCTGTCTGTACACCCTCGCGTGCTGCTTTGATGACGGGTTGCTATCCCAAACGAATCGATATGGCCACCGGTTCTAACTTTGGAGTGTTGCTTGCAGCGGACCGCAAGGGACTGAATCCTGAAGAGATAACGATTGCCGAAGTGCTCAAGACGGCGGGATACAAAACGGGGATGTTCGGCAAGTGGCACCTTGGCGACCAGCCCGCCTTCCTCCCGACCCGGCAGGGCTTCGACGAGTTCTTTGGTCTTCCCTACAGCCATGACATCCACCCGTTCCATACCAATCAGAAGAAGTACAATTTCCCACCACTGCCGTTACTCGATGGCGAGACGGTGATTGAGACCGATCCGGACGCCGACTACCTGACGCGGCGAATCACGCAGCGGGCGGTGAGCTTCATTGACGCCAACAAAGGCGGCCCGTTCTTTCTCTACATCCCGCACCCCATCCCGCATCGGCCGATTCACGTTTCGCCTCCCTTTATGAAATCGGTTCCTGAGCCGCTGAAAGCGAAACTCGACCTGGAAGAACAGAACAAGACGATCGACTACAAAACGCGGGATAAAATGTATTCGTCCGCGATCAACGAAATCGATTGGTCGGTCGGACAGATTCTTGACGCCCTAAAAAAGCATGGCATCGACGACAACACGCTAGTGATCTTTACCTCCGACAATGGCCCGTCAATCGGCAAGGCGACCCCACTGAGAGGCAAAAAAGGGTCGACGTTCGAGGGCGGTATGCGTGAGCCAACCGTGATTCGATGGCCAGGAAAAATACCGGCGGGTGTTGATAATCATGAACTCATCACCACCATGGATCTACTGCCGACCTTCGCCAAATTGGCTGGTGCTGAAGTTCCAAGTGATCGAGTGATCGATGGCAAGGACATCTGGCCGGTACTGGCTGGCATCGGATCATCTCCTCACGAGGCCTTCTTTTACCACCAGGGCGACACCCTTGTTGCGGTGCGGTCCGGCCAATGGAAATTGCATTTAGGCAAGGGAAAGCGTACCGCGTCGCCGCTGCTTTTCAATTTACAGCAGGACATCGGGGAAACCACGGATCTAGCGAAGGCGAATCCAGACGTCGTCGCGCGGTTACGTGCCCACATGCTCGCGTTTAAAAAAGAGCTCTCTCAAAACAGTCGCCCGGCTGGTTTTGTCGAGAATCCAAAAGCCTTGTCGGCTCGTTAAATCATCGAACAAGAAAAGACACTTAGTTTGACGATCTCGAAATCAACATTGGTCGGCAAAGTCGAACTCGCCAATGACAAAAGTCGTTTTTCGCAACACATTCGCGTGGCAGCCGCTGGCAGTGTGCAGTTGTCCGATGCAAAGTCTGTCAACGGACCATAAAAACTGCCGCCTTCCGCGTTCATGCCCTTCCGCGTTCATGCCCTTCCGCGTTTATGCCCCGTGCGAGCCGAGTCAAGTGCTTTCGTTCAACGAAGGTCAACGCAACGGATCTACTTGGTAAGTGACGCAGATCACTATCATCATGTCGCAGATCCTTCTTGAACGGACGGCAAATGGGGCCATGATGTTTAGTCGCTCTCCCACCCATCGGAACCATTCCGATGCAATACTGTAGTGGTTCGATCGATTCATCTTTGTCCAGCACTGTTACAGTAGAACACATGCAAAACATGTTAATTGCCCTTCTATTTGCAGCCATCGGGGTTCCCTCCATCGCCTGGGCACAACTTGATCCCCTGGAAGCCTCGGCACGGGCCAAGGCGGATCGCCCCTGGTTCGCCCAATTCATGGCTGGCGAACCGGTGGTAGCGGGCTTTCCGGGAGAATCCGAAGCGGATCGCATTAAGCGAGTGAAACCTTGGGCGGATGCAAAGTTCGGGCTCTTCCTGCACTGGGGCCCTCAGCGGGCAGGTGGTGAATACGTCATCAGCCAGTCTGTTTTGAACGAGTTCAATCCGGTCGAGTTCGACGCCGAGCAGTGGGTACTGACCGCTAAAGACCTCGGTTTCAAGTACATGGTGATCACGACGAAGCATCATGCGGGGTTCTGCATGTTTGATTCTGATTACACCGAGCATGACATCATCGACGCGACTTCGTTTGGTCGGGACCCGATCAAGGAATTGGCGGATGCCTGTGCGAAACACGACATGTTGCTGGGGTTTTACTATTCGGTTTGGGATATCAAACATCCCGCCTACAGCAAAGACATCGGCAGCCCCGATTACGCAACGTATCAGCAATATATGATCGACCAGACCACCGAGCTGCTCACAAAGTATGGTCCGATCGCGACCTTGTGGATGGACGGCGAGTGGGTGAATACCTGGACGTTCGAGCGTGCCTCGCAGTACCGCTATGTGGTTCGCAAGCTGCAGCCTAATATCTTGTTGGTTGATCGAATCGGCCAGCGTCGGCTGGGTGATGGTGACTATGGCTCTTCAGAGAATTTCACACCTTACATCGGAGACAATCTCAACGGTCGGCTGTGGGAAAGCTGTCAGCGGTTCGACGGTCGCTGGTTCTACACAGGCAAGGATGACTCCCAGTCGGTGCAGTGGGCTCTGCACAATTTGGTCGATACGGCCGCGCGAGGTGGGAACCTGCTCTTAAACATGGGACCAACCCCTGAAGGTTTATTACCGCCCAAAAGTGTTGCAAAACTAAAACCACTCGGTGCATGGCTGCGCAAGTATGGCGAAGCCATTTATGGAACCCAGCGAGGACCGCATTATCTTCTGGACTGGGGCAACTGCACCCGCCGTGACAATACGCTGTATTACTTTATCGCTGATTGGCCACAGGACGGCATGTTGGTCATCCGGGGATTGAACGAAGGCAAGCCGAACGCGGGGATTAAGAAGATGGAGTTGATGGGCGAGTCGTCGACAACATCGGTTTCTTTCGAACAGTCAGGCAGTGATGTCTTGGTGAGAGTACCGAACGCTCCGGTGGATCCATTGATGAGTGTGCTGAAGGTCCAGCTCGATGGTTTGCCGGTCGTCGATAACTCGCTCCGCCCGCTCGCCGTTCCTCTCCGTCCACAACAAGGAAATGCGAAGGTCAATGTGGGTGACTACTTCCTCTCGGCTGCCTTTGCCAAGATTCACGGTGATGACCTGCATTTTTCGCTTGGCGCCGGAGCTGGCGGTCAGCGAGAGAATCTGAAAGGGTGGACGAATCCAGCGGATTGGGCCGAATGGGAGATTGTCGTTGATCAACCGGGCACATACGAGCTGCGAGTCAACTACACCAGTTGGATGGATAGCGGCAAATTTGTAGTACAAGTTGCAGGCAAATCGTTCGAGCAGATGGTGACACCCACCGGTAAGCTGAGAGGGCGACAATCTCCATTTGCCGCCGCGTTTAACACCGTCACCCTGGGGCAAGTTCGGTTCGATCAACCCGGTCGCTATCAGGTAACTGTGAAGGCGTTGGAAATCGATCCCAAGGCGATCCAGTATGACCAAGGGCTGATGTTGTTACGCGAAATCATTCTAGCGAAATCAAAGTGAACACGAAGATTTCCACACGAACAACGCCGGATGACCGCAGCCTCGGTGCGCTATTTTTAGAAGCCGCGTTGCCTCTGATTCATCCGCTTAGGAACATCCAGACGAAACAACCATGAATTACCGAGTCAACCAAAACTGGATTCTGTTTCTCACATTAATTGCCCTTGTTTGCCCATCGGCACGCGTGGGCGCCGAGGATCGGCCGCCGAACTTCGTGATCATTTTCGCCGATGACTTGGGCTATGGAGACCTCGGCTGTTTCGGATCGACGACGATCAAGACGCCCAACCTCGACCGAATGGCGGCCGAAGGGATGCGGATGACCCAATTTTACGCTCAAACCGTTTGCGGGCCTTCGCGAGCGGCGCTGATGACGGGTTGTTATCCGCTACGAGTCGCAATCAATCAAAACAAAGTCGAGGTTCACCCGGAACTGCACAGTGATGAAATCACGATCGCGGAAGTGCTAAAGCCGGTCGGCTACACCTCTGCCGCTTATGGTAAATGGGATTTGGCGGGGCACAACGGAGAGAAGTACGTTCGCTCGCTGCTGCCACTGCATCAAGGTTTTGATGAATTCTTTGGGACGTCGACCAGTAACGATTCCAAAGTAGACCTATTTCGCGGCGACGAGGTGATCGAAAAGCGTACCGACATGCGGCTGTTGACCCAGCGTTACACCGACGAAGCGATCGACTTTATCCGGCGTAGCAAAGATCAACCGTTCTTTGTCTATCTGGCGCACACGATGCCACACGTGAAGCTGGCCGTTTCGGATGCCTTCAAAGGAAAGTCCGATGGCGGTTTGTATGGCGACGTCGTCCAGGAGATTGACGCCAACGTCGGACGTCTGTTGGAAACACTCAAAACCGAAGGACTCGACGAAAACACCTACGTCGTTTTCACCAGCGACAACGGGCCTTGGTATCTCGGTCGCAGCAAAGGGCATTTGAATAGGATTGGCAAAGATGCGGCGTCGCACGGTGGATCTGCCGCTCCGCTTCGCGGCGCGAAAACCTCCACCTGGGAAGGCGGACTGCGTGTTCCCTGTATCCTTCGTGCACCCGGCAAGATCCCGGCAGGTACGACGTGTGATGAAATTGCATCGACGATGGACCTGTTACCGACCTTCGCCCGGCTGGCCGGAACCACGGCTCCGACCGATCGGGTGATCGACGGGCATGACATCCGCGATCTGATTCATGGAGTTTCCGGCGCAAAAAGTCCCACCGACGCGTTTTTCTATTACCGCCGTACGCGATTGGAGGCGGTTCGATCGGGGAAATGGAAACTACATCGTCCACTGCCTGCCGATCGGCAGTGGTCTCATTACAGCAAGGCGGAAGACGTGATTGACATCACTCGCCCGATGTTGTTTGACCTCGACGCGGACATTGCCGAGACCAAGGATGTCGCTGATCAGCACCCCGAAGTCGTCGCTGAGCTGATGAAGTTGATCGAGCAAGCACGCACGGACATCGGCGACCATGATCGGATCGGCGAGAACGCTCGATTTTTTGATCCGCAACCTCGCCGGCCGGATATCAACAAATCCGCCGCTCGTAAACGCAATAAGCAATAAACACCGAGACACCCATCTTTAAAGGACAGCAAAATAATGACATCCGCCCGCGGAACGATTCTGTACACAATGAAGACAACTCAATGGCTAAAGGGGCTGATGGCCATTCTGTTTGTTCTTGTTTCCGGAGGCATCGCATCGTGCCAGGAAACTCAGTCGACGCAGTACGACGGCAGTTGGGAATCGCTACAAAAGATGCCGGTGCCTGGCTGGTTTGACGATGGCAAGATTGGGATCTTCATTCACTGGGGTCCTTACAGTGCAATCGGTTACAAGAAGGGCGGTCGCGGCTATGCCGAACATGTGCCGAAGCTGCTCTACGAGGAATCGCAGCACTACTATCCGTACATGGACAAACGATGGGGAGCGCATCCGCCCGAGTTCGGTTACAAGGACATCATCCCCGAATTCAAAGCCGAGAACTGGGATCCTGAGGCGTGGGCAAAATTGTTTGCCGACGTCGGCGCGAAGTACGTTGTGCTGACGGCCGAGCATCATGATGGCTGGGCCAACTGGGATTCCGATCTGACGCCTTGGAACGCGGTCGACATGGGGCCAAAACGAGACTTGGTCGGCGACCTTGGCAAGGCCGTGCGGAAGCAAGGACTCAAGTACGCGCCGTCGTATCACCGTGAACGCCACACAGGGTTCTTTGCGAAAGAGAAATACGTGGTTCACAGTGAGCCGCGACCGGATATTGCCGAAGAGATCCGGCGTGTTCCTGAGGCGGCCTCGCTGTACGGACCGTTCAGTTACGACAAAGCGTTTGTCGATGACTACGTCGCCCGTTGGAAAGAGATTCAAACGAAGTACCAACCCGACTTTCTGTGGATGGACGACTTTCCGATCTACACCCGCGACGGCAATCAAGTGCGCGCCGGACAGATGCAGCCAGAGATCCAGTATCTGGACGATTCACTTCGCGGCATGATCACCGACTTTATGAACGATGGTGCTGCTCGCGGGCAGGATGTCTACGTCAACAACAAAGGTGCGAACCGCAATTGGCCTGATGGCGTCGGCTGTTTGGAAAAGGACAATCTGAAACTGAAGGTCATCGGACCGAAGTGGCAGAGCTGCACGACCTTTGGAACGTCATTCGGCTATCTCGAAGGCGACAAGTACAAGACCATCGAAGGCGTGATCCACGAGATGGTGGAAGTCATCAGCCGCAACGGGAACTTCTTGATCAACATTGGCCCCAGGGCAGACGGCACGATTGTTCCCGAGCAGTTGGAACGATTACATGCGATGGGCGATTGGCTGAGGATCAATGGCGATGCGATTTATGGGTCTCGCTATTGGAAACAGAGCGACCAGACAGATGAACATCTTGCCTTTACGACCAAGGGCAAGAATCTGTATGCGATCAAGATGACCGAGCCATTAAAGCCTTTTACGATCACCGGCACGAAGGGGTGGAACGCGAATCAGGTCACGTCGGTTCGGCTGCTCGGTTCCGACTCGAAGACAACTTGGGAAATGACTCCGCAAGGCTTGCAAATCACACCACCGAAACAGTTCGGCCAGAGCAAGTACGCATGGGCTTTTGAAATCGTTACGGATCGCGAGCAGCACGTCCCCAATGTGATTCAGCATGATGCCTCCGAGGCCTTGAAAGGCACGCAAAAGGTCGACCTGGATGGACATGATACTTCGCAGCGTGCGGTTCCAGTGGGACCTGCTCATCCCGCGATGAAACCTTTCGTACTGCCGGGATCAACCGTGGTGATTGAAACCGCATCGAGTGCCGATGGTTTTAAAAAGCTGTCGCCGGCAGCGGCATCCGGCAGGCAGGTTACTGCGAATCCGGCAACCCGTAACGATCCGCTGAAGTCACTGACGGACGGAAAACTGGCCGCGGCAATCGGGCCGGTGTTCGGAAATGGTATTCGTGGTGGAGCCTACAAAATGGATTTGGGTTCGGTGCAATCCGTTTCGGCCATCACCAGTTGGTCTCACAATTGGAAAGGGATCCGCGGTGCTCAAAAGATGGTCCTTTACGGCAGCGACGCGGCGACCGATCCGGGTTGGGATCTGACCCGTTTTATCCCACTTGGCATGATTGATACGACCGGCGATGCGAAGGCGAAGTTCACAGCGGCATCGTTGCGGGCATCGGCCGGACAGTCGCTCGGTCAATTCCGCTGGATTGTCTGGGCTGTGTCACCAGTGACCGATACGGGTGGCGGCGAGAACACCGCCTTCCAAGAGCTTGCAGTCGACGTTCTCGAATCGAAGGATTCTGCTGCCTCCGATAAACCCAATATCTTGTTCATCGTCGCCGATGACCAAGCACCCTTTGATCTTAAAATCTACGATCCGGATTCGGCGCTACAGACGCCGGTGATTGACCGTTTGGCCGCCGAGGGTTTGGTGATCGATGGAGCCCATCAAATGGGAGCCTGGTGTGGTGGCGTGTGCACTCCGTCACGTCATATGATCATGTCCGGCCGCACACTTTGGCATGTTCCGGATAAACCAGGACAAGGTCGGAATCCGCTGGAATCGGATCCAAGTCATGTGCCATTGGATCTTGCGGACCATACCTTGGCGGCGGTTTTTAACGCGGCAGGGTACGATACGATGCGAACCTGCAAGAAGGGGAATAGTTACGCAGCCGCGAATGCAAAATTTACGGTGGTTCATGATGCTGTCAAGCGAGGCGGCACGGATGAGTCCGGCAGCGCGTGGCACGCGAAGCAAGTGCTCAACTATCTCGACGGGCGCGAGGCCTCCAGCGACCCGGACCCGTTTTTGATCTATTTCGGTTTCTCGCATCCTCACGATACGCGGGACGGAAAGCCTGAGTTGTTAGCCAAATATGGCGCGGTGAATCATCGGGACAAAAACAGCCTTCCGCCAGCCAACCCGAAGCAGCCGAAGCTTCCCATCAACTATCTCCCGAAACACCCGTTCAACAATTCAGACATGAAGGTGCGCGACGAGGTAAACGTCAGCGGGGTCTGGACCAACCGTGATGAACGCACCATTCGCAACGAGCTGGGCCGCGAGTTTGCTTGTAGCGAAAATATCGACATCCAGATCGGTGCCGTTTTAGAAAAGCTTAAGCAGATGGGCGAACTCGAAAACACCTATATCATCTACACGTCCGACCATGGAATGGCGATCGGCCGGCACGGACTGCAGGGCAAACAGAACCTCTACGAACACACCTTCCGTGTTCCCTACATCGTGAAAGGTCCCGGCATCAAACCAGGATCTCGTGCTGTGGGTAATATCTACCATCTCGATGCGCTCGCGACCTTGTGCGACCTCGCGGGGATTGAAACGCCAAAAACCAGCGAAGGCATTAGCTTTAAACCGGTTCTCGAAGGGAAGCAGGATACGGTTCGCGATGTACTCTACGGCGCGTATTGCGGTGGTGCAAAACCCGGAATGCGTTGTGTCAAGAAAGGCGATTGGAAACTGATCCGCTATGAGTCGGTCGAAGACGGCGTGAGCGAAACCCAGCTTTTCAACTTGGCCGAGAACCCCGATGAACTGTTGCCCCAGCACCACGATCCCAAGGTGATTGCGTTAACCGGGTACACGCCGAATCCGCAGCAAACCAATCTCGCGAGTGATCCGGCCTATGCCGAGAAGCTTGAGGAAATGGAGCAGATTCTGCTGGACCAGATGCGGAATCACTCAGATCCGTATCGCTTCTCCGATCAGCCAGATGACGGGTTGAATACAACAGACGTTTCCGATTCGCCAGCAAGCAAGAATACCCCAGCGAAGAAACGTAAACAGCCTGCCAAGTAGGTGTTTGCACGACGCGAGTTTCTGGCAATGCCATTTGCATTGAACTTTTAGGGTACTGGACGAGGCAACGAGTCGTTGAAGTGCGGTTAATCGCTGGGACTCGTAACCTCGTCCACTACGGCCAACCCTAAGTTTTACGTTTGACAAACCACGAGGCAAACGACGTAGTGTGCCGATATCAGGCATAGGAAGCCAAAATCACGTCGTTTCAAACACAAACTGTGTTTGTCCCCAATTTCCACGCGTGATTGAACCATCAGCAGCGACTATAAAAGTGTAGGTTTGCGCGCCGGGCGCGCATCGCCGGGCTATTTGCGCACGTGATTGATAAGAGTGAATCATGCTGAATTTTCGATGTCTCGTTCTTATTCTTGCTTCCGGCTTAGGATCTACACTCCTACAGTGCTCGGCACTTGAACCGATTGCTGTTGAAAATCTTGAAGCAGAGCTGGAACGATTGAGCCAAGTTCCTGAGGGAGATCGTGCCTCCGAAGCGTATTGCAATCGCGCTGCTGCGATCAACCGACTGCTGTTTCAGCTCTCCGCCGATGAACAATACCGAATCTTGAAGGAATTTACTTTCTCGAGTGGGTCGGAAGATATTCAAGCTGTTTCGGCAATATGTGATGTCGTCGCACCGCCGACAGAATTCGCGAGGCTGATCGGCGCGCGACCGACGGAAAACACTTTTGCAATCCCGTCTGTCGCAAACGTGGACGGCTTGTTTAGCACAGCATGGCTGTTAGTAGAGTCTGCAGATGACTTGGGTCTCTTGCGAGTGCTCACGAACGAAGTGGAATCACTACCTGGATCTCGTGCCATTGTGTTGCGAGCGATTTTGCTTGCTTCTCAGTCGGGCAACGAAGATAAAGTGCGTTCGATCATTGAACAACTCGCCAACGAGAAAACATTCTCCAGCGAATGGGTGCGCGATGCAGCGGTGCTGTGCTGCGTTTGTCGTCAGCTGGACAACTGCAGCGATGTCCTGGAAAAAATTAGGAGTTCCGTCTTAGATCAACAATCCGTTTCCCCCACTGCGAAAGCGTTTTTGGCACGAACGCAGTTCTCAACACGCGAACAAGAGGTACTAGGTCCGTTTCGCATGAACAAAGACTGGATCACGGTTGGAAAGCGAGCCGGCCTCTACTCGCATGACAATCACATCACTCACTTGGCGGGTAGTGATGCCTACTACGTCTACCGGTACCCACTTACAGGCGACTTTCGTTTTCAAGTTCAACAGATTGATCCGGAGAATGAAGACGCCTGCCTAATTCAATATGCAAATCGCGTCTTTGGGCTGAAACCGTTTTTTAGACCAGGGGCGAATCTGCGTGAGATTGAGAAATCGGGGGACCGTTTTCGGGCTTGGTTGAATGGCTATCCGTTGGGGGATTTTCCAATGGATTCAACCAGCCCTTGGATCGTTCTTGATCCAAATGGAAACGTGACAGAGCGATTTCGTTTCATGAAGTTGACTGGTTCTCCGACCATACCACGCGAAGTCAAGTTGATCGGTAATGAGTCTTCCTCTGGCTGGACGTCAAGTGACAACTCGGACGATCTGTCGACTTCAAATGGCGTTCTCGAATCCGCCAAATCACAATCATCACACCAGCGAATTGTCCGCCATTATCGTCCGCTTCAATCTGGTGAAACGTTTGAGTATGAATATTTTGCGTCGGAGCAACACGTAGCCCATCCCGCAGTGGGGCCGTTGGCGTTTCTGCTTGAACCCGATGGTGTGAAGCTGCACTGGGTAACGAAGCTAGACGATGACTGGTCTGGACTAAGCGTTGACAATGAACTGGTCGAGCCGCTTAATCGACGCGGCCCAAGAAAATTGCCCATTCGATCGAGTGAATGGAACCACGTTTCCTTGTCGCTCAACGACAACCAGCTGACGATCCGGTTGAACGACACGTTGGTCTATTCACGTAGTTTGCAACCCGACGATGACACTCGGTTTGGTTGGTATCACAACCCAAGTGAAAAATCGATTCGAGTCCGCAACGCAGCGCTGCGTGGAGAGTGGCCCAAGAGTTTGGACATCGATACGATCGCCGAATCTCGCGGTACAGGGGCACCGTCTGCATTGGCAAGCGTCCTTTTTCGAGAACACGATATCGGCGCTGGCGTTTTGCAGGTCAGCGAAGAAGCATCGAGACTGAAGGTTGAAGATCGGTATGACTATTTGTCAAAGTGGGTCTTGCCGAGTGAGTGGCATCGGACGCTTCGTCTGAACAGCGATTTCACGTCCATGCATTCACTGCAGCCGACCACCAAGGATGTGAACGATCCCGGAGGAAATCTGATTTCCCCTGCGTTGGAATTGATCGACGTTGCCGAGCAACTCGGGCGGCTGAATGAAATTGCAGAAAGAGCTAGGTTGTACGCGTCTGAGGATATTCATCAACAGCGAAACCGTAGTGCATTTCTCGCGTTGATCCATCATCGGCTTGGAAGCCATGACGAAACAATGAAGCATGCCGAAACTCTTTTTCGTTTGACTGAGCAGGCCGACGACGAGATCGCACCACGTCATCTCTGGTCCGGTTATTTGGTTTCTCGAATGTTAAATAACGAGCCAGATTTCCACGTCATCGTTCGTGATTTACTCGCACTGCATCAACTGCCTCGGTTGGATCCGGAATTTCCGATTGAATTCGAGCTGAATCGCATGTGGAACTCCTATCGCCACAACGACCTGGAGGAGTTTGCCGAACGAAACGGTATGCAACTGAAGCAATGGCAACCGACGGCGCGGTACGAAACAAAATGGAGAAGTCTTGGGCATGCCCAAGGTGAATGGCTGTCAATTCCCGGCGGTGTTCGTCACATTCCTTCGCATTCACATGATCTACTTTTCTTTGAAAGCCCGCTATTGGGAAACTACGAGTTTCAATTCGAGCAGCAAAATGCAGAGTTTGGCGACATTCAGGTTGTAGCCGGCGGGGCCCGCACGAAGGTAGAAGACGGGGAAACGGTCATTACTGGGGGCGATGAGACTGCCAAAGTCGAAACGCTCATTGCACCGCCACTAGGAATCGAACGCCCATGGATTCACCAACGATATGTTGTTCGCGACGGCGTTTTGTCGGTCCACGTAAACGGCCGAAAGGTTCATCAGCGAGATGTTTTCGAAGGCTATCCTTGGCTCGCACTCTGCGCGGACGACGAAAGTACAGCAGTAGTGAGAAATATGGAAATCATGGGAGCCCCGGCTATTCCAAGCTCTTTGGAATTGGTGCATCCTCGCCTACCTGGCTGGCGCTCGTACTACAGCCCCGGAATCAAGAATGCAAACGGAGCTTGGACCCATCAAGATGGGAGCATCGTGGGTCTTAAAGAGGACTTCCCCAAAGGATCCGGGCGCGAGCGGATGCTCTATTATCAGCGACCGCTCAAGGGGAGTGATGCGGTGGAGTACGAGTTCTTCTACAAACCAGGATCAACGATCGTGCATCCCGCGCTTGATCGAATGGCGTTTGTGGTCACGCCAGAAGGTATTCAGTTGCACTACGTCACGGATGGTCAAGATGACAAAACGTTCCATGACAAAACCAACATGCGATTTGAGCCGACCGAACAGCGTGAGCGTCCAAGTGCTTTGCTAATCGAGAACCAGTGGAACAAAGCACGAATCTCTCTCCACGACAATTCGATGCAGATGCAGTTGAATGGGACGGTCGTCTATCAACACGAGTTGAGCCCAGACAACCAACGACTGTTTGGACTCTTCTACTTTTCGGATCAGACGTCAGCCAACGTTCGCAACGTCGTGCTTCACGGATCTTGGCCGACGAAATTAGCTACTGCCAGCGAACAACAACTCGCTGACCCTCAGCTCGTTCAACTAAATGCATCACGCGACATGTTGGCTGGCCGTATGATTCGAGACTTTGCAGAGGAGAGCATTCCAGACAAGTTATTCAACATTCAAGGTCGAGCATTAGGGACCTATACCAAGAGGCCTGAGGGACTCGAGTTGACCGTCCCAGGTGCCGTGGGTCAGCGACAGTCTGGAATACTGGGCCGATTTAGATTGTCGGGTGACTTTGACATTAGCGCGGAGTTCGATAGCTTCCGCTCCGATTTGGGCAATAACGCAAACAGCCTATGCTCCGTGCGACTGGACGTTGTACTGGACGGCGAAGACATTCCCCTTGGCACGATTCAGCGGTACGGAATCCCTGGACGCCAAAAGGCAAGCGGAAGTTTTGTGACTCGGCGCGAAGATGGAGTGAATGTGCGAACCATTGAAACGATTGATTGGGAGTCCAGTTCCAGTACGTTCCGAATCGCACGTCGCGGCGACAAGATGTTTCTGCTGATCAAGGATGGCGATGCACTTGGCTTTCGGCTTTTTCGCACATTTCAGATCCCCACGACTCCCTGCAACCAAATTCGTTTGATGACTGTCGCGGCGAATGCGGCTGCGACGGGCGTCGTCTGGAAACGGCTCGATGTACGGGCAGACGACATCTCAACAGGTGACAAACCAATCCAGAAGGTTCTTTTTGTTGCCAACGCTGATGGATCGGGCCTGCGGCAAATCGAAATAGGTTCCAATGCGCAGGGCATCAACGGTTCACCCCACTTCTCGCCTGATGGAAAGCAAGTCGTGTTCCACGCCGGGACGGGGCGACCTTCGTTGTCGAGAGTGTTCGTGGTCAATTCCGACGGAACCGGCCTCAAGGATCTGGGGCCTGGCGGCCTGCCAATTTGGATGCCAGATGGCAAGCAAATTGCATTTTGCTCACCTTCATGGGATTTGGCATTAATGAAACCAGATGGCAGCGAGCGCCAAGTCATCTATCAGAACGGCTGGGCGATACAGGTTTCTCCAGACGGCAGGGAAGCCTTATTCAAGGACTTTGGAGCGGCGGGTAGTCAGAACCTCACCGTCATGGATCTGAAAACTCAACAGAAGCGACAACTGCTCAATGGTGAAGCCAGACGATACGGCAACCTGTATTGGAATTTCGCTTGGTCACCCGACGGCAAATGGATTTCATTTTACGGGACCAGTCGAATGACCGGGAAGCATGAGTTCGCAGTGGTCAGCACAAAGGGATCGGATCATGGGTTTCGCGTTTTAATGAAAGACGCAGACGACTTCTTTCCCCGAACATCGTGGCATCCCGATGGAGACAGAATCCTAATTGGTCGGCGTCCCAAGAATCAGCAAAGCGGCGCCTACCTATTGAAACTGAGTGACCAAGACTATTGCGAACCATTGTTCGAAGCCACTGGCATAGCCAGGGCGGAACCGCCAGCTTGGTCATCTGACGGATCACAGATTGTGTTTATGGGGGTGGCAGCGGAGTAAGAAAGGCTGCATATGGCTAAGGCGTGACGAAGCGCAACCCTGATGTTGGCTGCGTAACGGTTGGCCCAGCACCACGATCCGAAGCAGATTGCGTTAACGCAGTACACGTCGAATCCGCAGCAAACCCATCAGTGAACCATGGAACGAATCGCAACTAACATCGCTTCTTTCTTGCTATCGCATCGTCGGCACTTGCGGAGAATGTGAAGCAGAATGTCATCGTGATTTTGACTGACGATCAAGGCTACGGCGATCTCAGTTGTCATGGCAACCCGATTTTGAGCGTCGCAATTTAGCAATGTGATGTCGCATTTCATTCTTTACCGCCGAAACCAAATGCCCCAGATTAGACACACAGTCACTCAATCAACCACCTATGAGGTCGCGTTAGTCGAGCTGTTCGTCGTTGATCGCAATCATAGGCGTGCATATTGCACTGTTGTTGCCCGCCGTCCAAGCCTCCCGTAAAGCTGCACGACGAACGCAGTGTACGGACAACATGAAACAGCTCGGTCAGGCAGTGCACGCCTGTACGAACAGGTCTATTTTGGAACGATAGAATGAATATAAAAAAGCACTTCAGCCTGCTGATTGTCGCAGCCCTATTTGTGGGTGTTGCCTTCGCTGACGAGGGCCGTCCTGAGAAGCCGAATATTTTGCTTGTGCTGGCTGATGATCTTGGTTGGCAGGACGTCAAGTGTTACGACATCGACGAGCCTTCCCCGTACGAGACACCCAATATCGATGGCCTAGCGAAGTCAGGTGTGATGTTCTGGCAGGGGTATTCCCCGGCTCCGGTTTGCGCCCCAGCACGCTGCGCCATTTTGAGTGGGATTCATCCAGCCCGCGCTCAGAAAACCAATGTTCGTGGTGGCACGCCTCCTGCGCCTCGTCACTTGGCAGCGTCGCGGGTGATGGACCCTTGGCAGACGGCTCGTCTGTCGATGGACGAGCCAACCATTGCTCAGGTGCTGCAGGAAAATGGATATGCGACCGGGCATAGCGGCAAGTGGCATATGAACATGACGCCCAAGTCCGAACCTTTGCCCAAGGATGTGGGGTTCGATTGGTCGCGTGAAAGTATGGGCGTGGCAAGAGACATGATCCCCAATCGTGTGAAAGGATTTTCGTCCGACGCTGCCGATGATCCCTGGCAACTCGATGCAAAAGGGTATCCCAAAAACGAAATCTTTGAGGATGCGGTGGACTTCATGGAAGAACATCGAGACCAGCCCTTCTTTCTTTTTTGTGCGGCGCGTTTGGTGCATGCCCCGATCCAAACCCGCAGCAAGGCCTTGTTGGAAAAATACTGCAAGAAACTTGGGGTGCCTTTCCCAAAAGGGCCGGGACCGATCGCCCTGCCTGGACAACAGAACCCCTATTACTGTGCCATGGTTGAGGAGTTTGACAAATACGTCGGTGACTTGTTGAGCTACCTCGATACGACGGATGACCCGCGTTGGCCCGGTCACAAGCTTCGCGAGAACACGTACATCATTTTCACCTCAGACAATGGTGGCATGGAGCAGTTGAGGGGGGATGTGATTACGGATAATTATCCGCTCGATGGAGGTAAGATCCGGTTGGAAGAAGGTGGAACTCGGGTGCCGCTGATCATTGTCGGGCCGAACATTCCTGCCCACACGCAAACCGATGTAATGGCCAACGGCCTGGATTTCTTTCCGACGATTTTAACAATGACCGGAACGGTCGCTCCGGAAAATCAACACTTCGACGGCTGCGATTTGTTTCCGTTACTCACCCAGTCTCCTCAAGATCCTGCGCTCGTCAAGCAGCAGGATGGTCGCGTCCGCGATTCGATGATGTGGCATTTCCCGCATGGCGTCGCGATGTATAGCACACTCCGGGTCGGAGATTTCAAGTTGGTGCGAAATTATGACACCATCAACAATCCGCAGATCGATAGTGAGTTGGAGCTGTACCAGCTTTACGAAACTCGTGACGGAGCGTCACGCCGCGTGGATATTGAAGAATCCAAAAACCTCGCGTCGTCCATGCCGGAAAAAGCTCAGCAGCTCAACGCTCAACTGACCGAATTGCTGACCGAAATGAACGCCAGCTATGCCTATTTCAACCCGGCCTATAACGGTGACTTACCGCACAAGCAAAACGTTCCCACGGTGACTTCCGAGGAACGAGTCGGAAACGTGGCACGGGCAAAGTTCAAGGAGAACGGAGCCCGAGTCGTTCGTGCCCAATTGATGTATACGACGTTGGGTGGTGATCCGAATGAAGAATGGTTTTCCGCTCCGGCTGTGGTTGAAGACGGAACGGTTGTTGCGTCACTTCCTGCGGGAACCACGCATTACATTTTCAACATCATCGACGAAAACAATTACTTGGTGAGCTACCCGCCCGTGAAGAGCCAACTGCACTACATAAAGAAGAACCAATACTCAACCGATGCGCTGAGTGCTTTGCGCTAAGCACCTAAACGTAGCCTAGGCTTCCAGCCTGGGCACCACAGCAAACCCAGGCTGGAAGCCTAGGCTACGTCAAATCGAATATCAACAATGGTGAAATGAAAATGAAACGACTGAAAACAACAACGCTTGCTCTGCTGATTTTCGCGTCCGCAGCTGCAATGACTTCGGTGTCGGCTGCGGCAGACCAGCGGCCAAACATCCTCATCTTCTATGTCGATGATCTTGGATGGCAGGATGTCCAGCTCAATGACTTGGACGCGCCGTGTCCTTATGAAACGCCGAACGTTGTCGAGCTGGCGAAGCAGGGCATGAATTTCACTCAAGCGTATTCCCCCGCACCGACCTGTGCGCCTTCGCGAGCCGGTATCATCACCGGCCAGCATCCGGGGAAGCTCAGGTACACGCATGTTACGTTTGACAACATCCCGAAAGGCAGGCCAACGGAAGAATTCATTGAACCCTATCTCGGTGCCCATCTTCCGATGGATGCGCTCACCCTGGCGACGGCCCTCAAGGACAACGGGTATGCGACCGGCCATGTGGGCAAATGGCATCTTGGCTTGAGTTCGTCCTTTTTCGGTTTCGAGTTCAGCCATGAAGAACGCGGCGTGCATCGAAAGTTGGCGGATCGAACCAAGGGGTTTGCGACAGCCGATGATCCCAAGTATCCGCTGAGTCAGAAGAAATACCCGCCTGTCAGCGACAAGAAGCCGGATGGGATTTCGTATCCTTACGACGATGTCACCGAGTCCGCGCTACGGTTCATGCAGCAGAGCGATGACAAGCCTTTCTTTCTGTACCTAGCTCACTGGATGGTGCACTGGCCGGTGATGACCCGCAACGGCGAGTTACTCGAATACTACTGCGACAAACTGGGGCAACCGTTCCCTCCCGAACCAGGTGATGTAACCCTGGAAGGCCAGCAGAATCCGTACTTCGCGTCGATGGTGACCACGGTGGATTGGAGCCTGGGGCGAATTGTTGACTATCTCGAAAAGACGGACGATCCGCGTAGCCCCGGCAAGAAACTGATCGAAACGACCTACGTGATTTTCACCTCGGACAACGGTGGGGCGGAGCACCATGGAAACGAGGTCATCTCTGACAACTACCCGCTGAAGTACGGAAAAGCTCATGACGAAGAAGGTGGGATTCGTGTCCCGATGGTGGTTGTGGGGCCCGGGATTCCGAAGGGGACGCAGTTTGACGGGTTGGTAAACCAGCTCGACTACTTTCCCACGATATTGAATCTGACCCGCTCTCAAATTGCACCGGAAGCAAAGAATGAGTTGAGCGGACTAGACATCACCCCGGTCCTGTTGGATGGTGCCCAGCAGATTGTCGACGCGCAAGGCGTGGAACGAGAAAATCTGTTCTGGCACTTTCCGCACAACATCGGCGCAATGAAAGCCGCCATTCGTGAAGGGGATTTCAAGCTCTACAAAAATTACGAAACTCGCGACTACAGTCTGTATCGACTTTATCAAGATGGGCAACGCCACGACCTTGAGGAAATGAAGGATTTGGCGGCGGACCCTGAGTACGCTCCGGTCCTAAAGCGGCTTTCAGAAAACCTGGAACGCCAACTCACAGAAAACCAGGTGGAGGGCCCGTACCTAAACCCGGCTTTTAAGGGCAAAACGAAACCGTCCGCCGAGATTCAAAAGATGGCGTTCAAAGCGGAGAGCCGTCGGGCAAGCGTGAGGCTGAGGAACTCTGGTCCCGCTATCAAGACCGCGTATGTGATCTATCGCAATCCGCCGAGTGCCAATAATGAGAAGCCTAAACGTGGTAAGGAGTCATTCGATGTGCGTCTCGGCATGAAGATGCCGGCGACGATCGTTTCTTCCGGCAATACCGTCATCGCGCAGATCCCGGAAGGAATCGACGCTTATTGCTTTCTGTTGATCGACGAAAACAACTTCCAAACCTTCAGCGATATCCAGCTTGTTCCGTAGCCGTGTGGGATGTTCGCGCCCGTCTCTGGGAGCAACA
>TARA_R110002073_G_scaffold307397_2_pt1 | contig 27634 bp, 27 predicted proteins | sample TARA_R110002073 | Tara Oceans TARA_R110002073 (sample SAMEA4397174) | marine metagenome | biome: Polar Biome; feature: [DCM] deep chlorophyll maximum layer (ENVO:01000326); material: water (ENVO:00002006), including particulate matter (ENVO:01000060) such as... | depth 40 m | reverse complement strand
GGGGTGGTCATGGCCGCCATACCATTTATTGGTGTACTGACCCTGCTCTACGGTTTCTGGGGACTGACCACGATCCTGCTCTTCTGGGGGGCACTGATTAAAACCACCCGGGAGCTGGGCAGTGTTCACCAGGGCAGGACCTTCGGCCTGCTGGACGGCGGTCGCGGCCTGTTTGCTGCGGTCATGTCTTCGGTGTCGGTCCTGGTGTTCGCGGCGCTGTTGCCGGCGGATGTTGAAACCGCCACTCTGGCACAGCGCGGGCAGGCACTTGCTGTAATCATCCAGGGATTTTCCGGTATGTGTGTCCTGTCGGCGGCACTGGTCTGGTTTTTCGTTCCGCCGACGCCGCGAACCGATACCCTGGCCGGCACCAGAGTGAGCTTGCGGTGCCTGCAGCAGGTCATGGCCATGCGCACGGTCTGGTGCCATGCGGTCATCGTGCTGTGTGCCTACGTGGCCTACAAAAGCACCGATGATTTTTCCCTGTATGCCAGAGACGCCTTCGGCTATAACGAAGTGGAGGCCGCCACTATCGGCACCATCTCTTTCTGGGTACGCCCGGTCGCGGCCATCGGCGCGGGATTGCTGGCAGACCGGTTCAGCGGCACGATCATGCTCTTGTGGAGTTTTGTCGTCGTCATGCTGGGCAGCGGGGCGATCGCGGCCGGTATGATTGTGCCCGGGCTGCCCTGGCTGTTGCTGGCGACCATCGCGGGCACCAGTGCCGGCATCTATGGTTTGCGCGGCCTGTATTTCGCGATTTTCGGTGAAGCCAATGTCCCGCTAATACAGACCGGCACCGCGGTGGGTGTGGTGTCTTTTGTCGGATTCACACCGGATATCTTCATGGGCCCGCTGATGGGATGGCTTATCGATTCCTCTCCAGGGGCTGCGGGGCACCAGCATGTATTCGGGGTGGTAGCGGGGTTTGCTTTTATCGGGCTGATTGCGACGGCGCTGTTCGGCCGGACAAATCGGATGGTATGAATCCTTCTGCTCGCCTACAGCTCCCTCATTTTATGAAATATATTTTTGATGGATCCAAACCAATGTACTGGCTTGCAGGGGCGCTTTCTCTAGCCGGTTGCGCAGCACTCGGCATAGGCCTGGCCGTCTGCGTCCAGGATACTTGCCGTAGTGTTGTGATTGGAGGCTGCGGCACGCCTGAAGCAGATTTTTGAACCGCGGCGGCACAATCCAAGCCGTCCGGTGGCAACGACGAGGCCCTCATGCAACACTCGAAACACAATAAAGGCATACGAGGAGTCAATGCTATGAGCATGAGCCGTGTTTCACCGCGCCCCGCAAGTGGGGTAAGGGCATGAGTGCAAAGGCTTGTGCAGGCCGCGTAGCCCTCGTCACCGGCGCCAGCAAGGGTGGCTGTGGTACCACAATTGCAATGCGTCTTGCGGCCGAAGGGGCCCGCGTGGCAATTACCGCACGCAGCGCTGACGGCCTAGAGCGCACCCGGGCGGCAATAGAAGCCGCCGGCGGTGAGGTGTTGCCGCTGGTATGTGATCTCGCCGACCCGGCGCAGCGAGAATCTCTGGTGGCACAGGTGGAGGCCCACTTTGGCAGCGTCGACATCCTGGTGAACAATGCAGCGGCCGGCGACTACAAACCCTTTGCTGACTGGTCGCTCGCGGAGCTGGAAACTCTGCAGCAGGTTAATGTATGGGCGCCCTGGCGACTCTCCCAACAGGTTCTGCCGGGGATGCAAGCACGCGGTTGTGGCTGGATTCTCAACCTGACGACTTCGGTGGCGGAGTTGCCCGCTGGCCCGCCGTTCGGCAAGACGGCGCCAGCGCAGGCGGGTAGCGCTTATGGTGCGAGCAAGGCCGCCCTTAACCGGATGACGGTTGGACTGGCTGCCGAAGTCGAGGGTACGGGTGTTACGGTCAACGCACTGACGCCGCAGGCCGCGGTGCTTACGCCAGAACTGGCCCAGGTGCGAGATGCCGGCTACCTGGATGCGGATTTTTTCGAGCCTCTGGAGACCATGGTGGAAGCGGCCACCGTCCTGTGCACTACACGTGACCCCGCATTGCACGGTCGCATTGTGTACAGCCTGGAGCTGCTACTGGAGCTCGGCCAACCGGTGCGTGACTTCATGGGTACGGAGCTGGTGACGGACTGGCAGCCTGCCGATCTGCCCGCTCAGCTGCGCCGGCAGTTGGCTGCACATCAGCGGGGCGGTGGAGCAGAGGGACAGGAGGCCGCCAGGCTCACTGCGCTGCTCGCTCGACCAGTAGCCGGCTAGCCATTGCTGTTGGCTCGGCCTGACCGGGCGATTGCCTGAACACGGGCCCTGCGTTTGGTGGGCCAGCTATTATGAAGACGAGTGGGTCGCTGATTCCCAAAGGAAATTAAATGACACGAAAAGTTGCTTTCATTACCGGTGCTAGCCGGGGTATCGGGGCTGAAACGGCCATCGCCCTGGCCCATGCCGGTTACGATGTCGCGATCACGGCACGTAGTTTACGTGAGGGTGAGCAGCATGAGCATGGTAGTTACCAGTCAAATACCGAGTCCTTGCCCGGCAGCCTGGAGTCTACAGCAGACGCAGTTCGCGCTGCCGGCGGGCAGGCCTTATGTATGCGCTCGGATATTCTGCAACCCGACACCGTGTTGGCGGCCATTGAAGAGGCGCTAAACCATTACGGCCACATCGACCTGCTGTTTAACAATGCGTGTTTCCAGGGTATGGGAAACATGCAGCACATCATGGATATTACCGCGCAACAGATTGGGGATATTTATCAAGGTAATGTATTTACGCCACTAGCTGCTGTGCAGGCAGTATTGCCCGGCATGCTGGACCGGCAATCAGGGACTATTATCAATATGGTGTCAGGCTCTGCCGAATTTGACCCGCCCGCGCCCGCAGGCGAGGGCGGATGGGGATTTGCCTATGCTTCATCAAAGGCAGCGCTGATACGAATGGCTGGCGTTCTGCGGGTAGAGCACAAGGGTTCTAATCTGCGGTTTATGAATGTAGAGCCCGGGTTTGTTGTTACTGAAGTGATGAAAGCAAATGGCTTGAGTGACGCGCTGGCAGAGTTTACCGATGCAACGCCAGCCAGAACGGTGGCTGAAGTGATTTGCTGGCTGGCTGAATCTTCCGAGGCTCATAATGCGACGGTGCTGCATATTCCGGCATTAGCCAAAAAGCTGCAGGCTCGTTAACGAGTGCCGAAAGTGGGTGAGAATAAGTCCATCCCATTGGTAGCTGCGTTGAGCCCGAAAGTGTTGCTTGTGCTCTTGGAATAAATAGCCACCTGACCGCCAAAACAGACCGTCCTCTGACGAAAATTTGCGGGGCTTGGATGATGCCCGAACCATCAGTCGGCTTTTCATCTTGAACGGCGCCGCTTCCGGCTTTAAGCCAGTAAGCGTCGCCGGGCGGCAGGTTTATGATGTTCAGGGGCTTGCAGCGAAATGTCTGGCTTGACCGGGAGCTTTTGAGATCCCTGGTCAGCGTGGCTGGCATATTCATGGCCTTCTCCTTATTGACTATGCAGTGAGTCTTTCAATTCACCGAGAGCACGCTTAAATGGGGAGAATGAGGTTAAGAAGCGGCAATCGCCTATCACTTCGTTCCACCGTTAGAACGACGAACAGGTAGCAGTTGGACACACAGCCACGGATGGTCGCAAATAGTCCGACCGGAAGAGCGCTGAACACCGCCAAATCCCGACTCAGTCGTCATCTCAGCCAGCTCGAAAAGCAGTTGGGGGTTCGACTTATTCGGCGCACGTCGCACCAACTCAAGGTGACCGAGGTCGTCGATACGATCGATCAGCCCGCGCGCAGAGCAGTCGATGAAATCGAGACGGCGAGGGCCACCATGGAAGTGAGCTCCGGCATGCTGGCCGACAAAGTTCGCATGACCTGTTCCGTGGGTATGGGGGAATATGCACTGAGCCCCTCGGTTACACGCTGTCTGAAATCTCAACCAAAGGTAGAAGACATTCAGCAGGTCACCAAACAGACGGTAGACCTCATTAACAGTGGTCTGGAGATAGCCATGAAAGGCCTGACGTACTTTGAGGAGATCTGCCACGACGAATCCGGTGAGCGATGCCCATAGGGGTTTCTGTCTGCATGGGGCCGGATGCGGTGCCGTTGTGTTGTGCACGTCGGTTTCAGGGCGGGATTCCGGTGGCTTTGTAAAGTCGGGTCAGTCGGTGTAACTTGTGCGCGCAGCGGGACGCGGTGACTCCCCATAAGAATAAGCCAACATGGGCACGGTAATGAGCAACGAACTGCCGGATCTACCGGCACTTGATGACCTGCAGGAGCTTCTGCGCTTCGAGCCTGAAGAGGGCCGCATCTGGCTGGCGGAAGAGCGTATGGTGCTGTTGCGCAGCAGCGAGCTGCAAGCCTTGCGCAAGGAAATGATCGAGTCCCTGGGGATAGACCGGGCCAAGGGGCTGTTGATTCGCATGGGGTACATCGCCGGTCAACGTGACGCGGATACGGCGCGGCGCCTGCGCCCTGATGCCCCTATGTTTGAAACGTTTTCCGTGGGTCCCCAATCCCACATGATGACCGGGCAGGTGAAGGTAGTGCCCGTCAGCATGGATGTCGACGAAATCAGCAAGACCTTTCACGGCGTTTTTGAGTGGCAGCATTCCTTCGAAGCGGAAATATTCCTAGCCGAGTACGGCGTGAGTTATGAACCCGTGTGCTGGTCGCAGATTGGCTACGCCAGCGGGTTTACCACACGCTTCACGGGCCGTCAGATCCTCTTCCGGGAACTGGGCTGCATGGGGTGTGGCGAGAAGGTTTGTCGCATCGAGGGGCGTCCCGTTGAAGAGTGGGACGATGCCGAGGAACTGCTGCGCTACTACCGCCCTGATCGCATTGCAGACCAGTTGTTCACGCTGCAGTCGCAGGTTACGGCATTGCGTGAAAACCTCACGGCGGAACAGAGTTTTGGCGACCTCGTGGGATGCTCGGCAAAGTTCCTGAAAGTGCGTGAGTTGCTGGCACGGGCGGCTGAAAGCAAAGTGACTGTCCTGCTCCTGGGTGAAACCGGCGTCGGCAAGGACATGTTTGCCAAGGCCTTGCATCAGGGGAGCCCGCGTCGTGACAAGCCTTTCATCGCTGTCAACTGCGCGGCAATCCCGGCCGACCTGATAGAGGCCGAGCTGTTTGGCGTGGAAAAAGGCGCCTACACGGGTGCCGATCAATCCCGACCAGGTCGCTTTGAGCGTGCGCACGGCGGCACCTTGTTCCTCGACGAGGTAGGAGAGTTGTCTCCGCAGGCACAGGCGGCCTTGTTGCGTGTGCTGCAGGAAAGTGAGCTTGAGCGGTTAGGGGACACGCGAACACGCAAGGTTGACGTGCGACTGGTAGCCGCCACCAACGAAGACCTTGAAGAGGCAGTCAGACAAGGCAGGTTTCGTGCAGACTTGCTGTATCGACTGAATGTCTACTCGGTCACGGTACCGGCCCTCAGGGAGCGCATTGATGACGTTCCCGAACTGGCGCGGCACTTCGTCGACAAGTACTCCAGTCTGCACGGGAAAATTCTCCGCGGTATCACGGATCGTGCGATGGCCATGTTGCGTGATTATCATTGGCCCGGGAATATCCGAGAGCTGGGTAATATTATCGAGCGGGGTATTATCCTGGCCGATAATGGTGGCCAGATTGAAGCCTCGCACCTGTTCCCGCAGGCGGTGCCGGGCTCCCCGCCAGAGGCGTCCAATGAGACAGAGCTGAACCAGTTGGCCGAGAGGTTGCTGGAGCAGGGCTGTCAGCTGTCCGTCCTGGAGGAGGTGTTGATAGACCGCGCTATGGAGCGGGCGGGTGGTAACATCACCAGGGCGGCCAAGTTGCTCGGCCTTACGCGCGCAACACTTGATTACAGGCTGAAAAAACGCGTCAGTCCCTGATCAAAACGCTCTGCCAGATTAATCATTTCGTGAATTATCAGTGTATCCCGTTTCAGCAAATGGTGAATTTTTCAGTTCTCCACCGTGCTGGTCTTCGCTAGAAAATAGTTAACCCACTAAAAAATATATATTTTTTCAGAACTGGCTCAGCGTTTGCTTTGTTGACTGGCAGCAGATAACAAAAATACGCGACTGGAGCCAGATCATGGTACCCGTAATCAAACACCCGGCGGCTGAAAATGCCGCGGGCCAGTTCAGCGCCCTGAAGCGCTATGTCCGTATCCGCGGCGTCATCAATGACAAGTTCGTCGAATTTGATTTCGCCATCGGCGACCCCTCGCTCTATGTCGAGTTGGTGCTTCCCAGAGCTGCCTTCGACGCGTTCTGCAAGCATAACCAGGTAGAGATGATGACGAGCGAACAGTCCGACGCCGTGGACGCTGACATGGAGAAATGGCGCTACGGCGAAAGCGACCCACACCGGTAATCAGTTCAAACCAGCAGCAGGTATTCCAATGAGTATTGAAATAAAAACAGCAACACTGGAGCCGATCAGGCACACCTTTGAGCACACCAAGCGTCGTTTTGGTGACAAGCCCGCCTCCCGCTATCAGGAAGCGAGTTATGACATCGCTCCGGAGCAGAATTTTCACTACCGACCGTTCTGGCAGCCGGACAAGGAGTTGTTCGACAAGACTCGTACTGCGGTCGTGATGGAAGACTGGAACGTACACAAGGACCCACGCCAGTATTACTACGGCACCTATGTGCAGGCGCGCGCCAAACTGCAGGAAGTCACAGAGAGTAATTACGCGTTCTTTGAGAAGCGTAACTCTGCAGACCGCATGAGTGAGGAGGTACGTGCAAAGATCATCCGTTGCCTGGTGCCGTTGCGACACGCAGAACTGGGCGCAAACATGAACAATATGTTTGCGTTTTCCTACGGCACCGCAACTGTCGTGAATCAAGGCTTTCTCTACAACGCCATGGATCGGCTGGGGATAGCGCAGTACCTGTCACGCATTGGTCTGTTGCTGGATGGAAACAGCACCGAGAGCCTGACGTTGGCGAAAGAGTACTGGATGACCGATCCCGCATGGCAGGGGATGCGCCGCTATATTGAAAATGTGCTGTGCGTCAAAGACTGGTTTGAGGTATTCATCGCGCAGGATGTGGTGCTCGATACATTGCTCTACGACCTGATCTACCGTCAGTTTGACGAGGCGATTACCGAGCAGGGTGGATCCGATCTGGCCATGCTGATTGAGTTCATGCAGGAGTGGCACAAGGACAGCTCTCGCTGGGTGGACGCGACGTTGAAAACTACCGTCGAAGAATCTGATCACAATCGAGCCACGATAAAGCGTTGGGTAGACGATTGGCGCGAAAAGGCGGTAGCCGACCTGGCACCGTTGGCGGAGATCGCAGTGGGTGATACAGCAATGGCTGCCTCACTGGACGTGTTGAATCAACGTCTGGCCAAGGTCGGCCTTTAAGGGAGTAGCGGAAGAATGTCTAAAGCCTATATCGCACTGCAGGACAACGAGGAATCTCACTACATAGTGGAGGCCATTGAGCAGGACAACCCGACCGCAACGGTGATTTATCAACCGGCGATGATTCGGATCGAGAACGAGGCACGTTTGGTAATCAACCGGGCTACGGTGGAGGAGAAAATGGGCAGGGACTGGGAAATACCCGCACTGCACGTGAACCTGATCACACTGGGTGGCAACGTTGACGAAGATGATGACCAGTTTTCCCTGACCTGGAAACAATAAGGAGAGGCAGAGATGAGCAATCGCAAAATCAATATGAAGGAAAAGTACCGCTTGTTGACCCGTGATCTGGACTGGGAATACAGCTACCGCGATTACAAAGAGATTTTTCCCCAGGAGGAATTCGAAGGGATCAAAATTACTGACTGGAGCAAGTGGGAAGATCCCTTCCGTCTCACGATGGACGCCTACTGGAAGTATCAGGCAGAGAAAGAAAAGAAGCTTTACGCCATCCTTGACGCCTTCGCCCAGAATAACGGACAGCAGAATGTCACCGATGCGCGCTACGTCAATGCGATCAAGTTGTTCCTGACGGGCATCTCCCCTGGCGAGCATCAAGCGGCAATGGGATTCGGTCATGTGGGCCGCCAGCTGGGTGGCGTCGGTGCCCGTGTCGCCTGCCAGATGCAGGCGATCGATGAGTTGCGGCACGTGCAGACGCAGATTCATGCGATGAGTCACTACAACAAGTTCTTCGATGGGTTCCAGGACTTCTCCCACATGCACGACAGGGTTTGGTACCTCTCCGTACCAAAATCCTTCTTCGACGATGCGCGTACTGCCGGTCCCTTCGAATATATGGTGGCTATCGGCTTCTCGTTCGAATATGTCCTGACCAACCTGCTGTTTGTGCCTTTCATGTCGGGGGCCGCCTACAACGGCGACATGGCCACTGTAACCTTTGGGTTTTCAGCGCAGTCGGATGAAGCGCGACACATGACCCTGGGTCTGGAAATCATCAAGTTTCTTCTGGAACAGCATCCGGACAATGTGCCCATTGTGCAGCGGTGGATTAACAAGTGGTTCTGGCGTGGTACTCGCATGTTGGCGCTGGTCGGAATGATGATGGACTACATGCTCCCGAACAAAGTGATGTCCTGGCAGGAAGCATGGGAAGTGTATTTTGAAGAGGCTGGTGGCTCACTGTTCAAAGACCTGGCCCGCTACGGCATTGAAATGCCCGCCTATGCGAAGACGGCGATTGCCGAGAAAGAGCACATTTCACACCAGGCCTGGAGTATCTTTTATAACTACGGCCATGCGGCGGCTTTCCACACCTGGATGCCGACTGAGAAGGAAATGGATTGGCTGTCAGAGAAATACCCGAACACGTTTGACAAGTACTATCGTCCGCGTTTCGAGAAGTGGCGGGAAATGGAGGCAGCAGGAGAGCGTTTCTACAACCCGACCCTGCCCATGCTGTGCCAGACCTGCCAGATCCCCATGGGTTTCACCGATATGGAAGATCCAACTTCGATCTTCTATCGCCAGTCTGAGTACGACGGCGAGCGCTATAACTTCTGCTCAGATGGCTGCAAGGACATCTTTGATCATGAGCCTGAGAAGTATGTACAGGCCTGGTTGCCTGTGCATCAGATTTACCAGGGCAACTGCGGTGGCCCCTCTATGGAAGATGTTCTCGGGAACTATTACAAGATCAACCTTGGCGTTGACAACATGGATTTCCACGGCTCGCCGGACGAAGAGCGCTGGAATATGTGGCACAACCTTGAGTCGGCTGAAAACAAGTTGAAGCGGGCGAGTTGAGAGGAGCACGAGAAATGAGTGTAGCAGCTATCACGCCGACCTATGTCGGAGAGCGTCGAGACAGGTTAGAGAACTTCCACGGTAACCAGATCGTTTATGTCGGCTGGGACAGGCACCTGATGTTCTGCTCCCCGGTTGCGTTCGCTCTGCCGCCCGAAACACCGTTCTCCAAATTACAGGATGAAATTATTCCGGGCGCATTCAGCCAGCATCCTGATTTTGCCCAGATAGACTGGAGCGCGGTGGTGTGGCACCTGAACGGTGCACCGTTTTCACCGAGCCGCGATAAAAGCCTGATAGAGCAGGGCGTGGACCATAAGTCGATTATACGCATGGCCACGCCCGGGTTGAACGGTATCAAGGGCTCGGGTAGCTGAGCAGGGACGTACTATGTACCAGGTAACGGTAGAACCCACCGGCGACGTGGTGGATGTTGAAGAGGGGCAGACCATACTCGATGCCAGTTTGCGGCAAGGTGTGTGGCTGCCTTTTGCCTGCGGCCACGGCACCTGCGGTACGTGCAAGGTCCAGGTTCTGGAGGGTGATGTCGATATCGGTGATGCATCGCCGTTCGCACTGATGGATATGGAGCGCGATGAGGGGAAGGTCCTGGCGTGTTGCGCCATTCCTGAGAGCGATATGGTCATCGAAGCGGACATTGATGTTGATCCGGATTTTCTGGGCTATCCGGTTGAAGATTTCGAGGCGACCGTGGTCGCGATCGAAGACCTTTCCCCCACTATCAAGGGCGTGAGATTCGAACTGAGTCGACCGATACAGTTCCAGGCAGGGCAGTACATCAATCTGCACATGCCAGGGGTGGAGGGGGCCAGGGCCTTTTCGATAGCCAACAAGCCCTCGGAAAATTCTGTGTTGGAGCTGCATGTACGGCGTGTGCCGGGTGGAGCCGGCACAGGCTACATACACGATCAGTTGCAGGTGGGCGACACGCTGTCTGTATCCGGACCGTACGGACAATTCTTTACACGCAAGTCGGCTCCCGAGGATCTTATCTTCATCGCCGGAGGGTCTGGGCTATCCAGCCCCCAGTCTATGGTGTTGGATCTCCTCGAGCACGGTGATACACGCCAAATCACCCTGCTGCAGGGTGCGCGCAATTTGTCTGAACTCTACAACAGAGAGCTGTTTGAAGGTCTGGCGCAAAACCATGAAAACTTCACCTATGTGCCTGCACTGGATAATCCCTTACCCGAGGACGCGTGGGAGGGATTTCGTGGATATGTTCATGAAGCGGCGATTGCTCACTTTGGAGGTCAGTTTGCCGGTCACAAGGCCTACCTGTGTGGACCACCTCCGATGATCGACGCGGCCATTACGGCTTTGATGCAGGGTCGACTCTTCGAGCGTGATATCTACATGGAACGGTTTCTCACCGCTGCTGACGGAGCGGAGGGTGCCACCAAGAGCGCCCTGTTTAAAAAGATTTAGTGAGAGACCATGAGATTTTCAGTCAGTCTTAGTGATGGAGGGAGCAGCTTTCACTGCGGTGATCAGCAAAACCTTCTTGAGGGAATGCAGACCTTTCAGGTCGGTGTTCCTCTGCTGAAATTGATTCCGGTGGGCTGCCGGGGCGGGGGTTGCGGTGTCTGTCGGATACGTATCCTCGACGGGCAGTTCGAGACCAAAAAAATGAGTCGAAAGCATGTTTCGGATCAGGAGCAGGCCGAGGGCGTCGCGCTGGCCTGCAGGGTGTACCCACGCAGTGATCTTTGTATAGAGCTTTTGTCATCTGCAGAAAACGATAACAATCATAGTGAACGGGAGTCTCTCTAATGAGAAAAGGTGTAATGCGTCCTGGCCATGTACAGATCCGGGTTATGGATATTGAGGAGGCGGTTATCCATTATCGGGATCGCCTGGGATTGATCGACGTTGGCAGAGACGCGCAGGGCCGTGCGTATTTAAAGGGCTGGACTGAGGTCGACCGCTTCTCCGTTGTGTTGCGTGAGGCGGATGAACCCGGCATGGATTTCATGGGCTTCAAGGTTGTCAGCAGTGAAGTCCTGGAACAGCGAAAACAGGATTTATTGCGGTATGGCTGTCAGGTTGAGGTCATTCCCGCTGGAGAACTGGATGGGTGTGGTGAGCGCGTCCGTTTCGATTCCCCCACGGGTCACTATTTTGAGCTTTATGCAGAGAAGGAGCAGACTGGCAAGTGGGGGGTCAGTGAGAACAACCCCGAAGCCTGGCCCGAAGACCTGAAAGGCATGCGTGCCAATCGTTTCGATCACTGTCTCCTTTATGGTGATGATATCGATGGGACTGCGGCACTGTTGCAGGATGTTCTGGGGTTCCAACTTTCGGAACAGGTTCTCGACAGGGATGGCGGCGATCTCCGCATTGCGGCGTTCCTCGCCTGCTCCATGAAAGCCCACGACGTGGCGCTTGTGCGTCACCCGGAAAAGGGCAAGTTCCACCACGCTTCGTTTTACCTGGATACCTGGGGCGACGTACTGCGAGCGGCTGATCTCATCTCCATGCACGATATAGCGCTGGATATAGGGCCTACACGTCACGGCCTCACGCATGGTCAAACGATTTACTTTTTTGATCCATCAGGCAACAGGAACGAGGTGTTCACCGGGGGAGACTACACGTATCCAGACCATCCGGTTGTCACATGGGATGCGCAACAACTGGGTAAGGCCATCTTCTACCACGACCGGGCGTTGAACGAGAATTTCCTTGGGGTCGTGACATAAAATCCTGGCGGCCTCGCCGCCCCGAAGAGCACGGCTAAGGCGTGGCTGGTTTTGCGCCCAGGTTATCCTGAAGTAATTTCTTCGTGATCTCCGCGGTCCGCCTGATGTGTTGCTCGTTAGCGGCACAGAGGGCGGGGATGTCTTTGCTCAGAGCGGCGTCGCAGATGGCGATGTGTTCATCATGCACGTTGCGTCGCGATTTCCGGTCGATACGGGCGAGGTTGCGATAGCGTTTGTGCTGGTCGTAAAGGATTTCATGAAACCGCATCAGCCATGGTGAATGGCAGCAGGATACCAGTGCCAGGTGAAACTCACGATTGCGTACCTCCCACTCCTGGAGATCTGGCTCCTTCTGCATCTCAGCTTTGGTGAGGTGATGAAACGCGGCAACAACGCGCGATTCCCAGGCATCATCGCTGTTTTCGACGCTCTGGCTTAGTGCCATCCCTTCCAGAATGACGCGCAAGTCCGTGATCTCCTCAAGTTCGTCCGAGGACATTTCAGAAACGCGGAATCCCCGTTGTCCGCGCACTTCGACAAACCCGTCCGAACTTAGCCGATAGAGTGCTTCCCGCAGCGGCGTGGCACCAACGTTATAGGTGCGTTTCAGTAGATCAATTCCCAGTTTGTCGCCGGGGCCGAAGTGGCCTTGCACGATGTCCTTCCGCAATTGCCTGTAGGCCTGGTCGGTAAGTGTTTTTGCTTCCATGACGTCGTTTTCCAGTACTCGTGTGTCGAATGTAGCGCGCAAAACCGGTGATTCCAGCGTTCAGAATACGTGGAACGTTATCGAAATTCCATCTGCATCGTCAGATCAAACGGATATTAGCGCACCAAAAATAAATAATATTAAAATATCGATAAAAAGTTGTATATCGATAAAATATCGATTATCTTGAAAATGTACTCCAAAAATGAAGCCGCGCTACCCAACGGCCCAGGCCGCCGGATCACGCCAATAACCGGATTACGCTAATAAGGAGAACAGAGTCATGAGAAAAGGGGTTATGCGCCCGGGGCATGTTCAGCTCAGGGTTCTTGATGTAGAAGAAGCTGTTGTTCATTACCGGGACCGTCTCGGCCTGATCGAAGTCCACCGTGACGGGCAAGGCCGCGTTTACCTGAAGGGTTGGACGGAGGTTGATGCCTGGTCAGTCGTGCTGCGTCCCGCCGAAGAGGCCGGCATGGATTTTATGGGCTTCAAGGTTCTGGATGCCGAGACGCTCCAGGCACGGAAGCAGGACCTGATCAATTACGGTTGTCACGTTGAGACCATCCCCGCCGGCGAGTTGGATGGCTGCGGTGAACGTATCCGCTTTCAGGTTCCCACCGGGCACCATCTGGAGCTCTTTGCCGAAAAGCAGCAGACGGGCAAGTGGGGCGTGGGTGAGCACAACCCTGAAGCCTGGCCTGAAGACCTTAAGGGAATGCGCGCAACACGGTTTGACCACGCATTGCTCTACGGCGATGACCTCGATGGCACGGTCGATCTCATGACGACTGTGCTCGGGTTCCAGCTGTCAGAGCAGGTGCTCGACCGCGAAAATGATGACTTCAGGCTCGCCGCATTCCTCACACTTTCTACCAAAGCGCACGATGTGGCGTTCATTCGTCACCCCGAAAAGGGCAAGTTACACCACACCTCCTATTACCTTGATACCTGGCAGGACGTGCTGCGGGCCGCTGACATTATCTCGATGCATGATATACCGCTGGATATCGGCCCCACGCGTCATGGTCTGACCCACGGACAGACCATCTATTTCTTCGATCCTTCAGGCAATCGCACAGAAGTCTTTGCCGGTGGTGACTACACCTATCCTGATCATCCGGTTACCACCTGGGATGCGGACAAACTCGGCAAAGCGATCTTCTACCACGACCGCCAGTTGAACGAAAACTTTCTGGGTGTGGTGACCTGATCATGCGCGTTAATCCAGCCGAAGAAGTAGAGCATGCAATGCGTGAAGTGAAGAACTTTATCAACGGGGAGTACCGCTCCTCTTCCGCGGGCAAGACATTCGACAAGTTGAATCCCTGTACCGGGTCCCTCTTCGCCAAGGTGCACGAAGCCACAAGAGAGGACGTGGATGCAGCGGTGAAGGCAGCGCGTGATGCGCTCGACGGACCCTGGGGGAGGATGAGTGAGTCCGAGCGTGGTGCCATCCTGCACAAAGTGGCTGATGGCATTGACGCGCGTTTCGACGAGTTTCTCGCTGCCGAATGTGCAGACACCGGCAAGCCTTACGGTATCGCCAGCCATATTGATATACCTCGTGGTGCTGCCAACTTCCGTGTGTTTGCTGACGCCGTGAAAAACTTTGCCACGGAGGCGTTCCAGACGGCGACGCCTGATGGTAAAGGCGCATTTAACATCGCGGTGCGCAAACGCAAGGGCGTAATTGCGGTGATCAGCCCATGGAATCTACCTTTGTTGCTGATGACCTGGAAGGTGGGCCCTGCACTGGCATGCGGCAACACAGTGGTGGTCAAGCCCTCGGAGGAAACGCCGACAACAACTTCCCTGCTGGGTGAGGTGATGAACGCGGCAGGAGTACCTCCCGGTGTGTTTAACGTGGTGAACGGTTTTGGGCCAGACTCGGCTGGGGCCTTCCTGACTGAGCACAAAGGCGTTGATGCCATAACTTTTACAGGCGAAACACGGACTGGTGAAGTGATCGCTCGCGCAGCTGCCAAGGGCTTGCGGGATGTATCGATAGAGTGCGGTGGCAAGAATCCGGCGCTGGTGTTCGCTGACTGTGATATGGACAAGGCGATCGAAGGCACCTTGCGTTCGGTGTTTGCCAATTGTGGCCAGGTTTGCCTGGGCACGGAGCGCGTGTACGTCGAACGTCCTATCTTCGACGAATTTGTCGAGAGACTCGCGCGCGCTGCTGCTGATTTTACCTTGGGCTTGCCTGACGATCCGCGTACCGATATGGGGCCGCTTGTTTCCCATGAGCACCAGCAGAAAGTCCTGTCCTACTACCAATTGGCGGTCGAAGAGGGTGCGCAGGTAGTGCTTGGTGGCGGTGTGCCGGAAATGCCATCAGAGCTGGCGGGCGGCGCGTGGGTCCAACCTACTATCTGGACAGGACTCCCGGATGATTCAAGGGTCGTTCGTGAAGAGATCTTCGGGCCGTGCTGTCTCATTCGTCCCTTTGATACCGAGGAGGAGGCCATCGCGCTGGCAAACGACACCACCTACGGATTGGCCTCGGCGGTCTGGACGGAGAACGTGTCGCGAGCCCTGCGTGTATCTACGGCAATAGACTGCGGCATCACCTGGGTGAATAGCTGGTTCCTGCGTGACTTACGAACGGCGTTTGGCGGTACTAAAGAGTCGGGAATCGGGCGAGAAGGTGGTGAGCACTCCCTTGAATTTTACACGGAACTGCAGAACGTCTGCATCAAGATCTGACAGAAAAGGAATCCCATGAGCACATTGAGCCACGAGACCGTAGAGCGGTTGGCAGAACACCTGGAGAATGCGGAGTTGCAGGCTCACGACGTCACCAAGATCACCGACGAATATCCCGAGATGGATTTCGAGGATGCCTACAACATCCAGTGGGCAATCCGGCGCCGTAAGGAAGCTCGCGGAAACAAGATCGTGGGAATGAAAATGGGTCTGACCTCCTGGGCCAAGATGGCACAGATGGGGGTGGAAGAGCCCTGCTATGGCTTTCTTGCTGACTACTTCAGCTGCGCAGACGGTGCTGCGATCAAAACCTCGGAGTTGATTCACCCCAAAGTCGAAGCGGAAATTGCCTTCGTTACCAAGAAAGCGCTCAAAGGTCCCGGTGTGCATGTGGCGGATGTGATCGCAGCGACGGATTTGGTTCTACCTGCCGTCGAAGTCATCGACTCCCGCTACAGGGACTTCAAGTTCGATATCAAGAGCGTTGTGGCAGACAACAGTTCCTCCTCACGTTTTGTGACGGGTGGGCACAGTCGCCCGGTGCACCATATGGATCTGCGCACCTGTGGCGTGGTGATGGAAAAGAACGGTGAGATCGTGGAAATGGCAACGGGCGCCGCAGTACTTGGTGACCCTGCAGCGAGCGTCGCGATGTTGGCCAATATGCTCGGTGAGCGTGGCGAAGAGTTGCCAGCCGGGAGTTTCATCATGACGGGAGGAGTAACCGCCGCGGTTGCTGTGCAGGCCGGGGACAACATCACCGTGCGCTACCACGACATGGGTACGATCAATATGAGGTTTGTGTAAGGCGCCGCCTTGCCACGCAGGAACAGCATTATGAAAATGATAACGGCAATGCTGCACACTTCACGTAGAACCCTCCTACAGCCACGTCTGTTTGTGGCCGCCTTTCTGGTGGGGCTTCTGTCAGCGTGTGAGGCGCCATTGAACCTTGAGGGGGTGGCAGCGGAGAAAGCGCGAGATATCAGGCGCTATGACATGTTTCAGGCCGTCGCTCACAACGGCGACCGGGTTATGGTCGTCAGCTCTGTAGGAGCCATTGTCACGTCTGAAGATTCCGGGAATAGCTGGCAGCGGAATGATCTTCCGGGCCGGCCCGCGCTAATCGATATAACTGCCTGTGCGAACGGTAACTTCTACGCGCTCGATTCCGAGCGGCGCGTCTGGCATGAAGGCAGTGATGGAGCCTGGGTGCCCGCTGCCATCGACACCCCGGAAAACACGCTGTCGATTCACTGCGCCCCAAACGGGCGACTCTGGGTCACTGCCAGTTTCAGCACCCTGTACTGGACTGACGGCGAGGAAGCACCTGCTCAGTGGAACGAGTTCAGCCTTTATGAAGATCTGCAATTCACTGCTGTGCGCTTTGTTGATGAGCAGAATGGCTTCGCCCTGGGAGAGTTTGGCGTTGTTCTGGCCTCTACGGACGGAGGCGACAATTGGGACCAGCGCGAGTCCATTCCCAACGAATTTTATCCGATGGCTGTCGACTTTCTCGATGCAAACACCGGGTGGGCTGGTGGGCTGGATGGTGTTATCTGGCAGACCGAGGACGGCGCTCGTAGTTGGACACGTCAGGAATCCGTTACCACGGCGCCAATTTATAACCTGCATGCCGGTGACGAGGGTGTTTTTGCCGTCGGCGGGAGCGCAAAGCTTGTCGAGCTGAACAGCGGAGCCTGGTCGGTATTCGAAGGCGCGCCTGAAGTGCTGGCATTCATGCGCGGCCTGGACACCTTGGCCAACGGCTCACTGTTGGTTGCAGGGGGCGGTGGAACGCTTGCAGTTATCCCGCTTGCACACAGAACTCAAAAAATATAACCAGGTATATCGATGTGAAAGAAGACAGTGTGATTAGTCGATTTTTCAGAATGATAGAAGTCTTCGTCTTCTACCATCCTAAAACCTTTCTCTCGGTGATACTGCTGGCGACGGCGTTCTTCGCCACTCGTGTGCCCTATCTGGAGATGTATTCCAACTTCGCTGACCTGTTGCCCCAGGAACATCCCTACATTCAATTGCACAACGATGTTAAAGACACTTTCGGCGGTGCCAACAACGTAGTGATGGCGATATCGGTTGAGGAGGGTGACATATTTAATTCTGACACTCTCTCTCGAATTCATCGCCTCACGCTCGGCGTCGATTCCCTGCCGGGCGTAAACCACAACCTTGTGCGCAGCTTGACCCACCGAACGGTACGTAAGACATGGCTCACTGAACTGGGCAATATGAATTCAGAGGCCTATTACGACCCACTCTATCCCGACATGACCGAGGAGCAGCTCAAACAGCTGCGCCTCGACGTAATGGCAAACCCAACGGTGTACGGCTTGCTGGTTTCTCCCGATCTCAAGTCTGCGCTTATTCGTGGAACGTTCAATGAGGGACAGCTTGATTATGTAGAGATATTCCGCCAGCTCGGTAAGCTCAAGGACGATGTAGAGCAGCTACGCGCCACCGAGGCCGCACCGGGTGTGCATATCTATGCAACAGGGCAGCCGGTGCTTATGGGTTGGGTATACAGTTACCTCAACCAGATCATGCAGATATTTTTCCTGACTCTGGCGATTCTGTTGGCTTTGCTTGTCCTGTATTTTCGCTCCCGTCTCTACGGAATAGTGCTGCCTCTGATCGGGGTCCTGATTTCCGCGACCTGGGGGTTGGGTATTGTTGCTCTACTGGGTTACAACCTTGACCCACTGACTCTGGTGATTCCCTTCCTCATTACCGCCAGAGCGATGTCTCATGGAATCCAGCTGGTTGAGCGCTACTATCATGAAGCTCACGAAGCTCACGAAGCTCACGAAGCGCACGATAATCACGATGCGGCCCGGCGCACGTTCGAGACGCTCTTCCGGCCTGGAACGCTGGGGATTGTTTCCGATGCCGTGGGGCTTTTGCTGATTTCCCTGGGTTCCTCGCCTATCAATGTAAAACTCGGTATTTACGCATCAATCTGGGCTGGTACGGTCGTGATTACCGTGCTGATAGCGGTCCCGCTGGTGTTGTCCCTACTGCCGCTAAGCAAGGTTTCCAGCAGCGCCGACGATGATGCCCAGACAGGTGTATTTGCCTCACTCGCCCGGGTTGTTACCAGCAGGAGAGGCTCCGCAGGCGTTTTGCTGCTCGCACTGGTGGTTTATATCGGTGGCGGCGTACTCAGTTCCAGGGTGCAGATTGGTGAATCAGAGCCAGGCTCACCGATTCTCTATCCCGATCACGACTACAACGTTTCTTCGCAGAATATCAACGACAATTTCCCGGGCTCTGAGGAGATGTACATTGTTGCCCGCACCAGCGAGCCCGGTGGGATCAAACGTCCGGAAGTATTGCGTGCCCTCGAAGATCTGCAAATCCATATGCTCAAAGACCCAGAGATGGGTGGCAGCAAGGGCATGCCCGATCTTGTGAAGCAGGTTAATCGCATATTGCACAACGACGATCCACGTTGGTCGGTGATTCCCGACGAGGCTTCTTATGTCGGTGGCTTGATGTTTGCCTTCATGGCGTCCAGCCCCATTCCTGGTGCTCTGAAGGAGTTTGTCGACACGGATGAGCAGACCGCAAACCTCGTATTTTTCTATAAGGACCACAAAGGCGAGACCCTGCGTCGTGCAATTCATATGGCAAAAGAGTGGATAGAGGATCCCGCCAATCAGGTCGAAGGTCTGGAGGTCCGTCTCGCAGGGGGCCCTATTGGCGTCACTGCGGCAATCAACGAGGCGGCATTTGAAAGCAATATCGTCATCATCCCGGCAGCCATGGCGCTCATCTTTCTTTTCGTAACGCTTTTCTATTGGTCCTTGCATGCCGGCTGGCTCATGTTTCTTGTGATGACTTTCTGCACCGTTGCCACATACGCATACATGGGCATCGTAGGTATTGGCATTGATGTGAATACTGTGCCGATTATTGCAGTAGGTATCGGGGTCGGTATCGATTACTCGATCTACATGATGGACAGGATACGCGAGGAAACCGCGAGGCTCGAAGGCGATCTTGAGGCAGGAATTCGGCTTGCCATTGCCACTACCGGGAAAGCCATCGCGTTTACGGCTACCGCGCTTATTGGTGGCGTGGTCATGTGGGCCTTCGTGTCAGAACTGCGTTTTCAGGCAGACGCAGCACTGCTCCTTGTCGTGATGTTGATACTCAACGCCTGGGCGGCGGCGAATCTCGTGCCCGCCTGGATTGTCCGGTTCCGGCCGGCGTTTATCGTCAAGGCGGAGCTGTTGGATGATGAAATTCATGCTGAGCCAGTCACGGCTGGATGATGTTGTACCGGGTGAACGGCCGCGGCCGCTAATAAAACCTTTAAAGGGGAATCCAATGAGAAATAAAAAGATGATTCTAGGCGTGCTGGGAAGCACTGCTGTTATGGCTGGCCTTGGCGCTGGTTCTGTCAATGCACAGGACGCGCAGTGGGACACGGCGGGGTTTGTTGAAAATGCGACCTTCTATCGTGATGGTGCAGGCATATCGAAGTCGCGCAATACTGGGCAATTTGAGTTCAGTAAAGACTTTGGCAAGAAATTCGGCATGAGTAACTTTCGCGTCAGTGGCACCTTGCGTGGCACCTACGATGCGGTCTACGACATCAATGACGACGAGTACGGCAAAAATGCTGGCGGTGCCCGGAGCTTCGAGAACTTTGGCAGTACAACTGCCCAGGCACTTTTTGGCGGCAATGGCGATTCGCCCTGGGGCCTGTCCATTCTCGGCAATGGCGGAGCTGCGGCAGGCAACCCCATACCTCCTGGTTTCCTTTACGACGTATCCAGTAACCCGAATGCCGGTCTGAAAGTTCTCGGCGAGGACATGCACGATCCAATGGCTGGGGTGACCATCGGTGTCCCGGTACGCCCTTGTGACAAGGATAGCCGGGGTTGTGGACTGAAGGACTATATGGATTTCGATACCAACGATCTCCGTTTCCCCGAGTTCAACGATCAGCTGGATTTCATTCGTGAGCTGTATTTTGAAGGCAGCATCCCCACCGGCGACATGTCCGAGTGGTTTTTCCGGGTCGGCAAACAGCAGGTGGTCTGGGGGCGCACGGACCTCTTCAGGGTTCTCGATATTATCAACCCCGTCGATTACTCCCGGCAGAATATTTATGACGAACTGGAAGACATTCGTATCCCTCAGTGGATTGCCTCTGCCGAGTACCGTTGGGGCGCGACGGATACCTTTGACGATCTGAACCTGCAACTGGTTTGGAATTTTGATGAGTTCCGTCCCAATGCGCTGGGGCAGGGCGGCACGCCTTACTCGATTCTGGATGCGGGGTCTTTCTTCAGGGCCATGAACAACTGCTGGGAAAACGGCTGTACGGTTTCTAACTTCGTGCCTGCTGGCGCTATTGGCCTCGATGATCCAGGTCTGATTGCCACGGATTTTGCTCCCGGTGTAATTGGTATCCGTAATGTCAACCTCCCCTCCGGTCATGATCAGGGTGGTATCAAGCTAGAGGGTGTCTACAACAGTGTGGGCTTCTCGCTCAACTACTACCACTTCTATCAGCAGTTGCCGGTACTACGCGGCAATATTCCTTCCATGAATGCGTTCACGGGTGAAGTAGCGGATTGGGACCACCTGATTGCCTTTGACATCGACTTTCCGGAAGTGGATCTGTTTGGCGGCTCCCTCGACTTCTACGTAGACAGCCTGAAAACCGTATTCCGCGTTGAGACCACTTATACCCAGGGCGAAGAATTCGCCAACACGCTTCAGCCGGATCTGTACTCCGAATCTGACGTCCTCCGCTGGGTATTGGGGGTAGACCGGAATACCTTTATCCCGTTCCTCAACAAGAACCGCGCATTCCTGATTTCCGGCCAGGTATTCGGTCAGCATTTGCTCGACCACGAGCTGGTCAGCGGCCCGCTGGGTGATATCGGAATGCCCGATTGGGAGGATAACTACACCATGACCCTGCTGATCAAGGGTTGGTACAAGTCCGATACCATCAGCCCACAGGTGATCATGGCGTGGGACTATGAGGCAGGCGCGGGCACAATTGCGCCATCGGTTGATTGGCTGATCAGCGACAGCTGGAGACTGGTCGTAGGTTTCAACATCAAGGTCGGCGACAGCATGGAAGACCAGCAGTTTGATGATTGCCGAACCTGCAATCCATTCCCGCCTTTTACTGCCACTCCCGCGCATGCAGATCCAATGCAGTCCGGTTCGGTGGGTCTGAGCGGGATACAGCCACTGGGTCGCTTCCGTTCTGGACCGCTGGGTAGCGCCAGTGAGGAAGATGAGTTCCAGGTGACATTACGCTATCGCTTCTAATCACGATAACAATCAGGAGATACGATCATGTTTGAGAAAACCGTAGTAACCCTCGCACTGGCTGTTGGCCTGGGCGCGGGTCTCGCTCCCGCGGTGAGCGCGGATGTCGTAGACGATTCGTTCTACCCCTATAGGAATGGTACCCCCACGGCTGAAAATCTGAGCGTTGGCATGACCATCAATGCTGCCAATGCCGACCAGTTCAAGGACATTCTTGATCCCGCGACTTACGAACAGTTGAAGAACGGCTGGTGGGAAATGAAGGTGGGCGAAACCACATCTTTCGATCTTCACCCTAACTATGTTGAAGCCACCCGAAAAGGCCTTGGTCAGGTTACCCTCGGCGATCAATTGGGTCAGATCAACGGTTTTGTCGCTGGTCGACCATTCCCGGAGCAGCCGAGTCTCGACGATCCGCGAGCGGGTGAGAAATTGGCATGGAATTACAAGTACGGCTACAACTGGGGTGATAGCGCAGCTATTTATCCGTTCTACTGGCGCTATCGTGATCTCGAATCAGGGAAAATCGAGCGAACACTCAAGTTCAATTTTCACTTTCTGAACTACAAGCATCGTGTGCAACATGATCCCGTGCCAGAGTTCGAAGACAATCCATCCGATCTCTTTCGGGCCATCTATGTGCAAGTGTTGGAGCCGTTTGATGTAAAGAACACGCAACTGCTGATTCACCGATCCTCTGATGACCAGACGGCAGACAACACATGGTTGTATCTCGGTTTTCAGCGCCGCGTTCGTCGCCTTTCCTCAGGTCAGATCACGGACTCTTTCCTCGGTGCTGACATCATGATTGAGGACTTCGAAGGGTACAACGGCCGCATTTCTGACATGAACTGGAGTTACAAGGGCACCAAGAACATCATGCTGCCTTTCTTCAACCACAATGACCTGGAGCTTGCCACTGATCTGGAAGAGAGTGACGGTTACCAGTTTGTTGATTTTGGCGGGAAAGGCGGCTGTTTCCCGAATATCACCTGGCAGCTGCGGAAGGTGCATGTTCTGGAATCAGATCCAGTTGATGAAAACCATCCTATCAGCAAGCGCACGCATTACGTTGATGCACAGACGTTTACTTTGCCACGTACGCTCATCTACGACCGCAAGGGCGACCTGTGGAAGTCGTGGCTGATTGGCCAGGCTCACCCTGATCATCACCTCGAGAAGAACAAGGGAACCGGCGTTTCGATTGATGATGCTTTCTCGATGCTGGATGTGCAGGCGGGACATTGCACTACAGGCCAGTTCAAGGGACAGGTTGATCCCAAGCTGAACGAGGTCAAGATCTTCACCGTGCAAAATATGCGCGCCAAGGGCCGATAGTCTGCGGTGTTCTTTTGGCCAACTCCCGGCGGCTATGCAAGGCGGGGAGTTGGCACTTTTTTACGGATGTAGCCATGACAGACACGGTTGATGTAACGCTGTATTTCAATTTTCGAAGCCCTTATTGCTATATTGCTTCGAAGACCCTGTTCAGAATTTTCGATGACTATCACGCCAATATGGTGTGGCGGCCTCTGGGAGGCTGGTCTGGTCGTTCCTCTCCCGAGCGAGCAAAAGTCAAGGTCCCATTGACCAGGCAGGATGTACGTCGCATCACAGCAAAAATGGGGATTCCCATGACCCCTCCTCCTATAACTACTAATCCTACCATCGCCGGAGCCGCTTCTTTGCTGGCCGAGGAAAGAGGTGTTCTGCGTCAGTGGATCGTGGAGGTCATGCGGGCCGAATGGGCCAGCGGGCTGGACATCGGCGACCAGCAGGTACTTATCGATGTTGGAGAAAAGGTTGACCTTGATAGAACGTCACTTGAACAGGCTTTTGTCAACCCGACTTACCTCAAGCAACTCGAGGATAACTGGACAGAAGCGCAGGAGCTTGGATTGATCGGTGTTCCCAGTTTCCGTGTTGGTGATGAATTGTTTTGGGGTTCGGACCGGATTGAGTATGTGCTTGATCACCTCAATGATCTGCGCCTTAGAAAGTGCTGAGTAAAATACGGACCATCGCCAGTTCAAAACCCTATGATCACTTTATATCAACGTACTGATTGTCCGTTTTGCTGGAAGGTTCGTCTTGCCCTGGCGGAGTTGGGTCTCGGCTACACGACCATTGAGGTGACGCTGGGAGAAAAGCCAGAGGATCTTTTACGACTGACTCCCACCGGTTCGGTGCCGGTAATGTTGGATGGAGGTGTGGTGATTTGGGACTCGGGCGTAGCCGTGGACTATCTTGACGCACGCTATGGGATGGGCACCCTTATCCCCAGAGATCCAGTGCGGCAAGCGTGGGTTAAGTGTTTGCACGCATACTCAGACAAATGTATAGGGTCGGCGCTTCGGCAGCTGGTATTCGAAAAGCGTTCTAAACCTGTTGAAGATCGCGATCAACGTGTCATTGAGGCCAGCGCGTTGGCGTGGCGGGAGAGTCAGGCGTGGCTTGAAGCACATCTCGAGCCGCAGTGGATGGGCGGTTCTGCGCTGAGTTCAGGAGAGTGCGCGCTCGCAGCCCGCTGTGGTGTGGCCGAGGCTTATGGTGTCGACGTGAGTGACGAATTTCCCAAGCTATACAGTTGGTTTAAGGCGGTGCAGTGGCGACCTGCATGGGACGCCGCTTACCCCACTGCGTTTATTACTGCAAATCTGCCGCGCGGCAAAGGCTGAGTTGAGCCTGCCGCTGTCACGTGGCAAGTGTTTCGCTTCCGGAGAAAGAAGAAAGGTGTAGATCGCGATGATGGATCAGGAAAAAATCAACCTGTTGGGCGATGAGCTCTACAACGCGTTACGTGGGGGCCATACGCTAGAGCCTTTGACTGACCGTGAACCCGCTATCCAGATTGAAGATGCGTACCGTATTAGCCTGCGCATGTTGAATCGTCGGGTAGACGGTGATGGCGAGAAGGTGATTGGCAAGAAGATTGGGGTTACGAGCAAGCCTGTTCAGGACATGCTCGGTGTTTTCCAACCCGATTTCGGGTTTCTGACGGATGCCATGGAATACCCGGACGGTGCTGAGATTCCCATCAAGGGGGATCTTATTGCGCCCAGGGCTGAAGGCGAAATTGCCTTTCGACTGAAAAAGGATCTTGTCGGCCCCGGGGTCACCGAGGCCGATGTACTCGACGCTACAGAAACCATTATTCCCTGCTTCGAAATCGTGGATTCACGAATTAAGGACTGGAAGATCAGGATTCAGGATACCGTTGCCGACAACGCCTCCTGTGGCGTTTATGTGCTCAGTCAGAAAGAGGTGGATCCCAGGCACTACGATCTACCCGGTTTGCACATGAGAATTTACAAGAATGGTGAATTTCACTCAGAGGGTATGGGTAGCGCGGTTCAAGGCAACCCGCTCACAGCAGTAGCCTGGCTGGCCAATACCCTGGGAGAGTTTGGCATACCGTTCAAAGCCGGCGAAGTGATTCTCTCAGGCTCATTGGCACCTTTGATTCCTGTTGTGGCAGGTGATGTGGTGTCATTGGAGGTCGAGGGAATCGGTGGCTGCAGCTGCAAGTTTGTGTGATGGTCAAAGAGGTTGCATATGAGTAACAAGATAAAGGCGGCCATTATTGGCCCAGGTAATATTGGTACCGATCTCCTTATGAAAGCCCAGCGCAGTCAGCTGATTGAGCCGGTGTGGATGGTTGGCGTGGATCCCGAATCGCCCGGCCTGGCTCGCGCTGCAGAAATGGGTTTGAAGACCACTGCCGATGGCGTTGACGGCATGCTGCCGTTCATGCGGGAGGATGGTGTTCAAATCTGCTTTGATGCTACATCTGCCTATGTGCATGCGGAGAACAGTCGCAAGGTGAACGAGCGTGGAGCTGTCATGATAGATCTGACTCCCGCAGCCATCGGGCCCTTCTGTGTGCCGCCGGTAAACCTGGCCGATGCAGTAGCCCGCAAGGCAATGAATGTGAACATGGTGACCTGCGGTGGCCAGGCCACTATTCCCCTGGTTGCGGCAGTCAGTCGAGTGGAGGAAGTCACCTACGGTGAAATCGTAGCGACAGTGAGTTCGAAGTCGGCAGGCCCGGGTACGCGCAGAAATATTGATGAGTTTACCCGCACAACCGCCAGAGGCATTGAGGTGTGCGGCGGCGCACATACCGGTAAAGCCATCATCATCATCAATCCGGCTGAGCCGCCACTTATCATGCGCGATACGGTTCACTGCCTTACGCACGATGATCCCGATCAGGAGGCAATTACGCGCTCAATTCACCAGATGATTGCGGAAGTACAGAAATACGTGCCTGGCTACACTCTTAAAAATGGTCCTGTTTTCGACGGTAAACGGGTATCGATTTACATGGAGGTCGAAGGCCTGGGCGACTTTTTGCCGAAGTATGCGGGGAACCTGGATATTATGACAGCGGCAGGTTTGCGAACAGCTGAAATGTACGCCGAGGAAATACTGTCTGGAAATTTTGTGCCAAACGCGGCCTGAGGAGAACAATTGATGGACCTGAAAGGCAAAAAAATTACCGTCCACGACATGTGTCTGCGTGATGGTATGCATCCCAAGCAGCATCAGATAACTGTCGAACAGATGGTCACGGTTGCGAAGGCGATGGATGACGCGGGTGTACCGCTGATAGAGGTGACGCATGGCGACGGTCTCGGTGGCTCATCGGTAAACTATGGTTTCCCTGCCGCCAGTGACGAGGAGTACCTCACAGCTGTTTGCAGGGAGATGAAAAACACGAAAGTATCTGCTCTTCTGCTCCCCGGGATAGGGACCGTAGACCATCTTCAGATGGCTGTAGACTGTGGTATTTCCACCATCCGCGTCGCGACGCATTGTACCGAGGCAGACGTTTCTGAACAGCATATCAGTGTGGCATCGGGGATGAAGGGGCTGGATACCGTTGGCTTCCTCATGATGGCGCACATGATCGAACCGGAGGAGTTGGTGGTGCAGTTGAAGCTTATGGAGAGCTACGGTGCCAATTGCGTCTATATCACTGATTCTGCCGGATACATGCTGCCGGAAGATGTTACCGCCCGAGTCGCGCTTGCGCGCAGGGAACTCAAACCGACGACAGAGCTGGGGTTTCACGGCCATCATAATCTCGCGATGAGCGTAGCGAATTCCATTGCGGCTGTAGCGGCGGGAGCCAACCGTATCGACGGTTCCATGGCGGGGCTGGGTGCTGGAGCAGGAAACACACCGTTGGAGGTCTTTATCGCGGTGTGCGATCGCATGGGAATTGAAACAGGCGTGGATACCTTCAAGGCGATGGATATCGCAGAGGACCTGATAACACCGATGATGGATGAGCAGGTGCGCATTGATCGCGATGCCCTGACGCTTGGCTATGCCGGTGTCTATTCGTCTTTCCTGCTTTTCGCCAAGCGTTCGGCCGCCAAGTACAATCTCTCCAGCCGCGATATTCTCATTGAACTGGGTCGTCGCCGTACTGTTGGCGGTCAGGAAGATATGATTGAAGACCTTGCTCTGGACATGGCCAGAGAACGGGGCACGATCCAGTGACGGTGAGCCCGTGAACGATGCCGCCGAGCAGGTGGGTCCCGTCACGATTTCCATCTCCAGGCGGATTCTGCCTGGCAGGGAAGCGGACTACGAGGCTTGGGTGCAGGGCATTACAGCCGAAGCGCTGAAGTTCCCGGGGCACATGGGGGTGAATGTCATTCGCCCTTGCGCGCCCTCGTTGGAATACGTGACCATCTTCCGTTTCGACAGCTACCAACATTCGCGTGATTGGGAAGAATCAACGGTGCGTGCTGACTGGCTTGCTCGGCTAAAGGGCATCACGGCGGGAGAAGATGCCGTGCAGAAAGGGACGGGGCTGGAGTTCTGGTTCAGTTTGCCGGAGCTGCCCGCGACGCACCCATCACCGCATAAAATGGCATTGGTGTTGCTGATCGTTGTTTTTCTACTGGTTCTGGCGATTAATTCCCT
>TARA_R110002073_G_scaffold15207_9_pt1 | contig 27636 bp, 27 predicted proteins | sample TARA_R110002073 | Tara Oceans TARA_R110002073 (sample SAMEA4397174) | marine metagenome | biome: Polar Biome; feature: [DCM] deep chlorophyll maximum layer (ENVO:01000326); material: water (ENVO:00002006), including particulate matter (ENVO:01000060) such as... | depth 40 m | reverse complement strand
TTAAACACATAGCCTTCTTCAAAAAATTCGTAGGCATCAATGCCTCTTACTTTTACCCATTCTCCAGCAAGCTTTTTGCCACTATCTACTACATCGAGTTTTAAGTTGGTGTGTTCAGTAATTTCAATAGCCGTTCCATAATCTAACATACCAACTTTAATGGCACCTTGACTAGGTTTCTTTCTTACGATTAACCCATTTTCAGCGTTAACGTATTGAATGTCTTGTGCATGTGCAAAACTTAAAGTTAAACACATCAATAAAAAAATTCTAAATAACATAAGCATAAGTATTTAATTAATAATTCATTTTACAAGATGTAATCTTATTCCTGTTAATTTATTTACCTAGATTTTTTCACTGCTGGACTTTTAATTGTTGTTAAAGTGTTCTTAAAACTTATTATTTGTTTTATTTTAATAAAATTTTTAGAACCTAAAAGCGCTAATAAATTAGTATCTTCGCACCAAATTAATAAATCAAAAAACACACAAAAAATGGAAGCAGTTGCTACTGATTTTGGAATACAAGAAGCTCTTAGTAAATTAGGAGTAAAAGACATAAATGAAGGAACTTCTACAGGTTCAAACAACTTTTCTAATGGCGAGATTATTGAAAGTCACTCACCAGTTGATGGGAAATTAATAGGAAAAGTTAAAACCACTACAAGAGCAGATTACAACAAAGTAATGGATGATGCCACAGCTGCCTTTAAAACTTGGAGAGATGTGCCTGCACCTCAACGTGGAGAAATTGTGCGTCAATTTGGAAATAAATTAAGAAATTTAAAAGGGCCACTTGGTAAATTAGTGTCTTACGAAATGGGTAAATCCTTGCAAGAAGGTTATGGCGAAGTTCAAGAAATGATTGACATCTGTGATTTCGCAGTTGGATTGTCTAGGCAATTAAATGGGCAAACCATTCCTTCGGAACGTCCAGGTCACGTCATGCGTGAACAATGGCATCCTATTGGTGTGGTTGGTATTATTTCGGCATTCAATTTTCCAGTAGCGGTTTGGTCTTGGAATACAGCTTTAGCATGGATTTGTGGCGACGTTTGTGTTTGGAAAGCATCCGAGAAAGCACCTTTGTGCTCTATTGCATGTCAAAATATAATTGCAGAAGTATTAAGAGACAACAACTTGCCAGAAGGTATTTCTTGTATTATTAATGGCGATTATAAAGTTGGTGAATTCTTGACAACAGATACTAGAATTCCTTTAGTGTCTGCAACTGGTTCCACAAGAATGGGAAGAATAGTAGGAACAACAGTTGCTCAGCGTTTCGGAAAATCTTTATTGGAATTAGGCGGAAACAATGCCATTATTATTACGCCAACAGCCGATTTAAAAGTGGTTGTTCCTGGTGCTGTTTTTGGTGCAGTTGGTACTTGCGGACAACGTTGTACATCGACACGTCGTTTAATAATTCACGAATCGGTTTACGATAAAGTACGCGATGCCATTGTTGGTGCCTATAAGCAATTAACTATTGGAAATCCTTTAGATGAAAGAAACCATATTGGACCTTTAATTGATCATGATGCAGTAAATATGTATTTGGCTGCTATTGAAAAAGCAAAAGCTGAAGGCGGAAACGTAATGGTAGAAGGAGGCGTTTTAGAAGGCGAAGGTTACGAAAGTGGTTGTTACGTAAAACCAGCCATTATTGAAGCTGAAAACCATTTTGAAATTGTACAACACGAAACCTTTGCACCAATTTTATACTTAATGAAATATTCTGGTGATGTTGAAAACGCGATAGAATTACAAAATGGAGTTGCTCAAGGATTGTCATCAGCTATTATGACTAATGAAATGAAAGAAGCAGAGAAATTCCTGTCTTATGCTGGATCAGATTGCGGAATTGCCAATGTAAATATTGGAACTTCTGGTGCTGAAATTGGTGGCGCTTTTGGAGGTGAAAAAGAAACTGGTGGAGGTCGTGAGTCTGGAAGCGATGCTTGGAAAGTGTATATGAGACGTCAAACAAACACCATTAATTACTCTGATGAATTGCCTTTAGCACAAGGTATTAAGTTTGATTTATAAGAAATTAAGCGATTAAGAAAAGAGGTTGTCTAAAAGAGAAAAACAGGCCATCCAAAATATTTATTACAGAATCTCAAAAAAATCTACATTAAGTGTTAATGAGAAGTTGTAACGAGTTTGGTTTAGCATAAATATTTTTTTAGAAAACCTCTTTTTGTTTCTAATTGTACTTAATTTTTCTTAAAACACGAATCGCCTCCTTGTATAATTTATAAACGTTGTTACTATACTTTTTTAAATAAGGCTTAGAACCCTCTAATTTAGTAATGGCTTCTTCAAACCCATTAAAGTAACAAATTAAATAAGTAACAGGAAGGTTTCTTAAATCTAATTCTTGCTGCTTATTGAGAGTCGCTCCAATTTGAATATCCTTTAAAAGCGCATTGTTAGCATTGTAAATGTGATGTAATATTTTCTTGTCAAATTGAGGCGGTTCAAACAATAATTGAGTTTCAATAGTGTAGGAAGCATTGTCATTAAACTTTATAAGCGTTTCTTCAAGTTTATAATATTTGTTTGTGCCTTGAAGCCCTAGATTCACATATTCTATGATATTGAAAACATTTTCATTATATGAAATGGATACTTCATCTAAAGTCGAAAAAAACAATCGTACTTGTTCGTTTATTAATTCAATATCCACTCGCGAATAAAATATTTTGTCTTTTACCTCTTTTTTCTGTCCCGCCCAACACATCACGAAATATTCTTTAAACACTTTGTATTGTGGGCTAAAATCCTTTCGTTTTTGCAAAAAGTCGAATACTCCATCTAAAGTATATTCAATATTGTTTTGGGCATGATTTTCAATGGCGACAACAATCTCAGAATTCACATCCTTTACTTCTATATCAAACACCTTTGGCATGCTCATGCTTCCATCTCTAAAAAATATAGAGCCACCATAATACTTCCATATATTTCTTCGTAATGAAGTGATTTCATTAATTGGCCTAATAGTAACCAGTCCAACTACTTTATCATCAGGTAAATGAGGAAACGGAATATTTTCATATTGTACAATAGGTGGATTTGCCAAATATGCATTTATGAGGTTTTGTATTTTACTGTCATCAAAAAAATCGACTCCTACAATATTGTTGTCTTCATCTTCAACACCAATAATGATGTAGGAGTTGTTTTTAGGGTTGCTATTGGAGAGTGCACAAATGTGCTTTAGAAATTTGGCTTTACCTTCTCTTTCACTAATATTTATTTTTCGCTTTTTATCATAAAAACTGTTCTCATCATTATGAGCCAAAAGGTTTTTAATAAGTAAGCGTTTGTTAATCATGGTTATTTCCTGTGAAGGCAGGAATCAATTAAATTACAATTCCTTTTTCACTGTCACACTATTAGCTTGCGCTGATGGAAACACTAACAAATCGGCAATATTTACATGTTGAGGTCTGGTAATGACAAAATAAATAATGTCTGCAATGTCTTTAGGTTGTAGGGCCTTATAGCCTTTATAAACAGTATCAGCAACAGCATCACCTTTAAAACGAACTTGTGAAAACTCTGTTTCAACTAATCCAGGATTTATAGAAGATACTTTAATATTATAAGGGTTTAAATCAATACGCATGCCTTCAGTAATTGCTGCAACAGCATGTTTGCTAGCGCAATACACATTTCCTTTTGGGTAAACCTCACGTCCAGCCGAAGAGCCAATGTTTATGATATGCCCAGAATTTCTTTCTGTCATTTGCGGAATTACGGCTTTACTCACATACAATAAACCCTTTACATTAATGTCCATCATGGCATCCCAATCATCCAGCTTTCCGTCTTGTATTGGGTCCAAACCATGTGCATTTCCTGCATTATTAATAAGAATGTCTATGTGTTTGTAAGACTCCGGAAGCGACTCGATAGCGTTAAAAACTTTAGTTTTATCCCTAACATCAAAATTTAAAGTAATAACTTCTGTTTGTTTAGATAACGCACTTTTTATAGTGTCTAAGCGTTCTTGACGCCTTCCACATAAAACTAGTTTTATGCCATGTTTAGCAAATTCGTGAGCCGTGGCTTTGCCAATTCCGCTAGTTGCGCCAGTTATTAAGGCTGTTTTGTTCTTACTCATTATTTTGTGTTTAAATATTTATGGTACTTTATGCCCTTGACTTGCTACTAATAATGAAAACCAATCTTCTAGTTCAAGATTAATTTTCAATGCATCGTAAGCATCTTTAATTCTTTTTGTGTTTGTTGTTCCAATAACTGGATGAATGTTTGAAGGATGTTTTAAAATCCAAGCTAATAATAGTTGGTCTTCGGTTGCATTATACTTATCTAATAAATTACCCAGGCATTTATGAATTCGTCTGGTTTGTTCATTATCATCTTTAAATACGATACCTAATGGAGACCAAGACATTGGAGTGATGTTATTAGTCATCATTTGGTCTAACGCGCCATCAAACATAGCTTCATTATGCGTTAGGGAAAACTCAACTTGGTTAATCTCAACAGGGACTTCGCTGGCAATTAATTCAACTTGTGAAGCTGTAAAATTCGATACTCCAAAAGATTTTATTTTCCCATCTTGCCCTAATTTGGCAATGGCTTCCATAATTTCATGAGGATGCATTAATGGGCTTGGTCTATGTAGCAGTAAGGCATCTAAATATTCTGTTTCAAGATTTTTAAGAGATGTTTCAACCGAGGAGATGATATAATCTTTAGAATAATTATAATGCTTAATGCTATTGTTTCTATTTGGACTCACATAAGCAATACCACATTTAGAGATAAGTTGAATGCTATTTCTATCAAAACCACCTTCTTTTAGAGCTTTACCAAAGTCGGATTCTGTTGTGAAACTTCCATAAATATCGGCATGGTCAAAAGTGGTTAAACCAATTTCTAAGCATGAATTTATTAAGGAAATTGTTTCGCTTATGTTGAATTGTTTTCCCCATTTTCCCCAATTCATCGTGCCAGCAATGATTCTTGAAAACTTGATTTTTGACATCAGATTGTAGATTTGTTGGTTAAAAATAGCAAACTATAGCTTAAAACAGCTTTAAAACAGTGGATTTTTTAACCAATTATTAACAGCACTACATCAAATATTTTAACAATTTGCGGTGTTGAAAAAGACGCGTTATATTCACGCTTCAAAAAAATAATAAAATGATAGAAGATAAAGGTACAATTGACATTAAAACTATTAACGAGAAAATAGAAAAAGAGAGCGCTTTTGTTGATTTACTTACCTTAGAAATGAATAAAGTAATTGTAGGTCAAAAGCACATGGTTGAACGTTTGCTTATTGGTTTATTGGGCCAAGGACACATCTTACTTGAAGGTGTTCCAGGTCTTGCAAAGACATTGGCAATTAATACACTATCGCAAGCAGTAGATGGAAGTTTTAGCCGAATCCAGTTCACACCAGATTTACTACCTGCAGATGTTGTTGGAACTTTAATCTATAATATAAAGGAAAATGACTTTTCTATAAAAAAAGGACCAATCTTTGCCAACTTCGTATTAGCAGATGAGATAAATAGAGCACCTGCAAAAGTACAATCGGCTTTACTGGAAGCCATGCAAGAAAAGCAAGTAACTATTGGCGATGAAACCTTTATTTTAGACAAACCATTTTTAGTAATGGCAACACAAAACCCAATAGAACAAGAAGGAACGTATCCTTTGCCAGAAGCACAAGTAGATCGTTTTATGCTCAAAACAGTTATTGATTATCCAAAAATGGATGAAGAACAACTCATTGTGCGTTCTAATTTAAAAGGAGGCTTTGCAAAAGTAAATCCAGTAGTGTCTATTGAACAAATTCTTAATGCTCAAAAAGCAGTGAGAGAAGTTTACATGGACGAGAAAATAGAAAAATACATCTTAGATATTGTATTTGCCACACGTTACCCTGAGAAATATAAATTAACCGATTTAAAGCCGCTTATTTCATTTGGAGCATCACCTCGTGGAAGTATCAATCTTGCAAATGCAGCTAAATGCTATGCGTTTATAAGACGACGAGGTTATGTAATCCCCGAAGATGTTCGCGCTGTTGTACACGATGTATTGCGCCACAGAATAGGCATTACTTACGAAGCTGAAGCCGAAAATGTAACTTCAGAAGACATCATCAATAAAATTGTTAACGAAATTGAAGTACCATAAAAAGTTAACAGTAATCAGTATTCAGTAGGCAGTGCTTATTAGAATTCTGATTTTTATTTAACTGCTAACTGAAGACTGCACACTGCATACTGAAACAATGGATACTAAAGAGTTACTAAAAAAAGTTCGAAAAATTGAGATTAAGACACGTCGCTTGTCTGATCATATCTTTGGAGGAGAATACCACTCTACCTTCAAAGGACGAGGCATGACCTTTAGTGAAGTGCGCCAATATCAATATGGTGACGATGTGCGTAATATAGATTGGAACGTAACTGCGCGAACAAACGAACCGCACATTAAAGTTTTTGAAGAAGAAAGAGAACTTACAATGATGCTAATGGTAGATGTATCTGGTTCCGAATTATTTGGCACTGTAGGGCAATTTAAAAATGAAGTTGTTACAGAAATTGCTGCAACCTTAGCTTTTTCGGCGACACAAAATAACGATAAAATTGGATTGATTTTATTTTCGGACGAAGTAGAACTATATATTCCACCAAAAAAAGGACGATATCACGTACTACGTATTATACGTGAATTAATTGAGTTTCATCCAAAAAGCAAAAACACAAATCTGGCAGAAGCTTTAAAATTTTTATCAAGTGTGATGAAGAAAAAAGCCATCGTTTTCGTGTTAAGTGATTTTATTGCTAATGATTATGACCATACATTAAAGATTGCAGCACGAAAGCACGATGTAACAGGAATTAGAGTCTATGACAAGCATGAGGAAACAATCCCAAACCTTGGAATGGTGCAAATGCAAGACGAAGAAACAGGAGAGTTAATACTGGTAAATACAGCATCAAAGAAAGTAAGAATGAATTATAGTAAATTCTATCAAGAAAAAGTGAATTACTATAAAGACAGTTTTACAAAAGCTGGAGCAGGAGTAATAGATTGTCGAGCAGACGAAAGCTATGTGAAAAAGCTTTTAGGATACTTTAAACGAAGAGGATAAAAGAAATGGTGAGTTACGAATCACGAAATAAGTACTTTAAAGCAATAAAGCATAGAACAGCTGTTCTCTCTTTGTGTGTTGCTTTATACTCTGTATTCTCTTTTGCACAAAAAATATCTTCAACCATAGATTCTACATCCATTAAAATTGGACAAGAACTAATTTATAGTATTGAGGTTGAAACAGATACATCTAGCCTTGTAGTGTTTCCTGAGGGACAAACATTCCTGCCTCTGGAGATGATAGAATCCTACAATGTAGATGCTACAAAGTTAGGAGACCGTTTCAAATTAATTAAAAAATACGGACTCACACAGTTTGATTCTGGAACCTACACCATTCCAAGACAAAAAATATTAATAGGAGATTTTGAAGCTTTTACAGACTCACTAAAAGTTGAGGTAAGGAGTATAGAAGTAGATACAACCAAGCAACCTTTATATAATATAAAACCAATTATTGAAGTAGATAAAAGCCCAAGTAAATGGTGGTTATATTTTCTTATTATAATTTTGTCCTTAGCAATTGTAGGATTTTTATTGTATTGGTTTATTTGGAGAGAAAAACCACTAACCGAAGACGAAAAAGTCGCCCTGTTACCTCCTTATGAAAGAGCAAAATTAGCATTAGTAGAGTTAGATAAATCTGGATATCTACAAAATGAAGAAATAAAAGAATATTATTCCGAATTAACAGGGATTATTAGAAAATACCTTGACGAAAAAGTATACGACCACGCTTTAGAAAGCACTACTGATGAATTGATAAACAGGTTGCATTTATTAAAAGATGGCAACCAAATAGATCTTAGCAAAGAAGATATAAAAAACATAGACACGATTTTGAGACGTGCCGATTTGGTAAAGTTTGCAAAATCTAAACCAGATAAAGAGCTCGCGGTAATGGATAGAAATACTATTGATATGGAGATTGACCATGTTAAAGAAGCACTTCCAGAACCAACCGAAGAAGAACTTCTAGCCGATTTAAAATATCAAGAAGAACTAGAAGAGAAAAAAAGAAAAAGGAAAATAGTTATTACAATCGTAGCATCAGTATCGTTTTTAATAGCAACTTACATTGGGTTTGGAATGTATTTTGGATTTAAATATGTAAAAGACACCATTTTTGGAGACTCTAGCCTAGAACTTCTTGAGGAAAAAGATTGGGTGACAAGCGAGTATGGAGCTCCAGGAGTTATTATAACAACACCAAAAGTACTTGAACGAAAATCTATCGATTTACCAGAGGATCTAAAAACCCAGATGCAGGTGGCAACTTTTGGGCATGGTAATGCAAGCACTAATTTTGATATTACTGTTATTTCAACAAAAATGGCTTCAACCGAACCTCCTGGAGGAAATGCGCAAAAAGACCCAAAAGAAGGCGAAAACAAAATAGACCTTATACAAGTTGCTGAAGGGCATCTTAAAAGCTTTGAGAGCCAAGGAACCAAAAATATTATCACTAAAAACGAGCAGTTTATAACACCTAATGGTCAAGAAGGATTAAAAACCTATGGAACTGCCGATTTTGTTACCGAAACTGGAGAAGAAGTAAGAGGCAATTATGTCATCCTTGGTTTTACAACCCAAAACTTATTACAAGAAGTGATTTTAGTTTGGAAAGTGGGCGATGTATATGCAGACCAAATAATGGAACGCATTTTAAACTCCATAGAATTAATTAAAATAGAAGACGAAGAATAAATGTTTGAAGGAATAGACTTTTTAAATAAACAACTCTTTTGGGTATTCTTAACAATCCCTTTGGCTATTCTATGGTATATGTTTAAGTATAAAAAACAAACAGCCGAGTTTAAAATTTCCAGTATCAAGGGGTTTAAATTCGAGAGTTCTTTGCTGCCAAAATTAAGGCATGTTTTATTCTTACTACGGTTGGTTGCTTTAGCATTGCTAATTACAGCTTTGGCAAGACCACAAACGGTCGATGTGTCAACAAAAACAAAAACAACACGAGGAATAGATATTGTTATGGCCATAGATGTTTCTGCAAGCATGTTGGCTAAAGACTTAAAACCAAATAGGTTAGAAGCTTTAAAAACTGTAGCAGCAGAGTTTATTCAAGGAAGACCCAACGATAGAATTGGACTAGTTGAGTATGCTGGAGAAAGTTATACAAAGACTCCTATAACAAGCGATAAGTCTATAGTTTTACGCTCTTTAAGGGACATTAAATATAATACTATTATTGATGGAGGAACAGCCATTGGAATGGGATTAGCAACAGCAGTTAACAGAATAAAAGATAGTAAGGCAAAAAGCAAAATCATTATTTTATTAACAGATGGTGTAAACAATTCAGGGTTTATTGACCCAAATACAGCTAGCGAATTGGCTCTTGAGTATGGTATAAAAGTATATACTATTGGTTTAGGAACTAATGGCATGGCATTGTCACCAATTGGTCAAAGCCAAGTAACTGGTCAGTTTCAGTATGGTAGAATTCAAGTAGAAATTGATGAAGACCTATTAAAAGAAATAGCAAAAATTACCGGAGGACAATATTTTAGAGCAACCGATAACCAAAAATTAAAAGAAATTTATAAAGAGATTGACAAATTAGAAAAAACCGATGTCGAAGAATTTAAATTCTATAACTACGAAGAAAAATACCGTCCATTGGTTGTATTAGCAGGCATACTATTGCTAATAGAATTGTTATTGCGATTTACAATTTTTAGAAGTTTTGTGTAAAAGAGAGAGAGAGAGAATAAAAAACAGGAATACAAGTGGAATCTATAGTGAAAAAATAAACGACTCCATAAATAACGAATAAACAATTAATGTATCAATTAGAAGAAAAAATATGGTTTTGGCTGTTACTTATCATTCCAGTGATAGTAGTTATCTTTTTGGTGCTTCAAATCTGGAAGAGACATGCACAAAAAAAATTTGCTAATGATTATTTATTAAAAAGGTTAAGCCCAAATAGATCCACTTTTAAGCCAATATTAAAACTATTGGTTTTGTGTTTAGCTTTTGCCAGCTTAACAATTGCTATGGTAAATCCTAAAATTGGCACTAAGCTAGAAACTATAAAACGCCAAGGGGTTGACATAGTTTTCGCTGTCGATGTTTCAAAAAGTATGTTGGCTGAAGATGTTGCCCCAAACAGGCTCGAAAAATCCAAACAATTAGTGACTCAAATTATAAATAATCTAGCAAGCGATAGAGTTGGAATTATTGCTTACGCAGGAAAAGCATTTCCGCAACTACCAATTACTACAGACTATGCCTCGGCAAAAATGTTTTTACAAAGTATGAACACAGATATGTTGTCTTCACAAGGAACAGCAATAGATGAAGCCATTCAATTAGCGAAAACATATTACGACGATGAAGAGCAAACAAATAGAGTACTCATTATTATTTCTGATGGTGAAGACCACAGCAATATTGCAACCTCAGTAGCCGAAGAGGCTAGCGACGAAGGCATCAAAATATTTACTATTGGTGTAGGCGAAGCCAAAGGCGCTCCAATACCAATTAAGCGAAATAATATTGTTTTAAATTATAAAAAAGATAACCAAGGCCAAACAGTTATTACTAAGCTAAACGAAGAAACACTAATAGATATAGCAAAAGAGGCAAATGGACAATATATTAATGGTAAAAATACCGCCGAAGTGCTTGAAAATATTCGCAATATTTTAAACAACATGGATAAAAAGGAATTTGAAGCTAAACAATTTGCAGAGCATAAAGATCAATTCCAATGGTTTTTGGCATTTGGTATTTTCTTTTTATTAATCGATATATTGTTACTGGAACGTAAAACCGCATGGTTAAACCGTTTAAATTTATTTAACGAAAACTTATGACACAATCACGAGAAAAATTATTAATATTCGGTGAGTTTTTTCAAATTTAAAGAGAACTATTTATTATGAAACATTTATTAATCTTCATATTAACCCTCTCAATTTCTAATGTATTTGCACAAGAAAAAGATAAAGCATTGTTAAAATCCAACGACTTTGTGTATCAAGGAAATACTTTAATAGAAAATGATTTTATTTCAGCAGAAAAGGAGTACAGAAAAGCCATTTCTAAAAAACCAAGCAACGCTATAGGAGCCTATAACTTAGGAAATGCCTATTACGAAACCAAAAATTTTGATGAGGCTCTATTGCGTCACTTAGAAGCTGCAAAAATCGCTAATACCAAGGAAGAAAAACACAGAGCATTTCACAATATTGGCAATACTTTAATGGAGCAAAAAAAGTGTAAAGAAGCTGTAGAGGCCTACAAAAATGCTTTAAGAAACAATCCAAATGACGAAGAATCTAGATACAACTTTGTAGTTGCCAAAGAATGCGCTAAAGAACAACAGCAAAACGAAGATAAAAACAAGGATAAGGATAAAAAAGACGAAGACAAAAAAGACGAAAAGAAAGAGGATCAAGAAAAGAAAGACGAAGGAGAAAACAAAGACGAAAAAAAAGATGGTGATGATAAGAAGGACGATCAAGGTAAACCAAAAGACGATGAAAACAAAAACAAAGATGGAGATTCTAAAAATAAGAACGACAAACCACAGCCACAATCCGGAAAGTTATCGCCACAACAAGTTAAAAATTTGTTAGAAGCAATGAATAATGAAGAGAAAAAAGTACAACAAAAAATAAATGCCAAAAAAACTAAGGGGAAGAAAGTAAAAGCTGAAAAAGATTGGTAAAATGAAACATCTAAGAGTGTCCAATTTTATTATAGATATTCAATAGATGTTATATGTTACAGATTAAAACAACAATGACTTACACATGAAACTTAAGCTCCATATAATTGCGTTTTTAATCACCTGTTTTGCGTCGGCTCAAGTTACTTTTGAAGCTAAAGTCAGCAAGAAAAAACTGGGTATAAACGAGCGTTTACGAATAGATTTTGTAATGAATGGAGATGGTGATAATTTTACCCCTCCAAGCTTCGAAGACTTTACTATTGCTGCTGGACCAAGTCAAAATATTAGTAGGCAATGGGTAAATGGTGTTAAATCTTTTTCCAAAACATACAGCTATTTTCTAGCGCCAAAAAAAAGAGGTAAATTTACCATTGGGCAATCTACCATAGAGATTGATGGAGAAGTCTATAAAACACTTCCAGTAACCATTGAGGTTACTGCCGCAATAGATAAACCTAAAGACCCAAACGACCCAAATTATATTGCCTCCCAAAGCATTCATCTAGTTGCCGAAGTCTCTAAAACAAACCCTTATTTAAACGAAGCTATAACAGTTGTATATAAGCTCTATATTTCGCCTAACACAGGTGTTAGAACTTGGAGGGAACTGGATAATCCTAGATATACCGATTTTTGGAGTCATAATATTAGCATAAAAGAATTAAAACAAGTAAATACTACTTACAAAGGAGAAGATTATAGATATGTAGTACTCAGAAAAGTAGTGCTTTACCCACAAAAAACAGGCAAACTTAATATTGAACCACTGACTTTGGATATTGAAGCTCAGGTTCCAACCAACAGACGTGATATTTTTGGTAGTAGGTTGTTAAAAACGGTACACCGTACAGTAGCTGCCGGAAATAGAACCATTAATGTTAAACCTTTACCACAAGCTGGAAAACCTTTAGATTTTTCGGGAGCAGTTGGAAGCTTCGACTTTGAAGTTTCAACCAATAAAAGCGAGTTAAAAGCAACCGAAGCATTACAGGCTACAATAAAGGTTTCTGGAAAAGGAAATTTAAAGCTTTTTGAACTTCCTAAATTAACATTACCAAGCTCATTGGAAGTTTATGAGCCTGAACATAACGAAAAGATATCTACAAACTTAACTGGAATGCAAGGTCAAATGTCTAATACATATACAATTGTACCATCTTACCAAGGCAAATACCCAATACCAAGTGTGTCATTTTCATATTTTGATTTAACAACCAAAAAATATAAAACAATTAACTCTAAAGAGCTTGTTATAAACGTCAACGAAGGTCCAATTAATAACAATGCAGGCGATAATAGCAACACAACAACTATTATAAAAGAACCAATTGCACAATCTGGCGGACAATTTATGTCGTTTAAAACAACAACCAATTTTATTTCTAAAGAGTCTTCATACTTCTTTAAATCCAAATTGTTTTGGGTTTTATTGTTAGCACCCTTTTTAGTTTTACCTATTGCTATTTTCTTAAGACATAAAAAAGAAGAAAGAGATAACGATGTTGTTGGTAACAAAGTTCGGACTGCAAATAAATTGGCTCGAAAATATTTAAGCGAAGCCAAAAAGGCTCTTGGAAAAAAAGAAGCTTTTTATAACGCTATGGAGCTCGCTTTACATAACTACTTAAAATCCAAACTCCACATTGAAACAAGCGACTTTAGTAAGGATAAAATAGAACAATTATTAACAAATAAATCAGTTAATGGCGATGCCATTACTGAGTTTATAGATTTACTTAAGAGCTGTGAATTGGCAAGGTACACACCTTTCTCTAATGTCGAGATGCAGCAAGATTACAGTAAAGCAGCAAGAGTAATATCTATTATTGATAAACAAATTAGACAATAGTATGGTAAAGAAAATAGTATGCATACTAACAATTGTATTAAGTGCTTCTTTGGGTGCTCAAAATGAGGTATTGTTTGACTCTGGAAACAAATCATACAACAATGGCAATTATCAACAAGCTATAGAAAACTACGAAAGAATTTTAAACAGTGGTGTACATTCCACCGAGCTGTATTTTAATTTGGCTAACGCTTACTATAAATTAAATAGAATTGCACCAAGCATTTATTATTATGAAAAAGCCCTGCAGCTATCTCCAAAAAATAAAGATGTTAAAGCTAATTTGAACTTTGCTCAAAATATGACGATAGACGATATTGAATCTATACCAGAAATTGGCATATCAAGAATTGGTAAAAACATAGTAAATGCATTTAGTTTTGATAGTTGGGCACTATTTTCGATAGTGTTAGTCATGGTTTTTGCAGCCCTATTTCTAGGATACTATTTTTCTAGTACTACTACAAAAAAACGTTTGGCATTTATTGTTAGTTCATCAGCTATTATTTTAGCAATGGTTAGCCTGTTCTTTGCATATCAAAAATACCAATATGTACAAAAAGATAATCCTGCAATAGTTTTTGCAAAAGAAACAGATATAAAAACAGATCCTAATTTGCGAAGTGAAGTAGCTTTTACTTTGCACGAAGGAACTAAAGTTCAAGTTTTAGAGGTTTATGATGAAAATTGGACCAAAATAAAATTAGCAGATGGAAAAACAGGTTGGATACCCTCAGAAGACATTAAATTGTTGAATAATATTTAATATTTCCTTAACAAATTTAATAAAATCAAAAAGTATATTTGCTACTCAAAATTTCTAGATGAACAGAACAATCATAGCAGCAATCTTTTCAATAATTTTTTCGGTACTAACTGTTGTACCAAACATACTTGCTGTGGTTGATGATAGTTACGATATCTCTATTCTAATTGATTCAAATGAAGAAGAAGAGAATAATAGTAAAGAAAAAGTAAAAGACCTCGAAATCACGTCACCTTCAAGAGAAAATATTGAATATAATAGCTACAGAAATGGTCGAACCATTCTACTAAACTACCGTTCTAATAATTATAGCTCATTATTTAAAGAACTCACATCACCTCCTCCAGAAACAAACATGTAATAATTTGGATTTTAGGGTTTCAAAGCCCAAATAGAATGTTGAATTAAATGTCAATCTTTTATAAGATTGATTAAATTAATTATTATATGTTTAAATATATTAAAAATGACTTGCCTGCGAGTATCGTAGTGTTTTTTGTTGCATTGCCACTATGTTTGGGCATTGCATTAGCTAGTGGAGCACCACTTTTTTCAGGATTAATAGCTGGAATTGTTGGAGGAATTGTGGTTGGATTTTTAAGCGGGTCGAAAATAGGAGTAAGTGGCCCAGCTGCTGGTTTAGCAGCTATAGTATTAACAGCCATTGCTACCCTAGGGGGTTATGAAAACTTTTTGGTAGCTGTTGTATTGGGAGGAGTTATTCAACTTGTTTTTGGGATTTTAAAAGCAGGAATTATTGGATATTATTTTCCATCTTCAGTTATAAAAGGGATGCTAACTGGAATTGGAATTATCATTATTTTAAAACAAATCCCTCACTTTTTTGGTTATGATAAAGCTTTTACTTTATTTAAAGTAAATGGAGAAAGTACAACGACTCAATTACTAAATATTTTTGATCACATTCAATTGGGATCTGCACTAATAGGCATAATTAGCTTATTTATTTTATTACTTTGGGATAAAGTATTATCAAAAAAAGCAAAAATATTTCAAATTATACAAGGCCCTTTAGTTGCTGTGACTATTGGTATTATATTTTTTATGCTAACTAAATCTTATGGATCTTTAGCAATTGAGGAATCACATTTGGTTAGTGTTCCAATACCAGAAAATGTAACATCATTTTTAGGCCAATTTAGTTTTCCAAACTTTAGTGTAATTACAAACGCAGATATTTGGATAATTGCTTTTACAATTGCTTTAGTAGCTAGTTTAGAAACGTTATTGTGTGTAGAAGCTACCGATAAGTTAGACCCAAATAAAAACGTAACACCCACTAACAGGGAATTATTGGCTCAAGGAACAGGAAATATTATTTCTGGAATGATTGGTGGTTTACCTATAACACAAGTTATTGTAAGAAGCTCAGCTAATATTCAATCTGGAGGTAAAAGCAAAATGTCAACTATTATTCATGGTTTTTTATTGTTAATATCTATAATGATTATTCCTAGATTATTAAATATGATTCCGTTATCAGTACTTGCAGCAGTATTATTAATTGTGGGTTATAAATTAGCAAAACCAGCATTATTCAAAAAAATGTATGTTTTAGGCTGGAAACAATGGGTGCCATTTAATGTAACCGTTTTTGGGATTGTATTTATAGACCTTTTGTATGGAATAGGACTTGGATTAACCGTAGGAATAGTTGTTATTCTTATAAAAAGCTATCAAAACTCACATTTTTTACATAAAGAAGGTGACGAGTTAAATGATGGCAGAATAAAGATGACTTTAGCCGAAGAAGTAACTTTTTTTAACAAAGGAGCTATTTTAAATGAATTAGATAATATTCCAGAAAATTCATATTTAGAATTAGATGTTAGAAAAACCAGATATTTAGATAATGATATTATTGAAATACTAGATGATTTTGCTTTTAAGGCAGCCAACAGGAATATTACAATAAAATTAATTTCTGAACGTGGTATAGTAGAAAACCCACCAAGTTATATAGAATTTTTTAGATTAAGACCAGTTAATATATAGTATTAAGTTTTGAGAAAAGAAAAAACAAATTTAAAATCAAAAATCACTTTGTTGGTTTTTGCATTAGCATTACCTTTAATGGCGTTTAGCCAAAATAGTGATTTTGGAAATTGGTTAATTTATATTGGAAACAAGAAGCTAAATTCTAAATGGAATATTCATAACGAAGTTCAGTATCGAAATTATAATGCTATTGGCAATTTAGAGCAATTATTACTTCGAACAGGACTTGGCTACAATATCTCTGAAAAGAATAATATTTTACTTGGATATGGTTATATATTGTCCGAAAACTATGTTGAAAACTCAGATGACAAAACATCGGTAAGTGAACACCGCATTTTTCAGCAATATACCACCAAACAAAATGTTGGCAAAGTTAAATTAAGCCATCGCTATCGTTTTGAACAACGATTTGTTGAAGAAGATTTTAAATTACGATTTCGTTATTTTTTAAGTTTAAATATACCCTTAAAATATAACGAGGCTGGTGAAAGCCCTTTTTACCTTTCGGCGTATAACGAAATTTTCTTAAACTCAAAGAGTTCAATTTTTGATAGGAATAGAGTCTATGCAGGTTTAGGATATAATCTTAGTAAAAACATAAAGATTGAATTAGGATACATGAACCAGTTTTTTGAAACAACAAGTAGAGATCAATTAAATATAATCACGTTTGTTACTTTTTAACTAAAAGTAAAAACAAAAACCATTAACTATGAAAAATTTATTTTCAAATTTTAAAGGCGACGCATTTGGAGGGATTACAGCAGGAATCGTAGCCTTACCACTTGCATTGGCTTTTGGTGTTTCTTCTGGCTTAGGCCCAAGTGCAGGACTATATGGCGCTATTTTTATTAGCTTTTTTGCAGCACTTTTTGGAGGAACAAACACCCAAATTTCTGGACCAACCGCTCCAATGACAGCTGTAAGCATGGTTGTTATTGCTGGAATCATTGCAGTTAATGATGGAGATGTTAACAAAGCACTTCCTGCGATATTGACAGTTTTTATATTGGCAGGATTAATGCAAATTGGTCTTGGGTTTTTAGGGCTAGGAAAATACATTAGGTATATTCCTTACCCCGTTGTTTCTGGGTTTATGACTGCAATTGGAGTTATAATTCTAGTGACTCAAATATTGCCATCTTTAGGATATTACCCAAAGGATGATGTGAGCTATGTACAAGAATTTAAACCTCAAGCTGAAGAACTAATTCTTGAAAACATCCTCAAAGAAGAAGCTGGAGAAGGCATTCTGGTTCTTGAAGATTTTAAAGAAACAATATCACGAGCCGAAGGGATTTCGCAAGATCAAATTCTTAAAGAATCCCAAACATTGGCAGGGAAAGAAGCTTCGGGAGTTGTTGGAGCATTTAAAGTGTTGCCAAGAGCTTTAAAAAATATTAATTGGCTTGAATTAATATTAGCACTAAGCACTATTTTCATTATTTATGGATTTAAACGAATCACTAAAGCAGTTCCAAGCACATTGGTCGCATTGGTTGTAATGACTGCAATCCCGATGATCTTTAGCCTTAATTATCAGCCCATTGAAAAAATACCTGAGGGCTTGCCAGTTATTAGAACCGAAATTTTTACACAATTCCAGTTAAGTTCCATAACGCCATATATATTTACTGCGTTAACATTGGCACTATTAGGAGCAATAGACTCACTATTAACAAGTGTTGTTGCCGACAATATGACGAAGACTAAGCACAAACCAAATAAAGAATTGGTAGGACAAGGAATTGGAAATACCATTGGAGCTTTATTTGGAGGAATCCCAGGTGCAGGTGCAACTATTAGAACGGTTGTAAACATTAACTCTGGAGGAAAAACAAGACTTTCTGGGATGATTGCTGGAGTAATGCTATTGGTAATTCTTTTAGCGTTAGCACCACTAGCATCAAAAATACCTGCTGCGGTTTTGGCAGGAATTTTAATTACGGTTGGTATTGGTGTGATGGATTATAAGGGATTAAGGGCAATTCCAAGTTTGCCAAGAGACATCAAATTTGGACCTTTTAAAATAAGTTCTGAAGTTTTGATAATGATAGTGGTATTATTACTATCCACCTTCTGGAATTTAGTTTATGCGGTTGGAGTTGGACTAGTAATTGCTTCATTAATGTTTATGAAGAAAATAGGTGATTTAACAGCCGAACGTTCCGATGTAAAACCATTAAAGGAGGAGGCTTGGAAAGACGAGATAGGGTTTCCAGTAAACCTAAAAGAAGAAGTGTTTATTAAACACCTAAAAGGCCCTTTATTTTTTGGATCCACAAGCGATTTCCAACAGCTTAGAGCTCAAATACCTGATACCGCAACTACAGTAATAATGAGGTTGGGACGCATGCAATATATGGATCAATCAGGCTTATATGCTATGGAGGATATGCTTCAGGATCTAAAGAATAAAAACATCGACGTACTTTTTGTAAACCTCTTAAAACAACCGCGTTATATGATGGAGCGAATCGATATTATTCCAGACTTTATTCCCGAAGAACACATTTTCGTTAATTTTAACGCCTGTGTGAGTTGGATAAAGCAAAATGTAGAAGATAAATATTAAAACAATTAAAATTAAAAATCATGATAAAAAATATAGCAATAACAAAAGAAGTACAAGACCAATTAACCCCTCAATCTGTTTTAAATGATTTGATGGAGGGTAATCAAAGGTTTGTTTTGGGAAGTACTCAAGACATAGATAATAAAGCTTTGGTTGAACAAACCCTTGGTGGACAATTCCCTAAAGCTGTAATCTTATCTTGTATAGACTCAAGAGTACCAGTTGAAACCGTTTTGGATCAAGCTATTGGAGATATTTTTGTAGCGAGAGTCGCCGGAAATTTTGAAAATGTAGATATTCTGGGAAGCATGGAATACTCTTGTAAAGTTGCTGGAAGTAAATTGGTTTTAGTTCTTGGCCATGAAGCTTGTGGTGCTGTGAAAGCAGCTTGTGATGGTGTAGAACTTGGAAATATTACTGCTTTGTTGGAAAACATTTTACCAGCAGTAAAACAATCGGCAGTTGAGGTTGAAGGAGAGGCAAATTCGTCTAACAGTAAATTTGTTGAGAGAACCGTTGAGAACAATGTAAAGTTGACTATGGATAGAATTAGGGAAAAAAGTCCAATTCTAAGAGAAATGGAAGATAATGGCGAAATTGCTATTGTTGGAGGTGTTTACATGTTGTCTTCAGGTAAAGTGGAATTATTGTAGCAACCTTTAATTAAGAAGTGTTTAATTAACTGTGTAAATCAAAAAAAAATAGCTTGGGTCATGACCCAAGCTATTTTTTATTTAATACAGAAATGAATTAAAAAGAATTTTATAACGATTAAAGACTAAATAGTTTTAATTAAAAATTCATCTAAACAACCATCTAAAACATTAATGTTTTCAATATATTTGTAGCTCATTTTAATCAATTAATAGCGTCAATCAACAACAATGAATGTAAAAAATAACGAAGAGAGTAAGATTAATGAGCATCTGCTACAAGACGGATTTACCTTATTGGAAATTGAAAACGATTCCAATCAAATTTTAAAATATACTAAAGACGTAAACAGTAACCTCATTCAAATACATTTTTGCATTAATAACGATGCTCAATTGCAATTTGGACCACATTATAGTTTAGATGTGAAATCTCAAAACTCTGTATTGCTATACAATCCAAATCAAGCCTTGGCAATTAACTTAAGTTTAAACCCAAAGGGGAAGTATTTGGTGTTTTTAGTAACCATTAAAATGTTTCATTCGTTCTTTTCACAAGTAGCAGAGATCATTCCTTTTTTAAATGAAGAAAACAAAAACAAGAAGTACTATCTAGATAAAGAACTGTCCCCTTCGGAAGTTTTGGTGCTGAATCAAATATTTGAAGACCAAAAGTTAAACGGAATGCACAACCTTTATATAAAAGCAAAAGTCTATGAAGCACTAAGTTTGTATTTTAGCAAAACTAGTAATGATGAGCAAAGTTGCCCTTTTTTAGATAGCGAAGCTAATGTAGAGCGTATTAAAAAAGCCAAACAAGTAGTTATTAGCAATATGGCCGACCCACCATCGTTGCAAGAAATTGCAGATGAAGTAGGGCTATCTCTTTCTAAATTAAAAGAAGGCTTTAAACATATTTATGGCGAATCTGTTTTTAACTTCCTATTAGATTATAAATTGGAGTTTGCAAGAAAACAATTGCTTACAAAAAAACACAATGTATCCGAGATAAGCCTACAGGTAGGTTATAGTACATCAAGTCATTTTATTGCAGCTTTCAAGAAAAAATATGGAACAACACCAAAACAGTATATTATGAGTATAAACTAATTATCGATTAACTATATACTAGAGTTAGAGGCACTTTCTCCTGCTTCTCCTGCTTCTTCTGGTTTAATAATGTATGGAAAAATCATTGGCGCCAAAGATTCCACAGGCTTATAGAGCATAGAATTTTCTAAATCATTTGTTTCTAAAAAAGGAATGGTTCTATTCATTTTACCAAATATCATTAGAGCAATACTCAAGATTAAACCAATTTTTAACGCACCAAAAACACCTCCAAGTAGTTTATTAAGCATCCCTAAAGCAGCAAAATCGGCTAATTTGGTTAAAGCCTTACCAGCCATTGAAATAACTAATACAATAATTACAAAAGTGATAGCAAATGCAGCAATATTAATTGTTTTTTCACTCCACTCTACTCTGCTTTCTAAAAAACCAGCGGCAAAATCACTAAAATGGATAGCACCATAAATTCCAGCAACTAGTGCAATTAACGAAGCCACCTCAACAAAAAGCCCTTTAGATAGGCCTCGAATTAAACCAAATAGAATCAAGGCTCCTAAAATGATATCTAAAATATTCATACAAACAAGTGTTTTACAAACCTACATATTTTAAAATCAAAAAAAGAAATTAAAAGCGTGGTGTAATAATAACGATAGAGTTTTCTTAGTATTTTATATCTCTGTAACTTTGTAACTTATAAAATATATATGGCAAGAGACGAACAGCTAAAACAACGATGGGAATTAGTTATAGAAAAACTATCAAACCAGTTTGCAGATGGAGACTCATTGGATTTGGATGCTATTATTTATTTAATAGGCGTTCAAGAACTAGGACAGATGCATCGCAAGTTTAAAAAAGACGAAAAGGTCAATCTTATGCATATTGCTATTTGTAGATTGCTCGAACCTTATGGCTATTATAAGTTTGATTATATAGACGAACAAGGTTGGCCACATTATAATGTTAAAGCAGAATTACCAAATTTAAAAGCTGGTGAGCAAAGCGTATTGATGAAAGAAGCTATTGTAAACTATTTTCTTCAAGCTGAATTTATAACATAAGATTTGTTAAATTTGCCCTTTATTTTGAATACTGAAATAAATTCAGCATAAGAGAAATATCATGATTGATAAAATTAAAGAACTTATAGAAGAAGCCGAAGCATTTTCAGCACAGTCGCTAGAGGAAATAGAAGCATTCCGTATTAAGTACTTAGGGAAAAAAGGATTGCTCAACGAGTATTTTGCTGAGTTTAAAAACGTTGCAAACGAACAAAAAAAAGAGTTTGGTCAAGCTATTAATAAATTAAAAACTACAGCTCAAGAAAAAGTAAATGCTTTAAAGGCAGAGATTGAAAACCAAGATGAATCTAAAGCTGGTTTTAGTGATTTAACACGCCCTGGGGAACCTATAAAAATTGGATCTAGACATCCTATTTCTATAGTGAAAAATCAAATTATTGATATTTTTTCACGTATTGGTTTTAATGTAAGTGAAGGTCCAGAAATTGAAGACGATTGGCATAATTTTACAGCACTAAACTTACCTGAATACCACCCTGCACGTGATATGCAGGATACCTTCTTTATTCAAACCAATCCAGATATTTTGTTGCGTACTCACACGAGTTCTGTACAGGTACGTTATATGGAAAACAACAAGCCACCAATTCGAACTATTTCTCCCGGGAGAGTCTATCGTAACGAAGCTATTTCGGCACGTTCGCACTGCTTTTTTCATCAAGTAGAAGGCTTGTATATAGATAAACATGTAAGTTTCGCAGATTTAAAGCAAACGCTTCAGTACTTTACAACCGAAATGTTTGGGAAGTCAAAAATTAGATTGCGTCCATCCTATTTTCCATTTACCGAACCAAGTGCCGAGGTAGATGTTTATTGGGGCCTTGAAACCGAAATCGACTATCGCATCACCAAAGGTACTGGTTGGTTAGAAATTATGGGTTGTGGGATGGTGGATCCTAATGTTCTTAAAAATTGCAGTATTGACCCTAAAACTTACTCTGGTTTTGCTTTTGGTATGGGAATCGATAGGATTGCGATGTTGTTGCATCAAATTGGCGATATACGTTTGTTGAGTGAAAATGATGTGCGTTTCTTAGACCAGTTTAAGTCTGCTCTTTAGTTCCTGCGTAGGCAGGAATCCCATTAATTGAATTTCTAATTTATTTATGAAAGACGATATCATAATCCCAAAAGTAACAAACGTTTACGTCGCTATCGTTAACGAATACAACAATACCTACAAAACCCATGATTGGAACGCCTACATTATTAACGATAAAGATGTTGACTTAGAGGTAGTCCTTATTGTAACCAATGGGTATTCTAAAGATAAAACAACTTCTACATTTAGAAAGAAATTAAACCTTTTACCGGCTAAAAGTTATGCAAAAATTGAGTTGATGCAAGAAGACCTCTTTGCGCTTAATAACCAATTTAAAGTCACGTTTTTTGAAAACAATAAAATGTTCGATAAAACGTATTTGTTTAGAAAAAATACAATTAACAAAAAAGCATTTCAATCTATTCCTTTAATGGAAGCAAGAGGTGTTTTGGTGAAGTGATTTCGTTTAAATTTATGTTGATGAAATAACTTTAATGTTTTATAAACTACGCTAAATAAATTTCAACTATTTTATTAAAAACAATAAATTAATCCAACCTCTCAGTCAGTTTTTTAAACTCTTTTTTGGCATCTTTACCCTCGTATAAAATGCCATAAACTGTATTTATAATTGGAAGACGAGTTTTCTTTTTGTTTTTTTCATTAAGTAAATGTGCACTTTTGGTAGCGTAGTAACCCTCAGCCACCATGCTCATTTCCATTTGAGCAGATTTAACAGTATAACCTTTACCTATCATGTTTCCAAACATTCTGTTTCTGGAAAACACCGAATAACCAGTAACCAATAAATCGCCTAAATAGGCAGAGTTATTAATGTTACGTTTCATTTTATGCATCTTTTTAATAAAACGTTTCATTTCACGAATAGCATTACTCATTAACACACTCTGGAAGTTATCACCATAACCTAAACCATGTGCTATTCCTGCAGCAATAGCATAAATATTTTTAAGCATCACAGCATATTCGGTGCCAATAATATCGTCACTGATTTTGGTTTTAATATAATCACTACTCAAAGCATCAGCAATTGTCTGTGCTTTGTTAGCATCAGCACAAGAAATGGTTAAATACGATAAACGCTCTAAGGCAACTTCTTCTGCATGACAAGGCCCAGCTATAACAGCAATGTTTTCAAAAGGGATGTTATAAATATCATGAAAATGCTCGCCAACCAACAATCCAGATTCTGGAATAATACCTTTTACCGCTGAGACTACTATTTTATTAGATACATCAACAGTGAGTTTTTCAAGTTCTTTGTAAACAAAAGCCGAAGGAATCACAAAAATCAAGACATCGGCATAACTTGCTGTTTCATTAATGTCATTGCTCAACTTTAATTGTTCTAAATGAAACTCAACAGAACTTAAATAACTAGGATTATGTTGATGTTTTTTTATATACTCTAGAGCTTGTTGGTTGCGCATGTACCAACCCACTTCATCAAGGTTTTCGCATAACATCTTTACAATAGCAGTTGCCCAACTTCCACCTCCAAAAACCGCATATTTTAAATCTGACGCCATAAAGGATTATAATTTGTGTTTTCAAAAATACACAAAATATTAGGTTTCAATCCCTTTTGATAATCAGTGAATTACAATTATGGCATGCAATTTGAAAAGCACTAATTATAAATGTTAAACAAAAAGCTTATGAAAACTTTAAAACTACTTTCAGGATTTGCGTTGGTATCACTATTATTTACCTCTTGTTATACCGAGATAATTATAGATGACCAACCATCAATATCGTTAAACCAGTTATTAAATACTCATGAGTTATGGTATGTAGATATTAATGAAACTATTGGAACTGGCGAAACCACATTTTTACAAATTGCATTCACAATTTCTTTTAGAAACGGAACGCTTTATGCAAACAATAACTTAGTAGGAATTGGAAACCAAGGAAATGGTTTTGGGATACCAGTTGGAAGCTATGGAACTTATGATATGATTTTGGATATAGACCATGACATAGATGGCTACAATACTTTTGATGTCTATCAAATGGATTCAAATACAATCGAGTTATATAACCCAAATAATGATACCTCGTACTTTTTACATGGTTACCAACGTAACAATTTTGATTACGATTTTGTGTTCTACGATAACATCCATTATTTTTTACAAGAATATGAAGCATGGGAAAAAACATACACAAGCGACATAGGTGCTTTAAATGAATTTGATTACGAAAACTATTTACAGTTTTTATCAGGAGGAGATGACTCAAATTTTAGAAGCTCACAGGATGAGATCGCAAATAACGTAAATAATATTTATTGGGATTATACAGGAAAATATGGTGTGCAAGATGTTGCAAACAACGATTACTTAAAAACTTTAACATTAGATTACGATTATTTTGACAATGAATATTTTGAATTAAACGTTATAAATGATGCGCTTATAGAATTGTATCATCCAACTTCTGGAACGTATTACGAATTTGAAGGTAGAGGATATATTGAGTTTATGAGAACAACTAATGGTAAAACATCTAAATCTCTTAAAAAGCGTAAACAAAAAACGAAAAGGAAAGATAACCCAAGGGTTAACACAAGAAACTAGAATTTTGGTTGGTTATTTTAGTTTTGAAACTGCTTAGAATAACTATTTCTAGGCAGTTTCTCTTTTTATGGTGACTACGCAAAAAATAATGTGTCTAAACAATGCATAGAGTTATTAACAATAATTGGAGTTGCAATATCAATTTAAGAACTTTATGTGATATTATTTAATAACCTTAAAACAAACAACGTAATGGGAATATTTTCATTTATTAAAAATGCAGGAGCAAAAGTTTTTGGAATTGGAAAAACGGACGCTGAAGAAGCTGCGGAAGCACTTGAAGCAAAAAGAAAAGCAGAAGCAAATGCAGCAGCTCACATGGAGCAAACCGTAAAAGATTTACAATTACAAGTAGAAAACCTAGAAATTCACATTGAAGGTGATGCCGCAAGAGTGAGAGGGGCAGCATACGACCAAGCGACCAAAGAAAAAGTAGTATTGGTTGTTGGAAATTCTAATGGAATTGCAACCGTAAATGACCAAATGACGGTTGAAAACGTTGAGCCTGAAGCACAGTTCCATACAGTAGTAAGTGGTGATACGCTTGGGAAAATTGCTAAGAAATTTTATGGTAATGCCATGAAGTATCCTGTAATTTTTGAAGCAAACAAACCAATGCTTAAAGACCCAGATTTAATTTACCCAGGACAGGTATTGCGTATTCCTGCACTTGATTAAATTTATAAGTTTACACAGAACAAAACCCTAGGCTTTAAGTGTCTAGGGTTTTTTATTTGTAAAAATTCATTTCATCCAAATATTGCCAAACATGTTCGGGCAACATCGGTTTAACATTTTTTTCGTTTTTAATGGATTTTCTAATAAAAGTAGAAGACAGCTCCATAATTGGCGCATCAACCTTGATAATATTTGGATGATCTTTAAATTGATGACCTACCTTACCTTCTGATAGTCTTGGATAAACATAAATGTTATGTCTTGCTAAAATCACCTCGTAGTTTTTCCACTTATGAAACCCCTTTAAGTTATCTTCTCCCATAATAAGTGCAAACTCGTTATCAGGATATTTTTCTTCTAAATAACTTAAGGTATTTACTGTATAATTAGGTTGTGGTAATCCAAATTCAATATTGCTTTCTTTTAATTTTGGATAATCTTTTGTGGCTAGGTACACCATTTGTAATCGTTGATGGTCATCAAGCAAAGAGCTTTTCTTTTTAAAAGGACTATGTGGCGTAACCACAAACCATACTTGGTCAAGGTCGCTATATTCAGCCAAATGGTTGGCTATGGTTAAATGGCCAACATGAATAGGGTTAAATGTGCCAAAGTAAAGTCCGACTTTCATTTTCTAAGCGTTTGTGTTTACAAAATCGTTTACCAATGTATAGGCCTCGGTTAAAGCATTTTCTAAATAATCATTTTCTATAATCACATCAAAAAGTGGTGCAGTAGCAAGCTCAGCAGAAGCTTTTGCAACACGCATATTTATTTTATCTGCACTTTCGGTTTTACGTTTTTTGAGCCTAATTTTAAGCTCATCAATACTTGGAGGTTTTACAAAAATAGCTAGTGTTTGCTCAGGGAATTTGCGCTTTATACGTAAGCCTCCAGATACATCAATATCAAAAATAACATGTTTGCCAAGAGCCCAAATACGTTCAACTTCGGTTCTTAGTGTGCCATAAAAATTGTCGCGATACACCTCTTCCCATTCTAAAAATTCATCCTTTTTAATTTTTGAAATAAATTCGTTTGCCGTGAGGAAATAATAATCTTTTCCATTGATTTCCTCGCCTCTTTTCTCTCTTGAAGTAGCAGAAATGGAAAACTCCAAGTTGAGCTCTGGTTGTTTCAGCAAATGTTTAACAATGGTTGTTTTACCCGATCCAGAAGGTGCTGAGAACACTATTAATTTACCCTTACTCATAATTATAGAACGTTTAACAGTTGTTCTTTAATTTTTTCCAGCTCATCTTTCATTTGAACCACCATTTTTTGCATAGGTGCGTAATTTGCCTTAGATCCAATCGTGTTAATTTCTCTGCCTATTTCTTGGCCAATAAACCCAAGCTTCTTACCATTGGAATCGGCTGAATTTGACGACTTCACAAAGTATTCTAAATGGTTGTGGAGTCGTACTTTTT
>TARA_R110002073_G_scaffold43968_2_pt1 | contig 27693 bp, 27 predicted proteins | sample TARA_R110002073 | Tara Oceans TARA_R110002073 (sample SAMEA4397174) | marine metagenome | biome: Polar Biome; feature: [DCM] deep chlorophyll maximum layer (ENVO:01000326); material: water (ENVO:00002006), including particulate matter (ENVO:01000060) such as... | depth 40 m | reverse complement strand
ACTGCCACGGGCCCTGTTTTTGGGCATCGCCTTGGGCCTCGCCTTCGTTTTGGCTTTGGCTTTGGCTTTGGCTTTGGTTTTGGTTTTGGTTTTAGGTTTGGCTTTGGTTTTTGTATTGGCTGGCGTATCCGCTTTCGCGGTCTTTTTTGCGCGGGTTTTGGTCTTGCGTCGCGTTTTTGCCTTTGCGCTCGCGCCGCCTCTGGGCAGTCCCGCCAGCTCCTCGAGCTCCTGCAGCGACTCCTCCAGGTGATCGATAATACGCTGAATCTGCGGTAGGGAGCGGCGACAGGCCACGATGCCGAAGTCCAGACTGTCGTAGTAACTCACCAGCGTAATGTTCATGGCAAATCCGTCGAACACGATGGAGGCGGGATAAATACCGTCGAGCCTCGCACCATTCCAGTACAGGCGCTCGCGCGGCCCCGGCACGTTGGAGATTACCGTACTGTAGGCGGGGTATCTGGCCGCCAGGCCGAGCACCGAGGAAACGACTGCCGGCAATTGTGTGAGCTGCATGAATATTGCCGTTTCGCGCGCCGACATATCACTCAGGAGGGCTTTGCCTGCGCGCATGGAATCCTGGATCTGGCGCAACCGGTGTTCCGGGTCGCGGGTGTTGGTCGCCAGGTCCGCAGTGATAAAGCCCACGGCGTTGGCGGAGTCCACGTCGCCCACCTCGCGCAGCGAAATGGGCGCCATGGCTTTCAGTGAATGCGCCGGTAGTTCATTGCGGGAAAGAAGATAGCGGCGCAGTGCGCCAGAGCACATGGCCAGCACGATGTCATTCAGTGTGCCGTCCACCGCCCGGCAGACTGCCTTGACCCGTTCGAATTCCCACGATTGCGCTACAAACCGGCGAGCGCCCGTCACCCGGGTGTTGATGGATGTACGAGGTACATTGTGCCAGGGCACCGCAAGGTTGCCGCCGCGGCCGAAAAATGCACCGCTGAAGCGGCCCATTGCGGTAGCCAGGTGAACACCTGAATCATAAGTCTGTTTCAGCGCATCGACGACGTTGCGTAGCTCGCTACGACTCGGGCGTGTCACGTTGCGCGCGGTATTGCCGTATTGCAGGATTTTCAGGCGCTCGTACGCCTGCGTGGAAAAGGGCGAGTGGTACAGACGCTCCGATTTGCGCGTTGAATAGGCGGAACGTGTGAGTTGCATCGCACCCACGCCGTCTATCGCAGAGTGATGTACCTTTTGATAGAGCGCGAACTGGCGGTTTTGCAGGCCCTCGATCAGGTGTGTCTCCCACAGGGGACGATTGCGATCAAGCAGTACGCTGTGCAGCCGCGAGGCCAGTGCGAACAGCTCGCGGTAGCGTCCGGGTTTGGGCAGGGCGGAGTGGCGGACGTGATAGTCCAGATCGATGTGCTCGTCCTTTTCCCAGAAGAAGCCCAGCGGTGAGACTTTGACGTACTCACCGAAGGGTTTGCGGAACGTGTCGGCGTTGCGCAGAACCTCCGCCAGTCCGCTGAGAAAGCGATGCTCATCCGCTCCTTCGGGCAGCGTGAACAGATTGATCCCACCCACGTGCATGGGGGTTTCACGCTTTTCCGCCAGTAAAAAGCCGGCGCTGGTCAGGTCGATTCGTCTCAATGTAGTGCCCGCCTGTCGCTAGTAGTGAGTGTCTGTACGCATGGTATCTGGATGACCCGCTTCCACGAGCGCACAGGATTACTGTAATTCAGGGCCTGTCATGCCTTGCCCAGCGCGCGCTGGTAGGCGACCACGGCATTTGCCAGTCCTAAGCGCAGTGCATCCACCGTCAGTGCATGGCCGATGGAGACCTCCAGCAAACCGGGCACAGTGGCGAAGCGCGGCAGGTTTTCCAGATCCAGGTCGTGGCCGGCGTTCACGCCCAGCCCCTCTTCGCCGGCGACTTCCGCCGCGCGCACGAAGCGTTGGAAAATTTCTTCCACGCCGCGTTGCTCACGATACGCGCGTGCATAGCTCTCGGTGTACAGCTCGATCCGGTCGGCGCCGATCTGTGCCGCGAGGCGAATCTGTTCTGGTTCCGGCTCCATGAACAGGCTGGTGCGAATCCCCAGAGCTTTTAGCTCCTGTACCAGCGGTGCGATATTCTCGCCCTCGCGCCTGAGATCAAAGCCGTGGTCGGAGGTGAGCTGGTTGTCGCCATCGGGTACGAGTGTACATTGGGCGGGGCGAATGGCCTTCACCAGCTGCATGAAACCCGGATAGTCTGTTACGCCTTCGCGAGCGCTGGCGCGTGGACCTGCCAACGGGTTGCCCTCGATATTGAATTCCACGCCCAGCATTGCCGCCAGATCGAGACAGTCTGAAGCGCGTATGTGGCGCTGATCGGGGCGAGGGTGCACGGTGATGCCATCCGCACCGGCTTCAATGCACAGGCGAGCGTGGGTTGGAATGTCCGGGATTGTTGTGTCGCGGGAATTGCGGATCAGCGCAATCTTGTTCAGGTTGACGCTGAGCGCGATCATTCGGCGGGTAGGCGATTGATGGCCTGGATCACGATGGGCTCTTCCGGCACATCGTCCATCAGGCCCACCTTTCTGGTGGGCGCTGTGGCGATGAAGTCCACAATATCCATTCCCAGCAGGACTTCACCGAACACGGTGTAGCCATCGCGCCCCGGTGTCCAGTCGAGCCGCAGGTTGTTGCGCTGATTGATAAAAAACTGGGCGCCCGCGGAGTCGGGATCGTTGGTGCGGGCCATGGCAATCGTGCCGCGGGTGTTGTGGAGTCTGTTCTTCGATTCGTTGACGACCGGTGGGTTGGTTGGCTTTTCAGTGAGGTCCGGCAACAGGCCGCCGCCCTGAATCATGAAGTTGGGAATCACGCGATGAAAAATCGTACCCGCATAGAAACCGCTGTCCACGTAGGCAAGGAAGTTCTCAACCGTTGCCGGGGCCTTGTCTGCAAACAGCTGTAGCGTGATGTCCCCTTCACTGGTGCGAATCACTACCCGCGGGTTGTTTGCGGCGTCGGCCCACGCGTGGGAGCCGATCAGCAATGTGACACACAGGAGGAATGCTCTTGTCATGCGAGGTCTCCGTCAGGCCCAGCTTGAACTTCGGCGGCGGCGCGGCATAAGGCGGGGCACCACCAGGGCGACGATAACGCCCAGCAGTACCGCCAGCGCGCCATTGATGAACTCGTCGCTGCGTAGCTTGTCATTCAGGCGCTGGTTCTCGGCCTTTAACATCTCCGTTTCCGAGCGGAGGTTTTCATTCTGTTCTACCAGCTTGCGGTTGTCGGCGTCCAGTTGCAGCGCCTTGCCGGACACCTGCTTGATTTGCGCCAGTTCCTTCGCCACGTCCTGGAGCTCCGAACTGCTGTCGTCGAACTGATCGCGCAGATCGCCGCGCTCGCTGCGCAGTGCCTCTATCATCGCCTGAAGCTCCTGCAGCTTCGCTTCGGCCTCCGCAGCGCGGCGTTCGGCCGCTTCAACCTTGAGCTCGGCGGGAAGATCCTGCATGAGGTACTGGCTGCGGAGCCACCCGCTGGTGCCGTTGGCGGTGGTGATCTCCGACCAGAGACCATCCTCGGAGGTTGTCGACACCGTCAGGCGCGTGCCGGAGGGGATGCCGCGATGAATGATGCGATAGTCATTGCCCGCGCCGCTGCGCAGCGGCACGTACTGTTTATCGCTGATGTAGCGGACGTCCTGAGCGTTTGCCAGGCCGCTCTGAAAAAGCAGCGTCAGGAAGAGAAATGCAGCGATTCGCACGGCATGGAAATCCTTGGAGTGAGTCGGTTCGATCCGGTCGCTGTCGCGCCGGCTGTAGCACATATTCTAGCTGCGCGGCTGGGCAAATGTAAGAATAAGCATGGATTTATAGAGCGCAATATACTGCGGGCGCTTTTCAGGGGAGCACCAGTTTATACGGCTTGACTGTCACCCGGCTGAACACGCCGGCGTCCACGTAAGGGTCGGAATCGGCCCAGGCGGTGGCGGCTTCGAGGCTGTCAAACTCGGCGATGATGAGACTTCCGGTGAACCCGGCCTCGCCCGGATCTTCAGTATCGAGTGCAGGATGTGGCCCCGCCGCCAGCAGCCGCCCCTGATCCACCAGTGCAGTGAGTCTGTCGAGGTGGGCGGGACGCGCGGCCTTGCGCAGCGGGCCACTGTTGTTCACATCCTCACATAGAATGGCGTAGTACATGGCAGTTCTCCGGCTACTTTCTGCTACCCAGCACTTCAGGGTCTGGTGGGTCTTTCAGGTGCGGACTGATCATCACAGCCGTAAGCACCGTCAGCAGCAGGGTAAAGCCAATTGCGGAATACAGCTTGTAATCCACCCAGGTCGCCTCGCTGAAAGCGTAGGCAACGTAAATGTTGAGCCCGCCGACCACGGCAAAATTGCTGACCCAGAGAAGATTCAATCGCGACCAGATCTGTTTCGGCAGATGAATCTGGCTGCCCAGGGTGCGCTCCATCAGGTTTTTGTCACCGACAAACTGGGAAACGCCGAAAGCGATGGCGAGCGCCCAGTTGAAGATGGTGGGCTTCCACTGGATAAACGCCTCATTGCGAAACACGAGGGTTGCTCCGCCAAACACCAGCACCGCCAGTGCCAGCCACAGCAGGCGTTTCTCCAGTGTCCGGCTGATTGCGTAGTTGATCGCGACCTGTAGGAGGGTAGCGACCATCAGTACCGCGGTGGCGGAGAAGATGCCGTCGAGCTGATACTCCCAGCCGCCGAGGCTGACCTGCGTACCATCCAGCTTATAGACGATGAAAAACAGGATGATGGGAAGGAACTCAAGCAACTGCTTCATGGCTATTGGCGCACTCCGGCTGGTACCATGGGGCTTGGCTGGGCGGTATATCCGCCAGCCGCAGACCACAGAGTGTAAAGATTGTGCTGATCGACTTCCACACCCACACCACTGCGTCGGATGGCGCCCTCGCGCCGCTGGAATTACTGGCGCGGGCCCGCGAGCGTGGCGTCGGGATGTTCGCCGTGACAGATCACGACACCATCGACGGCTTTCTCTCGCTGCGCGACCGGGCCGCACAGCACGGCGAGCCGGTCAGGCTGATCCCCGGCGTGGAGCTCTCCTGCCGCTGGTCGGGCACCACCGTGCATATCGTGGGTCTTGGCTTTGACAGCGAACATGCCGCCATGCGCGAAGCGCTCGAATATATGGAAAATGCGCGCAGCCAGCGCGGCGAGCAGATTGCCGAACGCCTCGCCCGGCGCGGATTTCCGGGCGCCCTCGAAGGTGCGCTGGGAGAGGCGGGGGAAGGTCAGCTAGGCCGTCCGCATTTCGCGGCGTGGATGGTGCAGCAGGGCCATGTGAAGGATGCACAGCAGGCATACGGGCGTTACCTCGGTCAGGGCAAGGTAGGCGATGTAAAGGCCTTCTGGCCCGATCTCGAGCGCGTTGTGGGCTGGATCGTGCGCGCTGGCGGCGTGGCGGTGGTGGCACATCCCTACAAGTACCGGTTTACAGGCATGAAACTGCGCCGCTTGCTGGTGGATTTCGTCGCCGCGGGCGGCGGCGCGATAGAGCTGCTCAGCGGCTACCAGACGCCGCAGCAGACAGCACAAATCCGCCGATATGCCGCAGAGTTCGGCCTGGAAGTGTCCGTTGGCAGCGATTTTCACCGCGATACGCCCTACAGTGCCGAGCCGGGGGTGAGCGTGCCCGCTTTGCAGGGTTTGCGCGGTGTCTGGGAGCGTTGGGACGGGGCTGGAGAGGTCGCGTGAGTCAGTTTTTTCAGATTCATCCAGACAATCCGCAGGCGCGGCTGGTGCGCCAGGCGGTCGATATTATCCGCGCCGGTGGCGTGATCGTGTATCCCACCGATTCCGCCTATGCCCTGGGTTGCCATATCGGCGACAAGAGTGCGCTGGACCGCATCCGGCGCATCAGACGGCTGGATACACGGCACAATTTCACCCTGGTGTGCCGCGATCTCTCGGAGATCGCCACCTACGCCAAGGTCAACAATACCGTCTATCGATTGCTGCGGCATTGCACCCCGGGCCCCTATACCTTTATTCTCAAAGCGACCTCGGAGCTGCCCCGGCGGCTGCAGAATCCGAAGCGTAAAACCATTGGCTTGCGGGTGCCGGAGAACGCCATCGCCAGCGCGATCCTGCAGGACCTGGGCGAACCACTGATGAGTGTCAGCCTGATTATGCCCGGCGACGATTTGCCCCTGATCGACCCCTATGAAATACGCGATTTGCTGGAGCACGACGTGGATCTGGTGATCGATGGCGGCTGGTGCGGCATGGAGCCCACCACTGTGGTGGACCTGGTGGATGAAACACCGGTTATTCTGCGTGCCGGCAAGGGCGATGTGACGCCCTTTGAGGTATGAAACGGTGAGAACTTTACGACCAACGGCACTTTCGGCCGCAACCGGGTGTCCCGGCGGGCGGGCTCGGCGGTGAAGGCATGGCAGGTAACAGGTACCGGCGAGCCGGCCGCGGTGTTGCAGCAGGCGGACCGCGATCTCCCTCAACCCGGCCCCGGCGAGGCCCTGGTGCGCGTGGCCGCCGTGGGCATCGGACTGCCAGATGTCATGATGTGTCGTGGAACCTATGCTTTCGCGCCCTCGCAGCCCTTCGTGCCCGGCCAGGAGATGGTGGGCGAGGTAGAAGCCGTGGGAGTCGATTGCGCGCTTGAGCCGGGACAGCGGGTCATGGGTGTGACGGCTTTTTATAACGGCCATGGCGGCTTTGCCGAGTACTGCATTGCGCCGGATTACTCCCTCTACCCGGTACCGCACGGCATGTCCGACCCAGAGGCCGCCGCGTTCAGCATTCCCTACCACACCGCATGGATCGGCCTGAGCGTGCGTGCCGCGCTGGCGCCACGGGAAACGCTACTGGTGCACGGTGCGGCAGGTGGCACCGGCAGCGCAGCGGTGCAGCTGGGCAGGGCGCTCGGCGCGCAGGTGATCGCCGTGGCCGGAAGCGCCGAGAAGGCGGGTTTCTGTCGTGCGCTCGGGGCACAGCATGTTGTCGATCATTCCAGTGTGGACTTTGTTCAGGCCGTGCGTGAGCTGACGCAGGGGCGCGGCGCGGACGTGGTGTACGACCCCGTTGGCGGCGAGAGCTTCGAGCGTTCGCTGGAGTGCATCGCCCTGGGCGGGCGCCTGCTGGCCGTGGGTTATGCCTGCGGGCGCTGGGGCGTGCTCGACAGTCAGCGTCTGGTGATGCGCAATTGCGCCGCGCTGGGTGTGTTTGTAGGCGCGCACCCGCAGGCCGAGATCCTGCCCTGGCATGCACAGCTCTCGCAGCTTTGGGCGGCCGGCAAAATTTCCGCCACGCCTGCCGAGGTGGTGGCATTCGATGCGATTGGCGAGCGGGTTGCCGCGCTTGCTGAACGCGGTGCATTGGGCAAGATCGTGGCACTATGCAAGTAGTCAACCGAGAGGAAAGCATGCCTGAACTGGATTATCCCGCGTTCGACGCGGACAACCACTATTATGAAGCCCGCGACGCATTCACGCGGCATGTCCCCGACGCCATGCGGGCGCGCTGCGTGCAGTGGGCGACCATTGACGGGCGTGAGCACCATCTGGTGGGAGGCAAGCTGGCGCGGGCGGTAAAGAATCCCACCTGGAATCCTATCTCGCTGCCGGGTTCCATCGCGCCCTTTCTGCACGGCAAGCAACTGACGGACGCGGATGTCGAGCGTATGCGGGCACGTGAGCCATTGCCGGACTACTACATGCAGCGGGATGCGCGCGTGGCCAAGCTCCGCGACCAGGGATTGGAGGGCGTGTGGCTTTTCCCCACGCTCGGCGTGCTGTACGAGGAGTTGCTGAAGCACGACACCGAAGCGGTGACAACGCTGTTCACGGGTTTCAATCGCTGGTTGCAGGAGGACTGGGGGTGCAACTACCAGAATCGCATTTTCGCGGCACCTTACCTCTCGTTGTGCGACCCGCAGTGGGCCTGTGCGGAACTCGAATGGGCCATCGCCCAGGGAGCCAGTGTGGTCTGCATGCGTCCGGCGGCGGTGACACTCGCGGATGGGTCCACGCGCTCGCCCGCCGATACAATGTTCGATCCATTCTGGAGTCGCCTCAATGAAGCCGGCATCACTCTGGTGATTCACGCCGCGGACTCCGGCTACACCACCCACGGATACGTGCAGGACGGCTTTTCCGCAGATTTCAGCGGCGGGGTGTTTTCCCCCACCATCAAGCACTTCAACATTGAACGCGCCGCCTATGATTTCCTGATCACACTCAGTTACGAAAAGCTGTATGAACGCTTTCCCAATCTGCGGATAGCGTCTATCGAGAACGGTGCGGAGTTTCTGCCAGACCTGTTTCGCAAGCTGCGCCAGTCGCGCGATCGCATGCGCGGCTACTACAGCGAGGATCCGGGTGAACTGTTCCGCCGCCACGTGTGGATCAACCCCTTCTGGGAGGATGATGTGAACGAGGTGGCCGCGCATATGGGCACGGAGCGGGTGATTTTCGGTTCCGACTGGCCGCACATCGAGGGCATGCCACAACCGCTGGATTACCTGGTGGAACTGGAACGTTTCAGTGCACAGGAACAACAGCGCATCCTGCGGGACAACGCGAGATTTCTGAACACGCCGCAGCCCGCCTGAAGGCCGGGCGCAAGCGGGCAGGGCGGTGAGAATACGCCGCGGCCCTCTGCATTTCCGCCTCGCTGGGGTATACTGGATGCACTTAAAAACGGGTGCGGTGCCGTGTCAGTGAAAGAAACCAGTTACGGAACACCCGCTGCCCCGGAGTCAGAGGCGGCAGACGGAGGCAACCGGCCGGGTCAGATGGAGCCGCAGCAGGGCGAGATGCCCTTCGCCTTTGTCATGGGCAAGGCGATCACGGAGCTGCCCAAAGACTTGTACATCCCTCCTCAGGCGCTGGAAGTGTTCCTCGAGGCTTTCGAGGGTCCGCTCGATCTCCTGCTGTACCTTATTCGCCGCCAGAATCTCGATATCCTGGAAATCGACGTGTCGCGCATTACTGAACAGTACATGCAGTATGTCGAGTTGATGGACACCATGAAATTCGAGCTGGCTGCCGAGTACCTGCTCATGGCGGCCATGCTCGCGGAAATCAAGTCGCGCATGCTGCTGCCGCGCTCCGCCGCGATTGAAGACGACGAGGAAGACCCGCGGGCGCAGCTTATCCGCCGGCTGCAGGAGTATGAGCGCTTCAAGAAAGCCGCAGAGGAAATCGAGGAAATGCCGCGCCAGGAGCGCGACACCTGGGTGGGCAGCGCCCACCCGCCGGAGATCCACCGCGATCGCCCGGAGCCGGAGGTCGACATGCGCGAATTGCTGTTGGCGCTGGGAGAGGTGCTGCGACGGGCGGATATGTTCGAAAGTCACCACATTCAGCGGGAGGCCCTGTCGACGCGAGAGCGCATGAGTCAGGTGCTGGAGCGGCTTGCGGGCCAGCAGTTTGTGCCCTTTGTCTCGCTGTTCAGTGCGCACGAGGGTCGCCTCGGCGTGGTGGTCACCTTCCTCGCGCTGATGGAATTGATCAAGGAGGCACTGGTAGAGGTGGTGCAGACGGAAACCTTCGGCCCAATCCATGTCAAGGCAAGGTCGGAATAGCATGTCGGAAACGGGCCTGGTACAGATTATCGAAGGTGCGCTGCTGGCGGCGGCCAAACCGCTGAGCGTGGCGCAGCTTGCGGAACTGTTTGAGGAACACGAGCGGCCGGAGGCCGCGGCCCTGCGTGAAGCGCTCGCCGAAGTGGCCGAGCGCTGCGAGGGCAGAGGCTTTGAGCTGCAGGAAGTGGCCAGCGGTTTTCGCTTTGGCGTGCGCCAGAACCTGAGCACCTGGGTGGCGCGCCTGTGGCATGAGCGACCGCAGAAATACTCCCGTGCACTGCTGGAAACTCTCGCGCTGATCGCCTATCGCCAGCCCATTACTCGCGGTGAAATCGAGGAGATTCGAGGCGTCGCGGTCAGCTCCAATATTGTCAAGACACTACACGAGCGGGAATGGATTCGCGTTGTCGGGCACCGCGATGTGCCCGGACGTCCGGCCATGTATGCCACTACGCGCCAGTTCCTGGACTACTTCGGGCTCAAGACCCTGGATCAACTGCCGGCGCTGGCGGAAATCCGCGATCTGGAAACCCTCAACGCGGAACTCGGCTTCAGTGATCCGCTCCCCGCAGGGACGGATGCGTCTACCGCTGCAGCGCCTGATTCCAGCGGAGAAAGCCCGCAGGGTCTGACGCTGGTCGGTGGTACGGAACATACACCGGAGGGCACCCCGGCGCCCGGTGGCGGTGTCAGCCTGACGGAGGCCGCCGACAACCTCGAAGCGCGGGCGCAGGTCGCCACGGACGAAGAAGCCGCCGGAGATGCGGCATCTGAAGACGGGGCAACCGATCATCAGGACCTGGAATCTCCCAGGCCCGAAACCCGGGGCTGATGCAGTGAGCCCTAAAGCACGTGGCGCGCCACCCGGTACGCCGCCCGAAGAGCCGCTCGCGCAACCCGCATCCCCCGCAGGCGAAAAATTGCAGAAAGTGCTTGCGCGCACCGGGCTGGGCTCCCGCCGTGAGATGGAGCGATGGATTGAGTCGGGGCGTGTCTCGATAGACGGGCGCGTGGCGCGTCTGGGCGACCGGGTTGGCGACAAGGCCCGGCTCAGCGTTGACGGCAAGCCGCTGCAACGCGCGCCGGCGCGGGAAACGCGCTGCATTGTTTACCATAAGCCTGTTGGCGAGGTCTGCTCGCGCTCCGACCCCGAGGGCCGGCGCACCGTGTTCCAGCGCCTGCCGGGCCTGAAGAAGGGCCGCTGGATTGCGATCGGCCGGCTGGATTTCAACACCTCGGGCCTGCTGCTTTTCACCACCGATGGCGAGTTGGCAAACGCCCTGATGCACCCCTCTGCCAATATCGAGCGCGAGTACATGGTGCGCGTGATGGGTCAGGTGGACGCGGGGATGCTGGAGCGCATGCGCGAGGGTGTCATGCTGGAAGATGGCCTGGCGCGCTTTACCGATATTCAGGACGGCGGTGGCGAGGGAATAAACCGCTGGTTCTATGTTGTTCTGATGGAAGGTCGCAACCGCGAGGTGCGGCGCCTGTGGGAATCCCAGGGTCTGACCGTTTCGCGTTTGAAGCGCGTGCGCTACGGCAATGTGTTTATTCCCTCGCGCGTGAAACAGGGCCAGTGGTCGGAACTCGAACCGAAGGAGGTTACAGAGCTCTACCGGCTGGCCGGACTCACCCCCAAGGATGTGCGTCGCGTGAGCGTGCAGGAGCGCGAGGTGATGGAGCGTCAGTTCAACAAGCGACGCGGACGCCCCACCTAGCGCTGTTCTCAGCGCGCATCAAAAGCGCGGCCGGTAATGCCTGCGCTGTCGTCACCCATCAGGAACAGGTACGCTGGCATGATCGCCTCCGGCGACGGGTTTTTGGCGGGGTTCTCCGCCGGGTAGGCCGTGCGCCGCATCGCGGTATTGGTGGCTTTCGGGTTCAGGGTGTTGACCCGTATGCGCGAAGTATTTTCCAGCTCTTGGGCCAACACCTGCATGAACCCTTCGGTGGCAAACTTCGACACTGCATAGGCGCCCCAGTAGGCCCGGCCGACCCGCCCGACCGTCGAGGATGTCAGCACGATGGAGGCGTTGTGGGAGCGCTCAAGGAGCGGCAGCAGGTAGCGGGTGAGAGCAAACTGTGCGTTCACGTTGACCTGCATAACGGCCTCCCAGGCCTGGTAGCCGGCATTGCGTATCGGCGTGCGGTCGCCGAGCAGGGCCGCGTTGTGCAGAAGGCCATCGAGGCAGTCGAACTCACCGCCGAGGGCATCGGCGAGCTGTTGGTAGCTGCCTTGTGCGGCAGTTGCGAGATCCAGTTCGATGATCGCGGCCCGCGGTCCGCCCGCCGCCTCGATTTCATCGTACACCGCTTCCAGCTTGCTGCCGGTGCGACCGAGCAGCAGTACCGTGGCGCCGTAGCGGGCAAAGGTGAGGGCCGCCACGCGGCCGATGCCATCGCCCGCGCCGGTGACGAGAATATTGCGCTCCCTGAGCAAATCGACGCGCGGCCGGTAGTTGTCGGGAATCAGCAACGTCTCCATAAATATCCTCCCGTCAATGATTGAAGATCAGGTCCAGCAGCGCCTCGCTGCTGTCGGCCTGCGCGTCGGCGCCCCAGCGCTCGGCAGCGTCAGTGGCTTCGATATAGCCATAGGCGGCGGCGATGGTATACATGCCTGCGCTGCGGCCCGCATCGATGTCCCGCTGGTGATCGCCGATGTAGATGGCTTCGTGCGGCGCGCAGCGCAGTTCCCGACAGTTGCGGAACAGGCTCTCCGGGTGCGGCTTGCGCATCGTCACATCCTCGGGGCATACCACGCTGCCCGGGCCCGGCTGGATATTGAGTTGCGCCAGCAGTGGCTCGGTAAATGCTCGCGGCTTGTTGGTGGCAATGCCCCAGCCGATGCCTTCACGCTGCAGGCGCGCCAGCAGCGGTGGAATACCCGGGTACAGGCGGGCCACGCTGCCGAGTACTTCGCCGTACAACGCGAGCAGCCGCAGGCGCCGGTCTTCGAACTCCGGCGCCGATTCCTGCAGCCCGAGCCCGAGCGCTACCAGCGCCCTGGCACCGTTGGATACCGAGGCGCGAATAAGTAGCGGATCCATCTCATCCAGGCCGTGCTCGGCGCGCAGTGCCTGTACGGCGGGGATGAATTCGTCCGCCGTATCCACCAGCGTGCCGTCCAGGTCAAAAATCACGGCCCTGAGACTTGCGGGGAACGGTTGCCGCAGGCCGGCGCTCATGCTTCGGGTTTTACCGCGTGCAACAGATAGTTCACGCTGACATCGCGCGGATTCAGGCGATACACCTTGCTCAGCGGGTTGTAGGTCAGGCCTGTCATGTCGCGCAGCAACAAGCCCGCGTCGCGCAGCCACGCGGCGAGTTCGGAAGGGCGGATGAATTTGGCGTACTCGTGCGTTCCCGCCGGCAACAGTTTGAGAATATGCTCGGCGCCGACGATGGCAAATGCAAAGGCCTTGGGGTTGCGGTTGATGGTGGAGAAGTACAGTGATCCGCCGGGCCTGGTCAGCGCGGCGCAGGCGGCGACAACGGCCGCCGGGTCCGGCACATGCTCCAGCATCTCCAGGCAGCAGACGATGTCGAAGTGTTCGCCCTCGCTCTCTGCCAGTTGCTCCGCGGTGATTTGCCTGTAGTCCACCTCTGCACCCGATTCGAGCTGGTGCAGCCGCGCCACTGACAGCGGCGCTTCGCCCATGTCGATGCCGCTCACCTCGGCGCCCCTGTGGGCCATGGATTCCGCCAGGATGCCGCCGCCACAGCCCACGTCGAGCAGGCGTTTGCCCGCCACTGGCGAGCGTTCATCGATATAGTTCGCGCGCAGCGGATTGATCTCGTGCAGCGGCTTGAATTCACCGTCGCGGTCCCACCAGCGCTCTGCCAGTTCCTCGAACTTGGCTATTTCTGCCGGGTCGACATTCAGGGCGTTGCTCATCATTGGGCTCCTGCGGTCTGGGCAATGCGCTGCTGCCACGCTAGCGTGCGCTCCAGGAGTGCCTCGAGGTCGATGCGTGTCAGCTTGCGCTCGCGCATGATCAGTTCCCCGCCGATCCAGCTATGGCTCACCTGGCTACCGTTGCAGGCGTACACCAGCTGCGACAGCGGGTTGTGCAGTGGCTGGGTTTCGGGCCCGCTCAGGTCGACTGCGATGATGTCCGCGAGCTTGCCGGCCTCCAGGCTGCCAATCCTGTCGTCCAGGCCCATGGCGCGTGCGCCGTTGATGGTTGCCATGGCCAGTGCGTCGGCAGCGGGCAGTGCGGCGGCGTCGCGAGACGACAGTTTCGCCAGCAGGGCCGCCATCTGCATCTCCACGAAGAGATTCAGGCTGTTGTTGCTGGCCGCGCTGTCGGTGCCGAGCGCCACATTGACACCGTTGCGCTGCAACGCACTGACCGGGCAGGTGCCGGAGGCGAGTTTCATGTTGGAAAGCGGACAGTGCACCACGTGGGTTCCTGTCTCCGCCAGCAGCGTGATGTCCTGCGCGCCCAGATCCGTCATGTGTACGCATTGGGTGCGCGGCCCCAGCAGCCCGAGCCGGCTGAGGGTGTCCAGTGGCCGCTCGCCGGTCGCTTCCACCGCCTGCAATACTTCGGCGCTGGTTTCATGCAGGTGAATATGTACCACGGTATCCAGTTCCGCCGCGTAGGTGGCCACTTTGGCGAGGTTTTCCTCGCAGACCGTATACGGCGCATGCGGACCAAAGCCCACTGTAACCAGCTGGTTGTGTTTGTATTCGTCGCGCAGCGCGAGGCCCTTGCTGATGTAGTCATCGGCGTCGCGCCCCCATGCCGTGGGAAAATCGAACACGGGGAATGTGATCTGGCAGCGCATGCCGGCGCGCTGCGCGGTGGCGGCACAGACATTCGGAAAGAAATACATATCGCTGAAAGTGGTGGTGCCCGAGCGCAACATCTCGGCAATGGCCAGTTGCGTGCCGTCGGCGACAAACTCCTCACCCACGTGTGCGCCTTCCGCCGGCCAGATGTTCTCTTCCAGCCATGGCATCAGCGGCTTGTCATCCGCAAAACCGCGCAGCAGGCTCATGCCGGCATGCCCGTGGCAGTTGATCAACCCTGGCAGGAGCACATGTTCGCGCAGATCGTGTACCTGTGGAGTGTCAATTTTCTCTGCTTCAGCGCGCGGCAGCAGTGCCGCTATGCGCTCGCCATCGAGCACGATGCTATGTTCCCTGAGCACCTCGCCGTGGGGCAGTACCGGCACGATCCATGCGGCGTGGATCACCGCACTGGCCTGTGTCAATTGCTCGCTCATGAGTGTCCTGCTTGCAGTGGTTTGTCCGCCGGGTGGCGCCGCGCGGTGCTCGCGGGGCGCGTTCCTGGCAGTGTCTGAATGGCGCGCCGGGACAGTATAACCGGAATCCGCAATGTGGGCCCGAACAGGTAGCGAAATACAGTAAAAACGTGGCGATCACAGGGCATCTTCCCGTATAATTCAGGGTTTGGTTACGGCGTTCGCCACGCGTCCCGCAGGTCTGTTTCCGGCCTTCTGCGGCAGCGCTGGTCAGGGCGCGAAAACCGCCGTGCAAGCAGTCGAGGTAGTCGCAATAAATGGGTGACATAGCCAGGGAAATCCTTCCCGTCAGCATTGAAGACGAGATGAAGCAATCCTACCTGGATTACGCCATGAGCGTAATCGTGGGCAGGGCGCTGCCAGACGTGCGTGACGGGTTGAAACCGGTGCACCGGCGGGTGTTGTTCGCCATGAACGAGCTGAACAACGACTGGAACAAACCGTACAAGAAGTCGGCGCGCGTCGTGGGCGACGTCATTGGTAAATACCACCCGCACGGGGACTCGGCCGTGTACGACACCATCGTGCGCATGGCCCAGGCCTTCTCCTTGCGCTACATGCTGGTCGATGGCCAGGGCAACTTCGGGTCTATCGATGGCGACAACGCCGCGGCGATGCGTTACACCGAAATTCGCATGCGCAAGATCGCGCATTCGCTCCTCGCCGATCTGGACAAGGAAACGGTGGATTTCGTCGACAACTACGACGGCACGGAGCGCATACCCGCCGTAATGCCCACGCGCGTACCCAATCTGCTGATCAACGGCTCCAGCGGCATCGCCGTGGGCATGGCCACCAACATTCCGCCGCACAACCTGACGGAGGTCATCAGTGGCTGCCTGGCCCTGCTGGCAAACCCGGAGCTCACCGTCGATGAACTGATGGAGCATATTCCGGGCCCCGATTTTCCCACCGCCGCGATCATCAACGGCCGCGCCGGCATTATCCAGGCCTATCGCACCGGGCGTGGCCGCATCTACATTCGCGCCCGCGCCGAGGTGGTGCAGGACGAGAAGCGCGGCCGCGACATCATCATCATCCACGAGCTGCCGTACCAGCTCAACAAGGCGCGCCTGATCGAGCGTATTGCCGAGCTGGTAAAAGAAAAGAAAATCGAGGGTATTACCGAGCTGCGCGACGAATCCGACAAAGACGGTCTGCGTGTGGTGATCGAGTTGCGGCGCGGTGAAATGGGCGACGTGGTGCTGAACAATCTGTACGCCCAGACGCAACTGCAGTCGGTGTTCGGCATCAACATGGTGGCGCTGGTAGACGGCCAGCCGAAAATCCTCAATCTCAAGCAGATCCTCGAAGCGTTTATCCGCCATCGCCGCGAGGTGGTGACGCGCCGCACGGTATACCTGCTGCGCAAGGCGCGCGAGCGCGGCCACCTGCTCGAAGGCCTGGCGATTGCGCTGGTGAATATCGACCCGGTGATAGAGCTGATCAAGGCGAGCCCGAGCCCGACCGAGGCCCGCGAGAAGCTGGTGGCGCGCAGCTGGCCGCCCGGCGATGTCTCCGGCATGCTCGAGCGCGCGGGTGCCGATGCCTGTCGGCCGGATGAACTCGAGCCGCAGTACGGACTGCATGATGGCCAGTATTTTCTCTCGCCCGCGCAGGCCCAGGCGATACTCGAGCTGCGGTTGCATCGCCTCACGGGTCTGGAGCATGAAAAACTGCTGAGTGAGTACGAGGAGAAGCTGCGCGAGATCGCCGAGTATATGGAAATCCTCTCTGACCCGGACCGCCTCAAGGTGGTGATCCGCGAGGAGCTGGAAGAGATCGTCGCGGAGTACGGTGACGAGCGTCTCACCGAGATCACTTCCTCCCAGCACGATCTCACGGTGGAAGACCTGATCACCGAAGAAGACCGTGTGGTGACAATTTCCCACGGCGGGTACGCCAAGACACAACCGCTGTCGGACTATCAGTCACAGCGTCGGGGCGGCATGGGAAAGTCCGCAACCACTGTAAAAGACGAGGATTTTGTAGAGCACCTGCTGATCGCCAGCACCCACTCCACCATCCTGTGTTTCTCCAATCTCGGCAAGGTTTACTGGCTGAAGGTCTACCAGATTCCGGTGGCCGGCAGGAATTCCCGCGGTCGTCCGATGGTGAATCTGCTGCCGCTGGAAGAGGGTGAGCGGGTGACGTCCATTCTCCCGGTGAGTGACTATACCGAAGGACATTACATCTTCATGGCCACCGCCGGTGGCACAGTGAAGAAAACCTCGCTGACTGATTTTGCCCGCCAGCGCAGCGTGGGCCTGCGCGCGCTGGAACTGGAAGAGGGCGATGTGCTGGTGGGCACTGCAATTACCGACGGGGGCTGCGACGTGATGTTGTTGTCTACCGAGGGCAAGGCAGTGCGCTTCCGGGAGGACGATGTGCGCGCCATGGGTCGCACCGCGCGCGGCGTGCGCGGGATCCGGCTCGGCGCGGGGCACAAGATGATTTCACTGATTATTCCGCGCGAGGGCGGCAGCGTGCTCACCGTCTCGGAACACGGCTACGGCAAACGCACCGGCATACAGGACTTCCCCACCAAGGGCCGCGGCAACAAGGGTGTGATTGCCATGCAGACCTCCGAGCGCAACGGCCGGATGGTGGGTGCCGTGCAGGTGTTGCCGGGTGAAGAGCTCATGCTGATTTCCAACCTGGGCACGCTGGTGCGCACGCGCGCCGATGAAGTGTCGGTGCAGGGGCGCAACACGCAGGGCGTGCGAGTGATCCGCACCCGCGCAGGTGAGCGCCTGGTGAGTGTGGAGCGTATCGACGAACCGGCGGAGGAGGAGATTGCGTCGCTGCCGGATGCGGAGCTGGCCCCGGCGCCGCCGGTGCAGGAAGACCCAGCACCGGACAATGACGACTAGTCGCGCCTGAAGCGCGTTTGCAGTTTGTAATTTCCGCACAGGCGGGAAGCCAATGACAGGGGAAGAAACACCATGACACGCCGCTACAACTTCTGTGCCGGTCCGGCGTCGCTGCCGGAGGCCGTGCTGACGCAGGCCCGCGATGAAATGCTCGACTGGCACGGCAAGGGCCTGTCGGTCATGGAGATGAGCCACCGCAGCACGGAGTTTATGGGCATCGCCGAACGCGCGGAGCAAACCCTGCGCAAACTGCTCGCGGTTCCCGACGATTACGCCGTGCTGTTTGTGCAGGGCGGCGCCAGCATGCAGTTTTCCTCGGTGCCGCTGAATCTGCTGGGCGAGCGTCGCGTGGCCGATTACGTGAATACCGGGCAGTGGTCGAAGAAGGCCATCGCCGAGGGGCGTCGCTACTGTGAGGTGAACGTGGCGGCGAGCTCCGAAGACAGCAACTTCAGCACTATTCCCGCCGAGGAAACCTGGCAGCGCTCCGCCGATGCGGCGTATCTGCATTACACACCCAACGAAACAATTGGCGGTGTTGAGTACTTCTTCACGCCGCAATCGGAGGCGCCGCTGGTGGCGGACATGTCCTCCACCCTGCTGTCGCGGCCGGTGGATGTGGCTCAGTTTGGCGTCATCTACGCCGGGGCGCAGAAAAACATCGGCCCGGCGGGGCTGACGCTCGTGCTGGTAAATCGCGCGCTGCTCGGCAGTGCCAGCGAGCTGTGTCCAGCCATGTTGAACTGGCAGGTGGCCGCCGACAATGAATCCATGTACAACACGCCGCCCACCTACGCCCTGTACCTGGCCGGCCTGGTATTCGAGTGGCTGGAAAAGCAGGGTGGCCTGCAGGCCATGGAAAAGGTAAACCGGCGCAAGGCGGAAAAACTCTACGGCATGATCGACAACAGCGCGTTCTACGCCAACCCGGTCGACCCACCCTGCCGCTCGCTTATGAATGTACCGTTCACGCTGGCGGATGACAGCCTCGACAAGGCCTTTCTGTCGGCGGCGGAAGAGGCCGGCCTGCTCAACCTCAAGGGGCATCGCTCGGTGGGCGGCATGCGCGCCAGTATTTACAATGCGGTGACGGAAGAGGCGGTAGACGCGCTCATTTCCTTCATGCGCGATTTCGAACAACGCCACGGATAAACGGGCCGCTGATGGCAGACAACAGGGATCTCGAACAGGTCAGGGCCGATATAGACACTATCGACCAGGATATCCAGGCGTTGATTAATCGGCGCGCCGCCTGCGCCCAGCGCGTCGCCGACATCAAGCAGGGGGAGGCAAGGGAGCGCGGGGAAACCGGCGAGGCAGTCGTGTATTACCGGCCCGAGCGTGAAGCGCAGGTGCTTGAACGTGTTATCGAGCGCAATACCGGGCCGCTGGACGGCGTCAGCATGGCGCATATTTTCCGCGAGATCATGTCCGCCTGCCTGGCGCTGGAGCGACCGCTGCAGGTGGCATATCTCGGCCCCGAAGGCACGTTCACCCAGGCGGCGGCCATCAAGCATTTCGGACACGCCGCCCTCTGCCTGCCACAGGCGACCATCGACAGCGTGTTTGCGCAGGTGGAGTCCGGTGAATGCAATTACGGTGTGGTGCCGGTGGAGAACTCCACCGAGGGCATGGTCAGCCACACGCTGGACAGCTTCATGGATTCCAGCCTGAAGATATCGGGCGAAGTGGAAATGCGCATCGGTCACCACCTGCTGGCCTCGGCGGCCACCGCTGGCGGTGAGATTCACCTGATCTGCGCGCACCAGCAGGCACTCGCCCAGTGTCGCAACTGGCTCGACCGGCACTGGCCGAACGTGGAGCGCGAGGCAGTCAGCAGCAACGGCGAGGCCGCGCGGCGCGCTGCCAGCGAGCCCGGTGTCGCCGCGGTTGCCGGTGATATGGCGGCGGAACGCTATGCACTGGAGAAGCTCGCGAGCAATATTGAAGACTACGCCGACAACTCAACCCGTTTCCTGGTGATCGGCCGCGAAGAAGTGCCGCCCTCGGGCAAGGACAAAACCTCCATCATCGTTGCCAGCCGCAACCGTCCGGGAGCGCTGTTCGCATTGCTGGAGCCCTTTCGCCGCGCCGATATCAGCCTGACGCGTATCGATACCCGGCCCTCGCGCACGGAAAAATGGGCCTACGTGTTTTTTATCGAGTTTGAAGGGCACCTCCAGGATGAAAAAATTGCCGGTATCATCACTGAACTCGAGGAGCAGTCGATCATGCTCAAGCCACTCGGCTCCTACCCCCGGGCAGTGATCTAGATCGTGGCCGGCAGGGAATGTGGCAACCTCGTGGTGTTGGGGCTCGGCCTGATTGGCGGTTCGCTGGCGCGCGCCCTGCGCGAAAACGGTTTTTGTGAGCACATTATCGGTTGCGGCCACCGGGCCCCTTCGCTGGAGCGGGCGCTGGAACTCGGCGTGATCGATGAGTACACGCTGGATGTGGACGCTGCTTTCCGGCGCGCGGACATTTTCGTAATTTGCACTCCGACTCTCACGGCCTCGAGCGTGCTGGAGCGGTTGCTGCCGCAAATGGACGCAGCCGGGCCGGTAGTTACCGACGTGGCGAGCGTGAAGGGCAGCCTGCGGGACACCGCGCTGCGCGTGGCAGGCCATATGCCGCCGCACCTGGTGCTGGCGCACCCGATTGCCGGCTCGGAACAAAGTGGCGTGGAAGCTTCCCGCGTGGACCTGTTCGTCAAACACCGGGTGATTGTCACGCCGGTCGAGGGGAATGATGCGGCGGCCGTCGCGCTGGTGCGCCGGATGTGGGAGAGCACGGGGGCCGAGGTCATCGATATGGCGGTCGATACCCACGATGCGGTGCTCGCCGCTACCAGCCATCTGCCGCATTTGCTCGCCTACACTCTGGTCGATGCACTGGCAGGGTCGGCTGATCGCGAGGAGATTTTTCGCTGCGCCGCAGGCGGTTTTCGCGATTTTACCCGTATCGCCTCGAGTGATCCGATCATGTGGCGTGACATAGCGCTTGCCAATCGGGATGCCCTGCTGGAGGCGATGGATGATTTCAGCGAGCACCTGGGGCGCCTGCGCTCGGCGGTTGCCGCCGGCGATGGCGATGCGATGCAGGAAACTTTCACTCGTGCCAAGCAGGCACGGGATGCGTTTGCCGGGATACTGGCAGAGCGGGATCAATAGCGAGGCTTATGAAATTTCAACTCCAACCGGGCGGCTCGCTGAGTGGCCGAGCTCGGGTTCCGGGCGATAAATCCATTTCCCACCGCGCTATCATGCTGGGGTCGCTGGCTGAAGGCGTCACGCATATCAGCGGCTTTCTCGAGGGTGAGGACGCGCTGGCCACCGTCGCGGCGTTTCGTGCCATGGGTGTCTCGATCGAGGGCCCCGACGCCGGTATCGTGACCGTGCACGGCGCTGGCCTGCACGGGTTGCGCGCGCCCGCCGGGCCGCTGGACCTGGGCAATGCGGGTACCGGCATGCGACTGCTCTGCGGTGTGCTGGCGGGGCAGTCCTTCGACGCGCAACTCACCGGCGATGCCTCACTGTGCAGCCGTCCCATGGGGCGGGTAATCGATCCTTTGAGTCGCATGGGCGCGCGAATCAGCTCTGCTGAGGGCGGACGCCCCCCTCTCAACATCAGCGGTGGTTGCGCGCTGCGGGGCATCGATTATGCCTTGCCGATGGCCAGTGCGCAGGTGAAATCCTGTGTATTGCTGGCCGGTTTGTACGCCGAGGGCAAAACCGTGGTGAGGGAGCCCGCGCCTACGCGCGACCATACGGAACGAATGCTCGGTGGCTTTGGCTACGCACTGCGCCGTGAAGGCGCCAGCGTGGAACTGTCGGGCGGTGGGCGCCTGCAGGCTGCGCAGATTGACGTACCGGCCGACATCTCGTCCGCGGCATTTTTTCTGGTGGGTGCGAGTATCGCGCCGGACTCCGACCTGGCCCTGACGCATGTTGGCGTGAACCCCACCCGTACAGGGGTGCTCAACATATTGCGTGAGATGGGCGCCAATATCGAGTTGTCCAACACCCGCGTGGTGGGCGGTGAGCCGGTGGCGGACATTCGCGTGCGGTACGCGCCCCTGCGCGGTATCGAAATACCCCTGGACCAGGTGCCTCTGGCCATCGATGAGTTTCCGGCGCTGTTTATCGCCGCCGCCTGTGCTGAAGGCCGCACCACGCTGCGTGGCGCCGAGGAATTGCGGGTGAAAGAGAGTGATCGCATCGCCGCGATGGCCGAGGGCCTGGCGACGCTGGGAGTGCACAGCGAGGTGCTGGCAGACGGCATAGTGATAGAGGGCGGCGAATTGGGAGGCGGTGAGATACATACTTACCACGACCACCGCATCGCGATGTCCTTTGCCATTGCCGCGCTGCGCGCCACGGCGCCGATCACTGTGCTCGACTGCGATCATGTGGCGACCTCGTTTCCCGGCTTTGACACGCTTGCGACCGGGCTCGGCCTGCGCATCGAGGCCATCGGAGCGCGGGAATGACGCATCCGGTACCGGTGATCGCGGTGGACGGCCCCTCCGGAGCTGGCAAAGGCACCATCAGCCATATGCTGGCCGAGTGGCTCGGCTGGCATTTGCTGGATAGCGGCGCGCTGTACCGCGTGACCGCGCACGCCTGTCTGCTCGATGGCGTGCATTGGGACGATGCCGAGGCGGTCGCCGCGGTCGCGCGTCATCTGGATGTCAGTTTCAGTACGGCGCCCGACGGCGAAATTCTGGTGGCCCTTCGGGGAGAGGATGTCAGCGCTGCAATCCGCACCGAGGAGGGCGGGCGCGGGGCATCCACAGTGGCCGCCATTCCCGCCGTGCGCGAGGCCCTGCTGGTACGTCAGCGGGAGCTGCGAAAACTTCCGGGGCTGGTAGCCGACGGACGCGATATGGGCACCGTGGTATTCCCCGATGCAACGCTCAAACTGTTCCTCACAGCGAGTGCCGCCGAGCGCGCCGAGAGACGCTATAAGCAGTTGATGGTAAAGGGGGAAAGTGTTAGTCTCCCGCGCCTTCTGCAGGATATCGAGGAGCGTGACCGGCGCGATGCTAGTCGCGACATATCGCCCCTCCTTCCGGCAGAGGACGCCATCATCATTGACAGTACTGACCGGCCAATCTCGGATGTCTTCGAGCAGGTGGTACGCAAGGTGAATGAACGGGGCTTAGGTCGGGAGAGCGGGTGCTCGCCGTAACCGGGGCCCATCGCTCATGGTGGCAGATGTGCGGTTTTTCCCGCTGAATCCAGTCAGGGTGGGAGAAGCAGCAAAATACGTATGACCCATGCCGGCTGGAGGCATGGCGGAAGCGGGCCCAGTGCCCGGAAATCCTACAGGTAATGTGTAATGAGCGAATCCTTCGCCGAACTTTTTGAAGAGAGTCTGAAAACCGTTGACATGCAGCCGGGCGCCATCGTGACCGGTGTAGTCATCGATATTGATAACGAATGGGTCACCGTGCACGCGGGTCTCAAGTCAGAGGGCGTGATTCCTCGCGCACAGTTCATTGATGGCAACGGCAACTGCACGCTGAATATAGGCGATGAAGTGCAGGTGGCGCTGGAAACCGTTGAAGACGGCTTTGGTGAAACCAAGCTGTCGCGAGAGAAGGCCAAACGTGCCGAGGCCTGGAAAGATCTCGAAGCCGCGCACGAGGCCGACGAAGTCGTCAACGGCGTGATCAATGGCAAGGTCAAGGGCGGTTTCACCGTCGATATCAATTCCATTCGCGCGTTCCTCCCCGGCTCTCTGGTGGATGTGCGCCCGGTGCGTGAGACAACGCACCTCGAAGGCAAGGATCTCGAGTTCAAGGTCATCAAACTGGACCAGAAGCGCAACAACGTGGTCGTATCCCGACGCGCCGTGATGGAAGCGGCGAACAGCGTTGAACGCGATGCTTTGCTGGAATCCCTGCAGGAAGGCATGAGCATCAAGGGTATCGTCAAGAACCTCACCGATTACGGCGCCTTTGTCGATCTCGGTGGCGTGGACGGCCTGCTGCACATTACCGACATGGCGTGGAAGCGCATCAAGCATCCGTCAGAGATTGTGGAAGTGGGGCAGGAAATCGATGTCAAGATTCTCAAGTTTGATCGCGAGCGCAATCGCGTATCGCTCGGCCTGAAGCAACTGGGCGAGGATCCCTGGGTCGAAATCACCAATCGCTATCCCGAAGGCAGCCGCGTGAACGCGAAAATCACCAACCTGACCGATTACGGCTGCTTTGCCGAACTCGAGGAAGGCGTGGAAGGCCTGGTGCACGTGTCTGAGATGGACTGGACAAACAAGAATGTGCATCCGTCCAAGATCGTCAATCTCGGCGATGAGGTTGAAGTGATGGTGCTGGATATCGACGAGGAGCGTCGCCGCATCTCGCTGGGCATCAAGCAGTGCCAGCAGAACCCGTGGGATGCCTTTGCGTCGCAGCACGCCAAGGGCGACAAGATCACGGGTACGATCAAATCGATCACCGACTTCGGCATTTTTATCGGCCTGGAAGGCAATATCGATGGCCTCGTACATCTCTCGGACATCAGCTGGAACGAAGTAGGCGAGGAGGCTGTGCGCAATTACAAGAAGGGCGACGAGATCGAAACAGTGATCCTGTCGATCGACCCGGAGCGTGAGCGCATTTCCCTGGGCATCAAGCAACTCGAGGACGATCCGTTCGGCAATTATGTTGCGGTAAACGACCGCGGTGCGATTGTCACCGGCGAAGTGATCGAGGTCGATGCCAAGGAAGTCACCGTCAGACTGGCGGAAGAAGTCGAGGGCATACTGAAAGCCTCCGACATCAGCCGCGACAAGGTTGAAGACGCGCGCAACTCCTTCAAGGTCGGAGATTCTGTTGAAGCCAAGATCATCTCGGTAGACCGCAAGAATCGTGGTCTGGCGCTGTCGATCAAGGCCAAGGATTTCGACGACGAGAAGGAAGCGGTGAAGTCGCTGCGCGATACCGAGCAGGAATCCACCTCGCCGGGCACCATTGGCGATCTGATCAAAGCGCAGATGGGCGATAAATAGCCCTCTGGGTGATGCGTAAAAAAGGCCCGCCTGTGCGGGCCTTTTTTTGTGCACCTGTTTGGCGAAGCGTCGGGATACGCCAGTTTTTCTATATAAAATAAGCACTTGCGCAGGCATCCGATAAGGGTCAGAATACCGGCTGATTATTGGGGTGTCATAACAAGACCTCGCGCAGGAGAGGCTGCATGACGAAAAGTGAGCTTATTGAGTCCATTGCGTCCAAACAGACGCAGTTGTCGTCCAAAGACGTAGAACTTGCAGTGAAGACGATTCTCGAGCATATGTCCCAGGCACTTGCCGATGGAGAGAGAATCGAGATTCGCGGATTCGGCAGTTTCTCGCTGCATTTTCGCGAACCGCGCCGCGGGCGCAACCCGAAGACCGGCGATGCGGTGGAGCTGAACGGCAAGTACGTTCCGCATTTCAAACCCGGCAAGGAACTGCGAGAGCGAGTCAACACCGGGCTGCAGCTGGGCCTTTGAATGGGCGCGCTGCCCGCATGTGATGCCCGGTTTGTTCTCGATCAGCGAAACGGTATGATCCAAAGATCATACCGTTTTTTTTTTTTTCAACCGACGGCTGTGGGATGGCAAATGAAACTCTTGGCTAAGTTCTTGACCCTTCTGATCGTGCTGGCGATGTTGGTGATCGGTGTGCTCTTCGCGCTACAGAATAAGGAGCCGGTACCACTGGATCTTCTGGTCTACACCTTCGCGCCACAAAGTCTTGCGCTCTGGGTGCTGTGCGCCTTTGCCCTCGGCGGTCTGCTGGGGCTGCTTGTATCCTCGCTGTATCTGATGCGTATGCGTGCCTCTCTGGCGGTTTCCAAGCGCGAACTGGGCAAGGCGCGCACAGCCTTGAGAGCGCAGCCCGGGAGTACCGCCTCGAAAGCGGAGGCGGCGTGAATTCACCGATCATTGTCGCGCTGGACTACCCTTCAATGGCGCCCGCGCTGGCGCTGGCAGAACGGCTTTCACCAACGCTGTGTCGGCTGAAAGTTGGCAAGGAGCTGTTCACTCGCAGCGGCCCCGCTGTTGTAGAGCGCTTGCAGGCGCTGGGGTTCGAGGTGTTTCTCGATCTGAAGTTTCACGACATTCCCAATACCGTGGCCGGTGCGGTGCGCGCGGCGGCGGAGCTGGGTGTGTGGATGCTCAATGTGCATTGCGCGGGTGGGAGGCGCATGTTGGCGGCCTCGGTTGAAGCGCTCGACAAGACCTCACATCGGCCTCTACTGATAGGGGTTACGGTGCTTACCAGTCTGTCGCAGGAAGAACTGCTGGAGCTGGGTGATACGCGTTCCATTGAGGAGCGCGTGCTGAGCCTGGCGGCTCTCAGCGCAGCCTGCGGTCTGGACGGCGTGGTCTGCTCCGCACTGGAGGCCACCGCGTTGCGCCGGGCACGCGGCGAGGACTTTTGCCTGGTCACGCCCGGCATACGCCTGGCCGGAGACGACTGTGGCGATCAGCGACGCGTGGTTGCGCCGGCCCAGGCGCTTGCGATGGGATCGGACTATCTGGTGATTGGCCGCTCCATTACCGCCGCGAGTGATCCTCTGGGCGCGCTGGAGCGCGCGCACGGCGAACTCGCCGCAGCCTGAGACTCTCCAGGGCTGTTTCATCAAATCCGCGCGATGACGATTACACCCGGAATTATCTTGCTACACTCGGTTTTGGTACGGATGCCTGCACGGAAGCAGATAACCCAAATGGAGATTGGCTTATGATCAATACTATTCGCAACCCCCACTGCGAGCCCGTTGTGGCGCGCAACCCCCTTTCAGTTTTACTTGCGGTGAACCAGCGCGCAGTGCTCGCGCTGGCCGCACTCTTGCTGGCGATGACTCTTGCGCTGGGTGGTACAACTGCGCATGCACAGGATGCCTCCGCGGCCGAGTCGGCGGTGGTAAACATCAACACCGCGGATGCCGCCGCGCTGGCCAGAACGCTTTCGGGCGTGGGTATCACGCGCGCGGAAGCCATTGTGCGCTATCGTGAAAGTTTCGGCCCGTTCAGTGCCGCTGACGAACTCATGGACGTCAAGGGCATCGGGCAATCGACGCTGGAGGCAAACCGCCAGCGCATCACACTGGAATAACCAGCCCGCATCCGTATTATGGGGGCCTAGGCCCCCTTTTCGTTACGGTGAATAAAATAGCGTGAAATGTGTTGTCACCGGTGCGACGGGCTTTGTTGGACGTCACCTCTGCGCTGAGCTTATGGCTCGCGGCGATGAGTTGGTGGCACTCAGCCGCAGCGGCACAGCGTTGCAAGATGGTACACCCACTGTAGCGCACGATCTCGCCACAACTGAAGCGCCCAACGCGTTGCTGGCTGGTGCGAGCACGGTTTTTCACCTCGCCGCTATCGCGCATCGCAGTGCGCCCGCTGCTGACTACGAGCAGCTGAATTACCACGCAACCGTGGCGCTTGCAGCTCAGGCGGCTGCTGCGGGGGCGGCCTGCTTTGTTTATCTCAGCAGTGTCAGAGCGATGGGCCCGCCGAACTCAAGCGACCGACGCTCGGAAAACGACTGCAGACTGCCGGTGGAACCCTATGGACTTTCCAAGTGGCGCGCCGAGTGCGCGTTGCGCGCCGCCTATGCCGATCATCCCATGTCGGTGGTGGTATTGCGTCCGAGCCTGATTTACGGGGCAGGAGTAAAAGGCAATTTGCGCCTTCTTGCCCGCGCAGTGCGGCGCGGACTTCCCCGATTACCCGCAGGTGGGCGCCGTTCGCTGATTGCGGTCGAGGATCTGGTGGCGTTGATGTGTTGTGTGGCGGATGCGCCGCCACCGGGCGCGCATACCTGGATAGCAACGGGTGAGGATGCCAGCACCCAGCAGATTGTCGATGCACTGCGCGCGGCGCTGGGTAAGCGCAGTGACTCGCCGCCCGTGCCGCGCTGGATCTGGCGCGCTGCAGCCCGGGCACATGATGCGATTCGGCGTACCCCGGGGCTGAGCAGCTATGAGGCG
>TARA_R110002073_G_scaffold336295_3_pt1 | contig 27781 bp, 24 predicted proteins | sample TARA_R110002073 | Tara Oceans TARA_R110002073 (sample SAMEA4397174) | marine metagenome | biome: Polar Biome; feature: [DCM] deep chlorophyll maximum layer (ENVO:01000326); material: water (ENVO:00002006), including particulate matter (ENVO:01000060) such as... | depth 40 m | reverse complement strand
CATCAGAAAAATACGAGGCGGTGTTGCGATGATCGTCTGAAACCAGCGGTGGTGTGCGATCGAACACTGTTTCCTAGTGACGCAGACAGCAAGCCCTGGGGATGTGAGTGCCTGTGATATTGTGGCGCAATGGGGACCCAAATTCGGCGCGCGGGCGTCTTTGCGATATTGGTGTTTTTCTCAATGATGCTTAGGGGAGGGGCCAGCGAGGCCGCTACGCTCATTTCCTGTAAACTCTTGGCCACCTCGAAGCCCGCGCCCGAGCGCGCGACGTTTGTGCTTAAGAAGCGGGATGTCAGCATGTTTGGACAAAAAGGCTGGAAGGCACTTTCCAAGGCGAGCCCATTGCGAAGCTCGGGCGCCAGCCACAGCTTTCGCACAAGCGATGGGACGAAGCGATTCGCCACCCTCGAAGCTTTTGATACCGACTCCTACAAGCTCACGGTATTTGCCAAGGACGGCGATCAGTATGAGGTTCCTGTTCGCAGGCGCTGCGGAAGTGGGGTCTTTGTGGTGCAGAAGGGGTGGAAGAGCCCGCGCTCGCCGTTGCCCCAATTTGCCATCGGCGACAGGGAGCAGCTGGTCATTGCAAATCTTAAGGAGGCTCCCTCGTATGTCTCGGTCAAGTGGGCCTTTCTTGCGGGAGACCTCGAGGGCGGGCATTTTGAACGCTCGGAGTCTTGGCGATGGACGAGGCCACTGGGTGGCGAAACGCGTCCAGGAGTGGGGCCCAACACGGCCGCAGGCGAGCTTGTGTACTTGCAGTTCTTTCAACAAAACCTCGATGGCACCACACTCGACTGGAAAGGTTGGGCTGCGACAACGGCAGCGGGCGCGCTAACCGTTGGCAAGGGCCTGCCTCCAAAGGCTCTTGCGAAGACCTACTCGGCGGCTGCGCGATGCCCCTCGCCCAGCATTCACAAAGTGCCATCAAGGCCAAACTTTAAAGGGGCGGCGCCCGAGGTTGTCGAAGATGCATCGGGGACGCCGCTCAAAACTGCCTCTAGCAACCTTGGCTTTGTCGTAGAGGCGACGGTGGGCCAATCCTTCCGAGTGGAAGATGCCCCGCGAAGCGTGTGCCCTACTTGGTACGAAGTTGAAGAGGGCTTGCAGCGTGCCTTCTCCTTTCCAAGCCAGATTGCCCTGAGCCGTTTCGGAGACGATAGGACGTACGCATTCGAGCTCTGGTTTTCAACGTTGCAGCGACGATGGCCGCCACTGCAGCTGCGATGGAGCACAACGCGCAACGGGCTTAGCGCTGCGAAGGCCGCAATTTCACAGCGCCCGGGCTTCTCAAACTATTGGCCAACCTATTTTGTCATTCCAGACGCTGCGAATGAGTTTTACGTCGAAGTCGTGCCGCAGTGGAGCGATCCAAAGGCGCGCGTTGGAGTTACAGCCCGCGTGCGCCTCGATCGAAAGGCAAAGACTTGGTCGGCCAAGTTTGACCAAGTAACGCCGCTACCGTGAGCGCTTCCAGCGACCGCTAGCTCGTTACTGGGCGCATCTCGGTGCCCATTCCGGGGGTAATAAACAAGACCGAGCACTCGCTTCTAACGACGGCTGTGTGCCAAACGCCGGCCGGGTTGATAATCGCATCGCCCTCGGCAAGGGTCACGCGCCGCTCTTCACCATCCACCTCCTGGACAAGCTCGATGGTGCCCTTGGTGCACACCATAATCTCGTCGCCCATGGGGTGCATCTCCCAGGTGTCCCACGAGCGCGTAAAGGTGTGCATCGAAAACAAGCGGCCCTCGTTGCCATCGTCTGCGTGACGCTCACCCCTTTGGCTGCGCAACGTCGCAAGCGAGCGCCTTCAGCTGCATGCACGGAGAGGTTGAGCATGAGCCTGCGACCTGGGCGGGCTTTGTGATCGCAGCGGCACCATCGATCGGAACATTTCCTAAGCTAAGCATCTGGCACGGCGATAGCGATTCGACGGTCGCGCGCTCAAACGCCACCGAGCTTGCCAAGCAGTGGACTGCGTTGCACGGCGAGGACGCCGCCTTAGGTAGCGCAGATATGCTCGAAGGCCACAGCCGGGTTCGCTACGGTAGCCCGCCGGTTGTCGAGTTGGTGACCCTCGAAGGCTGGAAGCGGCATTGACGCTGGTCTCGTGCTGTGGCGCAGGCGCTCTAACGATGCACTATGACGCTTGATGTAGAATCGGTAGAAGCAACTCGTCGATGAGTTGATCTCGAAACTCGTTATCGACGGCCTCGCCGGTAATGAGAAGACGCGTCGCCATCATGGACGGAGCGATATCGGCAAAGAATGGCGGCAGGATCGCGTGCGCCGGCAACTCGCCGCGGGTGATGGCGTTTTGGAATGCAACGTCGACGTGGTGCCGCATGACCGCGACAAACTCCTTGCGAATCAAGTCACCCAATCGCGGAGTGGCTCGCATCGCGTTGGTGAGAGTGGTCATGGCGAGTCGGCGCCCATCGGGGGATTGCCCGCCGGCCAGAGTTTCGAGCAGGGTTACAAGGTCGGCGCGCAGAGAGCCGCTGTCTTGCGGCTCCGGTGGCAGCCGTAGACTGCTCAACACAGCGGCGATGACCAATTCTTCCTTATTGGGCCAGCGCCGGTACAAAGTAGTCTTGGCCACGCCGGTGCGGGCGGCGATGCATTCCATGCTCAGGCGCTGGTAGCCAAGATCCGCCAACATGCCCAAGGTGGTGACAAAGACCTTGGCGGCCAGGGCGGGATCCCTTGGTCGACCGCGCCCACGAGAGCCCAAAGGCTTTGGGCACGTTTTGTCGGTGTCTTTGGGGGCCATAGTAAAATTCCCTATGATTCTAACAATATTCGCCGATATATGACATGTCAATTTACGATACGATTGCGTGTTGTAAATATCAGAAGGCGACCTATCATGGAATCCGCCATGGATGTATCAGACCGACCTCGCCCCGATTCCCGACTCAATGCAGTTGGATTGGCCCCTGCGCGGACAGCGATCCTGTGCATAGGAATGCTGGCATTTGGGGCCTGCAGCAGTGCCAAGGCCAAAGCCAAGGATGGGCCGCGCCCGGTAAAAGAATTCCCCGTGGAGCAACTCGCGGCAACCAGTGCCGTGGTGCACAAGGTCTATCCAACAAGCCTCGAGGGCATTCAAACCATCGCGCTTCGCCCGCGAGTCTCTGGCTATCTAACCGCGATCGAAGTTGATGAGGGCGCGCAGGTCGAGGAAGGGCAGACGCTCTTTCGCATCAACAGCGACGAGCTTCGTCAACAAGTGTCGTCCGCACGGGCAAACATCGAGGTTGCAAACGCTGCGGTTGAAACCGCTCGCCTCGAAGTTGAGAACAAGCGGCCGCTTGTCGAGAAGAAAATCGTAAGCGCTTACACCTTGCAAGCGGCTGAGCAGTCAATGCAGTCGGCAAAGGCAAAGCTCTCGCAAGCCCGCACCGAGTTGCGCAATGCGCAGACCAACCTCAATTACTCGGTTGTAAAAAGCCCAACAAAGGGCGTGATCGGAACAATTCCGTATCGAGTGGGAAGCTTAGTTGGCAGCGAGTCTCCCGAACCCCTCACGTTTATCGCTGACATTCACAAAGTGCGCGCGTACTTCTCGGTCAACGAGAAAGATTACCTTCGATACTTTCGAAGCAAGACGGATGCGGCTGATGCGAAGAAACAGGAGGTTCGCCTCGTGCTCGCAGATGGCCAGTTGTACCCGCTACCAGGAGTTGTGGATGCGGTGAGTGGTCTTGTAGATGCTTCGACTGGCACGCTGATGGTGCGCGCGACGTTTGACAACCCCGAACGCCTCTTGCGAAGCGGCGGCAGTGGCAAGATCAAACTGCCATCTTCTTTGGAGAATGTCCTGCTTGTTCCGCAAGCCGCTACGTTTGAGATTCAAGACAAACGATTTATCTATGTGGTCGACGCGGAGAACAAGGTGAAGTCCCAGCCCATTACGGCGGTGCCCACCGATGATGGCAAAGAGTTCATTGTCTCTGCTGGGCTTGTCCCCGGCGATACCATTGTAACCGACGGCATCTCTTCCCTTAGCGATGGTGCCGCAATCAAGCCTATCGCCAAGTCGCAAGACGCCGAACAATCTGCGCCTGCCGCACCCGCCGCAGAATAAGGCCTCGACTCATGCTTGCTCGTTTTATCAATCGACCGGTTCTGTCGACCGTCATTTCGATTCTCATCGTAATTCTAGGGGTGCTTGGCCTGCGCGCCTTACCAGTGTCTCAGTACCCTGAGATTGCTCCCCCGACCATTAGTGTCACCGCAAGCTATGCCGGTGCCAGTGCCGAAGTTGTGATGAATAGCGTCGTGATTCCTTTGGAGGAGCAGATCAACGGCGTTGAGAACATGACCTATATGACATCGAGCGCCAGCAACAACGGCAGCGCTACCATCAGTGTCTATTTTGAGCAGGGGACCAACCCCGACCTCGCTGCGGTCAATGTGCAAAACCGCGTTGCGCGAGCCACAAGCCAGCTTCCGCAAGAAGTTGTGCAAACCGGCGTAAGCGTTAGCAAACAGCAGTCGGACAACATTCTGATCTTCGCGCTCTACAGTGATAACGAGGCCTACGACGAGGTCTTCGTTCAGAACTATGCGGAGATCAATCTGCTGCCGGCAGTGAAGCGCGTCAACGGTGTTGGCAGCGCTCGCGCCTTTGGCGAGCAAAACTACGCGATGCGCATCTGGCTTAAGCCCGATGTGATGAAAGCCTACGACTTGATTCCGGCCGATGTCTTTCGCGCCATTCGCGAGCAAAATATCGAGGCGGCACCAGGGCAATTCGGCGAAAACAGCGACCAGTCGTTTCAGTACGTGATTCGCTACACGGGAAAGCTGCAAACCGACCAAGACTTTGAAAACATCATCATCAAGAGCGATGCGGATTTGCGCATGTTGCGGCTAAAAGACGTTGCTCGGGTCGAGCTTGGTTCGCAGAACTACGCCCAGAGCTTTCGCTTTAACGGGAAAGTCGCTTCCGGAATTGCCATCGCCCAGACTGCTGGATCCAATGCCCAAGACGTCATTCGCGACAGTCTCAAAGTTTTGGACGAGTCGGCTAAGAGTTTCCCGGAAGGCTTGCACTATGCAGAGCTTGTCAACGCAAACGACTTTTTGGACGAGTCGATTACCAAGGTGCAACACACACTCATCGAAGCGTTTCTCTTGGTCTTCCTCGTCGTCTTTCTCTTCTTGCAAGACTTTCGATCGACACTTATCCCAATCATCTCGGTACCGGTTTCCATCATCGGCACGTTCTTCTTTCTCAATGCCTTTGGATTTAGCCTCAATCTGCTAACCCTCTTTGCCTTGGTCTTGGCCATCGGCATTGTCGTCGATGACGCCATCGTCGTGGTTGAGACCGTTCATACGCGGCTAAACGAAACCACCCTCACACCGAGGCAGGCGACGCTGGCGGCGATGAAGGACATCTACGGGGCGATTCTCTCGATCACGCTGGTGATGGCGGCGGTGTTCATTCCCGTGGCATTCATCCCCGGTTCGAGCGGCGTCTTCTTTCGACAATTCGGAACCACACTGGCCGTCGCCATTCTAATTTCAGCCGTCAATGCACTGACATTGAGCCCGGCTCTGTGTGCGCTCTTTCTAAAACGCGAAGACGAAGAACACTCGCGCAAGAAACTCTTAGGAGGATTCTACCGGCTCTTTAATCGCGGCTTTGATGCGGTTTCTCGTGGCTATATGGCGATCCTTCGCGGTTTTATGCGATTTTTGCTGCTGCCGGTTATGGCCATGCTCTTGTCCATTGGGCTCTTGGCTTGGCTTGTCAGCGATACACCGACCGGCTTTGTGCCGGCCGAAGACACGGGAACGATCTTTTGCGACATCACCTTGCCGCCGGCAGCAACTCTCGAGAGAGCAGAGGAAATCGCCACCATCGTTGACGAGATGGTGAAGAGCACCCCTGGCATTAAGAGCACGCTCAAGATGGCCGGCCGAAGCATCATCAACGGTTCGGGCAGCTCGTACGCGATGGTGATCATCAAGCTGGATCCCTGGGGCGAGCGCGAGCAATCGATGGAGGACATCGTAAAGACGTTGTGGGGCAAGGTTGCTCCACTTACCGAGGCCAAGGTCATCTTCTTTCCCGCGCCAACCATTCGCGGCTTTGGCTTTGGAACCGGCTTTGCCATCGAACTGCAAGACAGAGCTGGTGGTGACATCAACAAGCTTGGCGATGTGACGCAAGAGTTTGTAGCGGCGCTCTCTGCTCGGCCCGAAATCCAATACGCAACGTCTTCGTTTAAGACGACCTACCCGCAGTACCTGCTCACGGTCAATGTCGCGAAGGCGGCCCAGTCCGGGCTAACGGTCAGCGACATCATGGATGCCATGCAGGGCTTCTACGGCGGCGTCTACGTTTCGAACTTTAATCGCTTTGGCAAGCAGTACCGCGTGATGGGGCAGCTTGATGCGGAGTTTCGATCCAATAAAGACTCTCTCGACTCGGTCTTTGTGCGCAACGCAGCTGGAGAGATGGCGCCGATCACCGAGTTCATCACGCTTGATCGAGTGTACGGCCCCGAAGCCATAAAGCGCTTTAACTTGTACACTGCGGCCAGCGTTTCTGGCGCTCCAAAGCCTGGTTACAGCTCGGGGCAAGCGCTTAAGGCGATTGCCGAGGTCGCCGAGAGCTTGCCGACCGGATATAGCTACGAGTACTCCGGCGTCACCAGAGAAGAAATCTTAGCCGGCGGGCAAACGCTCTTCGTCTTCGCCCTGTGCGCGGTCTTTGTGTATTTCCTTCTATGCGCGCAGTACGAGAGTTACATCTTGCCCTTTGCCGTCATGCTCTCGTTGCCAATTGGCCTCTCGGGAAGCTTTCTATTGGCGCGAGCGATGGGATTGGAGGCCAACATTTATCTCCAAATATCCGTCATCATGCTCATCGGCTTGCTGGCAAAGAACGCCATCTTGATCGTTGAGTTCGCGCTGCAACGCCGTCGTCATGGAGACGAACTCGTGGCCGCTGCAATGAAGGGAGCAAGCACTCGTCTGCGACCCATTCTCATGACCTCCTTCGCGTTTGTCGCGGGCCTCATTCCTCTGCTTCTGTCGACGGGCGCAGGCGCTGTCGGCAACCGCTCGATTGCAGCAGGCGCAGTGGGCGGCATGTTGGTCGGTACCATCTTGGGCCTTCTTCTAACCCCTGCGCTCTTCGTAGTCTTTCAGTCGTTTCACGAAAAACTCGTAGGGCCTCCCAAAGCCGAGCCACAGCAGTGAGTCGTACAATGCGTGTATCCCAACGGCAGCGCCAGCTCGCCATTGTCTTTAGCGTCGCGCTTTTGCCCGCGCTTAGCTCGTGCTTGGCGCGCAAGACCTATAAGTCGCCTGCGGCGCCAACAGCGGAGCTCTTTCGTACGGATGCGGCGAAGGAGGCTGCCGATGAGAGCTTGGCACAAGTTCCCTGGACAGAAGTGTTCTCAGACTCGGCGTTGCGAACACTCATTGCCGAAGCGGTCGAAGCCAACCTGGACCTTCAAGTTGCTGCGGCGAGAATCGAGAGTGCGGAGGCCAACCTGTTGCAAGGGAAGGGCGGGCTTTGGCCAAGCCTCTCTGTGCAGGGGTCGGGGTCGGCTGCCCGTTTGACCGAGACATTTTCTGCGGCCAGTGGTTTTGCAACTCGGCAATTTCAGCTCTACGCCGCGGCGAGTTGGGAAGCGGACCTTTGGGGAAAGCTCACATCGGCCAAGAAAGCAGCACTGGCCCAGGTTCTTGCCAGCCAAGCCTACAAGCGCGCGGTGCAAACCCGGCTTGTGGCGGATGTCGCCGCCAACTACTACACACTGCTGTCGCTAGACGCGCAGTTGGCCATTACCGAGAAGACCATCGAGACTCGGCACCTTTACGAGGAGACCATCGAGCTTTTGCAGAAGTCCGGCGGAGTCACCGGCGCCGACGTTGAGCAGAGCCGAGCAAATCGCCTCTCCGCACAGCTCTTGCTACCCGATCTTAAATTGCAGATTCGCCAGGTCGAGCATTCGCTAAGTATTTTGCTAGCGAGGAAGCCGGGGCCGATCACACGCGCCACCCTTAGTGAGCAAACGCCACAGGCACTGCTTGGCACTGGCGTGCCATCGCACCTATTGCAGAACCGACCCGATGTGCAACAGGCCGAACTCGCCGTGCGCGTTGCGTTCGAGATGATCAACGTCGCCCGGGCGTACTTCTACCCGACACTCACACTAACGGCGAATAGCGGGCTCTCGTCGAATGCGATCTCAGACCTCTTCAATCCAGCGGCGTGGTTTAGCAATGCCGCCGCCGGGCTTCTGCAACCAATCTTCAACAAGAACATCAATCGGGCGCGATTGAAATCCTCAAAGGCGACCCAGGCCGAGGCTTTGGCGCTCTACAAAAAGACCTTACTCACGGCCGGCAAAGAAGTGTCCGATGCGCTCTACAGCTACGATATGGCGCTTGAGAAGATCGCCATGCGCGCCACGCAATTGGCGTCCTTGGAAAAAGCTGTGGAGTACAACGAAGAGCTTCTCAAATTTGGATCGGCAAGTTACGTCGATGTACTAACATCGCAGCAAACTCTCCTAGGCGCGCAGCTGAGCCAAGTGCAAGATCATGCGCAGAAGCTGCGAGCTGTGGTCGAGCTGTACCGCGCGCTTGGCGGCGGCTGGCGCTAACGCTGCTGGCCGGCGCTGCTGGCCCGGGCGGTGCTTAGGTGACTGCTCATTCCTTCGAGCCAGATCAGTGTAAGTCCAATGACGGTAAGGCAAGCAATCATGATGCCGACGATGCCCAGGGAGAGTGCTACGGCGTCACTCTCTGCGACGCCGTAGCGCGCGAGAAGGAGCACGAAGAGCCACTGGTGGGTTCCCAGGCCGGCCGGGGCCGCAGGCACGGCAAGTCCCCATGCAACGACGACTGTCACCACCAAAGCCGTGGCGATCGTAAACTCACCGGCGACGGCATGTAGGGCGATGAAGGTGCCAACGATTTCGATGGCCCAAACAACCATCGTGAGACCCATGGTAATTGCGATGGCTCGGCCCGAGCGAGCCACGCGCAGCCCAGTACCAAGTTGGGTGAGCGCACCGTTGAGTAGTTTACGCAACCACTCTCCAGCTTTGGTGGGAAACAACAGGCTGGGCAGCCTGAGTTCCAAGGCCGCGCACGAGACTAGTACGATGAGGATGACGCCGACGAGCATCGCCCCCGGCAAGAGCCCCTGCTCGGCCCATTCGGGAACCGGCAAGAGCACAACGCAGATGACGAGCAGGGCAAGCAATAAGAGCCCGTCCATGGCGCGTTCAAAAATCATCGTGCCAACCAACTGAGAGTAGCCGACATTGTTGTGGCGCTTGGCGACTTGCAGGCGTAGAAGTTCACCAAGCTTGAAGACTAAGACAACGTTGCCAAAATATCCGATAAACATGGCGCGGGTATATGCCTTTGGGGGAGCGGGAAGCGCTACGCTCATGATGTAGCCCCATCGAAGCCCTTTTGTGGCGATGGCCGCCAGCTTTAAAGCGGCCGCCGCAAATAGCCAGCCGTAGCTGAGGTTGCTAATGGCTTCGCCGAGTCGTGCAACACCGATTCGATGGATCGCAACAGCCAGGAGCGTTAGCCCCAGAAGAATCCCAACGATGACCCGCAAGCGACTCTTGCGAGCTGCTGGAATTTCATCGCCACTCGTCAAGCGTTCTGCTCCAGCCACCCAGGGAGCCCACGTAGATCTGTAAGCACAGCATCGGGGTTAGCTGCGGCCAAGTGCTCTCGACTGCGAATGCCTGTAAGTACGGCGATGGCTGGGACCCCAAGCTTTTGGGCACTGTGCAAGTCGACCTCGGTGTCGCCGACGAACGCCAGAACATCGGCGGCACCGAGTCTGGCGCTTTCGATCATTGAGTACTTGGCACTTGGTGTGTTGTCGCCCCGACCACTCACGATGGCCGCGAACGGCGCAATGAGATCTAGTCGCTCGAGTTGGCGCAAAAGTCGGTCACGGTGAGAGCGCTGGGTCACGAGCACAAGCTCCGCGTGATTTGAAAGCTCTGCAAGTGTGGACCGGGACCACGGCCAGGGCATGTCGAGTTCGAGAGACTCGTCTGTTTCGATCCGCTGTGCACGCCTCTCTGAAAATTCCTGAAGCGCCTCGCCAGCGAGACCAGAGCTGCGGGCGAGGTCTGTCTCGGTAGTGCGGTTTCTTTTGCCCTGCCAGTACTCTTGCCTCCCCAGCGGAGTCCCGCCGAGAGCAATGACGAGTTCGCAGTACACCGCGTGATAGCGAGGCCGGACGTCAAGGATGGGACCGTCCAAGTCCAGGAAAATTCGTTTGATCATCGCATCGTTTCCCGCTGCAATTCCGTAGTCGTGGGCTCTTGATAGTCGACGCGTTTGAGCACCCAGAAAAACTGGCCGAAGTTGCCGTCGATAGAATAGCGAGTCTTAAGAAAGTTAAGAAACTCGAGCTTAGCCTTTATCTGTGTCTCAGACGAAGGCAAGCCAAACCATGGAAAGGCATCGTTTCTGCGAATCAAGATGAACGCGGGGTTGCTGCCCTTGATAGCCTTCATAAAGCGGGCGAAGTGCTTCTCGTGGGTTGAGCGTCTCGTGTCAAAGAGCCCATTGGTCACAAGATAGGGAGTGGCAGGCAGTCGGTCGACAAAAAGATAGAAGGTACCGCCTCGGCCAATGAGTTGAACGCGATCGCCAGGCCGTGTTCGCGCTTTGATGATCTCGGCCGCCAACTCCTGGGCCCGATACTCGTAGTAGGAGAGCCTCTTGCCATAGGCGTGATAGATTTTCTCGGTCGTCAGGCTGCCCCAGAGCCAGGAGCGGGTGCTCGCCCACTCATTGCCGTACTTGGGATTGCTAAGCAGCGTGATTGCGACAATGAGCGGTACGGCGAACTTGACCGTTGTTCGAATGAAGGGTCGAAGGTGGTTGGCGACCAGATCCCGATAGAGGTTTACGAGCGTTGTCATGCCCAGAGTGAGCAGTAGTGCGGCGATCGGAATAAAAATGAGACTGTGGTAGCGAAAGAGATACCGACCGCTGAGGTACTGAGCGAGTGCGGCTCCGGCCCAGACGAGAACTAGCAGCCCAGAAAAGTGCCTGTGATGATTGTCGGAAGTCTTGCTTGAGAGCAGAAAACCAGCCAATCCCGCCCCCGTGAGGAGGCGCAGCAGCCATCGGTCCTCGCTATCGAGCCAGGGCCAAAAGAACAGTCGTTGCAATGCCTTGCCAAGGGTGGGAATTGGCGAGTGCTGCAAGTACTGCGCATTGTCGACGAACATGACCGTGACAAAATCATCGAAGATTCCCGTGGCAAGCATCCACAGTACAAAAGGGCTTGAGGCCGCCACGGCGGCCCCTGCAATCCACAGTGCGCTGCGCAGGGCTTGGCGAAAGCTTGTGCGCCAGAAGAACAGGAAGAGCACGCTTGCCATTCCAAGTGCAAAGATGGCCGCCTGCGGTTTGTACCAGCAGGCCAAGCTGGCCATGCCACCGGCTAATGCCAGGTGTCGCGCGCGGCTTGTGCGCATGGCAAGCACTGCGAAGTAGACAGCCCAGGCGCAGGCCGTGGCCTGATACCACTCGACCTGGCCGCGCTCGACGACCGCCCAGAACAATCCCGAGGAGAGGCAGGTGGTGAGCAGGATGCCGGCGGGTAGGGCCCAGCGCTTGCCTGATATTTCGCGAGCACTGAGACCGCAGGCAAACCCCATTAGCAAAATGGTGACGAGCTCCATGGCTCGAAGGCCGATGTTCGAGGGGCCTACGAGAAGATCGAAGAGGAAGGTCGTCCAGTAGATTGCCGGTGGTTTCTGATCGAGTAGATCGCGATAGGGCAATAGGCCATCGCCCATGAGATGGCCTATGAGTGAGTACAGCGCAGCATCCTCAAAGAGCGGGTACAAAAAGTTTGGGAGCGAGATGATGATGGCTAGCACGAGCGTCGCAGCCATCGCGATGCGCTCATTCTTCATCGTAGTTTGACCGCGTCGAGTGCGACGTCCTGCTCAAGATCTACGAATACTTCTTGCCAGTAGCGCAGCATCTGAATGCCAGATCTGGGGGCTGGGACGGCAGGTGTCTTGTTGGCAACCTGGCATGCGAGGTAGGCCGGCCCATTGAGCCCGGCGGCCATTGCGAGAACTGAAGCGGCGCCGAAACGCGGATTGATCTCGATAAATAGAGGGCCTTCGGGTGTGCGAAAACACTGGATGCACGAGGGCCCTGCGAGGTGCAACGCTTCACATAGCAGACGACACGCCGACTCGATCTCTGCATCGCGGAAACTCAGTCCCTTGTACGACTGACCTGCCTTGATAACCTGTCGTTCCCGAGGCAAGCAGGCGACAAAGTTGCCGTCGAGATCGGAGAGGCAATCGATTGTGATTTCGCTGATATCAGCACCCTCGATGCACTCTTGGATGACCGGCGCCTCCATCGTCGTGAGGTGGCGATCGAGGTCGGCCGGGAAGTCGACTCGGGCGATACCCAGGCTGCCCCTGCCATCGGCCGGTTTGAGGAAGAGCGGGTAGGCGTCTGCGCTTAGGCTGCGCGCTTCGCTTTCTGAATAGGTCGTAGGTCGGCCAAGGCCGAGTCTGGCAAAGAGCTCGCCTGTCTTGTGCTTGTCCCGGCATTGCGCAATCGCTTCAGGTGAGGCGATGGCAACTCGAACTCCTGCACTCTCGAACTGGGGACGAGCGGCGGCCAGTGCGGCGAATTCACCATCGAAGACCGGAATCACAAGGTCCACGTCGCTTGCTACGCATTTTGCTAGCAGGTCTTCGCAGTATTCGGAGGACGAAGCGCTGATGAGTTGCACGTAGCCATCAGCGAGATAGCGTCCAGCAATGAGCGGAGAGGGGTCACCCAAAAGCACGCGAACTAGGACGTCCGATTGCATGCGTAGCCCTTTGACAACCGATAGTGCTGTGGCTGTTCCGCCACCAGTAACCAAGATTGTGATCGCAGTGCTCACCCGTTACGAAGCATACCCTGCGTGCATCGCTTGACGAGAGGCTGAGGGCCCGAATATTGTGCTCGCTTGAGGAAGCTTGAAAGCGAAACACCGATTCGAGTCGCTGTGATCGGTTGTGGGTATTGGGGCCCAAAGCTAATCCGAAATTTCTCGATGCTCGAGCAGTTCATTGTCGGGGCCGCTTCGGATCTCGATCAGGGGCGCCTCGATCTTGTCAGCCGTCAGTTTGAGATCGGATACACAACAACGCGACCTGCGGACATCTTTGAAGATCCGAGTATCGATGCCGTCGTCATCGCGACTCCGATTTCGACCCACGCCGAGCTTGCCGCCGCCGCTCTGGATGCTGGCAAGCACGTCCTCTTGGAAAAGCCCATGGCGCACTCAGTAGAGCAGTGCGATTTGCTGATCGAGAAGGCAAAGGCCGGCGGCAAGATCCTCATGGTCGATCACACCTTCTTGTACACGGGTGCAGTTCGCAAGATGCACGACCTCGTCTGTGCCGGGGAACTCGGGGACATCTACTACTTCGATTCGGTGCGGGTAAATCTGGGGCTCTTCCAGCACGACTACAATGTGGTTTGGGACCTGGCACCACACGACCTCTCGATCATGCTTCACCTCATCGACGAAGCTCCTGTCGAGGTTAGTGCAGTCGGTGCGAGCCCTGTGTCAGTGGGCCCCAAGGAACTCGAGAGCATTGCGTACATCACCGTGCGTTTCGCCTCTGGAATCATTGCTCACATCCACGTGAATTGGCTGGCGCCGGTCAAGGTGCGGTCGACGTTGCTTGGCGGTAGCCGCCAGATGATCATCTACGACGACACCGAGGCCGACACCAAGATCAAGGTCTACGATCGGGGCGTTGACCTTGAACCTGTCACAGAGAAAGAGCAGATTTACAATCGCTTGGTTCAATACCGCAGCGGTGACATGTTCGCACCAAAACTCGAACGCATTGAGGCGTTACGCGCCGAGTGCATTCACTTTGCCGAGTGCATTCGCACTGGTACCCGACCCCTTACGGATGGCGAGGCGGGCCGAGAAGTCGTGCGCGTAATCGCTGCAGCAGACGCCAGCTTGCGGGCGGGTGGCAAGCCTGTGCGCCTCGACTAGTTCTTCAGGAGTACAAATGACAACGCTGAATGTTCCCCTCGTCGACCTGAAGGCTCAGTACCAGCGCATCAAGGAGCATATTGATCCAGTTGTCGCCGCTGTCCTCGAGTCCGCTTGGTTTGTCGGAGGCCCCGAAGTCGCCGCCTTTGAAAGCGAATTTGCGACCTACTGCGAGCGCGACTACTGCGTTGGAGTCAACAGCGGTACCGATGCACTCGGCCTTGCTCTCTCGGCCCTTGGCATTGGCGTTGGTGATGAGGTCATTACCGTCTCGCACACGTTCTTTGCGACTGCGGAGGCAATCCTGCGCTTGGGCGCAATCCCGGTCTTTGTCGATGTCGATCCGCAGACCCTACTCATGGACACAACGCAGCTCGAGTCGGTTGTCACGAGCAAGACCAAGGCGGTTGTGCCCGTGCATCTCTACGGACAGATGGTCCCGATGGCGCCAGTCTTGGCGTTTGCAAAGAGGCACGATCTCAAAGTTGTCGAAGACGCTTGCCAAGCCCATGGTGCACGACAGGCGGGGGCGCGCGCAGGATCTTTTGGAGACGCAGCAGCGTTTAGCTTTTACCCGGGCAAGAATCTGGGTGCCTATGGCGATGGCGGCGCCGTGGTAACCGCAGACAAAGAGCTGGCAGACGCAGTGCGCCAACTCAGCGATCACGGTCGCATTGACAAGTACCGCCACGGGCAGGTTGGTGACAACACGCGCCTCGATGCTCTGCAAGCTGCTGTGTTGCGAGTCAAGTTGCCCAGGCTCGATGCGTGGAATGCCAGACGGCGCGAGCTTGCCGCAATGTACGACGCGGCACTCGCAACACCCGCGGTGCAAATCGCTAGCGAGAACGAGTCGGTCTACCACCTCTATGTCGCTCGAGTTCGCGACCGAGATCGAGCCTTCGAAGTGCTTCGAGATGCGGGCATTGGAGCAGGTGTGCACTATCCAATTCCACTTCACAAGCAACCCGCGATTCACTCGAATGTCGCCCTGCCAATCACCGAGCGAGTTGCCAATGAAATTGTCTCGCTGCCGATGTACGCCGAGATGCCCGAGGAGGTGATTGCCCGGGCAGCCGAGCTCCTAGAGCCGTTCGCGCTAGCCAACTAAAGTTTGTTCGCTAGCCGTCGTTCAGGACTTGTGAACGATGAACGAGTTGCCGTGCCAACCAAACTTATGAAACTCGGAGACGCTGATCGAGGGATTGCGTTGCAACCATTCGCTCAGAGCCCTTTGTTCGCCCTCGTCGGGGCGACCGCGAAAACAAAAGTAGTCGTCAAAGAGAAGGACGGTTCCGTCTTGGATGTAGTCGGTGATGAAGTCTAGAACCGGCACTGTTGAACTGTACAAGTCACAGTCGATCCAGATCACCGCTGCACTGCGGATCGGTAATTCTTTCTTTGTTTCCTCGTTGAGCGACTGGTCGTAAAATCCTGGCACCGTCGTCACCTTGTTCAGGTCGACGCCACGCGAGGCAAGGACCTCGCGAAACTTGCTCTCGGTACAGGCAAACTCGCCATGCGTAAACTGCACAGCTTCCTTCTTGTTGTCGACACTGGGCAGTCCGGAAAACGAGTCGAAGGCGTAGAACCGCATGTCTTTTAGGCGATTGCGCTGGGCCAAATGATAGGCAGAAGTAAAGCTGTTGCCCTCGTAGACACCGAACTCGAGATAGTCGCCCTCAAGGTGCGAGTACATGGCAAACTCGATCGCGATGCGCATGACATTTTCGCGATCATTGTAGCCGAAGAATTTCTGAGCGATGGAATAGGGGCGTGAATAGCGAAAGCTAGGCATTAGAAAACGCCGGTGAAATGCACGTACGAGACTGTCTATGGCCAAGTGGAATCCAATGCGGTTGAGGTTGGTTGATGCTGACACCAAGAAGAGATGCGCATCGTAGCAAAGCGAGACGAAAGATCGCGTGAATGATCCGCTATGACGGGCCCTTGCTCTGGAGGCACAGGTTGAACTCGTTGAGCATTCGGGGTTCGTAGGTGCTATCCATCGAGCGCACCAGCGCCACGACCAGGTCTTTTTGCGCAGGCGAGTGCTCAACGGCGATGATAAGAGTTGGGCGATGCTCGGCGATGGTGCGCTTGGCGCCTATGAGGGCAAGTTGCTCGGCGCCCTCGATGTCGAGCTTTATGACGTCGACCTTGCCAGCGATGGTGTCATCGATCGTCTGCATCGCGACCGTGCGAACCTCGGTGTAGCCGTCGTGCGGGTTGAAGTCGACCTCGGGGGCGTCCAGCGAATGAACTTGCGAGTTGTTGGAGATTCTCAAGTTGGCCTTGCCTTCGTGGCCTCCGAGCGCCGCTGCGAACATGTGGACATCTTGGTACCGAGCTAGGTTCGCTGCGGCAATGTTTCGATTGTGTTCTTCGGGTTCGAAGCAGTGCAAGACGACATCGGGAATGCTCTCTTTAACGCGCATGCTAAACATGCCGACATTGGCGCCACCGTCAACAACAACGTCGCCGGGGCGTATCAGGTCTTCGACCTGGTAGATGTCTTGAAAGAAAATTTCGTGTGCGCCTGTGAAGAAACAGCGCAGAGCTTCGGGGCCCAGGCGGCTACTTCCCGGCGGGGCCGTGTGAAGCTCGACGGAGCGCCAAGACTGCGCATGCCGTTCGTAGTACTCGGCCAGCAACTCGTAGCGATGCGAGAAGGTTCGCTTCGTCAGCGCGTGTCTTGGGTCCTGTCTGGTGCGCAGCACGGATAGCTTATCGCGCCAGCCATACACGGGAAGCTGGGCCAGCTGCTTGAGCAAATAGAGCGTGTGCAAGGGGCCTAGCTTTTCCTTGAAAGCAAGCTCGGTCCGGCGCATGGCCTCGTAGAACTCGCCCGCGCGGTAGAGCAGGTCTCGCCGACTTTCAACTGCAGGGCTACTGGGCATCGTGGTCCGATACTTGAATCTCGATGACCTGGCCAGATTCGCTTAGCGCTGCCGCCGCAAGGGTAACTTCGGCGACGCGACGTGGTGATATGAGTGATTCCGGTGGCTCGGCACCGAAGGCCTTCCGACGCATTGGAGTATCAGTCCGCGCAGGGCAAATGACGTTGACGCGCACGTTTTGGGTTGTCCACTCATCGGCGACAGCCTGCGCAAGGTTGACAATGGCCGCCTTCATTGATGAATACAGACTGTAGTTGCTGCGACCGCGCGTGTAGGAACTCGATGTGAACAGCAGGGCGGTGCCCTGACTTTCAGATAGCGCTTCGAAAGACGACCGAAGGACGTTGATCGGGCCCAGGTAATTCGTTCGAAAACTACTCTCGATCTCGTCGGGGCGGACGCCCACCAGTGAAGAACACAAGAGCTGGCCAGCGGTGACAATGACGCAATCGATGCGACCATGACGCTGCACGACATTGGCGATCGCCTCATCGACATCGGATGCGACGCCGATGTCGCAGCCATTCTTTCGCGAAAAACCCTCAACTGTGGCGCCGTACTCGGTGGCTAGGCGAACGACCTCGGCACCGATTCCGCTGCTGTGACCGAAGACGACGATCACCTTGTTGCGTGCGTATTCGGCGGCGCCAAGGTGGGCATCACTGGGTGCTGGCAACGAACGCATCTGAAACATCTTGTTCGCCAAGAAGATGTCCTCTGGATACGTGATCTTGAGATTGCGAGGTTCGCCACCCACCACGTGGATGGGGGCAAGTTTGTGATGGAATACGAGGCCACAATCGTCTGTGACTTGCGCGGGCTCGCCAGTTTCTTGTGCGATCCGATGGGCCCTCCGAATGAGTTCGTAGTCGAAGGCTTGCGGCGTCTGTCCTCGTCGAAGCTCGGCTCGCTGTGGGATGTCGACAATGACGTCGTCGTCAACTCTGATAATTGTGTCCGCGCACGGGATGGCGACATCTACTGCCATGTGCTTGTCTAGAGCGGTTGTGCACGCCTCGATGATCGCATCGGAAAGAAATGGGCGGACTCCATCGTGTATGAGCACCTTTGTGGTGCCTTCTGGTGCGCTCTCAATACCAATCCGGGAGGATTCTCGTCTCGTCGCGCCACCAGATACGATGGCGCGAATCTTGTGATACGCATTCGCAGATGTGAGTTCTCCCATGAGTTTTCGATGAGCGGGAGGCACCACTAGGACGATCGCATCAATGAACTCGCTTTTTTCAAAGCGATCAATCGTGTGCTCAATGAGATACCGGCCAGCGAGCCGTACGAATTGTTTGGGTGTGTCATTGGAGAATCGCTGGCCGGAACCTCCTGCGAGAACGATCGCTGTGGTGACACTCATGGCATAATCTCTGGATGGTATTCGGTGAACATTTTGCGGCCGAAGAAGAGAAGGGCCCTCGCCGGTAAGACGCTGCCATAGACGTACAAGATAAAGTGAGCTTGATCGATTGCACTCAGCACCACCAGGGAGGCAAGGAGCATTCCCGGGTAGTCAATCGAGAACACTGCGTGGTAGGGCCACAATAGTGGATTCGGGCGGGCCTTCGCAGATAAGCCGGCTTTCAGACGTTTTTGGTCTTCTGGTGCGGTGTTGGTGATTTTATCGATCTCGTTGCGTATGACGTCGGGATAGTCGAGGAGAACCCGCCACTTTGCATAGAGCATCATCGTAAATGCGCTCTCACCGAAGACCGCACCACAAGCGAGCATCAGCCACCGCGGATCCTGACTGCGCTGGTAGAGGCCGACTCCGAGAGAGAAGAACAGCACACAGTGAATCAGTCGGTGTCCGACCATATCCAGATAGGGCCCTTTGATTGAATACTGCTTTTTGACGCGGGCAATCTCGCCGTCAACACAGTCGAGAATCAGAGCGAACTGCAATACGAGCGAGCCAGCAATCGCGACGAATCGGTGCTGCTGATCGAGTTGCATAAGGCCGCCCGCAAAGCCACACAGCAAGAATGCGACCGTGACCTGATTTGGGGTGGCGCTCGTGCGGAGCAGGATTTGAGTGAAGGGCAGGGATAGGTAGCGAAGGTACAGGCGTGCGAAGAGAAGCTCTCCCACGGGTTTTGCTCTCATGCTCTTAGTGTCAGACACGATGCTCGCTCTCCTATCACCAACAGCCCTTGGCTACGATGGCCGCCAGCCACCGCTGTGAACTTGCCATGCGACTCGAACCAGATCGGTTGCAGAGTCGCGAATCCATCGCCAGTTGGCGCCTTTGGCGATGCCGCCGAGCCGCGGTTTTTGCTCCATGGGAACGAAGCCGATTTTGCCGCCATTCTTTGCGATCTTGATCAGCAACTCAGCATTCATGAAAGCACTTCGGCTGATCGGTACCACCTTGCGAAGCTCGGAGCAGCGGTACATCTTGCAGTTGCCAGCGTCTTGAAAGCTCTCCCCAAAGAGCAATCTGACCGACTCGTTGTAGCTATAGGAAACCAGCTTCCGATACGCACTGTAGTTTGGCTTGCTGCTTCGAACGGCGACGACCACGTCGTAACCCTCACAGATTCGCGCGTACTGTCGTTCGAACAACTCGACGGGAATCTCGCCGTCGGCGCTGATGCCAACGAGGCAATCCTTTTTTGCGTTGTTGAGGATCGTCAGGGCAAAGCCGGCGAAGCCGAGATTGTAGGGATGGTGAATGACGCGAATCTGTGGATGCTCGTCGGCGAGGCGATTGAGAATGCTGCCGGTTCGGTCGGTACTTCCGTCATTGACGATCAGGAATTCGAAGTCATCGGTGATCTTCGGAACGATATTGAGGACATCAGCGACAACCGTTTCGATGGCTTCTTCTTCGTTGTAGGCTGGGCACGAGACGGTCAGGCTCGGCCGCTCGGAAGCATCACCCACGTGTGGACTCAAGCGTTGTTGGTGTGGTGAAACGCGCCACGCTCAGGGTGTCATCGCTATAGTTGAACCCGCCCAAGTTACTAAAAAGGCTATCAATCAACAGTTCTCCGGGTCAAGGGCACCGCAGTGCTAGCGTCGCGGCTGGGGAGTGTTTGGGGAACTCAAAAGTCGCGTCCAAAGTACTTTGGCAGCCCTGTAGCCGCGTCTCGCGCCATGTAAGATTGGCCGCATGCCCAAGGCAGTAGAGCGCAGCACCAAGCGCGATTGGCGTGAGCTTGCGCAGGCGATCGCGCCCGGGCGCTGGCATTGGCTCGCGCTCTTGTGCGGCCCAACAAGCTACTTGCTCATCGTCTCGATGCTCGCTGTGGCGGTCGTAAAGTGGACCGTGATGGGTAGCCTGCAAGGCATTGATGTTGGCGTGACAACCTGGCTCTGCCTGATTGCCAGTGACGTTGCGCTGCATCTCTTTCTGGTTGCGATCTTTGCGGTCGGCGAGGCCCGCTCACCGCGGCTCCTCGCCGCAACAATTCCGCTCACGCTCTTGGTCACAGTGTTCGCTTGCATCAACGCGCTCTACCTAACGACCACCGGCGAGCAGCTCACCTTCGAGGCCTTCACGGTTGGAATCGAGCGCTCAGAAGAAGTCTTTGGCATCCTGGCGGAAGAGCAGCTCTTCTCGCTCGCTCGCCTTGTTGGCGCGCTGCTTCTATTTGGCCTGCCGATCCTCGCGTGGCACTTCGTTCGCCGTCGCAACCCCGTAGCTCGCGAGCGCGGCCGAGGACGTGCGCAAGCCGCAGCTGTGGTGGCTGCGCCCTTTCTTCTTTTATCGCTTCTTGCACCGACATCGAGCTTTATGCCGCTGCGCCAACTTGAGGGCAATGCAACCTTGGCAACCTATTGGGACTGGGCCATGGCCGATGACGAACTTCTTGGGCCCGCACCAGGGGAAGAGAACATCTGGTTTCAAGGCTACGTTCCCGAGCGCCTCGCCTCGCAAGCAGCGGTCGCCAAGTTGGCGGCGCCGCCAAATCCAAACGTCCTGGTCGTCGTTCTCGAATCGACCCGTTGGGATCACACATCTCTTGCCGGAGAAGACGCGCAAGCAGAGACCCCAAACCTTCTCGCGCTTGCGCAGCGCGGCACAGTGGCGCAGCAGGCGCGTGCGGTGATTCCCCACACCAGCAAGTCCCTTTTCACAATCTTGTGCGGCCGCTTGCCCATGATGCAACGGCGCAACCTCGAAGCTGCCGCCAACGCTCCGTTGCAATGCTTGCCCGCTCTTCTGGCAGAAGCCGGCTATCAATCCATCTTTATGCAGAGCGCGCTTGGCTCGTTTGAGGATCGTCCGCGCTTGGTCGAACAACTTGGCTACCAAGACTTCTGGGGCTGGGAGGACATCCAAGGAACGCCTCTTGGCTATCTCGCTTCCGACGACGCAAGCCTCGCGCCGGCTCTAGAACGCTGGCTCGATGCTCGCGAGTCGCAAGGGCCCTTTCTCGCCACGCTTCTCACCTCGTCCACCCATCATCCCTATCGACTAACAGAGACCGCCCAAGCCGAGGCCGAAGCGCGCGGCGCTGCAACCGGTAGCGACCAAGAAAGGTACGCGCGACTCGTTGAAGGCGAAGATGCGATGTTGGGTGCGCTTGATGAAATCCTCGTTCGTCGCGGCCTTAAGAAAAACACCATTGTCATCGTTGTCGGTGACCACGGCGAGGGCTTTGGCGCAAACGGGGTAAAGCAGCACGATAACAACTTCTACGAAGAGGGTTTGCGGGTTCCGCTTGTCATCGCTGGTCCTGGCGTTCCCAATCGCACCGCCGAGCACAGCGTGAGCTTGCTTGACATCGTGCCGACCCTACTCGAAGTCTTGGGGCATTCGAGCGAGGCACCCATATCCCAAGCGCTCTTGGGCTCGTCGATTCTCGGTCCAATCCCCGAGCACAAGCGCAGCTACTTTGCCTGCTACTTTGACGAGTACTGCTTTGGCTATGTAGAGGGCAACACCAAGGTCATCGTGGCGAAAGGGCGCACAGTGGCTTGGTACTACGATCTTGCAAACGACCCGAGCGAGCTCGAATCCAAAGAGCTCACCGCCAGCTTGCGGGCCACGCTTCCCGAACTCTTCCAAATCGTCAACGGACACCTCAGTCCCGAGCAGCGCCTATTGCTGCCGCTTCGAACACCCTTTGGAGAGTGGCGTTGCGAAGAGGGCCAAGGGTGCCGACATCCAAAGAGCCCGGCGCGCTTTTTCACAAGCAAGCACAAGTAGCGGCCGGGGCCCCCAAAAAAAACCCGCGCTGCTGCGCTGGCGATTTCGAAAGTTTTCACCATCCGCAGTCCATTTCTTGCCCACTCGGATTCTCTGTCGTTCACTAGCAAAATGAACAAGCAAGAACTGGTGGGACAGCTCGAAGCTCAGCTTTTGAAACAAGCTCGCGAGGCCGGCCGATCGGCCACCGAGTGTGCAAGCGAAGCCCGAAGCGGCGCTACATCGAAAGAGAAGACTGTGGATTCCCGCGTGGCCATGGAGTTTGCGAGTTTGGCTCGCGGGCAGAAGCAGCGAGCCGAGAAGGCCAGCGCCGAGTTGCGCTCGCTTCAAGGCTTTGTTCCCCAGACCCTTCGCAGCCGCGCCCCCATCGAAGTTGGTGCGGTCGTCGAGATCGAGGATGAAGAGACCGGCGAGGGCCGAACCTTCTTTCTCGCCCCTGTGGGCGCCGGCATGACGCTCCTTGGGCCCGATGGTGACGGCCATCTCTCGGTGGTGACGCCGGCTTCGCCAATTGGCCGGGCGGTTCACGGAAAGCGCCTAAATGACATCGTCGACGTCACGGTCAAGGGTGAAGTTCGCGAGTGGAAGATCGTCTGGGTCGAGTAGCCTCGGCAACGATTGTGAGAAAGGTAGAACCTTTCGCCGGCACCTGCGTTTGATAGGGGGAGGCAAAGACCTCATTCGTCTTTCAAAGGAGCTGTAAGCTACTAAGATTTATATACCTTTTACGATTCCCTGCCAGAACCAGAGTCTGGCCTGTCCCGAGCCGGCACCCGAAGCCGACATGTGCTCAGGAAGGGAATGGCAGCCGAAAGGCTTCTGGGGCGCTACACTATTGTCGTATGTCGCCGAACCTGCAATGTAGGCTCGTCGGCATCGCAAGAGCGCCACAGGCACGCGGCAACGCGCGGCGAAGGTTTGTCCAAGTAGTACTAGAAACGCCATGTCTTCGAGCAACACAGATTTTGATGCCACGCTAGTGGATTGGCTCTATGGAGAGCTGGATTCCGATGCCACGGCACGCTTCGAAGCGCACTTGGAAACGCACCCGGAGCACAAGGCCGAGGCCCACGCACTTCGCGATACGCGGATGGCGTTTCAGGAGCTTCCGCAGGCCGAGCCGTCCCACGCGCTCACGGCTGTTCTCATGCAACAGGCGGCAGCTTCTGCGCAACCATCCCAAGGCTTGTGGGCGTCGATCGTCGGCTTCTTCCAGCCCTTGGTCATGCATCCAGCTACCGCAGCCTTGGCGACAATTGTCTTAGTGGCAGGCGTCGCCGGCACCCTCTATGTACGCAATGGCAACATAGTTTCCGAGCCCTCTGTTGTGAGTTCAAATGCCGAGAGGCCTTCGGATATGAGCCGCCAAGCTGCTGCGCCCGAAGGGGCAGCACCGACAAGCTCGGCCAAGCTCGAATCGCTTGCACGTGGCGAATCGGAAATGGATGGCGAATCCCCAGTGGTTGCCGCAAACGACACTCGCGGATACGCGGCAGACATTGCCACGGCAGCTCAGGAAGAGCGTCTTCAGGCAGCTTTGGCCAAAACTGAAAGCAAGCCGCAACAAGCTCGGAGCAAAGAGAAGAAGAGCAAAGATGCCTCGGGCGCTCCAGTTGGCTTGCGAGTTACTGGCGATTCCGATGCGTTTGCTTTCGATAGTACGAGCAATGCCATTAGCGGCGGCGCGTTTGCCGACTCCACTCAGAAGTCGGGCATCAAATCCCCAGGCAAGAAGAATAAGGTGGTGTCTCGCGGCTTGGTCGGTGGTTCAACAACCGAAACGGTCGCTCCGGCTCCTGAGCCAAAGGCAAGCAAATCTGCAGCGCCTGCTCGCAAGCCACAAAGTTGGGAGAGCAAGCAAGTTGCAGACTTTCAAGTTGCCGCGCGTGGCAAACGCTGTCGCGACGCTGGGCGCATCGCCATCGACCTAAAAGAGAAGAGCCCTTTGGCCTACAAAGAGAACGTCAAAGGTTCGCCGGAAGAGAGCGATTGCAGCTACTACATCGCCAGTGAGACCAAGCGTCGTAAGACGGCTCGGTCCAAGCGTGCTGCCAGCAAGAGCAAAAAGACAAGCACTCCAAAGGGCCAGGGCAAGAGCGTTCCAAAGAAAGCGCTTGCTGCGCCGCAAGAGTCGTTCGACGAGAACGCTTCGGGCCTCTAGTCCGCAACCCAGGCTAGAGAGGCACAATCTGGCAATCGCGATTGCCTTGATTTTTGCGGTTCCCACGACTTGGCTGTGGGGTGTTACACAACAAACACCCCGGAGCTTGTCATGAACAATTTGATCCCCATACTCGTAGCGCTGTGCCTCGCGCTGCTATTTTCGAGCGAGGCCACAGCCCAGGCGCCCGAGCCAAGCGCTCAAGACCTACGCGCCTATGCCATTGTGGTTGGAAATAACGCTGGCGGTCCGGGGCAGGAAACCCTGCGCTATGCCGAGGCCGATGCCAAGCGTGTTCTCGCTGTCCTCTCCCAGCTTGGCGACTACAACGAGACCCAATCGAAACTCCTACTTACCCCGAGTCCAAGCGAGTTGTGGAACGCTTTTGAAATCGTTCAAGCCCGATTGGAAGAGGATAAAAAGCAGGGCCGGGAATCGGTGCTCTTTTTCTACTATTCCGGCCACGCTCGCTCGTCGGCGATCGACTTGGGGCCGTTGCGCATTTCCCTCTCCGATCTTAGAGCGCGCATCGAGAGCATGCCGGCGTCGCTCCGCGTGGTGGTTTTGGATGCCTGTCAAAGTGGGGCAATCTCGCGGGTAAAGGGCGCCAAAGCCGCAGACGACTTTTCGACCAACTCGATTTCGAGCTTGAGCATGACGGGCCTTGCGATTATGGCTTCGAGTACCGGGGCCGAGCTAAGCCAAGAGTCCGATAGTTTGGAGGGCTCGTACTTTACGCATCACTTGGTCTCGGGGCTGCGAGGCGCCGCGGACAGCAATACCGACGGAGCGGTCTCGCTTCAAGAGGTTTATGACTACGCGTATCACACGACGCTTCTAACCACGGCGGTGAGCGCTGTGGGCAAGCAGCATGCAACCCTGGAAACAAATTTGCGCGGCAAGGGCGATGTTGCTCTCACTCGGCCATCGGCGGCGAATGCCAAGTTACAGCTTCCCGACGCGGTAGGCGGTGCATTTACGGTTTCGCAAAACCAAAGCGTGATTGCCGAAATCAACAAGCCGAAGGGGCATGCCACAACCGTTGCGCTTCCGGCTGGGCGCTATTCGATCTTGGTTCGCTCGAGCGCAACCGAGATTCGCAAGTGCTCGGTAAAACTCGTAGATCGTCGGACGGCGACTGTGGATTGGCCCGCCTGTTCGAAGGTTGCTGTTGTGACTGGCGTGCGGAAGGGGGCGCCGGGCGAAGCTTCAGCCGCGCACTTCGGCGAATCGGGGCCGCAATGGGGCATCGAAGTTGGCTTGGATATACGAGGGCCGTCCAAAGATGCCTACACCGATCGCTTAGAGACCTTTGGCTACCAGCGAGGCACTGAGTTTCTCAACTTCGAGACACACATCCAACTCAAAGCCTATCGGCGAATGGGACCGTATTTGCTGCTTGGCGGCAGCGTTGGGCGACTTGAGACCGACTCGTATTATCGCCATACCGATGGAGCCAGCCGCTACTCGCTGAAGTGGTCGACCTGGCATGCGAGTGCACTTGCCCGTATTCAGAAAAATGGATTTGGCGACCTCTTTCAGTTCTACGCCGAAGCATCCCTCGGCCTGAGTCGTGCGGCGAGCACGTTGAAGGAAGACGAGATGAATCGAACGGCGAAGGAGACGTACTACGGAGCGGCGGTGTCTGGATCTGTCGGCGTTATTCTTATGCCGGTCTCGTATCTGGGGTTGGTTACAAGTGTTGGCTACGGCGTCGCACCAACGTTATCCAACGAGCTTGATGACACCCATCTCGGTGCTGGGCTAATCACAAACATCGGCCTTCGAACAACGTTTTAGAAAGGACTGGCATCATGCAACGACTTATTTCTTCCATCCTATTTGCGGCATTCGCGTTCTTGACGTTAAGCGCCGAGGATTGCGGTACGCAGCACTTCATCGAGGATTCGGGGTTTGACCTTTGGTGTGACGAACAACTCTGTGCCTGGGAGGTGGAGGCAGGTCAGGTCGTCCAGACTCCCAGCTGGCACAAGGATGACTACGCTGTAGAGTTTGTCGGCGACAGTGTTGTCATCTCGCAACTGAGTGTCGGCGCACGCACAACGTGTCTTCGATTTGAGGTATTGGCAGACATCGACGACAACGCGCGAGTCTTCTTAGAAATGGATTTCTTTGACGATGGCGTGCTCGACTACGAAGAAGAGCTTGCTCACGTGAGGTGGGAGCGTTTGACCTTCTTGGTTGGCACTCGGGCAAATTGGGATTCGGTGCGCTTCACCTTGCGTAAAGAGGGCCCGGGACGTGCGCGGCTTGCGCAGATTGAGGCGACAGACGCGGCTGCCTGTGTTGGTGACCCTCTCGAGGTCGAAGACCACAACTAGTGAACGAGGCTGCGCCACCGACGCCCTCGCAGGCGTATCAGCGCTACGGGCCCGCTCTTGTCCGCAAGGCGGAGCGCGTGCTGCGCAACCCGGATGATGCCATGGACATCGTGCAGGGGCTCTTTGTCGACTTAATCGCTCGCCCGCCAAAGAGCCTGGACTTGCCCTATCTCTACAGCGCCGTAACAAATCGCTGCCTAAACCTCATACGAAATCAATCCAATCGAAGTCGTCTCCTCGAGTCGAGGCAAGACGTTCTTAGAGGACCAGAACGAACAAGCTTGGGAGACACGGTGCTTACGCTAGATCTATTGACGCATCTACTGGCTGCTTTGGATTCGAAGTCGGCGGAGATTGTCGTCTATCACTACCTCGACGATCTAGATCAAGACGAAGTTGCGCAGCAGATGGGCATGAGTCGGAGGGCGGTGGTGAAGCGACTTACAAAACTTCGCGCCGTCGCTCGCGACATCGCAAGGGCCGCCACGCCAGCGGATGATGCAAAGCCGGAGGTTCGATCATGAGAGTTGAGTGCACCGATACGCCAATTTCATGGCTCGAACTCGAACGGTATGTTCTAGGAGAATCTCGTATTGAAGCGGCGGTTCGAGGGCATCTCGCCGAGTGCAATGCCTGCAGCCAAGTGACTTCTGCAATCAAGCTGGACGCCCGAGTGATGCCCGCTCTCGAAATTCCTGTGACAGGGCCAAGGCGCGTGTGGTGGCGGCCGGTTGCGACCATCGCTTCGGCGCTCCTACTCCCCGCCATCTTGTTACTCGTACTCTGGCCCTCAGAGCAGCCGCAGCCCGGATCCGGCGCAAAAGGGGATGCCTTGAGTATTACGCTTGTTCGCGAGCGCGGAGGCGTGCTGCTTGCGCCCACCCACCATGCGCCAGCCGATCGCTTTAAGGTTCGCGTTAGCTGTGCGCCGGGAATGCGATTGCTCGACGTGGTCGTCCGTCAAGACGGGGCGCTGAGTTTGCCGCTTGCCACAAGCCTTGTTGACTGTGGCAACGCCGTCTCTGTGCCAGGAGCATTTACGCTCGAAGGAGGCATCGCTGAGATCTGCATTCAATTGGTCTCAGAAAAAGACCAAGGTCGGGCAATTGTTCGCAGCGATGCGGTTTGTCATGTGTTGGCACC
>TARA_R110002073_G_scaffold87564_14_pt1 | contig 27782 bp, 28 predicted proteins | sample TARA_R110002073 | Tara Oceans TARA_R110002073 (sample SAMEA4397174) | marine metagenome | biome: Polar Biome; feature: [DCM] deep chlorophyll maximum layer (ENVO:01000326); material: water (ENVO:00002006), including particulate matter (ENVO:01000060) such as... | depth 40 m | reverse complement strand
CAGCGCCACCGCATCGATTTCAGGCGCGGCGACGTGGACAGCGGGCGCCAAGGGCGCTCCGGCATCGGGGGCGGCGAACGAAACGGCACCCGGGGCAGTCATGGCGGGCGGCATTGGCGCTTCGTCCAGCGCCGCGGCAGGCTGCACGAAGCGGTCGACCGGTTCCGCCAGAACCGCGTCCGTCACGCCCAGTTCCACCTGCCATTCCAGCAGCGCCCGGGCCAGGGTCCAGTCAATCGCCATGGTCATGGCCTGATCCTATCCCAGAGACGGGGCAAGGCCAATGAGTCGCGCGCGTCCGAACCGGTTTCCAGTCAAGCAGAACCGGGCACGGACTTGGTCGCGGCTTTGTCCTTGCTCTGCCGCCGCGCGGTTTCTATACCCGGCGCAACCAGATGCGGGGGCCGATGCGGCCTGAAACGGGGGGTTCCATGACTTTCACGCAGCGCCATCTTCTGGGCATCGAACCCCTGCACCCAATGGAAATCACCGCCATCCTGGACCTGGCCGAGGATTACGCGGCGCTGAACCGTTCGGACCGGAAACACTCCGAGGCGCTCAAGGGCCTTACGCAGATCAACATGTTCTTCGAAAACTCCACGCGCACACAGGCCAGTTTCGAACTGGCCGGCAAGCGGCTGGGCGCCGATGTGATGAACATGGCGATGCAGACTTCCAGCGTCAAAAAAGGGGAAACGCTGATCGACACGGCGCTGACGCTGAATGCCATGCACCCCGATCTGCTGGTCGTGCGCCATCCTAGTTCCGGCGCCGTGAACCTGCTGGCCGAAAAGGTGAATTGCGCGGTGCTGAACGCCGGCGACGGCAGGCATGAACACCCTACGCAGGCGTTGCTGGACGCGTTGACCATTCGCCGCAAGAAGGGCCGCCTGCACCGCCTGACCGTGGCGATCTGCGGCGACATCGCGCATAGCCGGGTCGCGCGCTCGAACCTGATTCTGCTGGGCAAGATGGAAAACCGCGTGCGGCTGGTCGCCCCGCCGACACTGATGCCCGCGGGTGTGGCCGAGTTCGGCTGCGAGGTTTACGACGACATGCGCGCCGGGTTGCAGGATGCCGACGTGGTGATGATGTTGCGGCTGCAAAAGGAACGCATGGACGGCGGTTTCATCCCGTCCGAACGCGAATATTATCACCGCTACGGGCTGGATGCCGAAAAACTGGCCTGCGCCAAGCCCGACGCGATCGTCATGCACCCGGGGCCGATGAACCGCGGGGTCGAGATCGACGGCACCATCGCCGACGACATCAACCGCTCGGTCATTCAGGAGCAGGTCGAAATGGGCGTGGCGGTGCGCATGGCGGCCATGGACTTGCTGGCGCGCAACCTGAAGGCCGCGCGCAACGCGGCGTGACGGCCCGTTCGGCGGTGCAAAATCCGGCTTGATCGGCTTGGCGCTCTGACGCACCCTGTGCGCGCATTGACCGCAGCGAGGTGCGACAGAGATGACCTCACAGGAGGCCGCCGGCTGGACCGACATGCCCGGCGATGGCGAGACGGTTCTTTGGCAAGGGCGTCCTGACGCGCGCATCGTCTGGAACGACATTGTGTCGGCTCAGGGTGCCGCCGGCCTGCTTATCACCGGGATATCGCTCTTGGGGCTGTCCGGTTTGGGCAACCTGGCTTTCGGAGACGGCGTCGGCGTCAACCGCCTGTTCGCCTTCCCGTTGTTCCACCTCCCGTTTCTGCTGGTCGGTCTGTATCTGATGCTTGGGCCGATCTTCCGCGACGCATATCTTCGCGGACGCACCTGGTATAAACTGACCAACCGGGCCGCCTATATCGCCCGTGACATCCGGGGTAAACGCAGCCTCGCGCGGTATCCGTTCGAGGAAATGTCCAGCCCAGACCTGCACGACGACGCACCCGGAAGCGTCTTTTTCGCTGAAGAGTCGCGTGTGCATCGCTATAATGCGGACAGGCACAGTGGCCCATCCCGCGGGACCCGAACCCGCACAGTGCGCATCCCCATCGGTTTTCGCCGAATCGACGACGCCCCGCGCGTCTACCGGCTGATCCAGGATCACCGAGATGAAGCGCAGGCACCATAGGCGGCAAATTTAGGAGCAGCCCACCGGGGGCTGGCCTTGCTGGCGGGCCGTCAACCGCCTACATCAGCGGAATGGAAAACCGCCCCTTCTTGCCCGCCCGCCTGTTTCGTCGCCCGCCGCGGGTGAATATCGTCCGCCTTCAGGGGATGATCGCCGCGGGTGGTCGCGGGCAATTGTCCGACGCTTCGGTCGCCCCGCTTGTGGAACGGGCGTTTCGCGCGGGCAAGCCGAAGGCAGTCGGTCTGGTGGTGAATTCCCCCGGCGGATCGCCCGTGCAAAGCGCGCTGATCGGCGCGCGCATCCGGCGGCTGGCCGATGAGACCAAGGTTCCGGTGCACGCCTTTGTCGAAGATGCGGCGGCATCGGGCGGCTACTGGATCGCCTGCGCGGCGGATGAAATCTATTGCGACGCGGCCTCGATCCTGGGATCGATCGGCGTCATCTCGGCCGGGTTCGGCCTGCAGGGCGCCATTGCCAGGCTGGGTGTCGAACGGCGGGTGCACACCGCCGGGCAATCGAAAAGCCAGATGGACCCGTTTCGCCCGGAAAACCCCGAAGACGTGGTGCGCCTGAAAGGACTGCTGGAGCAGATGCACGGTGTGTTCATCGACCACGTCAAGGCCCGGCGCGGCGACAAGCTGAACACCGAGACCAATTTGTTCGACGGCCGTTTCTGGCTGGGCGCCGAGGCCATCCGCCTGGGGCTGGCCGACGGGCTTGGCCATCCGGTCCCGGTCTACAAGCGGCAATTCGGCGACAAGACACGCTTTCGGGTGTTCGGCCCGCGCCGACGCCTGCTGTCACGGCTGGGGCTGTCGCTGGCCGAGCAGACGCTGGCGGGTGTCGAGGAGGCCGCGCTCTGGGCGCGTCTCGGGATGTGACGCCATGATCCTGAAGGTTGTCGTTCTGTTCTTGCTGTTCATCGCCGTGATGGGGATGATCCAGAAAGCCCTGCGCCCTGGCGGGTCCCGCAAGCGCACAGCCCTGGACAAGCTTAGATGTCAGACATGCAAGCGCGTGAACTTTTCCGACACTCCGGCCCCCTGTGGCCGCGATGATTGCAGGTATCGTTGATGATTTCCGACTTTGCGATGATCCTGGCGGGGCTGATCCTGCTTGTGTTTGCGGGTGATGCGCTGGTCAAGGGGGCGGTCAATCTCAGCCTCAGGCTGGGTGTGCCGGCGCTGATCGTCGGCCTGACAGTCGTGTCCTTCGGCACCTCGGCGCCCGAATTGCTGGTCAGCATCGAGGCCGTGATGGACGATGCCCCGGCGCTGGCGCTGGGCAATGTTGTCGGCTCCAACATCGCCAATATCTTGCTGGTGCTGGGCGTCCCCGCGCTGATCGCCGCGGTCCCCGTTGCCAAAAGCCTGCGCGCCGATTTTCTGACGATGATGGCCGCGACCTTCCTGTTCATCGCTCTGGCTTATGCCGGGCCGCTGGGCTGGCCGCATGGCCTGATCCTGCTCACCGGGCTGGGGGTAATGCTGTGGTTCAGCTATGCGCGCGCCCGCGCGCATCGCGCTGATGGAATCGCCGACACGAACGATCTCGGCGAACTGGAGGGCGCGGAGCCCGGCATGTCGGGGAGAAGAATCGCCTTCTACCTGCTTGGCGGGATCATCGGCCTGCCGGTCGGCGCCCAGATTCTGGTTGACGGCGCGGTCAATGTCGCGACGGCGCTGGGGGTCAGCGAAGCAGTGATCGGCCTGACACTGGTCGCTATCGGCACCTCGTTGCCGGAACTGGCCACCACCTTCATGGCCGCCCTAAGGCGAGAGGCCGGGGTGGCGCTGGGGAATGTCATCGGCTCGAACATGTTCAACCTGCTGGGGATCATCGGCGTGGCATCTCTGGTCGGTCAAATTCCCGTGCCGCAGTCGATGCTGCATCTGGACCTGTGGGTCATGGCGGCGTCATCGGCTCTGCTGGGGGTCTTTGTTCTGACCGGCCGCAGCATCGGCAAGCTTGCGGGCGCGGCGCTGATCGGGCTGTATGTCTTCTACATCCTTCATCTTTTCAGTTGAGGTCCACCCATGCCAAAAGCGTTGATAACCGGGGCGGGCAAGCGGCTTGGCCGCGCGATGGCGCTGTATCTGGCGGAGCGTGGCCATGATGTGGCCCTGCACTATGCCACCAGCGCCGCAGCGGCCGAGGACGTGGCGGAACAGGCGCGGGCGCTGGGTGTGCGGGCAGTGACGCTGCGCGCCGATCTGCTGGACGAGGCTGCCACCGCCGCCTTGATCCCCGCCGCGGCCAGGGCGCTGGAAGGGCCGCTGACCGTTCTGATCAACAATGCCTCGATCTTCGACCATGACACGATCCATTCCGCGACGCTGGACAGCTGGAACCGCCATCTTGGCTCGAACCTGCGCGCGCCCTTCGTGTTGACGCAAGTCTTTGCCGCGCAGGCCGTCGCTGCCGACACGGATGTGGCGGATGAACCCGTCGCGCGCAATCTGATCGTCAACATGATCGACCAGCGCGTGCGCAAGCTGACGCCGGAATTCATGACCTACACCATCGCCAAGATGGGCCTTTGGGCGATGACCCGGACGACGGCGCAGGCGCTGGCCCCGGCAATTCGTGTCAATGCCATCGGCCCGGGGCCAACCCTGCAAGGCGCGCGCCAAAGCACGGAACATTTTGCGCGGCAGCGCGCCGGCACCGTTCTGGGCCGGGGGGCGAACCCGTCCGACATCACCGCCGCACTGGGATATTTTCTGGATTCACCCGCCGTTACAGGCCAGCTTCTATGCGTGGATGGCGGTCAGCACCTTGGCTGGCAGACCCCCGATATATTGGGGGTTGAGTGAGGCACCGGGCCCAGCCAGCGATGGGTTGTCCACCGCGCGGCCGCCTGTCACAAATCTGTTAGGAATTTCGCAAGTATTTCAGTGCTTTGCCTTTTGGCTGATTTTCTTTTGTTTTACTTCAACAGCTTGCCAATTCGCCTATTTTTTAGGCAACTCGACGAACCCTGCCGGAAACAAGGGGATTTTGCCGTCCCGCCCGCCCCGTCCACAGAGTTATCCACAGAATTCGTGGAAAGCTTTGCCCTTGATCTTGTGCGCGCTAGAGTGCAGCGACCTGACAGAATCGTCTGAAAACCAGCAATGACCGAACCCCGGACCCTGACAGGGCACGCCCTGATCGCCTCGTATGTGAAAACGCTGGATCAGTCGCCCGGGGTCTACCGGATGCTGGATGACGAAGCGCGCGTTCTGTATGTCGGCAAGGCGCGCGATTTGCGGGCGCGGGTGTCGAATTACACCCGCCTGTCGGGACATACCGCGCGCATCGCCCGGATGATTTCCGAAACCCGGTCGATGATGTTCCTGACCACGCGCACGGAAACCGAGGCGCTGTTGCTGGAACAGAACCTGATCAAGCAGCTCAAGCCCGTCTACAATGTGCTGCTGCGCGACGACAAAAGCTTTCCGAACATCCTGATTGCCAAGAATCATGCCTATCCACAGATCCGCAAGCATCGCGGCAAGCGCGGCACAAAGGGCAGTTATTTCGGGCCGTTCGCCAGTTCCGGTGCGGTGAATCGCACATTGAACCAGTTGCAGAAAGTGTTCCTTTTGCGATCTTGCACGGACACAACCTATCAGAACCGCACGCGACCCTGCCTGCTGTATCAGATCAAGCGATGCGCCGCGCCTTGCGTCGGTTTGATAACGCCCGAGGATTATGGCGCGCTGGTGGCGGATGCCGAACGCTTCCTGTCCGGCAAGACCTCGCATGTGCAGGCCGAACTGGCCGCGCAGATGCAGGACGCGTCCGAGGCGATGGAATATGAACGCGCGGCGGCCCTGCGCGACCGGATCAAGGCCCTGACGACGGTGCAGCAGCAGCAGGGAATCAACCCGCGCGGGGTCGAGGAGGCTGACGTCATCGCCCTGCATCTGGAGAAGGGGCAGGCCTGCGTTCAGGTGTTCTTCATCCGCTCGCATCAAAGCTGGGGCAACCGGGATTTCTATCCGCGCACCGGCTCGGGCGCCGAGGAAGGCGAGATTCTGGAGGCGTTTCTGGCGCAATTCTACGACAGCAAACCGCCACCCCGGCAGATCCTGCTGTCGCATCCCGTTGAAAACGAGGATCTGGTGCGCGAATTGCTGTCCGCGCGCGCCGGGCGCAACGTGGATTTGCGGGTGCCCCGGCGGGGCGAAAAGGCCGAGCTTGTGGAAAACGCGCACCGCAACGCGCGGGAATCGCTGGGGCGGCGGATGTCGGAAAGCGCGGCGCAGTCGCGTCTGCTGTCCGGTATGGCCGAGGCGTTCGATCTGGAAGACGCGCCCAGGCGCGTGGAGGTTTACGACAACAGCCATATCCAGGGCGCCCATGCGATCGGCGCGATGATCGTCGCCGGGCCCGAGGGCTTCATGAAGAACCAGTATCGTAAGTTCACCATCAAGGGCGAGGCGGGCGCGCAGGGCGATGATTTCGGCATGATGCGCGAGGTCCTGACACGGCGGTTCGAGCGGCTGCTGAAGGAAGACCCCGCCCGCCAGACCGAAGCCTGGCCGGACTTGTTGCTGATCGATGGCGGCGTGGGGCAGGTTTCGGCGGTGGCCGAGGTGTTGCGGGACCTGGGGGTCGATGACGTGCCGTTTATCGGCGTGGCCAAGGGCGTTGACCGCGATCTGGGCCGCGAGGAATTCCACCGCCATGGCCAGCCGCCCTTTGCCCTGCGTCACAATGATCCGGTGCTGTATTTCGTCCAGCGTCTGCGCGACGAGGCGCACCGCTTCGCCATCGGCACGCATCGCGCGGCCCGGGCCAAGGCCAGCACCCGCACCCCGCTTGACGAGATCCCCGGCGTCGGCGCGGCGCGCAAGCGCGCGCTGCTGGCGCATTTCGGCTCGGCCAAGGCGGTAACGCGCGCCGGCCTGCCGGATCTGCGCGCCGTGCCGGGAATTTCCGAAGCCATGGCCCGCGCGATCCATGATTTTTTCAACGCCACGGGCTGAACCGGGCAATTCCCCGCGACGGAAAGCGCGCCCGCGCCCGTATCACACGTGATTGCCATCACGCGGCCCCTTTCCCTTGGGCTTCCTTTTCCGCTAGATATGCTCATGCGTTTCAGTCTGCCCAATTCCCTGACCTTCCTGCGCCTGCTGGCGGCGCCGGGTGTTGCGGTCATGTTCCTGTATTTCGCCCGCCCCTGGGCGGACTGGCTGGCGCTGGTTCTGTTCCTGGGCGCGGCGATCACCGATTATTTCGATGGCTATCTGGCGCGGCTCTGGCGGCAGGAAAGCCGGCTGGGGGCGATGCTGGACCCGATCGCGGACAAGGCCATGGTGGTGATCGCCCTGCTGGTCATCACCGGCTATTCGGGCATGGACCCCTGGCTGATCCTGCCCGCCACGATCATCCTGTTTCGCGAAGTGTTCGTCTCCGGGCTACGCGAATACTTGGGCAACACGTCGCGCCTGCTGGCGGTGACGAAACTGGCCAAATGGAAAACCACCGCGCAGATGGTGGCGATTTCGGTGCTGTTCGCGGCTATGGGCCTTGAATATGTGCGTGCGCAAGCGCTGGCCCGCAACACCGGGCTGATCGACGAGATGTCCAGCACCGGGATCGATGCCGAGATCAACGTGCTGACCCTGGCCAATATCAGTGGCGAGACCGTCTGGCTGATTGGCCTGGCGCTGATCTGGCTGGCCGCGGCGCTGACGGCGATCACCGGGTGGGACTATCTGAAAAAGGCGCTGCCCTATCTGCGCGAGGCCGGCGAATGACGCTGACCGTCCTGTATTTTGCCTGGCTGCGCGAGCGCATCGGCCTGCCGCGCGAGACGGTGGACACCAGCGCGGCGACCGTTGCCGACCTGGTGGCCGAACTGGCCGCCCGCGAGGACCGCTACGCGCTGGCCTTTGCCGATCTGGCCTCGGTGCGGGTGGCCGTCGATCAGACCCTGACCGATATGGATGCCCCGCTGGCGCAGGCGCGCGAAGTGGCCTTCTTTCCGCCGATGACCGGGGGCTAGGGATGGCTGTCCGGGTTCAGGCCGAAGCGTTCGACTACGGCGCGGAATGCGCGGCATTCGCCCAGGCGGCCAGGGGTGCGGGTGCGGGTGCGGTGGTCACGTTTTGCGGCCTCGTGCGCGACAATGACGGGCGCTTGCAGGCGATGGAGATCGAGCATTACCCCGGCATGACCCAAACCGCGCTGGAACAGATCGAAGCCCAGGCGCGTGCGCGTTGGTCGCTGTCCGACGCGCTGATTGTCCACCGCTTTGGGCGGCTGGAACCGGGCGCGATGATCATGATGGTCGCCACCGCGTCGCGCCACCGGGCCGATGCCTTTGTGGCGGCTGAATTCCTGATGGACTATCTGAAATCGCGGGCGCCGTTCTGGAAAAAGGAATTCGGCGCGGATGGCGCCACATGGGTCGCCGCGACGGATGCCGACGAACAGGCGCTCAGGCGCTGGTGACCATCCCCTGCGCCGTTTGCGGTCACTTTTCCGATGGCGACGGGTCTGCGAACACCACGGGCAGGGTAAACACCGCCATCTGGCCACTGGCGCGGTCGGTGACATGGGTGCGCAGGTTATAGGCCCCGGTTGCGCCGGTCACCCAATAGGTCAGATGGAAATACCCGTCTATCGGGTCGCTGAACGTCTCCAGCCGGATGTCGCCCATCGGCACCATGTCGTCGGTGATCTGCTCGCCATCCATCGATTCGAGCGTGAAGGACACGTCGAACAACAGTTGCACGGCACCGCTGGGTTGTGGCGACATCGAGTAGCCATAAAGTTCGACATAGGCGTAAACCGGCTCGCCGGTGACATAGACATTGCTGTCGCGCGGCTCGAACACACCGAAGCCCGAGGCCGGGCCGTCAATCAGCTGTGCATTGGCCACGCCGAACCCGGTCATCTCGGTGACCTGCCGCAGAAAATCGCGTGCCGCCGAAACAGCGTCCTCGTGCTGCCCATTGGCGATAAGCGCCTCGATTCCGGCGGCCGCATCTTGCAGGGTTTCCGCGCGCAGGGCGGCAGGCGTCACGGCAAGCAGGGCAACGCCCGCCCAAATCGCACCTGCCAGCGCCGACGCCCTGAGCGCCCCGAGAATGGACCCAATGGTCATGATCTGTTGCCTTCGCGCAAGGGATTGGCGTCCAGTTTGCCCGCCGTTCCCGGTGCGGGCAAGCCCTGCTCGCGACGATGTGTCATACGCCGCGAGACTGCGCCAGTTCGTTGTGCAGCAACTCGTTCTGATGCCGGGCTTCGCGCAAGCCGTCCATCGCCGCGCCCAACTCGGCCTGTAGCTGGGCGATGTCGCGGCCGACTTCATCTTCGCGATTCTGGATATAGGTGATCGCCTGATCGCGCGTTTCCTCGGCATCATGCAGGGCCTGCGCCATGCGCTCCAGTTCCCCCAGATCGGCCTGCGTGACGCGGGTAAAGCGGTGCACAAGCCAGTTCACGAACCAGCCCAGCGCGAAAGAGGCGCTCAGCACGATCACGGTCACGACGACAAATTCAGTGCGGTTCATGGCAGGCTCCGGGCTGGACTCAGTTTTCGCCGGCGGCGGCGGGTTACGGGCGGGGTCTGGGACGAATGGCATCGTCGCCGGGCGTCTGGATTTCGAATTCAAGCTGGGCCTCCAGCGCCGGGTCCAGGGGCACGGGCTCGGGCTCGGGGCGGATCAGCGTGAATTCGATCCGGCGATTGGCCTCGCGCCCCTCGGGGGTGCCGTTGTCGGCGACGGGACGGTCAGCGCCGTAGCCGCGCGGCACCAGCGAGGACACCAGCACCCGGCGCGCCATCAGGGCGTTGACCACCGCTTCGGCCCGGCCCTGGCTGAGCCGGCGGTTGGTTTCGTCGCGTCCCTGGCTGTCGGTATGCCCGGCAATCTCGAACGGCAATTCGCCGCAGTTTCGCAGCACTTCGGCGATCGCGTCGATCACCGGCCGGGACTGTTCGTTGATCTCGATCGAGCCGGGATCGAAAGTGATCTTGGTTTCCGACACAATGGCGCGGATGCGCGCTTCGCAAGACTCCGGCGTCGGGGCCTGCGCGACCGGGTCCAACAGTTCGTCATAGGTGATGTTCGCGGTGAATTCGGCGTCCGCACCCAGCCCCTGAACCAGGGCCTGCGCGACTTGCGTGGCGGCGTCGGGATTGCCTGAAACGCCGGTGACATCGATCCGGTCCTCAAGCAGCAACGCGGATCCGTGATGCAGTTCGGACAGGGCATCCAGCAGCGTCAGCGCGCGGACCGACCAGCCCTGTGGCAGTTGATCGTCGATCCGCGCCGCCATTTCGACAGCCTGGGATCCGAACCGGGACTGGGCAAAGGCGCGCACGGCGTCGCGGATGCGCGTGTCGGGCAGGCGGCCGGAAATGGTCAGCGCACCCTCTGCGGTCAGGATCATGGACAGTTCCGGGCGGCCGTCATCAGCCGAACCGGCGTCAACCGGCGGATCCAGGCGGCGCGCCGTCAGGGAAAACGCCTGCGGCAACCGGGATTCAAGCCGCCCGACAGCACTGTCGAAGGACGCGGCGGGCACCGAATTCGGCGCGCTCAGCGAAACGTCGCCATCCGACAGCGACAGCGATCCCGCACCCAGCGATGCCAGGGCCTCGATCGACAGGGCAGCCGCCTGCCCCCAGCGCGGCGAGGGCGCACCCAGCGCCAGGTTGCAGGTGAAACGCGCGGTCATGCCGGCATCGCGCAAGGCGGCACGAATGCGGGCCTGCGCTTGCTCGGTATCGGCCGAACACGCCCCCAGCCGCAGCACCCCGTTCTCGAAATCCGCGCGCAACATGAAGGGCGCGGCGACCGGACGCGGGGCTGTCAATTGCAGGGACAGGACCTGATTGGTCGGCGCAATCGCGCGCAGGCGCGTTTCCAGCGCCGCCCCCGCCTCCGGGCTCTCCACCAGCGCCTCGACCTCGATCCGGCCTGCCGTGAGGGAAATCCTGCCCACGTCGAACATCGCGAGGGCCTGAACCGCGAAATCGACCGCGCCAACCCAGCCACCGGGCACGGCGTGTTCCGCCAATTGCAGCATGTCGGCGATTTCCGCGTCGGGCAATACGCCCTGGATGCGGTCCAGAATCGGGCCGCCATCGTCGGTTCGCGGCACAAGTCCTATCACCGACACGTCATTTCTGTCGCGCATCAGTTCGATACGGAACACCGGGGCGACCAGCGACGTGCTGACCGGCACGACGATATCTTCCGAAACGCGCGAACTGTCGATGACCCCGCCGGCGACCTGCAACGCGCGGATACGCGCGGATTCGGTCGGGGCCGTGCCGGCGAGCCTGGCGCGCAATCCGTCCGGTGTCACGGACACCCAGGTCAGGCCTTCGGCGTCAAACGCTTCGGTCAGGGCGGCAACGGTGCGCTTTTCGATCATCGAGGCCAGCAATGTCGCCGTGCCGAGAGCCAGCAAGACCGCCAGAACGAAGGCAGCGACCGAGAGCAGGAGGGGATTTCTTGTCATTCGGGATTCCGGGCGACGCATTTGCGACCCTGACCTAGCCGGATGCGCAGGGCGATGCAATCACACCAACAGAGCGACGGCGAAAATCAGCACAAGGATCAACCCGGCATCGCGGTTCGAGCGAAACAGCGCCAGGCAGACATCAGGGTCGTTGATGTTCAACCGCCCCAATTGCCAGTTCAGATGGGCGCCAAACGCCCACGCGCCCAGCAGCGTCAGGGACAGCGTCAGCGGGTCCGCCAGCGGCGCCAGCGCGTAGATGATCGCCAGCGACATCAGCAAGACGCTGGCCACCAGAAAACCGCGCAGCCAGTTTTCCGTGTTGTCGCCAAACAGGCGCGCGGTGGATTTGACGCCGATCAGCGCGTCGTCCTCGCGGTCCTGATGGGCATAGATCGTGTCATAGAACAACGTCCAGCAGATGCCGGCGACATACAGAAGGATCGCCGGCATCCCCAGGCTGCCGGTCTGCGCGGTCCAGGCCAGCAACGCGCCCCAATTGAACGCCAGCCCCAGAAAGACCTGCGGCCACCAGGTGAAGCGCTTGGCAAAGGGATAGATGGCGACGGGCAGCAACGACAGGACACCCAGAACGATGGCCGCGCCGTTGAAGGTCAGCAGCAGCAGGAATGACGCGGCCAGCTGGATGGACATCCAGATCAGCGCCTCGCGCACCGTGACCTGCCCCGAGGCCAGCGGCCGGTTGCGGGTTCGCTCCACCTTGGGGTCGATATCGCGGTCCGAAATGTCGTTCCAGGTGCATCCCGCGCCGCGCATCAGAAAGGCCCCCGCCGCGGTGGCGATCATGATCCACAGCGTGGTCAGGCCGCGCAGTTCGGGAAAGGCCAGCGCGCCCAGAAGCACACCCCACCAGCAGGGCAGCAGCAGCAGCCAGGTGCCGATCGGCCGGTCGGCGCGTGACAGGCGCAGATAGGGACGCAAATCCTCGGGCGCCCGGGTATCGACCCAACTGCCGCTCACCCGGTCGGCGATGGCTTCGGATTGCGCAAACTCGGCATCAGGGGCCGCGGCGGGCGACGAGCCTGGCTGGGCTGCGAACGGGGATTCTGGCGGCGTCGCCGGCTGTGCGTCCGGTTCCGACCCCAGGGCATTGGGCGCGGCGCCTGACGCCTTGTCAGCCCCGCCGCCGGCACCGTCTTCGGCACCGTCTTCGGCCTCTGGTCTTTGCCCTGTCCCGGTCATAAAGTCGCTTCCATGCCAATGATCCCACCCCAGAACCCTGACCGTCCGAAGGTGCGTCTCTATCTAGAGCAACCCTTGGCCCAAGGGCAACCGGTTGAACTGTCGCAAGAGCATGCCCATTACCTGGGCACCGTGCTGCGCCTGAAAACCGGGCAGGACATTGCCGTTTTCAACGGCACGCAGGGCGAATGGCGGGCCCGGATCGTCGATCTGGGCAAGAAGCGCGCCACGCTGGCGGTCATCGACCAGACCTTGCCGCAGCGCGATCCGCCGGACCTGTGGCTGCTGTTCGCTCCGATCAAGAAGGCCCGCACCGATTTCATCGTCGAAAAGGCTGTTGAACTGGGTGTCAGGCGCCTTCAGCCGGTCCAGACGCAGTTCACCAATTCCGAACGCATCCGGCGCGACCGGCTTCAGGCCCACGCGGTCGAGGCCGCCGAACAATGCGGCGGCACCTTCCTGCCACAGGTGGCCGAACTGTCCCTGTTGGGCCGCCTGCTGGACGCCTGGCCCGGGGATCGCACCCTGTGGTGGGCCGACGAGGGGCTGGCCGCGCAGGCGCAGCCCCTCGCCTTGGATGAGCTCCGGCCCGGCACCGCGAAATCCGCCATCCTGATCGGTCCCGAGGGCGGATTCTCGGCCCAGGAGCGCGCGCGTTTGGCCGCATTGCCCTTTGTGCGCGCGATGCGGCTGGGGCCACGCATCCTGCGCGCTGACACCGCGGCAGTAACGGCGCTCACGCTGTGGCAGTCCCGCTTTGGGGATTGGCGGGATTGAACCGTGGCGGCCAGCGCAAATCCCCTGCCCTTGCGGACAAAAGCCGGTGAAGGGCGCGCGATGGCCAGGAAAATCCGACCGCCGCGACTGGACGGTGCCGGTATTCAGGGGCAGAGTAACGGGCCATGGCTGAACTGATCCGCCCCCAGGCCCGCAAGGCCCTGAACCGCTGGCGCGGCACGCTGATCGCGTGTGGCGTCATGGTGCTGGGCGTATACTGGTCACTGACCGCCTTCGGTGCGCTGAAATGGCTGGGCTGGGTTCTGATCGTGATCGGCGCGTCACTGCTGTGGACGGCCTTGCAGCGGGCGCGGTTTCGCGCCGAGGGCGAAGGGCCGGGCGTCGTGCAGGTGGTCGAGGGAGAGATCCGCTATTTCGGACCGCGCGGAGGCGGTTTCGCGGCGCTCGATACGATCGCCGCGCTCAGCCTGGGGGCCGGGGGCGATTCCTGGCTGATCGAATCACTGGGCGGCGAGGTGCTTGTCATCCCGCGCGCGGCCGCCGGCGCCGAGGAGTTGTTCGACCTGTTCGCCAGCTTGCCCGGCCTGAACATGACAACCCTTCTGCGCATCCTCGCTCAGGACTCGGTGCCGCGCGCGCAGACCATCTGGCGGCGAAATCTGGCCGCCCTCTTGACTTGAACGGCCGGGCGCGACAGGTCTGGGCGACGTGACCATCAGATCAGCCCGGAGCCCTTGACATGTCCATTCCCCAGTCCGGCGGCGGGCCTATCGAACATCAGGGCCAATTGGCCGAATACCTGGCCGAGGGCTGCAAACCCGCCGATGACTGGCGCATCGGAACCGAGCACGAGAAATTCGGCTACTGCAAGGACACGCTGCTGCCCCTGCCCTATGACGGCAAGCGGTCCATCCTGGCGGTTCTGGAGGGCCTGCGCGACCGCTTCGGCTGGCAACCGGTGCTGGAGGGCGACAAGCTGATCGGGCTGACGCAGAACGGGGCCAATATCAGCCTGGAGCCGGGCGGGCAGCTGGAATTGTCGGGCGCCCCGCTGGAAACCATTCATCAGACCTGCGACGAGGTGAACGAGCACCTGCGCGACGTGAAATCCATCGCCGACGAGGTCGGCGTCGGGTTCATCGGGCTGGGCGCCGCGCCGATCTGGACGCATGAGCAGATGCCCCTGATGCCCAAGGGGCGCTACGCGCTGATGGATGACTACATGCAGCGGGTCGGCACCCATGGCCGCCAGATGATGCGCCGCACCTGCACCGTGCAGGTGAACCTGGATTTCGGGTCCGAACCCGACATGGTGAAAAAGCTGCGCGTGGCGCTGGCGCTGCAACCGGTGGCGACCGCACTCTTCGCCAATTCGCCGTTTTTCGAAGGCAAGCCGAATGGCCACAAGTCCTGGCGCTCGCGCATCTGGCGCGATCTGGACCCCGACCGCACCGGCACCCTGCCCTTCGTGTTCGAGGACGGCTTCGGGTTCGAACGCTATGTCGATTACGCGCTGGATGTGCCGATGTATTTCGTCTACCGCGACGGCAAATACATCAACGCGCTGGGCCAGTCGTTCCGCGACTTCCTGAAGGGCGCATTGCCGGCCCTGCCCGGTGAAAAGCCGACCCTGAGCGATTGGGCCGACCATCTGACCACGATCTTCCCCGAGGCACGGCTGAAGAAATTTATCGAAATGCGCGGCGCCGATGGTGGCCAGTGGCGCCGGCTGTGTGCCCTGCCAGGGATGTGGGTCGGCCTGATGTATGACCAGTCGGCGCTGGACGCGGCCTGGGATCTGGCCAAGGGCTGGGACCGGGAAACCCGCGAGCAGATGCGCATCGATGCCAGCGTTCACGGGCTGCAAGCCGAAACCAACGGCATCAAGATGCTGGATCTGGCACGGCAGGTGGTGGCTATCGCCGAGGCGGGGCTGAAGGCCCGCGCGCGCCCCGGATCGGGCGGTCTGGTGCCGGACGAGACGCATTTCCTGAACGCCCTGCGCGACAGCGTGGACAGCGGCCAGACCCCGGCCGATGAGCTTCTGGCCCGCTATCATGGCGACTGGAGCGGCGATCTGAGCCGGATCTACGCCGAATACGCGTATTGATGGCCTGACGCTCGCTTGTCAGGACGAGGCTTTGTTGGCACCCTGAAGGCGGCATTGGCGTGCCTCTTCAAACCCAACGGAGTTAGCTCATGCGCGATATGTTCATCAATCTACTTGAAAAGCTGATCAACGTGATTGTCGTGATCGGCGCCATCGGCATCGTTGTCGCGGCGGCGGCGATGCTGTTCATCCCCAACCCGCAAATGGGCCCGGCAGGCGGGGTCCTTGGGGCGCTCATGGTTCTGGTGTTTGGCGGGATCTATCTGATCCTTGTCGCCGGTTTCATGTATCTGGGGCTGGGCATCTACCAGAACACCAAGCGCACCGCCGATTTGCTGGAACGCCGCTGAACCGGCCTGATCGGCGCTGAACCCTGAATCCGGCTGCGGTTGGTCGCGGCCGGAAACGACAAAGGGCGCCCAACCGGGGCGCCCCTTGGCGTTTGCGTTTCGTCGTGATTCAGCCGGCCTTGGCGCGGAATTCCCGCAGCAGGAATTCGGGCACATGATCGCCCATGCCGACGATTGGCTCATCGCGGTTGCGGTCACGCCGCCCCCGGCCCTTGCGATCATCGTTGCGCTTGTCGTCGCGCTGATCGGCCTGGCGCTCGGGATGGCGATCCGGCCGGCGCTCGGGTTGGCGACGCGAACGCCCCTCGGCCCGCGGCTCAGGCTGGGCCTCTGGTGACGAGGCCTCTGGTGAAGATGCCATTGGTGACAGGGCCTCTCGTGACGGGGCCTCTCGTGACGGGGCCTCGACCGTATCGGCAACTGCCGCCGGCACGGCGTCTGCAACGGGGGCTTTCGCTTCGGCATCCGCCTTGCGCGACCGGCGGCGTGGCTTCGGAGCCTCGTCCTCATCGGCCTGGCGGCCTTCGCGTTTGCGGGTGGGCTTGCCCTCGTCCTCGAATCCTTCGGGCACTTGCGCGCGCGGGATATCCCTTTGCAGCAGGGCTTCGATGGCGGTGACATACTTGTCATCAGACGGGGTGGCGATGGTGAAGGCCTTGCCCAGACGCCCGGCACGGCCCGTGCGGCCAATGCGGTGCACGTAATCCTCGGAATGGCTGGGCACGTCGAAATTGAACACATGGCTGACCGCCGGAATGTCCAGCCCGCGCGCCGCCACGTCCGACGCGATCAAGAACCGGACCGAGCCATCACGAAACCCGTCAAGCGTGCGGGTGCGCACCGACTGGTCCAGGTCGCCGTGAATCGGCGAGGCGTTGAAACCGTGCTTCTTCAGCGACTTGGCCAGGACATCGACATCGATCTTGCGGTTACAGAAGATGATCGCGTTGGTGCAGGCCTCGCCTTCCGAGCGGATCAGCTGGCGCAAAGCCGCGCGCTTTTCGCCGAAGGACCGGTCGCGGCGGCTGGGTTTGATCTCGAACAGGGACTGGGTGATGGTTTCCGCCGTCGTCGCCTGGCGCGCCACTTCGATGCGAACCGGGCTGGACAGGAACATGTTGGTGATGCGCTCGATCTCGGGCGCCATGGTGGCCGAGAAGAACAGCGTTTGCCGGGTGAACGGCGTCAGTTGAAAAATGCGCTCGATATCGGGGATGAACCCCATGTCCAGCATCCGGTCGGCCTCATCGACGACCATGACCTCGACGCCTGTCAGCAACAGCTTGCCGCGCTCGAAATGATCCAGCAGGCGGCCCGGCGTGGCAATCAGCACATCGACGCCCCGGTCGATCAGCTTGTCCTGCTCACCAAAGCTGACACCGCCAATCAGCAGCGCCTTGGTCAGCTTGGTGTATTTGGCATAGGTGTCGAAATTCTCGGCCACTTGCGCCGCCAGTTCGCGCGTCGGCGCCAGGACCAGGCTGCGCGGCATCCGAGCGCGGGCCCGGCCCCGCGACAGGCGGGTGATCAGCGGCAACGTGAAGGAGGCCGTCTTGCCGGTCCCGGTCTGGGCAATGCCCAACACATCGCGGCCCGCCAGGGCCTCTGGGATGGCCTGCGCCTGAATCGGGGTGGGCGTTTCATAGCCGGCTTCCGCAACGGCCTTGAGGACCTTCGGGTCCAGGGAAAGATCAGAAAATTTGTTCATTTGCGTCCGTATGTTGCGGCATCGGGCCGCAATTTCATCATGGGACGCCCATCTTCGCGCCCCGGCATCGGTCATATGGCGTTGAAGGTCAGTTCGGCGCCAAGTTCGCGCCCTAACGCAATTCCCCGCCAAGGTCAATGAAAGCCTGAAAACCGGCGGCGAATGCGGCGGAATTGGGGCGTCTGGCGGCGCGGCGCCATGGTTAATCCAGAATTAACCCCAATTTCGCCCCAGCCCGTCCAAAACCCCGACGCAATCAGAGCCGACAACAGGGTCAACACGCGAACCCCGCGAAGGACCTTATGAAATGAACATCCACGTCAACATCCCTGACCAAGACTTTGACGTCGTTCCCGCGGCCGAGGCCCTGACCATGCTGAGCACCCCTGTCCATGTCGCCCTGCCGACCCCGGCGCAATTTTCCGCCATGACCGACCTGATCAAATCGGTCTTTCACGTTCCGGCGGTGTCCGTCGCGCTGCACGGCGCCCCGGCGAATGCCGAAGGGGGCGTCTATCGTTCGTTTCTGGAAATTCCGCTGATTAACGAGGACGAGGTCATCGGATCCCTGCGGGTTCTGGACGACGTGGAGCGTGAATTCAGCGACCGCGATTGCCAGCTTCTGGAAGGATTCGCCCGTCTGGTGGTCGATCAGGTGGAATTGTGGGCCGAGGCCAGCCGCGACGTTCTGACCGGCGCCATGACCCGGCGCGCGTTTTCGGACACGCTGCGCAAGACCTTTGCCGCGCGCGGCCGTGCGCAGGGCAAGGCGTCGCTGGTGCTGTTCGATCTGGACCACTTCAAGAAGATCAACGACACCTGGGGCCATGCCGCCGGTGACGCCGTGCTCAAGGCCGTGTCGCGCACCGTTCTGCGCGAATTGCGGGTCGAGGACAGCTTTGGCCGTGTCGGCGGCGAAGAATTCGCCATTCTGGTTGCCAATGCCGACGCCCAGGTCGCATCGGATGTCGCCGGGCGCGTGCGCCGGGCGATCGAGGCCCTGGCGATCCCCGGGCATGACCAGATCCGCGTCACCGCCAGCTTCGGCGTGGTCGAGGCGACGAATACGGTGCTGGATGTCGAGGACTGGACCGAACGCGCGGACACGCAGCTTTATGCCGCCAAGGAGGCGGGCCGAAATCGGGTGCATGTGGCGATGGACGAAAAGCCGCTGGCGGTGATGGTCAACTGACCCGGTCGCCCGGGCTTTGAAAAGCGCCACAGCCGTTAGCCTGCCAGGACCCGCTTGCCGCACAGTGCGGCTGCCCGTGCCCCGCCCGCGCGGGGCGCCGCGCGCATCCCGCGATCCTGTGGACAGGCCGCGCGCTTTGGGCTAGAGGCGCGGCATGTTGGACAATCGCCCCGCCCTGCCCCCCGAAATCGCCCGCCGCCGGACCTTTGCGATCATCTCGCATCCCGACGCCGGCAAGACCACGCTGACCGAAAAGTTCCTGCTGTTCGGCGGCGCCATCCAGATGGCCGGCCAGGTGCGCGCCAAGGGCGAAGCGCGGCGCACGCGCTCGGATTTCATGCAGATGGAAAAGGACCGGGGCATTTCCGTCTCGGCCTCGGCCATGTCGTTCGACTTTGACGGCTACCGCTTCAATCTGGTGGACACGCCCGGCCACTCGGATTTTTCCGAGGACACCTATCGCACCCTGACCGCCGTGGACGCCGCGATCATGGTGATCGACGGCGCGAAAGGCGTGGAAAGCCAGACGCAGAAGCTGTTCGAGGTCTGCCGCCTGCGCGACCTGCCGATCCTGACCTTTTGCAACAAGATGGACCGCGAATCGCGCGACACATTTGATATCGTAGACGAAATCCAGCAAAATCTGGCCATTGACGTGACACCTGCCAGTTGGCCCATTGGCCAAGGACGCGAATTCCTGGGGTGCTATGACCTGATCCATGACCGGCTGGAACTGATGGACCGCGCCGACCGCAACGTGGTGGGCGAAACGATCCGGATCAACGGGCTGGATGACCCGAAACTGGCCGAACACATCCCGGCGCATCTGCTTGAGGCCTTCCTGGAAGAAATCGAGATGGCGCGCGAATTGCTGCCGCGATTCGATCAGGAACAGGTGCTGAATGGCTCGATGACGCCGATCTGGTTCGGATCCGCGATCAATTCCTTCGGGGTGCAGGAACTGATGCGCGGGATGGCCGAATACGGGCCCCAGCCGCAGCCCCTGCCCACCGACAGCCGCCAGATCATGCCCGATGAGCGCGCCGTCACGGGTTTTGTCTTCAAGGTGCAGGCCAACATGGACCCCAAGCACCGCGACCGCGTGGCCTTTGTGCGGCTGGCGTCGGGGCATTTTCATCGCGGCATGAAGATGCTTCACGTGCGCGCGGGCAAACCGATGGCCATTTCAAACCCGGTGCTGTTTCTGGCCTCCGACCGCGAGTTGACCGAGGAAGCCTGGGCGGGCGACATCATCGGCATACCCAACCACGGGCAGTTGCGCATCGGCGACACGCTGACCGAGGGCGAAGCCGTGCGCTTCACCGGCATCCCCAGCTTTGCGCCCGAATTGTTGCAGACCTGCCGCGCGGGCGACCCGATGAAGGCCAAGCATCTGGAAAAGGCGCTGACCCAGTTTGCCGAGGAAGGGGCCGCGAAGGTGTTCAAGCCCAATATCGGCTCGGGCTTCATCGTCGGGGTCGTGGGGGCGTTGCAATTCGAGGTGCTGGCGTCCCGGATCGAGATGGAATACGGCCTGCCGGTGCGCTTCGAGCCCTCTCAATTCACCTCGGCCCGGTGGATTTCAGGCGACAAACCGGCGGTGGAGAAGGTCGTCGCCGCCAACAAGCAACACATCGCCACCGACACCGACGGTGACCTGGTCTTCCTGACCCGCCTGCAATGGGACATCGACCGGATCGAACGCGACAACGCGGGCGTGAAGCTGACGGCGACGAAGGCGATGATGGTGTGAGGGGCGGTGGGGTGAAACCCCACCCTACCGGCCGCGCCCAGATACGCTCAGCGGCAGCGCGCGCGAAAAAGATATTGCGCCATCTCCCTTGCAACCGACGCGCCGAAGGGCCAGTCTTGTGGAGTAGGCTCTGCCCCGGTTTCATCCCGGCAAGGCGGCTTGCTGCTGAAGCAAAGCCATCGCCCGGCGCTTAACTCCGGCGCCTGTCTTTTCCCAAGCATCGGATCGTCGGACATCAGCCTGCCGATGGCTCTGACAAGGAAACGATCATGGGCAAGGGCGACAACAAGCGCGGAAACAGGGAAGCCAAGAAGCCGAAGAAGGAAACCAAGAAAGTCCCTGCGACTGCGAATTCCAACGCCGGCAAGGACCTGACAATTGGCGGCAAGAAGGTGAAGTGACGGTTGAACGGGGCACCGGCAACACGCCCGCTCGCCTTTTGGATCGGTTTGATGCTGGGGGTTGCGCGCAGGCGCGGGACCCCCAGCAGTTGGCGTTCATGACGCAAGGGCGCTCGAGCGTGGCACGCGGCCAATCCGACGGCATCACAGCCAACTGGCGCATGTTGGGCCCGGGGAGGGAATCGATACCCGATGAGACCGGTCTGCCCCCTCACACCAACCGCGACACCTCCACCGCCGCCCTGACAAAATCAGCAAACAGCGGATGCGGGGCGAAGGGTTTGGATTTCAGTTCGGGGTGGAACTGGACGCCGATGAACCACGGGTGGTCCTGGTGTTCGACGATCTCGGGCAGGCGGCCGTCGGGGGACATGCCAGAGAACACCAGCCCCGTCCCTTCCAGTTCTTCGCGGTAAGTCACGTCCACCTCATAGCGGTGGCGGTGGCGTTCTTCGATATGCGTGGTGCCGTAAACCCGCGCGACATTCGAGCCTTCGACAAGCGTCGCGTCATAGGCGCCCAGGCGCATCGTGCCGCCCTTGTCGTCGCCGACCTTGCGCGCGACCACATGGTTGCCCTGCACCCATTCCTTGAGGTGATAGACCACCGGCGTGAACCGCTTGGCGCCTGCCTCGTGGTCGAATTCCTCGGACCCGGCATCCTTGATCCCCGCCAGATTGCGCGCGGCCTCGATCACCGCCATCTGCATGCCCAGACAAATCCCCAGATAGGGGATCTTTTTCTCACGCGCCCATTGCGCGGCGCGGATCTTGCCCTCGGTCCCGCGTTCGCCGAAGCCGCCGGGCACCAGAATGGCGTGGATGCCGGCCATCCTGGGCGACGGATCCTGGGTTTCGAACACCTCGGCGTCGACCCATTCGATCTTGACCTTCACGCGGTTGGCCATGCCGCCATGGGTCAGCGCCTCGGCGATGGATTTATAGGCGTCTTCCAGCTGCGTGTATTTGCCAACGATGGCCACCCGCACCTGCCCCTCGGCGTGGGTCAGGCGGTCCATCACATCCTCCCAGCGCTCCATGTTCGGGCGCGGCGCGGGGTTGATGGCGAACGCGTCCAGCACCGCCTGGTCCAGCCCGGCCTTGTGATAGGCCAGCGGCGCCTCGTAGATCGACGACAGGTCATAGGCCGGGATCACCGATTCCTTGTGCACGTTGCAGAACAGCGCGATCTTCTCGCGTTCCTTCTCGGGGATCGGGTGCTCGGACCGGCAGACCAGCACGTCGGGCGCCAGGCCGATACTTTGCAATTCCTTGACCGAGTGCTGGGTGGGTTTGGTCTTCAATTCGCCCGAGGCCGCCAGGTAGGGCAGCAGCGTCAGGTGCATCAGGATGCATTCGCCGCGCGGGCGCTCATGGATGAACTGGCGGATCGCTTCAAAGAACGGCAAGCCTTCGATATCGCCGACCGTGCCACCGATCTCGCACAGCATGAAATCGACCTCATCATCGCCGATGCGCAGGAAGTCCTTGATTTCATTGGTGACGTGCGGGATCACCTGGATCGTTTTTCCCAGATAATCGCCACGCCGCTCTTTCTCCAGCACGTTGGTATAGATCCGGCCCGAGGAAATGGAATCGGTCTTGCGCGCGGGCACGCCAGTGAACCGCTCGTAATGGCCCAAGTCCAGATCGGTTTCCGCACCGTCATCGGTGACGAACACTTCGCCATGTTCAAACGGCGACATCGTGCCGGGATCGACGTTCAGATAAGGGTCCAGCTTGCGCAGACGCACGGTGAAGCCCCGCGCTTGCAGTAACGAGCCGAGTGCCGCGGATGCCAGCCCTTTGCCAAGGCTGGAAACCACACCCCCGGTGATGAAAACGTAGCGCGCCATGCAGGAAACCCCCGTGTTTATCGCTGCCCAAATCAGCGGATCACGGGATTCGATCAATAGCCTAATCCCGTGCGTTCCGCAATACGGACGCAACATTCAGTGTTGACGGGGTCAGCGCCCCAAAATCTTGTTGGATCAGTCCTGCCGCGGTGGCAGAAGCGGCGTATCGCCCGCAGGCGGAAGCTGCAGGTCAGGCAGCGGAACGGTCGGCGTGGCGGGTGCGGTTTCGGCCGGCGCACCGATCTGGTCCAACACCGAGGTGTTGCCGGTGTTCGAGGCACCGATGACCGTCAGGGCAATCGAGGTGCCGATGAAGGCAATCGCAAAGCCCCAGGTCAGCTTGGCCAGCCCGGTTAGCGGCGGGCGCCCCGCCTGCGGGCCCATCGCGCCACCGCCAATGCCCAGGCCGCCACCTTCCGAGCGCTGCAACAGCACCACGCCAATCAGCGAAAGCGCCAAAAGAAGGTGGATGACGAGGACAACATTCTGCATGGGACGGCCTTTGCAACGGTTCGCGCCTATCTATGCGCAGCGACACAGGGGTGCAAGCCCTTTGGGGCCTGGTTCGCGCCCGTCCGGTCAGCCGGGTGCCAGGCAAACGATCGACAGCTTGTTGCCATCGGGATCGCGCAGATAGGCGGCATAGAAATTGTCAGTATAGGGGCGCACGCCTGGCGCGCCTTCGTCGGTGCCGCCATGCGCCAGGCCCGCGGCATGGCAGCGGTCCACCGCCGCGCGGCTTTGCGCATCGAGGGCCACCATCGAGCCATTGCCAACGGTCGCCGGGCGTTCGTCGAAGGGGCGCACGACCCACAGGCGCAGGCCTTGCGACCGGGTGCCATAGCACAGCTCGTTCTGGTCCTCGTGCAGGCGGGTTTGCCCGATCTCGGCCAGAACCGCGTCGTAAAACGCGCCCGCGCGGGTCAGATCGTTGGTGCCGACCGTCAGATACAGGATCACGGGGTCATTCCTCGTCCACGTCGTCGATATCGACCTGCCCGCTGATTCGCCGCCGCAGGATCGACCAGGACAGACCGATCCCCAGCACCAACGATGCCAGCACGATGCCCAGCCACTGGTTGATGACCGAATTGCCGGTCTCCAGCCAGCCCCAGTCGATCAACACCCAGATCAGCGCGCCGAACACGGCGGCGACCAGCGCCATGCCGATGGGACCGATGGAGCGCAACGTGGCCCGCAGGTAGACGATGTAGACGACAACCAGCACCAGCGCGCCCAGAACCGCCAACGGCAACTGGGTTTCCCAGTTTTCCACGGCCCATCGCGAGAAGTTCCAGTCGGTCGGGTTCCAGGTGGCGGCCAGAAGGACAAAGGCAATCAACCAGCGGATCAGGACGGCCATGCGGGGCTCCTTGCAAACAACATCCCCCTTGGTGCCAAGCGTTGTCGCCGCTGTCCACCCCCGCATTGGCGCCCGTGCAGCAAGATGGGTGTTTCGCAGCGCGCCCATGGTCGCTATAGAACGCATGGTTTCAACCGATGCAGGATGCACCAACATGGCCAACGTGGTTGTCGTGGGCGCCCAATGGGGCGACGAAGGCAAAGGCAAGATCGTCGACTGGCTTTCCGAGCGCGCGGATGTGATCGCTCGCTTTCAGGGCGGTCACAACGCGGGCCATACGCTGGTCATTGATGGCAAGGTCTACAAGCTGCACGCGCTGCCCTCGGGTGTCGTGCGCGGCGGCAAGCTGTCGGTCATCGGCAACGGCGTGGTGCTGGACCCCTGGCACCTGGTCAGGGAAATCGAAACTGTGCGCGCCCAGGGCGTCACGATAAGCCCCGAAACGCTGATGATCGCGGAAAACACGCCACTGATCCTGCCGATCCATGGCGAACTGGATCGCGCGCGCGAAGAAGCCGCATCCAAGGGCACCAAGATCGGCACCACCGGGCGCGGTATTGGCCCGTGTTACGAGGACAAGGTCGGGCGCCGCGCCATCCGCGTGGCCGATCTGGCCGACCCGGCGACGCTGGAGGCCCGCGTGGACCGCGCGTTGCAACACCATGATCCGCTGCGCAAGGGGTTGGGCATTGAACCGGTGGACCGTGACGCGCTGATCGCGCAACTGACCGACATTGCGCCCCAGATCCTGCCCTATGCGGCGCCCGTCTGGAAGGTGCTCAACGAAAAGCGCAGGGCCGGCAAGCGTATCCTGTTCGAAGGGGCGCAAGGCGCGCTGCTGGACATCGATTTCGGCACCTACCCCTTCGTCACCTCGTCCAACGTGATCGCCGGGCAGGCGGCAACGGGTGTGGGCATCGGCCCGGGCAGCATCGACTTCGTGCTGGGGATCGTGAAGGCCTATACCACCCGTGTCGGCGAAGGCCCCTTCCCCACCGAATTGCACGACGCCGATGGCCAGCGGCTGGGCGAGCGCGGGCATGAATTCGGCACCACCACCGGGCGCAAGCGGCGCTGCGGCTGGTTCGACGCGGCGCTGGTGCGCCAGACCTGTGCGACTTCCGGCGTGTCGGGGATCGCGCTGACCAAGCTGGACGTTCTGGACGGATTTGAAACCCTGAAAATCTGCACTGGCTATGCCCTGGATGGCGCGGTGCTGGATTATCTGCCTACCGCCGCCGACCAGCAGGCGCGCTGCACACCGATCTACGAGGAGGTGCCAGGCTGGACGGACTCCACCGAAGGCGCTCGGTCCTGGAACGATCTGCCGGGCAACGCCGTGAAATACGTGCGCCGGATCGAGGAACTGATCCAGTGCCCGGTCGCCTTGCTGTCCACCAGCCCGGAGCGTGACGATACGATCCTGGTCACCGACCCGTTCGCGGATTGATCATGGCGCTGTCCCACAAAACCCGCAAACGCCTGTCCCTGCTGGCCCTGCTGGTGGCGATGCCCGCCTATATCGTGGTCGCCGTCACGCTGGTGAACCTGTTCGAGCGCCCGCCTGTCCTGCTGGAACTGGGGATCTATGTGGTGCTGGGGATCATCTGGATCCTTCCCCTGAAACCGATTTTCCGGGGCGTCGGCCAGGCCGACCCGGACGCGGGAGACGACACCGCGGATCGCTGATCCGACCGGGACGACACCACGAAAAAGGGCCCCGATCAGCCAGATCGGCGCCCTTTTTCTTTTTCGGGTTGGTCGCTCAGCCCTGACCGGCGAAATTCCGCGCCTCGGCCAAGAATTCGGACTGGGTCGAGATCGAGAACTGGCCACGCCGCGCGCGTTGCAGCGTGCCGTCGCGCATCAACTGGCCAAAGCTGCGCAGCATGTTTTCGCGGCTTCGCGTCATCGGCAAGCCCGTGGACGCGACATGGCGCATCACCTGCGGGCGCGTGAACTCCGAAACGCCTTCGACCTGCGCGACAAACGCCGCGGCGGCCTCGGTCAGTTCGGCCAGCGTGGTCAGGTTCATCGGCGTCACGAAATCGGTGAATGCGCGGCCAGTGGCGGCGTCGGGCGCAGGGGCGTCCTCGTCATACAACTCTTCCATCGCCAGCGCCCCGGCATTGATCCGGCGCGGCTGCACCGTCTCGGTCTGGGCCGGGCGGTCGATGCGCTGTTCGGACACCAGAACCAGCGGCGGTTGGGTGTTGCTCGGGCGCTCGGTGCGGTGCGCGGCCGAACGGGCCGGGCGATGAGGCGTGCCGTCATCCTCGGCGCGCGGCTCGGGCCGGCGCACGCTGCGCTCCAGATCGGCGCGGTAGCGGGCGATCTCGCGCTGCTCCTCTTCTTCGGGGCGGCGCGGGCCGCTGGCTTCTTCCTCGGCCCGGGTCGCCAGAACCGCGGCCTTCATGTGCGAGATGGTCGACTGGCGGCGCTGCGCGTCGACATCGGAGAACTGCGTGTCGGCGGTGCTGTTCAGCCGGTCAACCGAAGCATCGGCGGCCTCGTCGCGCAAATGCGCGCGGCGCTGGCGCTCCGCCTGGCGCAGGGCCTCCGCGTCGCGCTCGACCGCCGCCAGTTCGGCCAGCAGTTCGGCCTCGTCTTCGGCCGGCAGGCCGGTTTCGCCCAGGGCAGAAGCAACGCGCGCGCGCAGTTCTTCATCGCTGGGCGGGGCTTCGTCGAGGTCATCGTCTGCGCCATTGTCCAGCGGCGTTTCGTCGCCATCGTCTGAAACCAGATCGGCGCTGTTCGCTTGCCGGGTCGGGGAAACAGGCGCGTCCTCGTCGGCCAGATCGCTGTCGCTGAAGGCGGCCATGGCGGCGCGCACCGAATCGGCGGCATCGGCTACCGGGTCGGTCAGGGCGCCGGCGGTCTGCGCCGGGGCCATGGCCTCGGGCGGCAACGCAGGCGGCGCATCGCTGGCACGCGGCGCGGCACCAGTCGGGCGCACGACGACAACGCGGCGGTTCTGACGCTCGGGCGCCGGCGTCGGAGTGGGAGCCGGCGTTTGGGCGCGCGCCGAGTCGCCGGCAGCCGAGTCGCCGTCAACCGGGGCGTCTGTCGGCTGGGGCTGCGTGGCGGTTTCGGCAGCCCGCCTGGCGGCGGCCTCTGCGGCGGCTTCTGCGGCCAGACGCGCGGCACCAACCCGCAGTGCCTGCTCCATTGCCAGGCGTTCGGCTTCTGCCTCGGGGTAGGCGGCGGCGTCCTCATCGGCCAGCAGGGCGGCGGCGTCGATATCGTCGCCTTGCGCCGGGGCCGGGGCAGGCTCGGGGGCCAACTCCAGGGCAGGTTCTGGGGCAGGCTCCGGGGTGATCTCTGTTGTCGGCGGTTGAGCTTCCTGTTCTGCCGCGCGGCGCTGGACGGCGGCGCGGGCGGCCTGGGCCTGGGCTGCCATCCGCTGCTGCTCGGCACGCAGGGCATTGCGGCGCGCCTCGGCGACCCGTTCCGCTTCCTGTCGTTCCGCTTCTATGCGGGCAGCCTCAATGCGTTCAGCCTCAATGCGTTCGGCCTCAATGCGGGTGGCTTCCAGGCGGGCGGCCTCAATGCGGGCGGCCTCAAT
>TARA_R110002073_G_scaffold82892_6_pt1 | contig 27942 bp, 26 predicted proteins | sample TARA_R110002073 | Tara Oceans TARA_R110002073 (sample SAMEA4397174) | marine metagenome | biome: Polar Biome; feature: [DCM] deep chlorophyll maximum layer (ENVO:01000326); material: water (ENVO:00002006), including particulate matter (ENVO:01000060) such as... | depth 40 m | reverse complement strand
GCCGGCGGGACCCTGGATGCCAGACAGCGCCTGTTCCGTGCGCAACAGCTGCGTCTCTCCGACATCGACCTGCGCCGCGACGCGGTACAAGGCCTGAATGCCCTGCGACAGCGCCATGGCGTGCTTCTCGTGCAGGCTTTTCAGCGCCGGCATCTGCGCCAGCAGATTCTGTTCGCGGGTGCTGAAATCGAAGGGCTCGCAGGGCCTGTCGGAGGCGTTTGCGCCGGGGCTCACTTCGCCCTTGGAGAAGCCGTCCATGAGGGCGTCCAGCTCTCCTTCGGTGAGTACATCCTTGCTGGACATATGCGCTTACTGCACCACGAAGTTGGTAAAAAACGCTTCGAGCACCCGGTCATCACCGGTGAGTCGCAACTGCTTGTTGATGGCATCGATCACTGCCTTGCGCAGCGACTCCTTGCCTTCCAGGGTGGTCAATGCCGCGTAGTCCTGGCTGCTGAACAGCAGGATCAGGGTGTTGCGCACCGCTGGCATGTTGGCCGCCACCTTCTGCAGCGCGGCCTCCGAATACGCCATCACCTGTAACTCGATCTGCAGGTAACGAACACTGCCGTTGTGCTCAAAATTCACCACGAACGCCGGATTCAGGCTGAGGTAGGTAGGCTCGCCCTCTGGCTCCGCGGCGGGCTGCGCCTGCCCGGCACCGGCGGGCTGCGCACCTCCCGGGGCGGCTACCTCATCCTCGCCCTGCAACAGAAAATAGGCTCCCGCGCCACCACCCAGCAGCAGCAACACGGCCACCGCGATCAATACTTTTTTCATTGCATCCTGTTCCTCAGACCCTGGCCCGGCGCCCACCGTCGACAATAAGCCGCACACAGCAGACACCCCGCAGAGCATGGATGCAAAAGCTGTACCAATTAATTTTTTATATTAAATTCAAAGGGTTATGTGGATGTTCTTGAGGAAGAGTCAGAGATTTGACGCGCGCCACAGCCCGCCGGCGAGCACTGCATTGACACCGGGCAGGCCCGGCGTCGGGTAGAGCCGAGGCCGCCCGCGCGACCTCTCCTGCGTCATACGTAGTAATCAACCAGCGACTGGCTGGTGGAGATCGCTGCCGGCAGCGCACTCTCCTGCTCGGCGAGCTCTGCTTCCCCGGAGCCCGCATCGGCCCCGTATAGCGCCGCAGAACCGGAATGACCCTGCTGCGAGCGCGAGTGGTCGGCCACATCGAATCGCGACAACTGCAGGCCGCTTTGCTCAAGCATTTCCCGCAGACGCGGCATTGCCTGCTCTATGGCGTCGCGCGCATCGGCGCCCTGCACGGTGAACATCACCCTGGTCTGGTCGCCATCGGTGGATATCCTGATATCCAGGCGACCCAATTCCGGCGGGTTGAGTTGCAGCCTTGCCTCGGACAGGCCGTCCCTCACCAGCAAACTGACTCGCCCGGCCAGTTCCGCATCAAAGGCGGCGCCTCCCGGCGGTGCGTGCAGCGTGGGAAGTACACCGGGTTTAGCGCCCTGCACTGGATCACCGGCAGCCACCTGCAACTGGGTTGCAAACGCCGCGGCGGGTACCGGGGCATTAGCGCTGCCCGACCGGTTGAGCACGGACTCACCGGCCATGGCCTCCGCCCAGGCCGTTGGCAACTTTGAGGCGTCGCCCTGCGCCATTTCTCCCGCGGTCGGCATCACTACCTGGTCGGCCGTGCCGATCACTGCCGTCGCGGGGGCGGCGCGCATCGCCGAGGAGGCCGCGGCCGTTTCCGGCGTCAACCTCGCCAGAGGCGAGTCGCCAGCCGCCAGCGCGTGACGCACTCCCCCCGCCACAGACACAGGCAGGGGCAGCGGGGTGTCTTCCGCAATAGCCAGCAGAGGCTCCTGTGCGGCACCCGTTGTTGCGGGAGAGGCCGGATCGGCGCGCACCGCTGCCGCGGGCGATGCGGGTACTGCGGGTACTGCGGGTACTGCGGGTACTGCGGGCGATGCGGGTACTGCGGGCGATGCGGGTACTGCGGGCGATGCGGGGCCGCGGGCGCCCGTCACGCCGGCGTCGCCAATGGGCAACACGCCTTTATGCGCGATCGCGGCATCCGTGTCTGCGGTGAAGTTTGTTGCGTTGCTGCCGGGCTGGACGGGATCGGCAATCGACTCCGGCGACAGGAGGGTCGACGCGCCTGTGCCTGGCCCGGTGGCCGCGGCCGGCGCGTCGCCTGCCGCGAGCGGCTGATCGGCGGTTAGGGCAACATCTTCCGGATTGTCGGCCGGGAGTGCCTGCCCAGCGGCAGACGGCGGCACTGCCGCCTCCGGCAATTCCTTGCCGCCCGCTTGCGTTGCCTTGCCGCCCCGGCCGTCTGCCACGGCGCCGGAAGCGGGCGCGCGGGAGGCGCCCTCAGCGCCAAGAATCTCCCCGAAACTCCGTCCCTGCGGGCGTTCCGTGCTATCGGGCGCGTCTTTGGACCGGCCATCGACCCCCGCCGGAACCGGCGTCGGGGTATTCATCACTGCGATCACTGTCTCTGCCCCTTACACTCTCGTGTAGACAGGGCAATATTCGTACCAGAACTTCAGAAATCGTCGCGCGCCATCTGCCGCACCATCGAATCGTCATCCGCGCGCTTCTGCTCGGCCTTGTCCCGGGCCTTCACTTCCTCGCGCTGCCGGTCGTCCACCAACTGGTCCAGGGCCTGCGTGCGCTGTGCGCGCGCCCGCCAGGTGTCCTGCGTGGTTTCCAATCCCGCCTGCGATTTGGCCACCTCTGCTCGCTGCTGTTCGATGGCGCTGTTCAGGCGCTCCAGGAACAGGCGGTAATCACGCAACTGGCTGGCCTCCATGCCCACGCCGCTCTTCTCCTGCAGGATCGCTTCGTACTCCGCCCGGTATTGCAACAGCTGATCCAGTTGCACCTGCCGGGCCTCGTGCGTTCTGCGCTCGGCACTCAGTGCCTGCAAGGACTTCTGCTCCGACATGCGCGCCACTGTGGCCGCCTGCTCAATCTTGGGTGCCGTCACGCATCACCTCCTGTCAGCGCGGTTAGTTGTGTGTTCGAGAGTGCCAGCAGCGCTTCGCGGCTGCTTTGCATATCGACCTTTTCATGATGGTGTTGTGCAATGAAAGTGCGTATTCGCGGCGCGGCGGCAATAGCGCGGTCAATTTGTTCATCGCTGCCGTTCTGGTATGCGCCGATATTGATCAGGTCGCGATTCTGCTGGTACGCGGCGTACAGGCTCTTGATCTCACGCGCCTGTGCAAGTTGCCCGGCATCGACAATGCTGGTCATCAGGCGGCTGACTGACGCGTCGACATCGATCGCGGGGAACAGGCCGGAATCCGCCACTTCACGCGACAGCACAATGTGTCCGTCGAGAATGGCGCGCGAGGCATCAGACACCGGATCATCGAAGTCGCCGCCCTCAACCAGCACGGTATAGACCGCGGTAATCGAGCCGTGAACGCCGTTCCCCGCGCGCTCCACCAGCGCCGGCAACAGCGAGAACACCGACGGCGGATAGCCCTTCGACACCGGTGGTTCTCCCACCGCCAGGCCGATCTCGCGCTGCGCTTGCGCCACGCGGGTCAGCGAATCCATCAATAACAGCACCTGCTTGCCGCGATTGCTGAAATACTCGGCAATGGCGGTCGCCCGCCACGCGCCGTGCACCCGCATCAGTGGCGAATCATCCGCCGGCGTGGCAACGATAATGGCTTTCGCCAGCCCCTGGGCGCCGAGAATATCGTCGACGAACTCGCGCACCTCGCGACCGCGTTCGCCCACCAGTGAAACCACGATCACATCGGCTTCGGTAAAGCGCGTCATCATCCCCAACAGGGTGCTCTTGCCCACGCCGCTGCCGGCAAACAGGCCCAGCCGCTGCCCCTTGCCCATGGTCAGCAAGGCATTGATCGCGCGCACACCGACATCGAGAGTGTCAGTGATCGGGCTGCGATTCAGCGGGTTTATCGATTCGCCCCGCAGCGGCGTGGAATGCAGACAGCGAATGGGGCCGTGCCCGTCGATCGGATTGCCGGCACCGTCGATAACGCGTCCGAGCAGTTGCTCGTCCACGGCGACTACTCCGCCGGTATGCAGCGGCACGACGCGGGCGCCCAGTTGCACCCCACGCAGGTTGCCCTCGGGCATCAGTATCAAGCTGACGTCGGAGAAACCCACCACTTCCGCTTCAATGGATCCGCCGCCCTCGGTGATGATCAGGCAGCGGCTGCCGATTGGCGCCTGGCAACCCACTGCCTCGAGCTTGATGCCGATCATCCTGACCAGCGACCCCTCTTCCTGCAGGCCCGGCAACTGCACGCCGCCGCTCAGACCGGCAAAGCGCCCGGCCAGGCGCGCACTGCGACCGCCCAGCAATTCATCCAGCAGCGCCGCGCTCAGTGCTTCATCCCCTTCTCAAAGGACTTGAGCAGCTCTTCGAACACCGCTTCAAGCCGTTTTTCCACGGACGCATCGACAAAGGAGGTGGGCGTTTTCACCTGGCAGCCGCCGGGAAACAGCTCCGGATCCTCCACGATTTTCCAGCTCTTGCCTTCCAGTGATTCCGGCGCAAACTCCGCTACCAGGCCGGCGTCGGCCGGGTTGAGAAAAATGACGATCTCGCCCTGCAGCTTGTACAGGGTCGACAGGGCCTCCTGCATCACGGCCGTGACGCTGCTGGAATCCAGCGTCAACTCCCGCCGCACGATCTGCCCGGCGAGTTGCATGGCCAGATGCGCCAGTTCGCGGCTCACCACCTCTTCCAGGGCCTGAAAGGGCTGCGCCATCTGCCCCGCAACTGCCTCCAGCGCGGCGACAATGCGTGCGGCTTCTTCGCGCCCGGCGGCGAGGCCTTCCTCCCTGCCCACCTGAAACCCCCGCGCCTGCGCGAGTGCTTCGCGTTCTTCCAGCGAGGCCTTGGATTCCGGCACCCGGGGCTCCTCGAAGAACGGCGCTTCCCAGCGCTCCACCAGGGGCGTGGTGTCAGACAAAGTCGTCGCCTCCCTTGCCGAGGAAAATTTCGCCGTCCTCGGCCAGCTGCGCGGCAATGGTGAGGATTTCCTTCTGCTGCGCCTCGACATCCGCGAGCTTCACCGGCCCCTGCGCATCGAGGTCTTCGCGCAACATATCGGCGGCCCGCGAGGACATGTTCTTGAAAAACCTGTTCTTCAGATCGTCGTCCACGCCCTTCAGCGCGATCACCAGTTTGTCCGATGCTATTTCGCGAATCAGGCGCTGCATGCCGCGGTCGTCCAGGGCCATGAGGTTCTCGAACACGAACATCATTTCCTGGATTCTCTCGCCCAGGTCACCGTCGATCTGCTTCATGGAGTCGAGCAGCAGAGATTCCTCGCCGCTGTCGACATGATTCAGAATGGCGGCTGCGGTATTCAGTCCATCCAGCGTGGTGGGGGGTGCTTCCTGATCCGCGCCCAGCTGCTTCTCGAGCACCCTGTCCAGTTCCTGCAGCGCAGTCGGATCCACCAGCTCGAGGCGGGCGATCCGCATCAGGATATCGGGGCGCGCTTCCATGGGCAGCAGCGCCAGCACCTGGGCCGCGTGATCCGGTTCCAGCGAGGCCAGCACCAGTGCCATGATCTGCGGATGTTCATGGCGGATAATGCCCGCAACGGAGCGTGCATCCATCCACTTCAGGGCGTCCATGCCGCTGCTGTTCTTGTCCTGCATGACTTTGTTCAGCATGCTGCGCGCGCGCTTCTCCCCGAGCGCTTCCACCAGCACCCGGCGGGTGAAGTCGTCGCTGCCGATGCCTATCGAACTGACGCTGGCGATCTTTTCCGAGAAATCCTGCACCACCGTGGCGATCTGTTCATTGGAGACATCGCGCAGCCCCGCCATGGCCTCACCCACACGCTGCACCTCCTTCGGCTCCATATGACGCATGATGGCGGCCGCGCCCTCCTCGCCCAGACCGAGCAGGAAAATTGCCGCGCGCTGCGGCCCGGAGAGGCTCACTGTAGATTCAGCTGTCACTGGCTACCCACTTCTTCACCACGTTGGCCACCCGCTGCGGCTCACCTTCCACCATCATGCGCGCCATGTTGAGTTGCTGCTGGTACGCCGGCTCTGCCATGGGAAGACCCGCGTTCTGGCCGTAGCCGAGCGTTACCCGATCATCCCCCATGGCCATGGCGCCCGACTGCCCGCCGAGGGCGCCCACCGCGCCGCCACCCGCCTGCGACGGCAGGGGCGGCGGCAGCGCGGAGGCCTTCAGCAGCGGACGCACAACCATCAATATGGTGAACAACACGGTCAGGCCTGCGAGAACCAGTTTGACGCTCTGCCACACCCAGGGTTGATCCAGAATCGACGCGTCCGGTAGCGGCTCCATCGCCGGGGGAGCCACAAAGGATGCGTTCACCACATTTACCCGATCGCCGCGTTCGACATCGTAGCCCACCGCCTCCTGCACCAGCGTCTTCACCTCGGCGAGTTCGGCTTCCGCCAGCGGCACTCGCTCCACGGCACCCTCGGCGTTCACCGACTCGCGATAGTCGACCACCACGGCGACGCTGAGCTTTTTCAGCGTGCCCGGGGTTTCGCTGATGTGACTGATGGTCCTGTCGACTTCGTAGTTGCGCATTTCGCGCTTGCTGGAACGCTGCGCCTGCTGCTTGGTTTCGCCGCCGGCCGCTTCGCCTCCGGCCGCGGTGATTTCGGCCGGCGCCGGCGGCTGGTTCGCGAGCGTGCCGGGCAGGCCGGCACTCTGTGAGTCTTCGGTGGTTTCCTCTACCAGTTCCTCGCTGCGGATACTGGTCTCGGGTGCATACACCTCGCTGGTGCGTTCCACCCGTGTGAAATCGATCTCTGCCGCCACCTGGGCCTGCACCGCACCCACACCCAGAATGGGCGTCAGGATTTCGTGGATGCGATCCACATAGCGTTCTTCAAGTTGCTGTGTGAAACGGAAGTTTTCCCTGGTGGAACCGAAATTGTCCTCGCTTTGCGCCGACAGCAGTTTGCCGCGATTGTCGACCACTGACACCTGCTCCGCCTCGAGGCCCGGTACGCTGAACGCAACCAGGTGCACAATCCCCGCGAGCTGCCTGTCTGACAGTTCGCGCCCCGCGTAGAGGTTCAGCAGCACGGATGCCGCAGGCTTGTCTTTCTTGCGGATGAAGGCCGACTGCTTCGGCAACGCCAGGTGCACGCGTGCGCCGCGCACGCTGTCGAGCGAGGCAATGGAGTGGGACAACTCCTGTTCCAGCGCGCGATCGTAACGCGCTTTCTCCATGAAACTGCTCACGCCGAGGCCGTAGTCTTCCTCGAGCATGGCGAAACCGGGAGTGTCGAGCTTCGGCAATCCTTCGCCGGCCAGCTTAAGGCGCATTTCCCGCACCTGGTCACTCGGCACGCTTAGCATACCGGTGCGGCTGTCTACCCGGTAACTGACGCTCTGGGCATCCAGCGAGGCCATGATCTGCGAAGCCGATTCGGGCGGCAGTTCGCCAAACAGCGGCACGTATTCCGGCGTCAGCGCCCACTGCACCATGCCAACACCCAGCGCAATGCTCGCCGCGAGGCCCAGCAACAGGCTCAGTTGCCGGGTCATCGGCTGGCGGCTGAGGCTACTGAAGCGGCCGAGCAGTTCCTGTGAATCCATGGCCATTAGTTATTCTTCCGGGCTTCCATCATCGCGGTGCGCAGGCCTAGACCTGCATGTTCATCACTTCCTGGTAGGCGGTGAGCAGTTTGTTCCTTACCTGGGTGATGGCCTGGAAAGAGATGCTGGCCTTCTGCAGCGCCACCATGACCTCGGGCAGTTCAACGCCCTTCTCGCCCAGTTCAAAGGCCGTGGACAACTCGCGCGACTGCGCCTGTGCCTCGTTCACCTGGTCGAGCGACTGTTTCATCAACTGGGCGAAATCCGCCCCCGCGACGCCCTCGCCCTGCGCCTCCCGGGAGCCGCCGGCCTCGGCGGACAGCGCACGCATCTGCGCCAGCACCTGGTTGATATTGATATCACTCATACGTCCGTTTCTCCCATATCGTCCGCCTAGCCGGCATGCGGCAGGGCTACGCCCTGTTCTTTCAGTCGCGCCAGTTTGTAGCGCAGCGTACGCGGACTGATGCCGAGAATTTCCGCCGCGTCCTTGCGCCGCCCATTGACTGTTTTCAACGCATTGACGATCAACTGCTTCTCGGTGTCCTTGAGGCCGCCATCGAGCATGTTTTTCGCGCCGTCGACGGCCTTTTCCTGCGCGGCGCAGAAGTCCACCCTGATGGTGTCTTCAAAATAGATGTCCCGGGCGCTGATGCGGGTGGCCGGGGTCAGAATGGCGGCGCGCTGCATACAGTTTTCCAGCTCGCGCACATTGCCCTGCCAGGGGTGAGACAGCAGGCGCAACTCCGCTTCGCGATCGAGGGTCATCGCGCGGCCGCCGGCGTGCCGCTGCAGCATGACGCGCGCCAGGGGAATGATATCGGCGGGGCGCTCCCGCAGCGGCGGAATGTGCACGGGAAATACGCTCAAGCGGTAGTACAGGTCTTCGCGAAAACGCCCGGCCGCGACCTCTGCGCGCAGGTCGCGGTTGGTGGTGGCCAGCACCCGCACATCCAGGGAAATCAGGTTCTGACCGCCGAGCCGCTCCACCTCCTTTTCCTGCAGCACGCGCAACAGCTTGGCCTGCAGCCCGAGATCCATTTCTGAAATTTCGTCGAGCAGCAGCGTGCCGCCGTTGGCCTGTTCAAATTTTCCCGCGCGCGACTGGTAGGCGCCGGTGTAGGCGCCTTTTTCATAGCCAAACAGCATGGACTCCAGCATGGACTCGGGAATGGCCGCGCAGTTGATCGCCAGAAAAGGCCGCTCCGCGCGGTCTGAGTTGTGGTGAATATAACGCGCGACAACTTCCTTGCCGGTACCGGACTCGCCGCTGATCAACACCGTCGCCGGCGTCGCGGCCACCCTGGAAAGCAGGTCGCGAATACTGGTCATGGCGGGGTCTTCCGCGATCATGCCGGCGGCATCACAATCGATCGAGCCTTCGAGCCGACTGACCATTTCCAATAGAACTTCCGCTTCAAAGGGCTTCAACAGGTAGTCGGTTGCGCCCTCGCGGATGGCCTCAATGGCTCTTTCCACACTGCCGTGGGCCGTCACCAGCACAAACGGCAGCTGGGCACGCGTGGCCCTGACTTCACGCAACAGGGCGTGCCCGTCCATCTCGTCCATCTGTACATCGCTGATCACGAGATCAACTGCCTCGCGCTCCAGCATGCGCAGCGCCTCCACGCCATTGCACGCCGAAAGCGCCGCGTAACCGCCGTATTCAAGGGTGTCGCACAGCGCTTCACGCAGCGCCTCGTCATCCTCCACCACCAGTACCCGCGCCTGTCTACTCATGGGCAGCTTCCCCTGCGTTGCCGGTTGCCGCAGCGCCGCGCGACTCACTCGCAATCGGCAGGTTGATCAGGAATTCCGCGCCACCCTGCGGCCGGTTGTGCGCGCTAATCTCGCCGCCGTGATCGCCCACCGTCATGGCGACGACCGCCAGGCCGAGACCCGTGCCGGTGGCGCGGGTCGTGAAAAAGGGATCAAAAATGCGGTCGCGAACATCCTCGCTGATGCCGGGGCCGTCATCCCGCACGCGTATCTGCAGCCATTCATCGCTCAGCGCCCCTACCCAGACTTCCATCGAGACGCCATCGCCCGCCGCTTCCAGCGCATTCATCGCGAGGTTGCACAGGGCGCCGACCAGTTCGTCGCGATCGCCGAGCACGCGCAGCGTATTGTCGACCACCGGCACCGAGATCTGGCCATTGCGCTCGGCAAGCTGCGGCATCACCGTGGAATTGAAATCGCTCAGGATGTCGTTGAGATAAATCATCTGTCTTGCGCGGGTACTGCCGCGCACGAAGCTCAGCATGCTCTCGAGCAACTTGCCCATGTGGTCGAGGCGCTGGCTGACTTTCTGCGCGATGCGCTGGCGCTGTTCCGGGGCCAGCTCCTCGGCGCCCAGCTGGGCCATGTACAGAGTGGCCGCGCTGAGCGGTGTGCGTACCTGGTGCGCCAGACGGGCGGCCATCTCGCCGAGCGCGGTGAGGCGTTGCTTGCGCCCGAGTTGCGCCTGCAACTGATGCACTTCGGTGACGTCGGTAATCAGCAATACCTGATCCCCGAGGTCATCCAGCACACGGCTCACCACCGAATAGCGCTTGCCATTGCCGAGCAGCAGCTGGGAGGACTTGAGGCTTGCGCTGCCCGAGGTGCGCTGCAATACGTCCACCCAGTTCTCCCCCAGCAGGGGGCCGCCGAGAATCTGCAGCGCCTCGGGATTCGCATCGCGGATCCGCTCCTGTCGATCAATGATGAGTACGCCGCCGGGCAGCGCCGACACCAGCGAACTGAGGCGATTCGCCAGGCGTTCTTTTTCATCCAGCTCCCGCAGGCGCGCCGAGCGTGCGCTGCCAAGCTCCTCGGTGAGATCGGCGACCCTCGCCTGCAGGCCGCGATAGGTGGCGTCGAGTTCAACCGAGACGCGGCTGAATATCTCAAACGCCTCTTCCAATTCGTCCTGCGTCAGCGTCTGTGTCTGGCCCATGCGGCAATTTCCCGTCAATTACCGATCATCGATCGGCACTCCCAGACGGGATAAGCAAAAACCGTGCCTTTTTATATTTCCGCTTTAAATCAGGGGGTTGGAGCGAGGGCTTGAATAATGCGTCAAGAACCCGTCAGTTCTTCGGGACGCTGGATCTCAAACTTGCGCATTTTTTCCACCAGCGTGGTGCGCTGCAGATTCAGGAGCTTGGCGGCGCGCGCCACCACCCACTCGGACTGCATCAGGGCCTGGGTCATCAGGCTGCGCTCGATGCCAGCCAGGTGCGGCTTGAGATCGATTCCCTCGCGGGGCAGATCGACCATGTCGACACGGCTGCCGCCGTGCGCCAGCGCGTGGGATTCATCCTCCGCGATCTCCTCGAACAACTCGAAATTGGCGCGGAACTTGGCGGGAAGGTCAGACCACTTGACCAGCTTGTCGGGAAAGAGAATCGACAGGCGTTCCAGCACGTTGAACAACTCGCGCACATTGCCCGGCCAGTGATAGCGCGCCAGACTCGCCACGGCACAATCACTGAGTCGCAGGGTGCCGCGTTGCTCACGCTCGAGTTTATCGACATAGCCGTCAATCAACAGCGGTATATCCCCGGCCCGTTCACACAGGGGCGATATCTCGATGGGAAATACGTTCAGACGGTAGAACAGATCCATGCGGAACGCGCCTTCACTCACCAGATGCTCAAGATCGCGATGGGTGGCGGCAACAATTCGCACGTCGGCCTGCTGGGTTTTCGGGCTGCCAACCCGTTCAAAGGTGCGTTCCTGCAAAACGCGCAGCAGCTTGACCTGCATCTCCAGCGGCATGTCACCGATTTCGTCCAGAAACAGCGTGCCGCCCTCGGCAATTTCGAAACGCCCCTGGCGCGCGCTGATGGCGCCGGTAAATGCGCCTTTTTCATGCCCGAACAGTTCCGACTCCAGCAGTTCGGCCGGGATGGCCCCGCAGTTGATGGGTACGAAGGGTCTGTTGGCACGCGAGGAGAGAGCATGCACACAACGCGCTACCACTTCCTTGCCGGTACCGGACTCACCGGTAATGAGCACGGAGGCCTCGGAGGTGGCGACCTGACGCACCAGTTGGCGCACTGCGTTGATGTCATCGCTGCGGCCCACCAGGTTCTGGTACAACAGCAGTGAGGGATCCTCGCGCGCGCCGGCGCGGTGACGGTAATAGAGCACAGCCTCCTGCAGCCGCGCCAGCAACTCCTTGTAACTGGCGCCGGTGGATAGCACGCCGCGCACGCGTCCCTCGAAACCGGTGTGCGCGTCGCCCTTGTCGGCGATGAGGAAGCAGGCACTGCCCGGAAGGCGGCCCGCGGCGGTTTTCAGCGCCGGTTCCACGCATGCCTTTCCGGCATCGGCGGCGACAAACACCGCGAGCACGCTGGACAATTCGTCGATCGTCGCACGCAACTGTGCAACGTTAGCCGCGGTGTGCGCTGGATAGCCCAGAAACTGCACGAAAGAAGCGAAGCGATGGGCTCGCTCCACGTTGGAGTCCACGATGATTACGGGTGAGTTCTGTTCAGTCACCGGCCGCCTCCGGTGATCGCGGAGCGGGCCGAGCGCCGAATTTTAGTGGAGGTGGAGGGTATACAGGCGCCAATAAAGCCTGGGCACGTGCGCTTGCGCTGTAACCCTGCGCGATGCATGTCAGAGACGGTCCCCGTTAACGAACAACACTGTCCTTGTATGCCTGTCTACAAAAACCAGGTCTTTTATAATCTTTCTCCGCGAACCGCCACCGGAGCTTGCGAGGGGGCGGCGGCAATCGTCAGGAAAGATTTCGTATGATTCTCAATAGCTTAAACGTTTCCTGCCCGAGTTAAATACGTAGAATCCCGTAGATCATCAAAATCACCCCGGCGAGTCTGCGCCCCGGCCTCTCGCTCCTCGCGCACCTGCATGACCTGCTGCACAAGGCTGGCGACCGAGGCCGCGTGCATCTTGGCGAACACATTCTTGCGGTGTACTTCCACCGTTCTGGGGCTGATGCACAGCGCCTGGGCGATTTCCTTGCTGGTCTGCCCGCGCACCACAAAATCCATTACCTCGCGTTCGCGCTGGGTCAGGTTGGCAATGCGCGCCAGAATCTGCGCCCGACGAATTTCTTCCAGCCCAATGCGCCGGCTGTGCTCCAGTGCGCAGCTCACGGCAGCCCTCAGCGTTGCAGGCTCCATCGGTTTCAACAGGAAATCCGCAGCGCCCGCTTGCAACGCCCGAATGGGTGCGCGCACATCGGTGGTTGCCGAGAGAAATATGATCGGCATGCGGTGGCCGCGTTCAGCAAGAACCGCCTGTAGCTGAAGACCGCTCATCGCCGGCAGGTCAACCTCCAGCACCAGGCAGGCAGCCCGGGCTTCGATGCCAGCGAGAGAAAAACTGTCGAGGTCGCTGTCCAGAAAACTCTCGGCACACTCGAACGCCCTGAATCCGATATTCTCCGCACTCAACGCCTGGGCCAGGCGAGCCTGGGTCACGCGATCGCGATCAATTGAATACACAATGGGTTCGAAAATCTGTGGCATGGCTACGCCGCGCTCCGTCGCGTTCACAACATGCTGCTACAAACCCGCGCAATGCACAATCGGTGCGCCGCACAATAGCGCGAATTAATCCTCGACATTCACGCGACGGCGGAACGCCACCTCCCGTCGATGATGACGAAAGACAAGTTTGTCGAGCCAGCTTTGCGCAGACGGAGACAAGCCGAGATAGCGCACCCGGTTACAGCTGGCTTCATCGTCATCCTGCACCGCCACAACCTGCCCGTACAGACTCAAAGGCTTGGGGGTGCCGTGCTGGATATACACTTGAATGAACACCGTATCGTTGAGCGCCGGCGGGTCATCGTCACGCCATGCAATCTCTTTAGCCGAAACCGTCACCGTGCGCCGCGGCGGCACACTGGACTGCTGGTAGATCAATTCACTGACGAGGTCGAGCAGCAGGCTGATCTTCAGGTCGAGGCGCGCGATCTCCTGTGACGACGCCACCTCTTCCTCGGAAAACTCGCCGGGGAAAGCGCCGATTACGGAAACCGCTCGCAGAAAGGTCTCATTGGATTCATTGACGATGGCCAGGCGCGCCTCATCGGGCATCTCTTCCACGCGACGCCACTCAATGGAAATATCATCGCTAAAGGTCAGGCCGTCCAAACCGGATTGCTCGTTGTTTGTCATACCTATCCTGCACGGCCCTCACCAGTGCGGCCAGTGTCGCAGGTTGTGCGCAGACTGCAAGCTGCCGTGTCAATCGCGCAGCTGGCGCCAGGAAGCCGGTGGGCGCCGGCATACTTTCCCAAAGGCAATACAACCGCCTGGAGGCTCAGCGGCCGGAGGCCGATTCCACAGCCCGATAGCTGTTCACCGCCTGGCGCTTGCCGGTGAGTTCGCGGCCCTGGGCCATCGCGGCGGAACGTGCCACCCGGAGCCTGGACATCAACTCCTCGTTCAGATGCAGCAGGGCCGCCATGGCCTGCGCCACGAGCTCGGTGTCCGCAGGCGGAATCTGCCGCGAAAAACAGGCCGCAAGATCCTCCCTGCGCTCGATCTCGAGCTCGGTAACGCGTGCCCACTCGTCGTTTGCGGCATGTTCCAGCATCTGCTCGGTCAGCAACAGTGCCTGTGCCAGACGCTGACAATGGCGCACCTGCTCAGACAGCGCCCGGGTGCGCAATTCTTCAACAATCATTGTGCCTGCCTCATGTCGCCGGGAATACTGTTCCAGGCTGTGCGAACCTCTGCCAGCAGCGTTGCCACCTCATCCAGGCGCGCGACATCGGAGGCCAGATTTGCCTCCACCAGCCCCTGCTCCATGTAGTCGTAGAGAGCCGCCAGGTTGCCGGCAATCTCCCCACCGCGCTCCACATCCAGACTGGCCCGCAAGCTGTCGATAATGCTGATTGCGCTGCTGATCAGTTCGCCCTTGCGCGCGGTTTCGCCGCGTTGCATGGCGCCCCTGGCCGCCGCCAGGCGATCCGCAGCACCTGCGATCAACATGGCGATGAGCTGGTGCGAACTGGCGTCGGCCACTCCACTTTGCACGCCAATGGTCCTGTACTGCTGCAATGCCGTCTGGTTCATGAGAGTCCTTGTTGTGGCCTGTTAGTTTCGGTTGAGCGACCCGGCCTCGGGCAGGGACGCCAGCTGTTGCGTGAGAAAATTGCTGGTGGACTGCAACTGGGCCAGCAGGGTATCGAGCGCGTTGAAGCGCGCGCGAAAGGATGCCTCCAGCGATTCCATGCGCAGGTCGAGGCGCGCGCGCTGCTCTTCGATTCGATCGGCCCGGCTCTGCAGGCCGTCTGTGCGTACATCGAGAATGCCGTCGGATTCCAGAAATCTGGCGATCAGGGTATTGAACTGGTCGGCGACGCCGCGGGTGAACTCCAGCGTCCCGCGCGGCCCGGTAAGGCCGCCCTCCACCAGCAGCCGCAGCCCCTCGGCATCACCGCCGGTAGCGGCGGTGAGAATCTGTCCGGTGCCGAGAGCCGCCACGCCCCCGATGCTGCCCGCGACGTCAGTTCCCTGCGTACCAGCGCCAACCGCAAGACCCAGCTCCGCACCACTGTTGGTATCCGTGGCGGTGAATTCCACACTGGAGGCGGAGCCGTAACGCTCCGATGTGATCGCCAGATTGCCCGCGACAAAACTCACGTTCACTCTGACGCCGGCCTCCAGCAGCGCCGTGTCACTGTTGATTTTCGACTGCAGCTCGGCCGCCAGCGCAGCCCCGCTGCTGTAGGTGCCCTGGCCGAGCTGGATATTCGCGCTATCGACGCCATCCACGCGGATGCTGAACTCATCGTTGCCGGCGTTGATCGTAGCCACGCCACCGGGCAGCGCTACAGCGCCGCCGGTATATTGCCCGCGGCTGGCAATCTGCGTGATCTCTACCGCGTAGCTGCCCGCAACAGTGGCGTCGGAGGCGCTCAAAAAATCGATACCGGCATCCGAGGGTATGCCAACCGCGGCAAACACACTGATAATTTCATCGAAATTCTGTTCCAGCGCCGCATCCAGCGCCGTCTCGTTCAGTTCCAGTGAGCCATCGCGCGCCGTGCGAATGCCGATCTGGCTGAGACTGTTTACCGCACCGGGAGCGCCATCCACAACGCTGCTGATCACCTGGCGCAACTGGGCGGTTATCGCGCGCACGGAGGAGTCGCCCTGCAGTGCTCCGGCGACGTTGGTGGCGGCATCGTACGCGGTGAGGCCGCGGGTCGCCTGCTGAAACGCATTGAAGCCATCGACAAAGGACTGAATGGTCTCTTTGACTCCCTCGATGTCTTCACTGATCGAGAGCGTGACGGGCGTGGCCTGGGTAAGCCCCTTGAGTGTTATGTCGACGCCATCGATCACACCACTGGCGGTATTTCCCGCGCTGCTGATCGACAGGCCGTTGACACTGAACAGCGCATCCTGCGCGGCCACGGTCTGGCTCAGGTTGGTCGCTGCACCGCTGAAGGCCAGGGCAGACAGGCCGGCGGCATCGGTGTCGTTGCCATCGCCGCTATCGGCTACGCTGATTTCAATACTGTTGTCTTCGCCCGAGAATTCCGAGCTGAGCAATAGCCGGTAACCGCTGCCATCGTTGACAATGGTGGCGTTCACGCCGATGTCCGCGCCGTTGATTGCGTCGCGCACGCCTTCCAGTGAATTGTTGTTGCCATCTATGTTGATGGTCGCGCTGGCACGCTCTGGGTTTACCGTGAAGCCGTTGTAGCTCTCCGGCCCCGGGTCCGGCCCCGTGTAATCGGTAGCGCCAAAGCGCAGGGTGAGCGTACCGGTGCCCACCGTATCCGCCGGTGAGGCGTAACTGCCCGACGCCAGCGAATGCGTGCGCGCCAGTTGCTGCACGCTGATTTCGTAATTGCCGTTGATAGCCGAACCGTCTGAACTCAGCCCGACAATATCGGGGTTGCTCGAGGTGCCGAGACGCTGACCGAAACTGCTCAGCGTGTTCAGGCTCGCCAGGCTGTCCTGCAGTGCTGACAGCGCGCCCTTGAAGGTGCCAAACGCCGACAGCTCCGCCCCGACCTGAGCGCTTTGCCGGTTCAGGCGATTTTCGGTTGGCGCGCGCTCCGCAGCGACAAGCTGTGTAACCAGCCCCTCGATGTCCAGCCCTGAGCCAATTCCCGACGCTGTTATCATGCGCGTTTCGTCCCCTAATCAACTGTATGCCGATCAGTCTGTGGTTCAGCCGATCTCCGGCTCTAAGCTATGCAAGGTCAGTGCCAGAGTACCTTGGGCCTCTCGGCGTAACCCCTTATCCCAGTATGTCCACTAGTGTCCCGGCGGCCAGGTCGCCGGCGTACTCCCGGATGTGGCGCGCGACCATCAGCACAGCCTCCGTGGGCACCTGTCTGACCACCTCGCCTGTCGCGGTATCCACCACCGTGAACAGCTCGACTCCGCTTTGTGCATCCACCATGAACCGCAGGGAGCGGGAGGTCTGCTGAAAATACTCCTCAATAGTGGCCACGGCCTGTTGCATCGAGGCGTCGCCACCTGCAGCGGCGTCCTGTTGCGGCGATTGCTTGCCGCTGTCAACCACCGGCTGCCGCCCGGCCATAGCCGGCGTTGCCGTTGTGATTGATCCACCTGTTCCACGCATGCCGCTCACGCCACCCGGCGCGCCGGCCTGCAAAATATCTGATCCTGTCATAGCCAGGCCTCCTTCAAGCGAATTAAACGCTGCCAACTGGCAGGCGCGCTTTGCGGGAGAAAAAAAGGGGCGGTAAACCGCCCCATGCTTGTTACTTTGTTGTTATGGGTCTTAACGCCCTGTTACTGGAGCAGTGCGAGCACGTTCTGCGGAGAAGCGTTCGCCTGGGCAAGCATCGCCGTACCGGCCTGCTGCAGAATCTGCGCGCGGGTCAGGTTGGCGGTTTCCGCGGCAAAGTCGGCATCCTGGATACGTGAACGCGAAGCCGAGAGGTTCTCAGCCGTGGTCTGCACGCTGCGCACGATCGACTCGAAGCGGTTCTGCGCCGCACCGAGGTCAGCCCGCGCGCCATTCACCGTGGTCAGCGCCGTATCAACCGCGCCCAGCATGGTGCCCGCGTTGGCCGCAGAGGTGACATCGCCAGAGATCACACCGCTCACGTCAACCGTGCTGACATCCACCGTATCCCCGCTATTGGCACCCACCTGGAAGGACAGGGTGGCAGCAGTGTTCAGCAGCTGTACGCCGTTGAACGTGGTATCGGCCGCGACACGACCAATTTCCGCGATCAGCGTCTGTACTTCCGCATCCAGAGCCGTGCGGTCGCTGGCAGAGTTGGTGGCGTTGGCAGACTGCACCGCCAGCTCACGGATACGCTGGAGGTTGTTGGTGACTTCCGCCATCGCGCCTTCAGCCGTCTGTGCCAGTGAAATACCGTCGTTGGCATTACGCGCCGCCTGATTCAGGCCGCGGATCTGCGAAGTCATACGCTCCGAGATCGCAAGGCCCGCCGCATCGTCCTTGGCGCTGTTGATTCGCAGGCCGGAAGACAGGCGCTGCAGAGAAGTAGCCAGTGAGCCTGAAGACTCACTCAGATTCCTTTGTGCGTTCAGCGACGCGACATTCGTATTGATTACCTGCATGGTTCCGTCCCTCTCATTATCCGCTCTGTCTACCCGTGGTGAATCAGGCGGCTGTTAAATTGCTGTTTCGAATCACTTATCGACCGTGATTCTCACTGCCGACACCTGAGTTAGCGGGTCGCGAGGGGAAAACTTTAGGACTTACAGCAAATTTGTGACTTTTTTCTGGATCGGGGGGTTTCAGAGCTGGCGCTGCCGGTCGCGGCCGCCTGAACAGCCTGCCAGGCGGGGGTGCAATGGGCCTTCAACAAGCGCTCAGAGATAGTTGAACAGGGACAACCCCTGCATTTTAACGTAGCTTTGCTGGGCCGCCTGCAGCGCAGTCAGCTCCAGGTTGAAACGACTGATCGCCTCGGCGTAGTCTAGATCCTGAATGCCCGAGAGCGTTTCACTCAGCTGCAGGTTGAAGCTGTCATTGATATCGAGCTGGTTCTGCACCTGCTGCAGCCGCACCCCCACCCCGGAGCGCACTTCCAGTACCCGGCCCAGCGACTGATCGAGATCGTTGAGCGCCAGCGTCATCGCATTATTCACCGCAGCGACTTCCGCAGGCGTGGTACCGGAGCCCTGCAGGGCGCCCACAATGCTTTCCAGGGTGCCAAACAGCGACCTGCCTACCGAGGGTTCGACCCCGAAACTGTCTCCGTCGCCGGGCACACCCGTGAACTCCACGCGGGCGCCGGCAAAATCGATGGGCTCGCCAGCCGCGTAAACGCCGCTGCCGACGACGGCGGCGGCGGAGTTGGTGACCTGATAGGTGACCGGATCAGCCGGCGTGAGCTGAGCGAAGCTGATCGTGTAGTTGTCGCTGATGAAGCTGCCGTTGCGCGCACTGCTACTGATGACGGCAGTACCGCTGTTACCCGGCGCCGGCTGTAGCGAAAAGCTGCCATTGCCGCTGGGCACCGACATAAACACATCCGCGCCGGAGTCTCGCACTGCCACCTGCACGCCCGAGCCCACCTGCAGGAAACGCTGGCCGTCGTCGCCGGCGTAAGTCACCGTGCCACCCTGGCGGGAAAACGGCTGCGACAGCGATTGATAACCCCCGAAAATGTACTCGCCACTGGCATCGCGAGTATTCGCCAGGCCCAACAGTTCATCGATGCGCGCTTCAATCTCTGTTGCGATTGCGCTGCGGGTCTCCGGCGTCTGCGTGGCGTTGTTGGCCTGCAGCACCAGCTCACGCACACGCTGCAACAGGTTCCCGGTATCGGCGAGCGCGGTTTCTTCCTGCGCCAGTTGTCCCATGGCGAGGTTCGCGTTGCGCTGGTACTGATCCACCCGTTCCAGGTCTTCGGTGATACCCATGACCTGCACGGCAGCAACCGGATCATCCGACGGCGTGAGGATGCGCCGTCCGGTCGCAAGCTGCTGCTCGGTCTCGCTCAGCTTCTGCTGCTGCATGAGAATGGCGGATATGCCCTGCTGAAAAATCTGAACGCTGGAAACTCGCATGTCGGCTTTACCTTCTGGTCGCCGTCAACAGCGTCTGGAAGAGCTGATCGGCAACCGCAATCATCTGGGCTGCGGCCTGGTAGGCCTGTTGATAACGAATGAGATTGGCGGCTTCTTCGTCGAGATTCACGCCGGAGAGGCTCTCGCGGCTCGCCACCGCCTGCTCCAGCAGCACGCCTTCTGTTCGGGAACCGGTTTCTGCCTGGCGCGTCTGTACGGCAATATCTGCCACCATCCCGCTGTAGGCGGCCTGGAAACTGGCGGTACCGCCATACAGGGTGTTGGACGTCTGCAATGAGGCGAGCGCCAGAGCGTTGCGATTGTCACCACTACCGCCTGTGTTGTTGACGATGCTCAGCGCGTCACCTGCCTGCGGAGCGCCGCTCACGGAGAAGTCAAAGCCGCCCAGCGTGAAAGACTTGCCGCCACTTTCGCTGGCCGGATTATAAGCGAGCGGCCCGCCGGCAATGCCACTGACATCAAAGCCCGGCTGACCCGCGCCCAGCGCATTCGGGTTAAACGTAAGGGTCACCGGGCCCGCCAGCGGCAACCCTGCGGAGCTGTTCACTGTCGGGCCCGCGATGCTGGCGCTGCCGGCGTTGGCGGCATCGGAGCCGGCGCGCAAGGGTGCGGCGGCCGCGATGCCGCGGGGGTCACTCAGCGCCAGCTCAAAGAGTGCCGCGTTCCGGGCCGTGGGTTGAACAATGAAAGTGTCGCCCGCCACCGGGGCGCCCGCCACACTGATCTCCAGCCCGTCCACATTGAACGGGCCGGCGCCGCTCTGGGCCGCGCCCGTACTGAGATTGGTCAGCGTCCACTGGGCTCCATCGAACTGCACCCGGTAGTCGGCGCCGGTCAACGCCCGCGCGTCGCCGATAACCGCGCTCACCGAGGAGGCGCCGGAGTTGGATGCCTGCGCACTGCTGGCCGCACTCAAGGGCCGGAAAAAATCGCCGCCGGGCTGACCGTTCAGGTCCATTCCCAAACTGTGCTGGTCGTTGACGACCGCTGTGATACCTGTTGCCACCAGCCCGAGCTGGTTCATCGCCGGGTCCAGCACCTGTTCACGAAAATCCAGCAGGCCGCCGAGCTCACCGCCGTTGAGAAAGCGCTCGAGACTGGTCAGCGTGCCCCCGGGGCTATCCGCGCCGACGATCAGGCGTGTGCTGTCGGTGGCGCTGGGGCCGGTCCGCAGAGGCTGCGAGGTAGCGCCCACCACCAGCGGCTGCCCATTGCCGATCATCACGTTCACGGCGCCACCCGAGGCGTCCACCACGGTGACATCAATGCGCTCGGCAAGCTCTCGCACCAACTGGTCGCGCTGATCCAGCAGGTCGTTGGGCGGCTGCCCCTGGGCAACAGCAAAAGCCTGCGAGACTTCCTGATTGAGCCTGGCGATATTCTCCGCCAGGGCGTTTATCTCACCCACCGAGGCCTCTATGCGACCGTCGAGCTCGGCACCCAGGTTGCGAAAATTACTGTCCAGATAGTGAAAGCGGTCGGCCAGCACCCGCGCCTCGCCCAGCAGCACCTGCCGCTCGGGCAGTGAGGCGGGACTGTTTGCAACATCCTGCAGAGCGCCAAAAAAACTTTCCAGCGTGGAGCCCAACCCCGTGGCGGGATCAGCCAGAAGGCCGTCGAGCCGACTGGAAAGGTCATAGAACGTCTGGAATCGCGACTGGCTGGACGTTCTTTCGCGCACCTCCGAGGTCAGGTACTGATCGTAAAAGCGCTCAACAGAATCCACCGCAACGCCATTGCCCACGTACGATCCGCCGGAAAACTGCGGCGGCTGCGTGGCAAAATTGACCCGCTGGCGGCTGTAACCCTCGGTGTTTACATTCGAGATGTTATGCCCGGTGGTCGCGATGGCGCGCTGCAAGGACAACAGCGCGGATGAGCCAAGGTTCAACAGGTCTGGCATGGTGGTCTATCCATAGCTTTGCACGGGAATGTCTTCCCTCCTCTCACCTTAGCGACACCGCCGCGGAATTCTTTAGCTCACTGAACACATCGGAGTAGGTGTCGGCATTCACTATGCGCATGATTTTTGCGGCATAGGCGGGGTCGGTGGCGTATCCGGCGTCCTGCAGTCCGTGCAAAAACGCAGCGCTGTCAGGGGCATTGTCCAGCGCCGATCGGTAGCGTGGATTGCCACTGAGAAAGTCCACGTAATCCTCAAAGCTGCCAGCCAGCGAGTCGTATACGCGGAAGGCCGCCTTCTCCAGCGCGGCGACCCCATCGCGAAACTCCAGCGTGCGCACTGTTGCCGCGTCACCCTGCCATTCTTCTCCCGCCTTGATACCAAACAGATTGAAGCTGCTGCTGCCACTGCCGGTGCGAATGATCTTCTTGCCCCAGCCGGTTTCCAGGGCAGACTGCGCCACCAGCACCCTGGGATCCACACCCAGCTTGCCGGCGGCATCCACCGCGTGCTCCCAGATGTCACGGATAAAATCCTGCGGCGAGCGCGGGGCAAAATCGTCCGCCGGTTCGCCATACACACCCGTGGCATCGCGCGCCGGCACAACGCCTGGCGGGTTCGCGGCCGCCTGCGCCGTGGGGGTTGCAGCCGGTTGCGGGCTGCGCGAGGGGATGCGCGCCAGGGTCTGCGGCAGCGGCATTGGAGCGGCGGTTGTTGCCGGCAGCAGGTTCGCCAGCTCGCTGACACTCTGGCTGCGCTCGGTCGCGGCCGACGCACCGGCGGTTCCTTCAAGCTGTTCCATCAATATTTCGGAGAGTCCCAGCCCGCCCTGGCTGGACAGATGCAACGATATCTGCTGGTCATACATGCTCTGGTAGGTATCCAGCTGGTTGCTGTCGAAAAGCTCGCCTTTGATGGTGGCATCGCGCATGGATTTCAGCATCATCTGCACAAACAGCGATTCGAAGTGGGCGGCAACTTCACCCGCCGCCTGTGACGGGCGGGAAACGGCGTCGCTACGCAGCGATGCCAGCCCCTGGAAATCGAAGTATGCGGCGGCGCCTGCCGTGCTCATCAGATTACTGTCAGTTCGGCGCGCAGCGCACCGGCCTGTTCCAGCGCTTCGAGAATCGCCACCAGGTCACCCGGCGCCGCGCCCACGCGATTCACCGCGTCCACCAGGTCTTTCAGCGTAATGCCCGGATCAATCAGGAACATGCGGCCGCCTTCCTGGTCTATGGCGACTTCGGAATCGGGGGTCACGGCGGTTTGGCCACGCCGCGCGAAGGGCCCCGGCTGGCTCACGTCGATATTCTCTGAAATGCTGACCGTGAGATTGCCATGCGCCACCGCCGCCGGCATCACGCGCACTTCGCTGCCGATCACCACGGTGCCGCTGCGGGAGTTGACAATCACCCGTGCCGGCGCCGAACCCGGATTCACCGCGAGGTTTTCCACGGCGGATACAAATGCCACCTTGTTCGTGGCGTCGGCGGGCAGGTCGATGTCGATGGTCGCGCCGTCCACCGCGCGGGCTATGTTCGGGCCGAGGTTGGTATTGATGGTCTGCGCCACCCGCATAGCGGTAGTAAAATCGTGTGAGTTGAGGCTGAGCTGCAGGCTATTGTCGCTGGCAAAGGGGCTGGGTACCGCCCTCTCCACCATCGCGCCGTTGGGGATGCGCCCGGAATTGGTGACATTCACGGCGATACTGGAACCGTCCGCGCCCTCGGCGCCGAAACCGCTCACCACCAGGTTGCCCTGGGCCATGGCGTAAAGCTGGCCATCGACCCCCTTCAGGGGCGTCATCAGCAGGGCGCCGCCGCGCAGGCTCTTGGCATTGCCGAGTGACGACACGGTGACATCAATGGTCTGGCCCGGGCTGGCAAAGGGCGGCAGCTCGGCGTGCACCATCACCGCCGCCACATTCTTGAGCTGCGGATCGACATTGGCGGTGACCACCACCCCGAGTTTGGCCAGCATGTTTTTCACGCTCTGCACGGTGAACGGCGTTTGCGTGGTCTGGTCGCCCGAGCCATCCAGGCCCACCACCAGGCCGTAGCCGATCAACTGGTTGCCGCGAACGCCGCTGAAACTGCCGATATCCTTGATGCGCTCGGCCTGTGCCGGCGCCACTGGCAGGAACAGGCCCAGGGTGAGCAGCAGGCTCAGGGCGGCGCACAGGCAAACGGAGGGTTTCTTCATGTGTGTGCTTCCTAGAAAGGCCAGAACGGGCTGATGAAGAACCGCGACAACCAGCCCACCCTGTTCACATCCGCCGTGGAACCCGTGCCGCCATAGGAAATGCGGGCATCAGCCACCTTGGTGGAGAGCACGGTGTTCCCGGCGGAGACATCCACCGGGCGCACCACGCCCTGCAGGCGGATGTACTCGTTGCCCTGGTTGATCTGGATCCACTTTTCACCCTTGATGAACAGGTTGCCGCCGGGCAGGACCCTGGCAACCGTCACCGTGATGCTGCCGCGCAGGCTGTTGCGCTGATTGCTCGCGCTCTCTCCCTCAAAGCCATTTTCCGAAGACAGATCAAAGCCCAGCGTGTTGTCATCGCCAAAGTCACGCAGCTTGCCCGCCAGCAGCGGATTCTCAATGGCGGTGGAACTGCTCTTGTCGAGGCTGGTGTCGCTGCTCTTGGCCGCGTCGGTGGCCTCGGAGAGCACCACCGTCAGAATATCGCCCACCTGCCGCGCCTTCACGTCCTCAAACAGCACCATGCTCGGGCCGGCGTCCAGATAGATGGAGCCGGTAGGCGGCCCGGCGGGTGCTTCCGGGTAATAGTCCACCGGCTCGGCTTCCTCGAAAATGTCGTGCTCGCTCGGGGGCATGCCGCTACAGCTCACGAGTGTGCCCGCGAGCAGAGAAACCAGTATTGGCTGAACCAGGCGCATAACCATCACCTACATGTTATTCGCGACGTACTGCAGCATCTGATCGGTGGTGGAGATCGCGCGCGAGTTCATCTCGTAGGCGCGCTGGGTTTCAATCATGTTCACCAGTTCTTCCACCACGTTCACGTTGGAACTCTCCACATGCCCCTGCAGCACCACGCCCAGGCCGTTGAGGCCGGGATTGCCGGTCTGCGGCGAACCGCTGGCGCCAGATTCGAGGAACAGATTGTCACCGATCGCCTGCAGGCCCGCCGGGTTGACGAAATCCGCGAGCTGAATGCTGCCGATCTGGGTGACAGCGGTCGAGCCGGGCTGGCGCACGGACACGGTCCCATCCCCGGCAATCGTCAGCGAGGCGGCGTTTTCCGGCACCGTGATGGCCGGCTGCAGTGTGTAGCCGGAGGATGTCACCAGTTCCCCCTGCTCGCTGAGCTGGAAGGTGCCGTCGCGGGTATAGGCCTGGGAGCCATCCGGCAACAGTATCTGGAAAAAGCCGCGGCCCTGGATCGCCATGTCCATCGCGTTGTCGGTTTTCTGCAGGTTGCCCTGGGTGAACAGCTTCTCCGTGGCCACGGTGCGCACGCCGGTCCCCACCATCAGGCCCGAGGGAAGCTGCGTGTCCTGGGAAGACTGCGCGCCCACCTGGCGCACGTTCTGGTACAGCAGGTCGGCAAAGATCGCCCTGCTACTCTTGAAGCCGGTGGTACCGGAGTTCGCCAGGTTGTTGGCGATGTTGGACATTTTCATCTGTTGGGCGTCCAACCCGGTTTTGGCGATCCACAGTGCCTGGTTCATGTCCCGACTACTCCCTTAACTCAATTTCATCAGCTCTGCCGAGGACTGATCCAACTGCTCGGCGACTTTCATCATGCGTGTATGGTTTTCAAACTGCCTGGACAGCTCGATCATCTGCACCATCGAGCCCACCGTATCCACGTTGCTCGCTTCGATGGAACCGGGGATCAGCCGCACGCCCGCATCCGCCACAAGCTCCTCGCCGTCCAGCATCCGGATCAGGCCGTCCTTGCCCTTGGCAAGCCCGGCGTTGTCCGGGTTCACCAGCTTGATGCGATCCACCACCGCGGTGGAGTCCGGCTTCTCGCCTAGAGGCACAATGGAGACGGTGCCGTCGGCGCCGAGCATGATCTCTGAATAGGGCGGCAGGGCGATCGGGCCGGATTCTCCCAGCACCTGCCTGCCGGCGCCGTTGATGAGCTGGCCGAACTCGTCGACCCGCAGGTCGCCGCGACGGGTCAACGCCTCGCCGCCCTGGGCATCGGCCACCGCGATCCAGCCTTCGCCATTCACCGCTACATCCAGGTTGCGCCCGGTGGCGTTGATCGTGCCGTGGCTGAAATCCACGCCGGTGTTGTGCATGCCGGCAAATACCCGCGTCGCGCCGGCAGCGCTGCCGTTCACGTAGGCGCTGGTGGCGGAGATAAGATCGCCCCTGAACCCCGCGGTGGACGCGTTCGCCAGATTGTGCGTATTGAGGGCCTGGGCGAGCATCGCTTCGCGCGCTCCCGAGGCCGCCACGTAGACTAAGTGATCCATTGCCGGGGCCCGCTACGTTAGCGCAGGTTGATCACGGTCTGGGTGACCGCATCTTCCGTCTGGATTACCTGGGCGTTGGCCTGGAAATTCCGTTGCGCGATGATCATGTTCACCAGTTGCTCGGTAATATCGACGTTCGACCCCTCCAGCGCTCCAGACTGCAGCACGCCCAGACCGGAGCTGCCAGGCGTGCCCAGAGTGGCCTGGCCGGAGGAAAAGGTTTCCGCCCAGGTGGTATCACCCAGGGGCTGCAGCCCGTTGGGGTTGGAAAAATCTGCCAGCGCCAGCTGACCCAGCGCGCGCCCCTGACCATTGGTATAGCGGGCAAACACAACGCCGGAGTCATCAACCTCAAGGCCCAGCAACTGCCCGGTGGTGAAACCGTCCTGCACCACGCTGCTGACCGAGAAATCCGACCCGAACTGGGTGAGCTTTGACAGGTTGACCGTGAAATCCTGTGGCGCGGCACCCGTTGGCAGGCCCGCACTATTCAGCGGATTCCAGCCGGCGATATTCATCTCCACCGGCAGCGAGGCCGGGTCAAGCTTGCCGTTGGACTGAAAGTTGACGGTTTCCGGCCCGCCCGTGGTCACGCCGTCGATCAGGGTATGGATATCCCACTCGTTGGCATTCGCCGTTTTCACGAAGTACATGCTCATGATGTGCGAGTTGCCGAGCCCATCGTAGATGGTCAGGCTGGTGGTGGCGTTGTAGGCATCCTGGTCGGGCGCGGTGGGCGGCACCGCAAAGGCGTCGTAGGGGCCGCCAAATGGCAACGCCGGCGGGGCCTCCCGTGAGTCGAGGTTCGCGGTGAGGTTCGCAAGAGAGGTCGCTCCGGGGTCGACCAGTGAAGTGTCGAGTTGCAGGTCGGCAGCCTGGCCATTGATCTCACCATTGCTGTTCACCTGAAACGCCTGCAGCTTGTAGCCCTGATTGGTAACCAGAAAGCCGTCGCGATCAACCTGGAAATTACCGGCGCGGGTGTAGAGCGACGCACCGTTGTCACTGAGCTGGAAAAAGCCGTTGCCGTTGATCGCCAGGTCCAGGGCGTTGTTGGTGAAACTGATATTGCCCTGCGTGAATTCCTGGGTCACGCCGGCAAGACTCACACCCTTGCCGATGGCGTTGCCGCCGGCACCCAGCAGACTGGTGGCGTACACATCCGCGAACTCCGCCCGCGATGTCTTGAAGCCGGTAGTGGAGCTGTTGGCAATGTTGTTGCCAATCACACCGAGTTCCGCCGTTGCCGAATTGATTCCCGATACCGCTGTTTCAAAGGCCATTGTGATTCTCCCTGTTGTCGCAAATGGAATGCATTAGATAAAACGTTTTACCGACGACAGGGCCACCTGGTCCCCGCCAACAAGATTGAGCGTGACCGAGGCATTCGCCCGATCAATTGATACCGACTCCACCTGCGCGTGCGCGTAGGCCGGTACCGCCTGTACCCGACCATCCACCACGGCCTCGGCGCTCACCCGGTACTCGCCGGGCGGCAGCGGGTTACCGTCATCCCCCATGCCATCCCACTGTACTTTCAGCTCACCGGCCTCCACCGCGCCGAGCGTGCGGCTGTGCACGAGGCGCCCGGCGCTGTCCTGCACGTAGAGCGTGAGTTCGGAGCTGGCGCCGGGCACATCGAGAGTGGCATCAAGCGGCGCCTCTGCACTCAGCGAACCGAGGTTGGATTCCGTGACCACCTTGCTGCCCACCAGGCCGGCAGCCTGCAGGGTCTGGTTGGCATACAACATGCCCGACAGCTCGGCGAAGCCCTGTTGCAGGCCCTGGATACCGTCCACGGTGCCGAACTGTGCGATCTGCGACAGGAATTCGAAGTTATCCATGGGCTTGGTGGGGTCCTGGTTCTCGAGCTGTGCCACCATGAGTTCGAGGAAATCTTCCTGGCCCAGCTCCGCCGGCGTACTCGGCGCAGCGCTGCCTGCGGCGGCGCCCGGAAACAGTTCAGACAGACTG